>WNFV01000150.1_pt1 | contig 109323 bp, 87 predicted proteins | sample 5400101 | NCBI WGS metagenome assembly WNFV01 (sample SAMN13153361, study PRJNA577476) | soil metagenome | isolation source: 115 cm soil or saprolite under grassland replicate 1 | place: USA:California | collected 2016-06-15
GATTTACCGGGGCGTCACGATGTCTGGGCGGTCCTGCAGGATCACGTGAACGCCGACCTGCTGTTCGCCGGTACGGAGTTCGGCCTCTTCACGAGCGTTGACGCCGGAGGGCACTGGATCCAGCTGAAAGGCGGGCTTCCCGTCGCGCAGGTCAGGGACCTCACGGTACAGCGTCGGGAGACCGATCTCGTCATCGCGACGTTCGGCAGAGGTTTTTACATCCTCGACGATTACACACTCCTGCGCGAGATGAATGCGCAGGCGCTCACCGAAGATGCCCATCTGTTCGCGCTGCGCGACGCGTATCTCTTCAACCCGCTCGGCCAGCAGCCGGCGGGCGCGGCCGGCATCGGTCCGATGGCGGGCAACTGGATCGCACCGAACCCGCCGTTCGGCGCCGTGTTCACGTTCCACCTGCGGAGCGATCCGGCCGGCGACGCGAAGCTGGTGATGACCATCACCGACGATGCGGGAAAGCAGGTGCGGCGATTCGACGTGGCGAAGGGCACGGGCTTGCGTCGCGTGGCGTGGAATCTGCGCGCGGATCCGCCGCCCCTTCCACAGCGCGGGTCGGGTGGGTCTGGTAGGTCGGGTGAGCCGGGTGGGGCAGGACAGGCAGGAGCGGCGGGACAGGCAGGCTTGCCCGCCGTAGCGCGAGGCGCGGGACAGGCGGGCTTGCCCGCCATAGCGCGAGGCGCGGAGGCGGGACGGGAAAACGCGCCGCCGTCTGGCGGTGGACGCGGCGGTCCACCGCAGGGACCGATCGTTGCGCCGGGGCGGTACCACGGGCAGCTCGGACGTCAGATTGGCAACGATGTGACACCGCTCGGCCAGCCGCAAGCGTTCATGGTGGTGCCGGTGGAGCGATGATCGACGTCACGCATCGCGGCGACACCGCCATCCTCACGATGGTCCACGGGAAGGCAAACGCGTTCGATCTGGAGCTCAGCGAGGCGCTGACGAACGCGTTCGACGACTGCGGCCGGTCGCGGGCCAGGGCGGTTGTCATCACCGCACGCGGGTCGATCTTTTCTGCCGGCGTGGACTTGCTGCGCGTCATGAGCGGCGGCGCCTCGTACCTTGACGTGTTTCTGCCGACGGTCAGCCGCACGTTTGAGACCGTGTTCACGTTTCCGAAACCGGTCGTTGCCGCCGTCAACGGGCACGCGTTCGCCGGCGGCTGCATTCTCGCCTGCGCGGCCGACAGCCGGCTCATGGCGCGGGGCCCGGGACGGATCGGCGTGCCCGAGCTCCTGGTCGGGGTGCCGTTTCCCACCGTACCGCTCGAGATCATCCGTCATGCGGTCGCGCCTCAGCATCTTCAGAGCCTCGTGTACAGCGGCGACACGTTCCTCGCTGACGCCGCGCTCGACCGCGGACTCGTCGACGTCGTCGTCGACGCCGACCGCCTGCTCGACGCTGCGATTGATGCGGCCGAGAAGCTGGCAGCACTGCCGCCGGCTGCATTCGCGATGACGAAGAACCAGCTGCGCGAGCCGGCGCTGGCGCGGATGCGTGAAGGCAAAACGCGCGTCGACCCGGCGGTCCAGAAGCGCTGGAAAGCCCCTGCGACGCTCGAGGCAATTCACGGATATGTCGAGCGGACGCTGAAAAAACCATGAGCCGTCGATTCACACAAGTGCAACCACGGAGTCACGAAGGCACGAAGAAGAAGCGGTTTTCTTCGTGTCTTCGTGTTTTCGTGGCTGCGTTTGCTTTTTCTGTGGCTGCTGTTGCCGCGCGCCAGCCGTCTGCGCGAGCACCGGTGTTCCCCGCGGGGGAGTGGCAGGCGATAGACACGCCGGAGTCGGTCGGGTTTTCCTCGAAACGGCTTGCGGCTCTACGCGCCTGGCTGCAGACGCTCGACACGACTTCGATGATGGTGGTCGTCTCTGGACGCTCGCTGTTCACGTACGGGGACCTGACGCATCTGAGCTATCTCGCGTCCGGCCGCAAGAGCGTGCTCGCCCTGCTGTACGGGAAATACGTAGAGAATGGCACGATCGCGCTCGATCGCACGCTTCGCGATTTGACATTCACCGACGTCGGCGGGCTGCTGCCGCGCGAGCTCGACGCCACCATCCAGCATCTCCTCACGGCGCGGTCCGGCATCTACCATTCCGCCTCGAATGGCGGCGACGACCTCGCGCACGCGCCGTCGCGGGGCTCGCAAGCGCCGGGCACGCGGTATCTCTACAACAACTGGGATTTCAACGCGGCCGGCGCCGTGTTCGAGCAGCTCACCGGGCGGAATATCTACGATGCGGTCGAAGCCGATCTCGCGCGGCCGCTCGGCATGCAGGATTTCGATCGGTCGCGCCAGGTGAAGAACGGCAACACCGCAGCCTCGCAGCATCAGGCCTATCCGATCTGGCTCTCGACGCGCGACATGGCCCGCGTCGGCCTGCTCGCGTTGCGCCGCGGCCAGTGGGGCGACCGCCAACTGATCCCGCGCGCCTGGCTGGAGCGCACGACGACGCTCGTGTCGCCATTCGCCGACATGAATCAGTCGTTCGAGGATTCGCCGCCCACGGTCGACCGCTGGGGCTACGGATATCTGTGGTGGGTCTACGACGCGGCGAGCCCGTTCGATCCGCTCGCCGGCGCGTTCACGGCGTGGGGCGTCGGCGGGCAGTACATCACCGTTGTGCCGAAGCTCGACATGGTTGTCGCGCACAAAACTGACACCGCCGGCCGGAAAGCCGTAACGGCGCGGCAATACGACGTCGTGCTCCGCATGCTGGTGACCTCGGCATGTTCCGGGGCGTGTCGGTAACGTCCGTGATCGAGATCGTTCCCTACGATTCCACCTGGCCGAGGGAGTTCGAGGCGGAGCGTGACCGCATCGCCCGCGCGCTCGGCGGCATCGCGCGCCGAATCGAGCACAACGGATCCACGGCGGTTCCGGGTCTGGCCGCCAAGCCGATCATCGACATTCAGATCGCCGTCGATCGCCTGCAGCCGATGGATGTGTACGCGCCAGCGCTCGAAGCGCTGGGCTACATCCACGTTCCGCATGCAGACGATTCGGTGTGTCCGTTCTTTCATCGTCCGCGTGAATGGCCGCACACACACCATGTGCATGTTGTGGAGGCAGGCGGCAAAGAAGAGCGGCGCACGCTGGCGTTCCGCGATTACTTGCGAGCCCACCCACGTGCAGCCCGTGAATACGAGGATCTGAAACGCCGTCTCGCGGCGGAGTTCGGCGGAGCCGACGCGGCGTCCCGAGAGCGGTACGCGACCGCCAAGAGCGAGTTCATCGAGCGCGCGCTCAACGTCGCGGAAATCGCGGCGTACTACAACCGATACAGCGACTGGGAAACAGCGAGGCTGGCAGAAGCATCGGGTCGACTCGAGCTCGAGCGGACGAAAGAGATTCTGGCGCGCGTGCTCCCGCCGCCGCCCGCACGCGTGATCGACGTCGGCGGCGCCGCGGGTGTCTACTCGCTCTGGCTCGCCGATCTCGGCTACGAGGTCCATCTCGTGGACGCTTCGTCCGGTCTCGTGGACGAAGCGAGAAGGCGCAGCGCCGCGGCGGCCGGGCCGATCGCGTCGATGACGGTCGCGGACGCATGTCGGCTGCCGCAGGAGGACGGCGCCGCCGGCGCGGTGCTCGTGCTTGGACCGCTCTACCATCTGACGTCGGCCGCCGATCGCGTGGCTGCCCTGCGCGAGGCGCATCGCGTTCTGGTGCCTGGCGGCGTGGTCGCCGCGGCCGCCATCTCGCGCTATGCGTCGGCGCTCGACGGATTGGCGCGCAAGCTCTCTCTCGATCCGAAGTTCGTGGCCATTCGCGATCGCGACCTGGTGGACGGCCAGCACCGTAACAACACCGGCAATCCGAACTACTTCACAACGGCCTACTTTCACCGGCCAGATGATCTGCGCGCGGAGCTCGCCGCCGCCGGGTTCGCCGACGTCCAGGTGCTCGGCGTCGAGGGGCCGGCATGGCTACTGCCTGATTTCGATGCGCGCTGGAACGATGCCGCGCTGCGCGCCGACATCCTGGCCGTCGCGCGCGCGCTGGAGTCTGCGCCGTCCGCGATAGGCGTCAGCGCGCACCTGTTAGGCGTCGGCACGAAAACGCGCCGGACAGGATCTGAGCCCGTGTAGAATCTCCCGCATCATGAGCATCAGCCGCCGCCTTACTCGCCTCTCGATCACTGTGGGCCTGCTGGCCCTCCCGCTGTTCATCGTTGCGCCGCGCGGCCAGGGTACGCAGACGCCTGGTGAACGGGCGCGCGTGGTCAATCAATCGACCGATCCGCTGCTGGCCAGCTTCAAGTTCCGGTCGATCGGACCGGCGAGCATGGGCGGCCGTATCGACGACATCGCGGTTTCCGAAAGCGACCCGAACATCATCTACATCGGCTATGCGGTCGGCGGCGTCTTCAAGTCCGAGAACAACGCGACGACTTTTGAGCCGGTCTTCGAGACGTACGGCACGGCGTCGATTGGCGACATTGCCATTCATCCCACCAACGCGAACATCGTCTATGTGGGCACGGGCGAAGCGAACAACCGTCAGACCTCGTCTTTCGGCGACGGAATCTACAAGACGACCGATGGCGGCAAGACGTTCACGCACATGGGACTCCGCGACACGCAAACGATCGCGCGTATCGTGATCGATCCCAGGTCCCCGGATACGGTGTATGTCGCGTCGCCCGGCCACCTCTTCGGACCGAATCCGGATCGCGGCGTCTACAAGACGACCGACGGTGGCAGGACGTGGAACAAGGTCAAGTTCATCGACGAGGACACCGGCTTCACCGACATCGCAATCGATCCGTCGAACAGCAACATCCTGTACGCATCGAGTCAGCAGCGCCGCCGCAGCGGGTGCTGCTTCAACGGCGGCGGGCCCGGCAGCGCAATCTGGAAGACCACCGACGCCGGCAAGACGTGGTCGAAGCTCACAAGCCTCGGTCTCCCGCCCGGCACGTACGGGCGCATCGCGCTCGACGTGTCGCGATCCAACTCGAAGATCGTGTACGCGCAGATCGAAGCGGGCGAGACCGGCGCCGCGTTGCCGACGCCAGGCGCCGACGTCGCCGCGGCGACGGAGAACACGCCCGCCGGTGCCGCCGCCGTCACGCCGCCGGGGACCACGGCTCCCGCAGCGCAGGCAGGTGGGGCAGGTCAGCCCGGCGGCTTGCCCGCCGTAGCGCAAAGCGCGCAGGCAGGTGGCGGCGGACGCGGAGGGCCGGGATACGACTGGTGCAATAACGGCGGACCGGCGCGCGGCTACCAGGCAGGACGCGGTGGTGGTGGCGGTGGTGGTGGTGGTGGTGGCGCGCAGCAGCCGCCTCCAGGGTGGACGCCGCCCGGCCTCGACATCAAGCGCGGCGGCATCTTCCGCTCCGAGAACCGGGGCGAGACGTGGACGCACACGAGCAACTGCAACGCGCGTCCGATGTACTTCAGTCAGTTGCGCATCGATCCGTCGAACGATAAAACGATTTACGTCGCCGGGCTGCCGGTCGCGAAATCGCTCGACGGCGGCAAGACATTCACGACGCTCGACGATGCCGGCGGCAACATGAGCCCCGGCCACGTCGATCAGCACGCCATCTGGATCGATCCGAAGAACCCCAAGCACATCATGATCGGGAACGACGGCGGGTTCGACGTGAGCTGGGATCAGGGCAGAACGTGGGACTACGTCAACACAATGGCGACGGCGCTCGCCTACGTCGTGACGGCGGACATGCGGCATCCCTATTACGTGTACGTCGGCCTCCAGGACAACGGCAGCTGGGGCGGACCGAGCACCGTGCGGGGCCGCGGCGGCATCATGAACTCCGACTGGTTCGGCATCGGCGGCGGCGATGGTTTTTACACGGCGGTCGATCCGACCGACTACAACATGGTCATCACCGAGTCGCAGGACGGCAACACGAATCGGTACGATCTGCGTGCCGGACGCGGACAGAGCATTCGGCCGGTCGCACCACCTCCGGCGGGACGAGCGGGAGAGTCAGGAGAGGGAGGACGGGGAGGTCGTGGCGGTCGCGGAGGTGGCGGGCGTGGTGGTGGCGCAGGGCAGGCGGGCGCTGCGGGACAGGCGGCTGCAGGGACAGGACAGGCAGCACCGGGGCAAACAGGTGCGCCGGGTACGACACCACCCGTTCAAGTGGGCGGCGCGGAAGCGCAGGCGCAGGCCGGCGGCTTCGGCGGGCGCGGTGGTCCGCCGAACGTCCTGAATGCGCAACCGGGCGATCAGTACCGATTCAACTGGAATACGCCCGTCGTGATGTCGCCGCACAATCCGAAGATCGTGTGGCTGGGCGGCAACCGCCTGTTCAAGTCGTACAACCAGGGCGACACGTGGGTGGCGAGCGCAGACCTGACCCGGCAGATCGATCGCAACAAGGTATCGCTCATGGGCGCGCCCGGCGATCGGACGCAGCTTTCGAAGAACGACGGCGTTGTCTCCTACAGCACCATCGTGGCGATCGCCGAATCGCCGATCCTTCCCGGAGTCGTGTGGGCAGGGACCGACGATGGGAACCTGCAGGTGAGCCGGGACGGCGGGCAGACGTTCACCGAGGTCGGCAAGAACCTGCCGGGGCTGCCGCCGAACCACATGCACTGGATCTCGAGGATCGACGCGTCGCATTTCGATGCGGGCACCGCGTACGTCTCGGTGGATGGCCACCGCAGCGACGACCTCAAGCCGTACGTGTTCGTGACGCGCAACTACGGCCAGACCTTCGACAGTATCACGGGCGATTTACCCGCATATGGCAACGTCCAAGTGATCCGCGAAGATCCGAAGAACCGCAACCTGCTCTACGCCGGCACGGAGTTCGGGCTGTTTGTCTCGCTCGATGGCGGAAAACAGTGGAAGAAGTTCATGAACAACTATCCGACCGTGCGGACGGACGACATCCTCGTCCACCCGCGCGACAACGATCTCATTGTCGCGACGCACGGCCGCAGCGTGTGGATTGCGGACGACATCACGCCGCTGCAGCAGTTGACCCCCGACGTGCAGTCGCAGGATGCGTTCCTCTTCGACATCCGCCCGGCGATTGCGTATCTCAACGATCAGCAGCGCGGCCATCAAGGGGCCGGCCAGAAACTCTTCCTGGGCGAGAACGCGCCGCGCGGCGCGGCGATCAACTACTACTTGAAGTCCGCGGCGAGCGGCGACGTGAAGATCACGATCGCCGACGCGACGGGCAAAGTCGTGAGGAATCTCGACGGCGCGAAACAGGCCGGCATCAACCGCGTGCTCTGGAACCTCGCGCCGAATCCGCCGCAGGGGCAGCAGGGCGGCGGTGGCGGCGGCGGTGGGCGTGGCGGCTTCGCCCCGGCGGTCGAGCCCGGCACCTACATCGTCACGGTGACGGCGGGGGGCAAGACGCTCGCGAAGCCGGTCACCGTGATGCAGGATCGGTGGTTAGGTGAAAGATGAGCTGCCCACGTACCAACTCTGAGGATCCATCATGGACACACACGTAAAGGTACTCGGCGCGCTGCAGATCGCGTTGGGAGCGTTCGGCTTGTTCGCTGCCGTCGTAGTGATGCTCGCGTTCGGTGTCGGCGCCACCGCCGTCGGCGCCAGCGGGGCGGACGATGCCGCCATCGCCCTGCCGATCATCGGCATCACCGGCATGGCGCTCGTGATCTTCCTGGTGGTCCTGTCGTTGCCGGGAGTCATCATCGGCATCGGCCTGATTCGGCTGCGGCCGTGGGCGCGGATCGCTGGCATCGTGCTGTCGATTCTCTCGCTGATGATGATTCCGTTCGGCACCGTCGTCGGCATCTACGGGTTGTGGGTGCTCTTCAACAAGGAGACGGAGCGCCTGTTCGCGATGCCCGTTGCTCGACAGGTGTGAGCGCGCGGAGACCATCGAGGCCACGGTCAAACAGTCAGTGCGTCAGGCCGTAAATCATGTAGTTGACGCCCAACTTGTACGCCTCGTTCGATGCGTCGAACGGAAAGAGTCCCTGGCCTGACCACTCCCAGTACTCCGGCACGTCGTTGTCGTAATTGGCGACCACCATCAGCCGTTTCGCCGGATCGTTGTCCTCGAACACGCCGTAGTAACTCGGCCGGATGCGCGACATCGGATGAACGATGGCGTCGATGTCGTTGATCGTGAAGAACGAGTCGAAGATGTGATGCGACTGGTCGAGCTTCACGAACCGCGCGTCGGGAAGGACGCGCAGCATCTGCGCCTCGAAATTAGCCCACTGGGCGCCACCGTCGAAGTCCTCGAACACGGCAAAGCCGCCTTTCAACAGGTATGCGCTAAACGACTCCGCTTCGCGATCGGTGAGATTCCAGAAGCCCGGCTCCCACATGAACGCGATGGGATACTTGAAGAGCTCCGGATCGTCGAGCGTCAGGATGCGGCTGCCGTCGGCGCGGATGTCGAGATAGGTGAGCTCTCTAATGATCGCCGAGAGATTCTGCTCCGCGCGGGGGTAGTCGTGGTTCCACGCGGACCTGAACCCGCCGCGCCGTGTGAAGTCGAAGTCCGACTGCCAGCGGAGGCGCACGAACGTGAAGCGTCCGTCGTAGGTCAGGTTGGACGGATAGTAGCCGCCGCGATCCTGCCCTGACCGAGCGGCCACGACGCGCGTGCGCGCCCACGAATCACGCTGAGCCGCCGTCGTCGTTGCGCCGGCAAGCATGACGACAGCCGTGAGTCGCAGCCAACGTAGCACGCGATGATTATGCTAGATTTTCCAGCGACGTGAGCGTCACGCCTCCGAACTCTTCCGCGCGTGTGCCGTCGCGCGCGGCGTTCGTTTTCGTCTTCATCACCGTCCTCCTCGACATGCTGGCGCTCGGCGTCATCGTGCCGGTGCTGCCGGCGCTCGTCCTCGCGTTCAAGAGCGGCGACACGTCGAGCGGCGCGACGATCTATGGCCTCTTCGCCACAGTGTGGGCGGTCATGCAGTTCATCTTTTCGCCGGTGCTCGGATCGCTGTCGGATCGCTTCGGCCGCCGGAAGGTCATCCTGCTCTCGAATGTCGGCCTCGGCCTCGACTACCTGTTGATGGCGGTGGCGCCGTCGCTCTGGTGGCTCTTTCTCGGCCGTGTGATTTCTGGCATTACCTCGTCGAGCTTTGGCACGGCGGGCGCGTACATCGCGGACGTGACGCCGCCCGGGGAGCGTGCGCGCAAATTCGGCATGCTCGGCGTGGCGTTCGGCGTCGGCTTCATCATCGGACCATCGGTCGGCGGCCTGCTTGGCTCCGTCAATCTTCGGGCGCCGTTCTGGGGCGCCGCCGTGCTCAGCCTGGCGAACGCGGCGTACGGGTTTTTCATCCTGCCCGAGTCGCTGCCGCCCGAGCGGCGGTCGGCGTTCCACTGGCGCCGCGCGAACCCGATCGGCTCGGTCCAGCTGCTGCGTTCGCGCCCGCAGCTGATGGCGCTGGGGATCGCCGGGTTCCTGTCGATGCTGGGGCACGACTCGCTGCCCATCACGTTCGTCCTCTACACCAGCTATCGGTACCGCTGGGACCAATGGACGATCGGCCTCGTCCTCGCGCTCGTCGGCGTCGCGTCGATCGTCGTCCAGGGAGGGCTCGTCGGACGGATCGTTGCCGCGCTCGGCGAGCGGCGAGCGCTCGCGGTCGGCTTCATCTGTGGAGCGATCGGGATGCTGATCTACGGCCTGGCACCGACCGGCAAGGTGTTTCTGCTCGGGATCGCGATGACCGCACTCTACGGGCTGTCGCACCCGTCGCTTCAAAGCCTCATGACGCGGTGCGTGGGACCGTCGGAACAGGGACAGTTGCAGGGTGCGAACGGCAGCTTGAACGGCATCGCCAGCATGATTGCGCCGATTCTGTTCACGCAAGCCTTCGCACTGGCGGTCGGGCGCTTCCGGAATCTCAACCTGCCGGGCGCGCCGTTTCTGCTGGCAGCGATGCTGTTGGTGGCGGCGCTGGCCGTCAGCCTGAGTGCAAGAGCATAGTGCACGGTGCGCGGTTGTATGATGCTCCCGCAGTCTTCGCCCATGCCGATCCTGAGCCTCCACCACGTCACCGCAACCGTCGACGAAGCGCAGCCGGACCTCGACTTTTGCCTGCACGCGCTTGGGCTCCGCCTCGTGAAGAAGACAGTCAACTTCGACAATCACTTCGTCTATCACTTCTATTACGGCGACGAGCGCGGCACGCCCGGCACGATTTGGACGACGTTTCCGTACGCCGACCGCGGCGTGCAGGTAGGCACGAAGGGCGCGGGCCAGGTCGTCGTAACGTCGTTTTCCGTCCAAACGGGATCGCTCGACGTCTGGCGGCAGCGGCTGGCAGCCCGCGGGATCGCCGCCACCGACGTCGAACCGCGGTTCGGCGACCCGGCGATCCGGTTTTCAGATACGTCTGGACTCACCTTCGAGCTCGTCGCGACCGATCGCGATCGCCGGACACCCTGGGCCGCGCACGACATCGATGCCGATGCGGCGATTCGCGGTCTGCACAGCGTCACGATTCTGGTTCGCGAGCCTGCGAAGACAATCGAGCTTCTCACCGGCCTGCTCGGGTACGTCGTCGTCAACGAGACCGATGGGCGGATCCGCGCGGCTGTCAATGGCGACGCGCCGGGCCACTACATCGACGTCGCGTACGATGCCGCCGCGGAGACCGCCGTCAACGGCCTCGGCACGGTTCACCACGTCGCGATGGCGATCTCGACCGAGCAGGAACAACTGGAGCTTCGCGAGGAGCTCATCCGCTTCGGCTGCAAGGTGACCGAGGTCCGCGATCGCTGCTACTTCAAATCCATTTACTTCCGCGAACCGGGCCACGTGTTGTTCGAGGTCGCGACGCTGGCGCCGGGATTCACGGCAGACGAGGAGGTGTCGAGCCTTGGCCGCGATTTGAAGCTGCCGCCGTGGGAAGAACCGCATCGCGCGGAGATCGAAGCGGCGCTCGTGCCCATCAGGTACTGAGCATGAACGCTGATTCCTCATCGAGCGGCTCGTCACGTCGTTCGCCGTCATGGCCGTCGTCGCCCTGCTGACAAATGCGTCACGTATTTTGAGGCTCTATGACCAGCTATCGGTGGCTCGCCATTCCATCTGTGCTCCTTCTGCAGCTCGCAGCTGCGCCGGAACGCGCGATTACGGCCCACGTCGACGCCCATCACGCCGACGCCCTCGCGCTCCTCGAACGCGTCGTCAATATCAACAGCGGTACGCAGAATTTCGAAGGTGTCCGCGAGGTGGGCGGCATTTTTCGAGGCGAGCTCGATCGTCTCGGGTTCCGGACCGCGTGGGTGGACGGCTCGTCATGGGGTCGCGCGGGACATCTGGTTGCGGAGCATCCGGGCCGGGGACCGAAGATGCTGCTGATCGGTCACCTGGATACGGTCTTCGAGCGGGACAGCCCGTTCCAGAAATTTCAGCGAATCGGGGACCATGAGGCGAAGGGACCGGGCGTCATCGATATGAAGGGTGGCGACGTGATCATCGTGCAGGCCTTGAAGGCGCTGGATGCGGCCGGCGTCCTGAACACGATGAACGTGACCGTCGTGATGACGGGCGACGAAGAAGATCCCGGCCGGCCGCTCGGCAAGGCGCGCGAGGCGCTTGTCAACGCGGCCAAAGGGGCCCACGTCGCCATCGGGTTCGAGGACGGCCCCGGCGATCCGAAGTACGGCGTGACGGCGCGCCGCGGAACGACGGGCTGGCAGCTCCGCGTGAAGGCGACGCCTGCGCACTCGTCGCAGATTTTCCGTGACGACATCGGCCCCGGCGCAATCTACGAGGCCGCGCGGATTCTGAACGGCTTTCGCGAGAAGATGGCGGGCGAGGCGCACCTCACCTTCAATCCGGGCACGATCCTCGGCGGCACCTCCGTCGAGTTCGACGCCGTCCAGGCCCGCGGCTCCGCGTTCGGCAAGACGAACGTCGTTGCCGAACACGCCATCGTCAGCGGCGATCTGCGCACGCTCTCACGCGAGCAACTCGACCGGACGATGCGGACGATGCGCGAGATCGCTGGAACGGCGGTGCCGCACACGGAGGCGACGCTGACCTTCGAGGAAGGGTATCCGCCGCTCGCGCCGACCGATGGGAATGCGAAGCTCCTCGCCGTCTACGACCGCGCAAGCCGCGATTTGGGTTTTGGTCCCGTGCAGGCGGTCAGTCCCGACAAGGCCGGGGCCGCCGATGTGTCGTTCATCGCCGGCGAGGTCAAGATGATTCTCGACGGCGTCGGCCTGATGGGCCACGACGATCACACGCCCGGCGAGACGGCCGATCTCGCCACGCTCCCGTCGCAAACCAAACGTTCCGCGATTGCGCTCTATCGGCTCGCGACGCAGAGCAACCGGTAACGCGATTCACAGGTCGGTTGTCGCGCGAAGACTTTCAGCCGCGGGTCCGCCGCTACGATTTGCCGCTCACCCACCGAACCGCTGCGATGAGCTGCGACTGGAATTGGGGATTGCGCCACGTCGTGTCGAAATGTCCGAGCGCGTTGTAATACGAGCGGCCACGGCCGATCGACTGCGTCCATGCCAGCGGGTAGTCGCCTTGCGCGCTCACCGACGCGGCATCGAGCGACAGCAGCACGTGAACTGACGATCGCGGGTTGTCGCGGAAGGTGTAGAACTCTTCCATCAACGTGAAGCTCGCGCCCAGTCCCGCGGCGATCGCGTGCGCGCGGTCCTCGACGACGACGGTCGCCGGCTGCGTCCACGGGTGTTCTTTGAAGTACGCGCCGACCAACCGCCCGTACTCCGGCCAGTCGTACAGCGTATCCGCTGCGCTGTGGACACCGATGAAGCCGCCGCCGCCGTTCACGAAATCGGCGATCGCGCGTCGTTGACCGTCGTCGAGCGCCAGCTCGCCGCTCGTGAGCGCGAACATCAGGACGTTCACGCCTTGCAGCCGCTGCGCGGAAATGTCCGAGAGGTTTTCGGTGGCCGTCACGGCCATGCCGGTGGGTGTGGCCAGATCGGTCATCACCTGTACTGCGGTCGCAATCGAGTCGTGCCGGAAGTCGGCCGTCGCCGTCAACAGCAGCACCCGCACCGGCTGAGAAGGTAGGGGACCTCCTGGGGGCTGCGACGGCGACGGCGAGGGAGGCGACGAAGGCGCGGCGCAGCCCATCGCCAGAACGATCGCCGGCAGCGCGCTCCAGCCGACATGCATGACATCCGTTTTATCCAGGCAGCCTGAACGCCACGAGCTCCCCGCTGTACGCCGCGCCGCTGATGGCGACGACGAGGTATTGCTTGCCGTTATGGAGATAGGTCATGGGCGATCCGGTTTGCGGCGCCGGCATGTAGACGGCGCCGAGGTCCGCCCCGGTCGCCTTGTCGTACGCGCGGAGCATCGCGCCGCGGCCGTTCGGCGTCGTCACGAACCCGCCTTCACCGGCGATGACGAGCGTTTTCGTGACGAGCACGCCAATGCGACCCTGCCGTCCGGTGCGCGGAATGGTGAGACCCTTGAGCGCCGGATGATTCTTGATGTTGTCCGGCGTGTCGCCGTGCGCGATCTGCCACGCGAGGGTGCCTTTGTTCATATCCAGCGCGGTAATGCGTCCGTACGGCGGTTTGATGATCGGCAGCCCCTGAACGCTGAGGTTGGGACCTCCCTCGCCGCCACCGCCCCGTCCACCTGCCACGGGCGCGCCCGCTTCGGTGAGCCCGCCGCGCCCCTGATCCGGGGCGCTGCCGCGACCGGTGGCCGCTTGTCCCGCACCTGTCGGCGCGCCGCGCCCGCCGCCACGTCCACCGCCGCTCGGCACGGGCGCATTCGGATCGCGGGCCGTGCCCTGAATCCAGTCGAAATCCGAACGCGACGGTTCGGGCTTCACGAGCCCGAGCGGAGTGGGCGAGGTGTTCGTGAAGATGTAGAACATCTTCGCTTCCGGATCGAACGCGCCGCCCTGCCAGTTCGCGCCGCCGGTGGCGTTGGGCAGCATCAGCATCGCCAGTGGACCGGGCCACGTGCTCACGACAGGAGGCGTGAAGATCGGTCCGAGCTTGTAGCGCGACGCGAGCTTCACGGCTTCCTCGTGCAGCGCCGGTGTGAAGTCGATCAGATCGTCGAGCGACACGCCCTGGCGCTCGTAGGGCGGCGGTTTCGTCACGAACGGCTGCGTGGATGCGTACCACTCGCCGGGGACCGTCCCCCGTTCGACCGGTCGCTCTTCAATCGGCCAGACGGGTTTGCCGGTCGCGCGATCGAACACGTACAGCCAGCCTTGTTTGGTCGGCTGCGCCACCGCTTTGACCGGACGGCCGTCGACGGTGAGGTCCATCAGAATCGGTGCGCACGGGATGTCCATGTCCCAGATGCCGTGGTGCACGAGCTGGTAGTGCCACTTGCGCTGGCCGGTTTTCAAGTCGAGCGCAACGAGGCTTTCGCCGAAGAGCCCGTTCCCGGGACGATGACCGCCGTAGTAATCGCCGGTCGGCAGCTCCACGGGCAGGAAGACCGTGTTGGTCTCTTCGTCGACCGTCATCTGCGCCCAGACGCCGGCGTTGCCGGTGTACGACCACGAATCCTTTTCCCACGTGTCGTTGCCGTACTCGCCCGCGAGCGGAATGGTGTGGAAAATCCAGAGCCGTTTGCCGGTGCGCGCGTCGAAGCCGCGGATGAAGCCTTTCTCGTGAATCCGGCTCTTCGGCGCGCCGCCCGGCAGGTGCGCGGCGCCGACCACGATCACGTCCTTCGCGATGATGGGCGTCGCGTGCAGTCCCATTTCGCCGGTCACGATGTCGATCGGCTGATCGTCCTGGTCTTTCAGATCCACGATGCCTTTCGTGCCGAAGCCGGCGACCGGAATGCCGGTCTTCGCATCGAGCGCGACCATCTGGTAACCGGGCGTGACGTACACGATGCTCGACGCTCGACCATCAGTCCAGTACGCGAGACCGCGCCCGGACAACTGGCGCGGCGCGGACTCTCCACGTTTGCCTTCGTTCTCGCTGTGCATCCACAGCAGCTCGCCTGTCCCTGCATCGAGCGCAACGACGGCGCGTCGTGAGCCGGCGGTCGAGTAGACCACACCGTCGACCATCAGCGGCGTCCCCTGGAAGTTGAACTCAGGCCGCGGTCCGAGAGAGTCCGTCTTGAAGCGCCAGGCCACTTCGAGCTTGTTGAAGTTGTCTCTGTTGATTTGATCGAGCGGCGCATAGCGGGTGCTGGCGAGGTCGCCGCCATACGTTGTCCATTCGCCGGTTTTGGATTTGGTCTGCCCGCGAAGGCCGACGGTCGTCGACGCGAGCGCTGCGGCGCACATGAACAGAACAAGCTTGCGCATCATCGGCATGATCCTCAGACTGGCTGATTAAACTCTGCACCACGGAGTGGTAGAGGGCTTTGAAACGTTAATCGAATGGCGGTCATCATATCGCGGTTCGCGCCGGCGCCGACCGGCTTCCTCCACCTCGGACACGTCGTCAATGCCATCTACGTGTGGGGCGTGACGCGGGCGCGTGACGGGCGCGTGCTGCTGCGAATCGAGGACCATGATCGAGCGCGCAGCCGGTCTGCGTTCGAGGAGGCGATCCTCGAGGATCTCGCGTGGCTGGGTTTTCGAAGTGACGGGCCGCTGGTCCGTCAGAGCGAGCGCCGTGACATCTATTTACAAGCGCTCGGTGCGCTCCGGCGGCAGGGCTTGATATACGCGTGCGCGTGCTCGCGCGCGGAGATCTCGAATATCGCCCGGCGGGGCCGCGACGCCGGCCCTGAAAGGCCCGCCCTACAACCGTTCGTCGACTCTGAAGAACTGCGGTATCCGGGCACGTGCCGCGACCGCGGTCTCGCTGAAGGGCCTGATGTCGGTCTCCGCGTGCGCCTCGATCCGTCGACGGAGCGCTTCGTCGATCTCGGTCATGGACTTCAGGAGCAACGGCCGTCCGAGCAGTGCGGCGATCTGCTCGCGCGCGATCGCGACGGGAATTGGACCTATCAGTTCGCTGCGGCTGTCGACGACGACGTCCAGGGCGTGACGCTCGTGATTCGTGGCGACGATCTGTTGCCGTCGACCGGCCGCCAGATGCAGCTGGCGCGCCTGCTCGGGCGAGTGGAGCCGCCCGAGTTCCTGCATCATCCGTTGATCATGAAATCACAGACGCACCCATCGCCGAACGCTCGGGATGTCCGGAGCCACGTCGAAGGGCAGAAGCTGAGTAAGTCGGACCAGGACACCGGCGTCCGCGATCTGCGCGCGCTGGGCTGGAGCGCCGATCGGGTCATCGGGAGAGCGGCCTGGCTTGCAGGCCTGATTCCGCAGCCGCGCGATGTTCACGCCGATGAGGTCTCGTCTATCATGGGCGCATTCGGAAAGGCGCCGTCATGAATCGTCTATCCGCAGCACGTCGAATACAAGGGCAGCGGCAGCACCGATGATGCCGCGAGTTTCGTGTGTCGGTAGAACCAACGATGGAACGCGGAGCCCGCAGAGCCCGCGAAGACACATGATGCGAAGGTCGTTCGGTATCGTTCTCGTCGTCGCGACGCTCGGTGCTGCGGTCCATGCGGTTGCGACGGTACCGGCATCGACCCAGTCGTTCGATGCTGCGAACGACGCGTGGGAGCGCGGCGACTACATCGCCGCGTTGACCGGTTATATTCAGGTGCTGACCGCGCCAGGCGGCGACCGGTACCTCGAGCCGATCGCGCTCACGACCGGCGAGCTGTTCGAGACGCGCGAGCTCACGGCCGATGGTCGCGCCCCCCGTTTCAGTCCGGACGGGCGCCTCGTCGCCTATGAAACCGGGCTCGAAACGTCGCGCCGCACGAAGATTCTCAAAAACGATGCGTCGCACGCGGAGGTTGCGGATCTTCCGGGTGTCTCTGCGACGTTTTCGTCGACGCTGCCGCTGGTCGCGTACCTGAAGATTCCCGACAACGACGAGATCCGCCGCGCGGCGGAAGCGATCGAGAAGGCGAGGCTGACCGCCCAGAACCGCGGTCAGCTCATCCAGACGCTCGCCTGGCTCATCGCGGGACATGCGGCCATCGTCGTACGCGATCTGATCACCAATCGCGAGATGGAGCTGCCGGCTACGGACCTCGTGAAAACGGGGTTGACGTTCAACGCCGATGGCCGGCTGCTGTACTTCCTGGGCGCAAGGGACGGGGACGCCGATCGCATCGATGTGTACGCGATCAGCGAGGCGGCGCCGAAACCGGTGATTGCGGCCGACGCGCCGGGATTGAAGAGCGCGCCGATTGTCGATCCGGCCGGCAAGTTCCTTGTCTACGTCATCCCGGTGCAGAACCCGCTGCGACGGCCTGTGCCGGCTGGTGGCGCCGGAGAGCGGGTGGGGAGAGCAGGCGATGTCGGCGGGCCCGGTGGCGTGGCGAGGTCGGGAACGGCAAGTGGATCCGACCAGACGGCAGATGCCGGACAGACGGGGCAAACCGGTCCGCGCCGGCAGCCGACGACGTTCGCGATCGTGGACATCGCCACGCGCAAAGTGACCGTCGTCTCGGGTACCGCGCCGACGCTGTCGGGGGATGGGAAGACGCTGGCTTACATCGCGCGAACCGGCCCTGAATATGCGTTGATGGCCGGGCCGACCGTCGGTGCGCCGACGGCGATCAAGCGATCGACCATGCGGCTGGACGCGCCGGCGCTCGCGTCGGACGGAAGCCGTGTCGCGTATCAGATGATGGTGCAGGATGACTGGGAAGTTTTCGTGGCCAGCCGGGACGGCAGCAACGAACAACGCGTCACGCGCGAGATCCAGCACGACCTGCAGCCGCGCTTCATCGGCCCGAACCGGATCCTGGCGCTCGTCGGCGAAGCGCGACATCGGCGGTCGTATCTGTACGACTTGGGGACGGAGCAGGGACGGAAAGGGGACGGAGCAGCGACACGCACCCGCCTGTTTCACAACAACACGGTGCGGACGATCGCGCCGGAGTATCAGTGGGCCGTCAGTCCGGACGGTACGCAGATTCTGATCGGGGCCGAGCGAGACGGCAATACCGTGTCACCCGAGCGCGGCGTGTACGTCGTCGCTTTGAAACAGCGCGTCACCAAAGCTGCCCTGCTGAATCGTCTCCACGACAATCTGAAAACCGAGACGGCGCTGAAGGCAGCGGGCGCGCGCGCGTTCCAGCCGATCGCCGCCGACGTTCGAAGCGTTGTGGCGAAGGCGTCCCCCGCGCGCGTATTCGGCTACGAGAAGGCGCTGTTCGATTTCGACTCGAAGCACATCACGAAACCGGGCAACCGGCTGGCCTCCGAGTTCCTCTTCAATACCTACACATCGTTTGGGTACGACCCGGAGTATCAGTGGTTCGAGCCGCGCAACGCGTTTGGCGGCAAGACGACGAACGTCGTGGCCACGCTGCGCGGGACGCTCAACCCGGAGCTCGTGTACGTCGTCAGCAGTCACTTCGATTCGGTCGAAGCTGGTCCGGGCGCCGACGATGACACGTCGGGAACGGCGGCGCTGCTGGAAGCGGCGCGCGTGCTCGCGGGGCATCCGATGCCGGCGACGATCATGTTCGCGTCGTTCACAGGCGAGGAAGCCGGACTCCTCGGCAGCCGCGAGTTCGTTCGACGCGCGGTTGCCAGCAAGCTTCACGTCGTCGGCGCTCTCAACAACGACATGATCGGATGGCAGAACGATCATCGGCTCGACAACACGATTCGGTATTCCAATCCCGGCATTCGCGACGTCGAGCACGCGGCCGCGATGCTCTTCACGCGGCTCATCACGTACGACGCGCTCTATTTCAAGAGCACCGACGCCGTATCGTTTTATGACGCGTACGGAGACATCGTCGGCGGCATCGGGTCGTATCCGGTGCTCGGCAGCCCGCACTACCATCAGGCGAGCGACGTCCTCGAGTTCGAGAATCATCAGTTGATCACCGAGACGGGCAAAACGACGATCGCGACGCTGATGCTGATGGCGTCGAGTCCATCGCGCCTCACGCAGCTGAAGGTGGACGGCTACACGGAAGCCGCCGTCACGCTGTCGTGGGCACCTGCGGTGGAAAAGGGCATCGTGTCGTACATCGTGGCTTACGGCCCCGCGTCCGATCCGCTGCGCTTCCGCCTGTCCGTGATCCAGCCACGCGCGACGGTGCCGCACGTGGCGCGCGGCACGGTGGTGTCCGTGAAAGCGGTCAACGCACGCGGCCTCGAAGGCTGGGACTGGGCGAGAATCACCGTCGGCGCGCCCATTCGCGCTCACAGCCATCAGCCAGTTGACGGTCGACAGAGGTAAACTACGCCATGCTCAAAACGCGATTCGCCGTCGTTATCGTCCTGGCGCTGGCGTCCACGGGCGCGCTCGTCGCGCAGAACGCCAGGCACCCGATCACGCTCGACGACATTCAGCGGATATCCGACGTGCGCGATCCGCAGTGCTCGCCCGACGGCAAGTCCGTGGCCTATGTCGTCTCGCAGGTCGACATCAAAGAGGACAAGAGCAATTCGCACATCTGGATGGTCGACTTCGACGGGAAGAACGATCGGCAGGTGACATCGAGCCAGGACAGCGAATCGTCTCCGCGCTGGAGCCCCGACGGCCGGTATCTGTCGTTCACGTCCTCGCGTCCCGGCAAGGCGAAGGGCAACCAGGTGTGGCTGCTCGATCGGAGCGGCGGTGAAGCGTTCCAGTTGACGGATGTGAAGGGACGCCTTCAGGGCCACGAGTGGTCTCCCGACGCGAAGCGGTTGGCGCTCGTCATCGGCGATCCGGATCCGGACGCCGACACGCCCGCGTCTGGCGATGCTGCAGCCGGCGGCCGGGGCAAAGCGCCCAAGCCAATCGTGATCGATCGCTACAAATACAAGCAGGATGGTCAGGGCTATTTGCTCGCGGGACGGCACACGTACATCTATCTGTTCGACATCGCGACCAAGAAGCTCGATCGCCTCACCGCCGGCAAGTCCGACGAGTCGACACCGTCGTGGTCGCCTGACGGGAGCCGCATCGCCTTCATGAGCAATCGCAATCCCGATCCGGATCGCGAGCCGTCCAGCCAGCTGTTCGTCGTCGACGCAAAGGCCGGGTCGACCGAGCAGGCGCTCTCTCCGATCACGAGCCGCGGCGGACGCGGCAAGGCGGAGTGGAGCCCGGACGGCAAGTGGATCGCCTTCCTGGAGGGAGACGACAAGAAGTGGGGTGCCTACGGGATGGAGCACCTCACGCTGGTGGCGGCCGACGGCTCGCGTGTGCCGGAGCGGGTGAAGGCGACGGAGGACCTGGATCGTGGTGTCGGCTCGCCGTTGTTCGGCGCGGATGGCAAGACGATCACCGTCCTTGTCACCGACGACCGGTCGGTGTATCCCGTCCGCGTCACGCTCGCCACCAACCAGGCGGAGAAGCTGCTTCCACCGCCCGTCAACATTTCGAGCCCGAACCGCGGCGGCAGCTGTGCGGTCGCGCTGTCGGGCAGCGCCACGAAGCCGACCGAGATTTACAAACGCGACGACACGGGCATGGTGGCGTTGACGCATCACAACGATGCGCTGGTCGCGACGTTGCAGCTCGGTGCGACTGAGGACGTCAGCTTCAAGAGCAAGGACGGCACGGAGGTGCACGGTCTGCTGACCAAGCCCGTCGGCTACGTTGCCGGTGCCAAGGTCCCGCTGCTCCTCCGCATCCACGGCGGTCCGAACGGGCAGGACGGTTACACGTTCAGCACCGAGCGCCACCTCTTCGCAGCGAACGGGTACGCCGTGCTCGCCGTGAACTATCGCGGGAGTGCCGGCCGCGGCATGAAGTTCTCGCGCGCGATCGCCGCCGACTGGGGCCATTACGAAGTGGACGACCTGCTCGCCGGCGTCAATCACGTGATCGGCATGGGCGTCGCCGATCCCGAGCGGCTCGGTGTCGGCGGGTGGAGCTACGGCGGTATCCTGACGGACTACGTGATCGCCACCGACCCACGCTTCAAGGCGGCGACGAGCGGCGCCGGGACCGCGTTCACGGTCGCGTTCTATGGCACCGACCAGTACATCATTCAGTACGACTACGAGATCGGCCCGCCGTGGGATCCGAAAGCGTGGGAAACGTATCAGAGGATTTCGTATCCGTTCCTGCACGCGGATCGTATCAAGACGCCGACGCTGTTCCTCGGCGGCGAGCGCGACTTCAACGTGCCGGTGCAGGGTGGACAGCAGATGTACCAGGCGCTGCGGAGCCTCGGCATCGACACGCAGCTCGTGATCTATCCGAACGAGAACCACGGCATCAGCCGGCCGAGTTATCAGCGCGATCGGCTCGAGCGGTATCTGGCGTGGTACGACAAGTACTTGATGAAGGGCGCGGCGAGAACGAGCTCGCAACCTATTCAGTAATCAGTGCGGTTTCGCGAGCGCATCGAGCCGCTGCTTGAGGCGCACCACATCCGGATACTCGGTGACGAGGGCCTGAACTACGGCTGCGGCGCCTTCCCGCTGACCGGCGGCTTCGAGCGCGTCGGCCGTCAGCATCCCGTGCCGGATTCGCAGCGATCGGTTGTCCTGCGGCGGTGCGATCGATCTGAGCTTGTCGAGCGCCGCGTGCGGATCCTTGCGGTCGATCAACAGCGATTCCGCACCCGCCAACTGCACTTCCGGATCGTTCGGATGTCGTTCGGCCGCCATCGTCAGCAGCGTCGCCGCTCGATCGCCGTGCCCCGCCTTCCGCTCCATCTGCGCACCGTTGTACAGCCCTGCCAGGAGCAGCCGCTCGACGTCGGCTGGATCGCCGCTGCGGATGCCGACGCCGCCTGCGTACTTGTAAACCAGATGACCGCCGTGCTCGCCCGCTTCGTAGAGGCAGAGCAGCCCGCCCAGGCCGACCGCGGTGGACAGCGCGTACGCGATCCGCCGGCGCGGCGAACGCCACAACATCAGCGCGACGGCTTCGATCGCGAGAACGGCAAAGAACACGTTGCGCGTTCGGATGCCCCACTCTTCGTGCTCAGACACGGCAACCCGCGCACCCGGAATGCGCTCCACGGGTCCGTGGGCGTCCAATCCGGACTTCACCGACAGCGCCGCGGCCACCGTGCCGATGAGGATCAGCGCGAGCGCCGCCGGCGCCAGGAATGCCGGACGCCCCGCGAGTGAAACGGCCCGAAACACGACGCCGACAACCAGCAGCGCAATTGCGAAGTGCACGAATTCCGGATGATAAGAGGCCATGGCGAACAGCGTACAATCAAGCGCATGAATCGTCTAATCCTCGCACTTTTATCTGTGAGCGGCATGGTCATCGCCATAGTCGGCGGTGGCGCCGCGGGACCGCCCGCGTGCGATGCCGGCAACGGCGGCATTACGCTGCCACAGGGCTTTTGCGCAGCGGTGGTCGCCGAAAACGTTGGCCGCGCGCGTCACCTCGTGATCGCGCCCAATGGCGACGTCTTTGTCTCGTTGATGGGCGGACGCGGCGGAGGCGGCGGCGTCGTCTCTCTGCGCGACACCGATGGCGACGGCAGACTCGACAAGCGCGAAACGTTCGGCGAGGGCAGCGCGACCGGCGTCGCGCTTCACAACGGCTACATCTACTACGCGACGACGACGTCGGTCGTGCGGTACAAGCTGGCGGCCGGCGAGCTGAAGCCGTCGGGCGCGCCCGAGACGATTGTCGATGGGCTGCCCGCCGCCCGGCAACACCAGGACAAGGGGCTCGCCTTCGACGGCAAGGGCGGCGTGTACGTCAACGTCGGCGCGCCGTCGAACGCGTGTCAGCAGCCCGATCGGCAGCCGAATGTTCCGGGCCGGGACCCGTGTCCGCTACTCGAGCAGCACGGCGGCATCTGGCGCTTCGACGAGAACAAGCTCGGACAGAAGCAGGCGGATGGCAAGCGCTACGCGACCGGCATGCGGCAGATGGTCGGCCTCACGTGGCACGACAATTCGCTCTGGGCCGTCATGCACAACCGCGACGGGCTCGACACGATGTGGCCCGGCAAGTTCACTGTGGAGCAGAACGCCGAGTGGCCGGCCGAGTACCTGCTGAAGATTCAAGACGGAGCGAATTTCGGCTGGCCGTACTGCTTCTACAACAACGCCGAGAAGAAGCTCGTCGTGAACCCCGAGTATGGCGGCGACGGCAAGAAGGACGATCGCTGCACCGGGTTCACGCCGCCGACAGTGGCGTTCCCCGGACATTGGGCGCCGAACGATGTGCTCTTCTACACGGCCACGCAGTTCCCGAAGGCATATCAGGGTGGCGCGTTCGTCGCGTTTCACGGATCGTGGAATCGCGCGCCGCTGCCGCAGGCCGGCTACAACGTGACGTTCGTCCCGTTCTCGGGCGGCAAACCGTCGGGCGACCGTCAGATGTTCGCAGACGGATTCGCCGGCCAGACACCGCTCATGAATCCAGGCCGGGCAACGGCGCGGCCGGGCGGGCTCGCCGTCGGTCCGGACGGATCGCTGTACATCACCGAAGACGCGAAGGGGAAAATCTGGAGGGTGATGTATCGGAAGTAAGTCGACAGTTAACAGTTGCAGTCAGCAGTCAGCAGTCGACGGCGCGCACGCGGCGCGTAAGTCGATCCGAATGTGAAGGACTGAGCATGTACGTGATCTGGCAGATTCTCATTGGCATCATCGCCGGCTGGCTCGCCGGCAAGATCATGCGTGGACGGGGGTTTGGCCTGCTGCTCGATCTCGCGATCGGCATCGTCGGATCGCTGATTGGGGGTGCGGTTTTCGGCCTACTCGGCCTGCATGCGTACAGCATGGTCGGATCCATCGTCGTCGCCACGGCGGGCGCCGTCTTGTTGCTCTATCTCATTCGCCGTCTGAAATGACGGGCGTGCTGCGCGTCGTGGTCGGCCTCGCCGCGACCGTTGCGATGTTCGTGTTCTGGACGGTTATCCTCGTCGTCATTCCGATGATCGGCGCGCTGTATATTTCGCGGTTCCTGCCACTCACGGGACGCGCTTGGCGCGATCACCGTTCGACCCGCTGACGCGCATCGCCTCTCCGGCTGCCGTAGCCACGAACGCACGAACGCACGAAAAAGAAGTACTGTTCTGTTTCGTGATGTCGGTTGTCCTCGTCACCGGCGGCAGCCGCGGCATTGGCGCCGCGACCGCGCGCCTTGCGGGCGAGCGCGGCTATGCCGTCGGCGTGAACTATCGCGTCAATCGTGCGGCGGCGGACGCGGTCGTCGCCGACATCGAACGGTCTGGCGGCCGCGCGATTGCGCTGGCCGGCGACGTGTCGTCGGAGCCGGATGTCGTCCGGTTGTTCGAGGCCGTCGACGCCCGACTCGGGCCGCTGACCGCGTTGGTCAACAACGCCGGCGTGCTCGAACAGCAGACGCGCGTGGAGCATATCGACGCGGATCGTCTGCGGCGCATCTTCGCCACCAACGTCGACGGCGCCTTTCTATGCGCGCGCGAAGCCGTGCGACGGATGTCGACGGTGCACGGCGGCGCAGGCGGCGCCATCGTCAACGTCTCATCGCGTGCCGCGCAGCTCGGCGCGCCGGGCGAGTATGTCGACTACGCGGCGTCGAAGGGAGCGCTCGACGCGCTCACCATCGGCCTCGCGCGCGAGGTGGCGGCGGAAGGCATCCGCGTCAACGCCGTCCGCGCCGGCATCATCTACAGCGACATCCACGCCAGCGGCGGGGAGCCAGGCCGCGTCGACCGGCTCGGACCGACGCTACCGATGCGCCGGGGCGGCCATCCGATTGAAGTGGCGCGCGCGATTCTGTGGCTCCTGTCGGACGAAGCGTCCTATTCCACGGGGACGTTCATCGACGTCGCGGGGGGACGATAGTGCTTTTCACCACGGAGGACACGGTGGACGCGGAGGTTCCAATCTTCTCCTGAAAGCTTTCCTCCGTGTCCCCAGTGTCCTCGGTGGTGAAGAGCACTATCGTCACTCGTCGCGGTGTACGGTCTCCGGCGAGAACGCGGGCAAACAGACCGCGACGTATTCTGCGCCATCGGGTCCTGGCGTGCTGTACCGAATCCACTCCCCGCGCGCGGTGACGACGGCCTGGCCCGCGTGAACGTCGAGCACTCCTGCCTCGTGCTCCACGCGCACCATTCCGCGCAGGACGACCGTTATCTCTTCGAACTCGGGACGCTGACCTGGTTCCTGCCACCCCGGCGGCGAGGTCATCTTTGCGACGCTCACGCTGGCATGGCCGGAATTGACGCGGCCGGTGAACTCTTCGATGCGCTTCGGTTTGGTGCCCGCGGCCGCGACGACCGCCGGCGCGTGAATGAGGCGAGGCATAAGCAACGACGATCAACGCGGAACCCGCAGAATCCGCAGAAAACGAACGGCTCTGCATGTCAGCGAGTTCTGCGGTCGTGTTTTGCAAGTATAAACTTGTTTCGTGAAGAAAATCTGCGACACCATCCTCGACGCTATCGGCGGGACGCCGATGGTCCGCATCCATCATCTCACCGCCGGCATCGTGAAGGGTACGGTGCTCGCCAAGATCGAGACGTTCAACCCCGGCAACTCGATCAAGGACCGGATGGCCGTAAAGATGATCGAGGATGCGGAACGTGCCGGGCTCCTCAAGCCGGGCGGGACGATCGTCGAAGGCACGTCGGGCAACACCGGCATGGGGCTCGCGATTGCCGCGGTCGTGAAGGGATACAAATGCGTGTTCACCACCACCGACAAGCAGTCGAAGGAAAAGGTAGATGCGCTGAAGGCATTCGGCGCCGAGGTCATCGTCTGTCCCACCAACGTCGATCCCGAGGATCCGCGCTCGTACTATGCCGTGTCGTCCCGGCTCGAGCGCGAGATTCCAAACGCGTGGAAGGCCAACCAGTACGACAACCTGTCGAACACGCAGGCGCACTACGAGCAGACGGCGCCTGAAATCTGGAACCAGACCGATGGCCGTATCACACAGCTCGTCGTCGGCGTCGGGACGGGCGGAACCATCTCCGGCATCGGCCGCTATCTGAAAGAACGCAATCCGGCGATCAACGTGTGGGGCATCGACACGTACGGATCGGTGTTCAAGAAATACAAGGAGACCGGCGTCTTCGACAAGAACGAGATTTACCCGTACATCACCGAAGGGATCGGCGAAGACTTTCTCCCGAGGAACGTCGACTTCGACGTCATCGATCACTTCGAAAAGGTGACGGACAAGGATGCCGCCATCATGACGCGGCGCATCGCGCGCGAAGAGGGGATCTTCGCCGGCAATTCAGCGGGCTCGGCGATGGCGGGGCTGCTCCAGCTGAAAGATCATTTCCGGGACGAGGACGTGATTGTCGTGGTGTTCCACGACCACGGGTCGCGCTATCTCGGCAAGATGTTCAACGACGACTGGATGCGCGAGAAGGGATTCCTGGAGAAAAGCGGCATGACCGCGCGCGACCTCGTGGCCGCACGATTGTCGGGCGAGCTGTGCGCGATCGAGGCGAACGAGCCGGTGGAGCACGCGCTGCGGCTGATGAGCGAGCACGATTTCTCGCAGATCTCCATTACACGCGCCAAGCGGCTGGTGGGATCGCTGAACGAGATGCATCTGTATCAGGAGCTCGTGCGCGATCCCGCCGTGAAGGCGCAGCCGGTCGAATCGATCATGCAGCCTGCGTTTCCGTTCGTCGACGTCTCGACGCCGGTCGACCTGCTGCAGACGATGATCACGCCGCAGAATCCAGCGGTCCTGGTCCGCGATTTCAAGACCGACAAGACGTTCATCATCACCCGGTCGGATCTGATACGGGTTATGTAGCTCAACGCACAGAGCACAGTGCACCGTGCACCGTGCACCGTGCATCGTGCACCGTGCACCGTGCATCGTGCATCGTGCATCGTGCGCCGTGCATCGTGCATCGTGCATGACTTACAGTATCGTCGATGGATCTTGCGCCTCGGCTTGAAACGTACGGCGACCTGGCCGTTCGCGTTGCGTTGAACGTGCAACCCGGCCAGCGCCTGCTGATTATTGGTCCGCTCATGAATGGCGGCCTGTCGCTCGAAGCGGCGCCGCTCGTGCGGCATGTCGCCGCCAGCGCGTACCGCGCCGGGGCGGAGCTGGTCGAAGCGAATGCGCTGCTGTCCGTGTACGCGAACGATCCCGATTTACTCCAGCACGAATCGCCCGAGCTGGCCGGCGCGCTGCAGCAGACGACGTCCCGCAGCGTGATGCCGTTTCGGGAGCTGATCTCGCGCAACCACACCAACTGGGCGGTGATTGCCGCCGCCGGCGACGCGTGGGCCGCGAAGGTGTTTCCCGACGCGCCGCCAGAACAGCGGCTCACGCGGTTATGGGAGACGATCGGCCGGTTGTGTCGCCTCGATCGGCCCGATCCGATCGCAGCGTGGCAGGAACACCTGTCGGCGTTGGCCGCGCGCGGCGATCAGCTGAATCGGCGCCGCTATTCGGCGCTCACCTTCTCCGGGCCGGGCACGGAGTTGACGGTCGGCCTTCCGGCCGGGCATGTGTGGGTGAGCGGCGCCTCCTCGAGCCGGCGCGGCATTCGCTTCGTGCCGAACCTGCCGACCGAAGAAGTGTTCACGATCGCCGATCGCCATCGGGTGGCGGGCACTGTGCGATCGACCAAGCCGCTGAACTACGCGGGCACGCTCATCGAGGATTTCAGCCTGCGCTTCGACGATGGCCGCGTCACCGGAGTGGCGGCCGCGCGCGGCGAATCGGTGTTGCAGCAGCTCGTGGCGACCGACGAGGGTGCCGGCCGGCTTGGCGAAGTGGCGCTCGTGCCGCACAGCTCGCCGATCGCACAATCGGGGCGCCTCTTTTACAACACCCTGTTCGACGAGAATGCGGCCAGTCATGTCGCGCTCGGCTCGGCGTACAAGTTCACGCTCCAGGGCGCCGACCAGATGAGCGCCGAGCAGTTCGAGCAGGCGGGCGGCAATCGCAGCGCGGTGCACGTCGATTTCATGATCGGATCGGATGCGATGGACGTCGACGGTATCCTCGGCAGCGGAACGCTCGAGCCGTTGATGCGCCGGGGCGAGTGGGTCACCTCAGCAAGCTGATACCGGCACGTAACGTGCGTCTAAACCGTGGTACGGGGAGAACCACGGTGACATCAACCTTTGCCGTCTGCGTAACCGCCGCGCTCGCAACTCTGCTTCACACCACCGTTCCCATTCCGCACCAGCACGAACCCGTCAACAGGAACGCGCAGCTGATGGCGGATTTCAAAGCGCGCGTCGACAAGTACGTCGAGGTGCGTAAGAAGGCCGACGAAAGCGCGCCGCCGCTGAAGAAGACCGAGGACCCGGCGGAAATCCGCGCGGCCCAGCAAGGCCTCGTGGAGCGAATTGGCGCGGCCAGGACCGGCGCCAAGCAGGGCGACATCCTCACACCTGAAATCGCCGACCTGTTCCGACGGCTGGTGCGGCCCGAAACGAAGGAGCCCGGAACCAGGGCGCTGATGAAAATGGACAAGCCGCAGGCCGTGTCTTACAAGATCAACGGTCCGTATCCGGATAAGGAACCGCTCTCGACGGTGCCGCCCAACGTGTTGGCGTCGCTGCCGCCGCTGCCCAAGGACATCGATTACCGCTTCGTGGGCAAACACTTGATCCTGCGCGACTCGCGCGCGAACTCGATCATCGATTACATCCCGAACGTGCTCCCATGACACGGAGGAAGCTGACCATGCGTCCCAGTCGATCGTTGACTTGCATTCTTCCGTTGCTGCTCGTGCTCACCGGCTTCGGAGGGCTTTCGGCGCCGCAGGTGACGCTGCCCAACGCGAAGGACTCGCTCAAGTTCGCGATCATCGGCGACAGCGGCACAGGAACGACATCCGAATACACCGTGGCGAAGCAGCTCGCGGCGTCGCGCGCGGCGTTCCCGTACGAATTCGTCCTCATGATGGGCGACAACTTGTATGGGGGCAGCAGGCCGAAGGACTTCGAAAAGAAATTCGAGGAGCCGTACAAGCCCCTGCTCGACGCCGGCATCAAGTTCTACGCCGCGCTCGGCAATCACGACAATCCCAACGAACGCTTTTATAAGGCGTGGAACATGGGCGGGGAACGGTTCTACACGTTCAAGCCGAAGCTCGGCGTCCGGATCTTCGCGCTCGACAGCAATTACATGGACAAGTCGCAGCTCGACTGGCTGGAAAAAGAGCTCGCCGCGAGCAGGTCCGATTGGAAGATCTGCTTCTTCCATCATCCCATCTACTCGTCCGGCGGCGCGCACGGCTCGAACCTCCAGCTTCGCGCGCAGCTCGAGCCGCTGTTCCTCAAGTACGGCGTCGACGCGGTGTTCGCCGGACACGAGCACTTCTACGAGCGCATCAAGCCCCAAAAGGGCATCTACTACTTCACGTCCGGCGGCGCAGCCAAGCTTCGGGAGGGCGACGTCGGCCGGAGCGAGCTGACCGCGAAGGCCTTCGACACCGGCTATCACTTCATGCTGATCGAGCTCGTCAAGAACACGCTCAACTTTCAAGTCATCTCGGATCAGGGGAAGACCGTGGATTCTGGCGCGCTGCCGCGGTTCAGCGACGCGGACAAGAAGCGGCTCGCGACGCAGTAACGCGAGGCCGCGGCGGCATATAATCCGCGCATGCGCTCAGGCTTCATTCCCACTGCGTCCGCAGTCGTGCTGCTGCTGACCCGCCTCGCCGCAGGGCAGGCCCGCCAGCAGCCGCACCTCAATCACGTCATCGATCTGCTGGAGCACAACCAGCCGGTGTTCGGCGTGTACTGGCCGGCGAACGGCGGTGGACGGCGTGGCGGCGAGGCGCCGCCTCCGCGACCTGCCATCAATCTCGCGAAGGACGCGCTGGGCTATGCGGCGGCGGACTATTACTTCAGCGGCAGCATGGAGGGCGGCGTCGATCGCGGGCTGCCCGCGTACATGGATTTCACGAAAGCGCTCCTCGAGGCCGCAGGCCAGAGCCGCACGCCGTTCTTCGGCTTGAAGCACCCGCTCATCGTCAAGACGCCGAAAATCGCCACGGATCCAGCGAGGGCGATCGACAACATCAGCCGCGAGCTGAACGTGGGCGCCAGCGGCATCATGTTCGTCGAGGCCGAGAGCGCCGAGGAAGTCCGTCAGGGCCTTACGGCGATGCGCTTCGCGTCGAAAGGCGGCACGCGGCCCGACGATGTAGGGGCGGCACCGGGGTTCTGGGGCATGACGGTGCAGCAGTACAAAGAAAAGGCCGACCTCTGGCCGCTCGATCCCGCCGGCGAATTGATCAACTGGACGATCGTCGAAAGCAAGGAAGGTCTGGCGCACGTGCGCGAGATTGCCGCGGTAAAAGGCATCGGCGTGTTGTGGCCAGGTGCCGGCACGCTGCGCGGCGTGTTTTCGACCACCAATGCGGCCGGCGAGCGCGTCGTCGACACCGTGGCGCACGAGAATGCGATTCAACAAGTGCTCGCGGCGTGCAAGGAGTTTCGCGTCCCCTGCGGATATCCCGCGAACGCGTCCGACATCGAGACGCGCATGAAGCAAGGCTTCAGCGTGTTCGTGATGAACTGGGGTGACGCCGGCTTCAAGGCCGTTGAAACCGGACGGAAGGCCGCAGGCCGTCCAGCCACGACTCGATAGATGTTCCGCGCGCCCGCAGCGTGACCTCAACGCGCCGTCCGCGGCGACTGCCGCACCCGCTCATCTTTCTCCTGTCGGGCGTCGTGGTGGCCGCGATACTCACGTGGGTTCTTCCCGCAGGCGCCTTCGACAGGCAGAACGATCAGACGACTGGCCGGAATGTGGTCGTTGCCGGCACGTATCACCGTGTCCCGCGAGCGCCGGTCGGTCCGTTCGCCGCGGCGGTCGCGGTGCCGCGCGGCTTCGTTGCCGGAGCCGACGTCATTGCCGTCGTCCTGTTCGTTGGCGGAGCCTGGGTGGTCGTCGATCGCATCGGCACGCTTCCGGCGCTCGTGGCCACGCTCGTCGCCCGATTCCGGCGGCGCGGCCTGTGGGCGATTCCCGTCATCTCTCTGTTTTTTGCCGCAATGGGCGCGCTCGAGAACATGCAGGAGGAGATCATCCCGCTCGTGCCCGTGCTCCTCGTGCTCGGCAACGGCCTTGGCGTCGATGCCGTCGCCGTCGTGGCGATGAGCACGGGCGCGGCGATGATCGGGAGCGCGTTCGGCCCGACCAATCCGTTTCAGGCAGGCATTGCGCTCAAGCTCGCACAACTCCCGCCGTTTGCAGCAGGCCCGCTGCGCGTCGCGATGTTTCTCGCCGGGCTCACGCTCTGGATCGGCTGGACGCTGCGCTACGCGGCGCGCAACCGGGTGACCGCAGTCGCCGCTGACGATACGAGAGATGCGGGTCTGCCGGCCAGGCACGTCGTGATGCTCGCCATCGCGCTCGCGCCGATGGCGGCGTACGTGTATGGCGCGCTTCGGCTCGATTGGGGTTTCAACGAGTTGTCGGGCGCATTTGTGATCGCCGGCATCGCTACTGGACTCGCTGGGGGGCTCGGTCCCGCCGGAACGCTGACGGCGTACCTCGAAGGGACGCAGAATCTGCTGCCGGCGGCGTTGATGATCGGCGTGGCGCGAAGCATCTCGCTCGTGTTGGAGGACGGCCACGTCGTCGACACCATCCTCAATGGCTTTGTCACAGCTCTCGCACACACGCCTGCCGCGGTGAGCGGCTTCCTGCAAATCCCCGTTCACGCGCTCGTCCACGTCGTCGTGCCGAGCGTCAGCGGACAGGCGGTGCTCACGATGCCGCTCTTCGTGCCGCTGGCGGATCTGCTGGGCCTATCGCGGCAGGTGCCGGTGCTCGCCTATCAGACTGGGGCTGGTTTGACGGAGCTCATCACGCCGACCAACGGCGCGCTGATGGCCGTGCTGCTCGCGGCGGATGTGCCGTTTCAGCGCTGGATCCGATTCGTGATCGGCGGTGTGGCTCTGACGGCTGCGGTGGGCGTCGCCAGCATTGTTGCGGTGATCTGGCTCGGGTTATGAGGGCGGGCACGTCCTACGACCAGGTTATTGACGAACTCTGGTGAACACGTCTTTGCCGGTGCCGTAGTTCGGAGTTCCTCGCAACGAGTAGCCGTGCTGCACGACGAGGATGGTGTCGACCGACATCTCGTTTCCGGCGGCGTTCAGACTGCGGGATTCTTTCGTCGTCACCGTCACACCCTTGATGTCGCGGACGGTTTCGGTGATGAGCGTCGACCCGTCCCACCGGGTGGTCGCCGTTCCATCGGCGAGCTTGTTCTCGGATCCATCGAGCTTGTAGACCACCGCGCTCGATCCGTGCGCGCGCGTCGTCTCGATCTTCAGCTCGGTCGCCGTCTGCGAGATCACGACGGTCACGGGGCCAATCGGTTCATTTTGAACCGCCGACTCGCTTCGCGACGGATCCATCCTCCACGCGCCTGAAAAATCGGGACGACCCTGGGAGGACGCGGACGAGGACAACAGCAGCGAGGTCAGAAGTGCGGCTGCGAGAAAGCGCGTCATGACGCCCTCCATCCGGCAGCATAACAAACCTTCCGCAGCTGAGCTTTCGAGGAATTGCCCGGCACATGCCTTGCTGACCTCCGTCTGTGTCGCCTCTTGGCGTGAGCCGACTCATGCTGTCTCGCACCCGCTTAGAACGTTTTGCGCATTCGTGCAGCGGCCGGAACGCCTTACGCACGGCGCTCGCGATCGGTCTCCTGATCGCGGGCGTCTGCACCACCGGCGTCCTCGCCAGTCGCCGCGCCGCGTCGTCTCCGCGGCACACGTTGTCAGTCGGTCCCGGTACGCGATTGCTCGTCATCGCGCCGCATCCCGACGACGAGCTGCTGGCCGCGGGCGGAGTGCTGCAGCGTGTGCTCGCGTCGAAGGGCGAGCTTCGCGTGGTGTACCTGACCGATGGCGAAGGGTTCCCGCAGGCGGTGAAAGCCGAAGTCGGCCGCGCCTCGCCGACGCCCTCCGACTACCGCGACTATGGACGCGAACGAAAAGGCGAAGCGGAGGATGCGCTGCGTGCCCTCGGCGCGCACAAGGACTCGCTGACGTTTCTCGGGTTTCCCAACGGCGGGCTGCATCGGTTGATGACCGCGTACTGGTCGGACCGCCGGCCGCCGTACATGTCGCCGTACTCACGTCGGGACCGGCCGTCGAAATCGGAAGTGATTGCGCCCGATACGAAGTTTCATGGAGAAGATCTCACCGAGGAGCTCGCCGGCATCATCGGCACGTTCAAGCCGACGATGATTCTGACGCCGCGGCAGGAAGATCAGCACGTGGACCACTGTGCGGCGTGGTTTTTCGTGGCCGATGCACTTGGCGGCGTCGCGCGCGTCGATCGCAGTTATCGCACGGATCTGCTCACATACATCGTGCACTACGGATCGTGGCCCTTCGACGACGTGACGGAGCGGCTGCCGCCGCCGCCAGGCTTGTCGAGCGGTGCGTCCGGATGGCTGTTCTTCGCGCTCACCGATCGCGAGTTCACGAGGAAGCGCGTTGCACTCGCCGAGTACAAGACCCAGATGAAGATCATGGATTTCTTCCTGGAGGGCTTCGTCCGACGCAACGAAGTGTTTTCACGGCCGTCGCCGCCTCGCGTGGTATTGCCCATGCGCCGCCGGCCGTGCGACCAGTATCAGGAGTGAAGACGTCCACAGTTGACAGTTCACAGGTGACAGCCGACAGGTGACATTGCCGCCCACCGAACGCTTCGAAGCGCTCGACGTGTTTCGCGGCCTGACGGTGATCGCGATGATTCTCGTGAGCACCCCGGGCACATGGGAAGCCGTGTACTGGCCGCTCGATCATGCCGCATGGCACGGGTGGACGCCGACGGATCTCGTCTTTCCGTTTTTCCTCTTCGCGATGGGTGCCGCGGTCCCTGTGGCGCTCGCGCGGCGTCGTGGCGGCGCGTCGCGTATGCGCCGCCACGTCGCGCGCCGCGTTGTCGTGCTGTTCGGGCTCGGTCTGCTGCTCAACGCCATTAAAACCCCACTGCCGCTGACATGGTCCACGTTTCGCATTCCCGGAGTGCTTCAGCGGATTGCTATCGTGTACGCCGTCCTCGCCTGGTTGACCGAACGAACCGGGCGCACGACACAGGCCGTCGTCGCCGTGTTCGTTCTACTGGGTTATTGGGCGCTGATGATGCTCGTACCCGTGCCAGGAATTGGCTCGGGTGTCCTGACTTCAGAGGGAAATCTCGCGTCGTTCATCGATCGCGTGCTGCTCGGCCGCCATCTGGCATTTGGAACGTGGGATCCTGAAGGGCTGTTGAGCACGATGCCGGCCATCGCGACGGCTCTTGCGGGGGTGTTCGCGGGCGATTGGCTGATGCGGCCCGGATCGCGTCGTCACAGAAGCCTGATCCTCTGGGCCGGCGGCGCCACGGCAACCGTACTGGCGCTCGCATGGAATCGCCTGTTCCCGATCAACAAGAGCCTGTGGACCAGTTCCTTCGCCTTGTTGTCGTCGGGGATGGCGACGCAACTCCTGGCGATCTGTCATTGGGTGTTGGACGTCCAGCGGTGGCGCGGCTGGTCCCTGCCGCTGATCGCGTTTGGCCGGAACGCGCTCGCCGCGTACTTCCTGTCGATCGCGCTCGACAGTGTTCTGGCTCGCTGGGCCGTCAGCGCGTCCGGTGCATCGCTGAAGTGGGAAATCTATTCCGTCGCGTTCGCGTCGTGGGCCGAGCGTTGTTGCGGTGTGGAAGCGGCGTCGCTGTTGTACGCGGTCGCGTACGCAGGGCTGTGGGCGGCGGTGACGTTTGTGATGTACCGGCGCCGCGTCTTCGTCGGCATCTGATGCAGCGCGGTCCTTTCGCGCCTCCGCTCGCACGAAAACCGCGGGAGCTTCGGCGAGCCTCGCCGTAGCGCCGAGGCGCGAAGGCGTCAGGCGCGTCGCGGACGGGCCGATTGGACGGCCCATCCGCGTTCAGTGGGTGCGCTGTCGCTCGTCAGACGACGGTGCGGCCAGATATCAGGCCGACCAGGAACAGCACAATCGCAATCACGAGCAGGACGTGCACGAAGGCGCCGATCGTGTAGGTGCCGACCACCCCGAGCAGCCAGGCGATTAGCAGGAGTACGGCGATCGTATACAGCATCGGACCCTCCCTCGTGATGAACTGCTGCAAGGTCCGGTGCCTGGTCAGTATCGCTGTCGAGGTGTCACCGCCGGGGCTCGTGGGTGCGGACGAGCTGCTCCAGCGCGCGATATTCGCGCAGATGACGCAGGCTGACCGAAACGAACCCCGCGATCGGGATGGCGAGAATCACGCCCGCCGCCCCCGCGAGCGCCGCGCCGAACCAGATCGTCACGATGACGGCCGGCGTCGAGAGGTGCATGCCGTGACGAATCAGCCGCGGATAGATTGCGTAGTCCTGGACAAGCCGAAGCGCTCCAAGAAAAGCGACCACCGCAAGCACCTGGTCGCCGGCACGAGTGACCGCGACGAGCAGCGCCGTCAGCGGGCCGATGGCCGGAACCAGCTCGAGCACTCCGGCGGCGACACCCATCGAGACAGCCGACGGAATTCCCAGCAGTACGAATCCGGCGACACACAGGGAACCCACGATGACGCCCGCTGCGGTCTGCGCGCGGACGTAGCCGGCGAGGGCGCTGTTGACGTCGCGCAGGTATTCCTCGCCCCGCCATTGCAGGTGTCCACGCGGCAGCACGCGGACCGTCGATCGGCGGAAGCTTGGCGCGCCGGTCAGGAGCACGAATGCGAGCACGGGCGCGACCACGAGCCACCGTGCATACGGGGCCGCGGCGATGAGATCGCGAAGTGTGCTCCGCGCCTCGCGTTCGACGTAGCCGATACCGCGATCGAGCCGCTGCCGGAGAGCCCTGCGCGCGTCCGCCGAGATCGGAGCGTGCGCGATCGCCCGATCCAATGGCTCGAAGCGACCGCCGCCGAACAAACGATCCACCGACTCGGGCGCGGTGACCTGTACCCACCGCTTCACGGCGTCGCCCGAGAACCGCCACGCCACCAGGGCTGGTACGAACAACACAGCGTACAGAAGAGTGAGCGCGGCCACGCGCGCCAGCGGGCGCTTGCGGCGTCCGATTCGAACGCGGCGCTGCACACCTTCCATCGCCGGGGCGAGCAGGTAGGCGAAGAACATCGCCAGCAGGGCGAGAATGGTGGCCGCCTCGAGGATGCGCACGGCAATCGGTGCGGAGCCGCGCCGCTAGGGCGTCGACGGCGGGGGCGTGCGCCGCTTCGTCGCCTGCTCGAATGCGTACGCGAGCTCAATCAGCCGCGGCTCGCTGCACGCGGCGCCGGTGAACCCGACCCCGAACGGGGCCGCCTTGGCGTCGAAACCGGCGGGAAGGGCGGGTGTCGGCGCATTCGGCACCATGCCGAACGGCACGACGATGATCGGATAGCCCGCCCGGGCGGCGAGTCCGGCGCCCGCGCCGCCGGGTGTGAGAATCGCATCCAGCCGGTTGGCTTTCAGCACGCCGTCGATGCCGGCGTCACGGCTGAGGCGCAAGTCTTTCGCATGATCGATCTCGAACCGCGAACGGTCGGCCTCGAGATCCATTTCGTCGGAGATGTCGAGGCGTGACTGGCCGAATCGGATTGCGCCGGCCTTCGCGTGTGCGAGGTTCCACTCACGCAGTTCGGTCAACGTTTTCACCGGCGCCGTCGGACCGAGGGTCTTCAACCAGAGGTTGAAGTCGCGTTTCATGCCGTACTTGAAGTTCACCGAACAGCCGGCATCCTTGCCTTTGGCTTGATCGGCGCCGGAACAGTAGTCCCAGAGGATGAAGTTCTTCGCCGGATCCTTCTCGACGAAGCTTGGCACGTCGGCGGGATCGACGACGACTGCGCCGTGCTGTTTCAAGGCGGCAATTGCGGCGGCCATGACTCTCGCCTGCTCGGCGTTGAGCCCACCGCGTCCCGCGCCGCCACCCCCGCCACGTCCGCCTCGTCCGGAGCCGCCTCGTCCCGATGCGACCGCCCCTGCCGCGGAATCGGAGGGTGTCGCCGCATCGCCCGGTAGCACGAGACGGTCGTAATAGAACACGCGCGGGACGCCGATGCGCGCGCCCTTCAAGCCGTCGGCGCGGAGCGATTTCGTGTAATCGCGCCCCGGCGGCGGCGCGCAGGTGGTGGTCGCCGCATCGTGAGGATCGGGCGCCGGGCTTTCGAGCGCACCGAGCAGGATGGCGGCGTCGGTGATGGAGCGCGCCATCGGACCCGCCGTGTCGTGATCCGCGGTAATCGGAATCACGCCGTAGCGGCTGATGCGCCCGATCGTCGGACGAATGCCGACGAGCATGTTCGAGTTCGACGGGCTGATGACGGAGCCGCCGGTGTCGGTGCCGACGTTGGCGGCCCATAAGCTGGCCGCGGTCCCAATCCCCGAGCTCGATCCGCCCGTCTGCAGAACGGGCCGGCCGTCGAATGTGGCGTCGCGCGGGTCGGGCCGCGGGTCGTACGGATTGAACGCGAAACCGCCGACTGCGTTGTAGTTGCCCGGCATTGGCGTGGGAGCGCCCGCCACCCAGTTGGCCAGCTCCGTCAGTCCGGTTTTCGCGATGATGATCGCGCCCGCGTCCCGCAGGTTCTTCGTCAGTGTGGCCTCGTACGGCGGCACGTAGCCGGAAAACGCCAGCGCGCCGCCCGTCGTGGGCAGGTGGGTTGTGTGGATGTTGTCCTTCAAGGCGATGGGAATGCCATGCAAGGGACCGCGAATGCGTCCCGCGGCACGCTCGCGATCGAGCGTGGCGGCTTCTTCGAGCGCGTGTGCATTCACCGCGAGCGCCGCGTGCAGCCGGTGCTCGTACATGGCAAGCCGGATCAGGTACTGAGTGACCAGCTCGCGCGATGTCAGCCGCCCCTGCTTCATCGCCGCCTGCAGGTCCGGGATGGTTGCTTCGACGATGCGGAACGACCGGTCGGCTGCAGGCGGACGTTGGGCCCGACCGATCGTCGGCGCTGCCGCTGTGACGATCGTGATGAAGATCAGGATCCGCCAAACCATCTATTTCGAGCTCGCGCTGCGGCGCTCGGCCATCTGCTTCTTGATCTCGGCCACCGTATTGTTGATGCCGATCTCCGCGACGACTTTTCCAATCTCCTTCGTCGACGGGTGCGGATCCCCGGTGAGGCCGTTGTTCACGCGCGGAGGTGCGTTCGGATCCGCGGCGCGCTGTCCGCGTCCGCCGCCCCCTGCGCCGGCCGCGCCACCCTGTCCGCGCTGGCCACCGCCGGCGGCGTTCGCGGCCGTGCCGGCCGCCTGCCGCGCCAGGCGCGCGTCACGCGCGGCTTTCCATTGTTCCGGCGTCTGTCCCGTCGGATCGAACGGCACGGTCTTGTAGATCGGCCGGACGTAGACGCCGGGCGCCGGCTGCCAGTAGAGCATCTCCGAGGTTTCCATCATGGCGCCATGGCCCGCAATTGGCAGCTTGTGCTCGTACATGTACAGATCCACATCGTCGTGCGTCTTCTGGTAGAAGTCGTTGATGTAGTACACATGGACGCCTTTCGCTGACAGCTTTGCGTCCTGCTCCTCGACCGCCTGCTTCATCTCGGCCTGACCGCCGCCGTGATCGCCCATCACGAAGATGTCCTTGAAGCCGTTCATGGCCATGCTCTCGATCATCGCGAGCTGCACCGACTTGAAGACGTCGGCGGGCATCTGAACGCCGCCGGGCTGATTGGTGTTCTCACGCAGACCGGTTGCCGCAACCGCAATCGGCAGAACCGGGGCCACCAGCGCGTTCCCCAGGTGCCTGGCGACCTCGACCGCGCGGTGGCGCGCCATGATCGTGTGACCGCCGAGCACGTCATGCGGTCCGCGCTCTTCGGTGCCGCCCGTGACGAGCAGGACCGACGTCTTGCCTTCGTTGTGAATCTTGTCGTAGACCTCCGTGTGCGTGAGCAACTCCAGCTCGACGATCTCTTTGACATTGGGCGTCTGGGCCCTGACGAACGCGACGGCCGAGGCGAGAAGGGTCGCGAGCACGAGCGTCTTCTTCATGATTCCTCCGAAAAGGTCCGGCTTGAGCCGGACCAGAGGGTCCAGCGGCCGGCGGATACGACGTGCGTCAACCGGGAACCCGTTCGGCCCGTCTAACGTATCGATCAACATCACTTGGGCCGGGAGGCGGCATGTTACTGTGGAAGCGTCTGTTGGGGAAGAGCACCGAGCCACCGAAGCAGCGAATTCGCGTCTGCGTGGAGTGCGGCATGCCGATCGCCGAGCACAAGGACTGGTGCTCCATCCTGCGCGGGCAAGTTGAGATGCAGCGCACAGCCGCTCAGACGCCTCGCCCGACGTCCTGAGCGCTCCCCAACGACGCGTGCGGCCGGACGCCCTTAGTGTGGCTGTTGCGTCAACGCGAGCACGGCGTACGCCGTCGCGGCATCGCTCATGAACTTGCCGATGTCGGACGCGGGATCGCGCTTCTTGTTCAACGACACTGCGAACCACATGCCCGTCGCCGCGTCCTGATGTTGCACGAGCCACGACAGCGCCTTGCTCACGCGCGGATCGGTCCGGGCGAGGCCCGCCTGCTGCAGCGCCACCGCGATCAGACCGGTCGCATGGCCGTCACTCGCCGTGTCGAGGGGCGTGCCGTCGACGCGTTTCCAGGAACCGAGAGTCGAAGTGCTCCAGCCGCCGTCTGGTTGCTGCACGCTGAACGCGGCGTCGACGATCGCCTGACGCTGTGACGGCGTCAGCAGCCCGGGCAGCTTCGCGGACGCCCAGAGCACCATCACGCGGTTGAAGAGTCGCTCAGTCTCGGCGCCACGCTGCAAATACTCGCGCAGCAGCTTCAACCGATCCTGCACGTCGGCGCCCGAGGCGTAGCCACCAGGCGCGCTTCCGGCCGCGAGCGCGGCGAGCGTGGCCCCGTAGTACGCCGAATCGCCCGATTCCCACGGCTCGTAATGAAAGTTGAGCCACGCCCACGCGCCCTTGAGATCGCCGGCCGTGAACTGCAGCCCCCACATGTTGGTGAACGCCTGACGGCCTTCGTTGCTCAGGGCGCCGGCATGCGCATCGCGCGCGGCGAGCACGAGGGCGTTCAAGATGGCTTCCGTCCCCCGCGACTCGCTGCTTTTTGGCAGGCCGCGGGTCTGGTCCGGGTAGAACGGCTCGACCTCTTTCCACAGCGTGACGCGCGTGGTGACGCCCGCGAGCATCGCGCGTTCCGGCGGCGCGAGATCGTGGTCGCCGAGCGCCGCATGCAGTGCCGGCCGCGCCAGCGCATACGGCGCCGCCGTGTGACACGACACGCACGTTGTATCGTGATCGCGGGCCGCGTTGGGCCAATGCGTCCACCATTCCATGCGGGCGTCGAGGTACGCCGCCGCGGCCCGGGCGTTCCACGACGGAGACGGGGTGTCCGCCGTGTACGCGCCGACTGCCGCCAGCGTGGCCCCGATGTACACGGTAATTGCCAGAATGCGCTTCATGCTTTCGCCTGCCAGTGAAGGTGTCAGACACAATGTCTGACATCCTAGACCCTAGACACAAGGTTACCGTTCCGCGGGCTGACTCGGCGTCCGCAGAGCCGCATCCGGCAACGCGAACGCGAGGTACTCGCCCGTATAGTTGCCGCCGCTCACGGCGACAATGATGTACTGCTTGCCGTTCGCCAGGTAGGTCATCGGCGAGCCGCTCTGCGCCGCCGGCAGCCACACGGCGCCGACTTCCTTGCCATTCTGCTTGTCGTACGCGCGCAGCATCGCGCCGCGCTGACGTCCGGGCGGCGCGGTCACCTGCGGATCGCCGACGATGACAAGCGTCTTGGTGACCATCAGGCCGACGCTGCCGCCCTGACCCGTCTTCTCCGGATAATTGATCCCCAGCCGTTCGAACGCCGAACGCACCGCGTCCGGCGTGTCGCCGTGCGGCACCTTGAACTTCACCGTGCCGCTGTTGAGATCGATCGCGGTGAGCACGCCGTATGGCGGTTTGACGATCGGCAGCCCTTCGAGTCCCGCCGTCAAGCCGCCGCGCCCGCCGCGTCCACCCCCGCCCGCCGCCGCAGCGCCTGCACCTCCGGCCCCTCCGGCGGCGGGCACGCCTGGCGTCGCACCGGCCGCGCCCGGGGCCCCAGGCGCCCCCGCCGCCCGGCCACCGCGCGCTGCTCCCTCGGGCAAGCCGCGACCGCCGAATGCGCCGCGGCCCCCGCGTCCACCCGGCGTCGGCGGCGGCTCCGCCTCCCAGATCGGGATGCGGTTCTTGGCCTGCGCCTCCGGATTCACCGTCGCGAAGTACGCGTCGTTGATCGATTCGGTCGTCACCGACGAGTTGTTCGCCTGGCCGTAGAACGTCGCGGTTTCCGGATCGAACGACGCGCCCGGCCAGTTGATGCCGCCGACTGTATTGCCGACGTTGATCGCCGCGAGCCACTTTTCGTTCGGCCGCACCGCCGGAATGAACGGCGTCGGCTCCCACCGGTACTTTTTCAGGTTGTCGAGCGCCTGCGCGCGCAGCTGCGGCGTGAAGTCGATCAGATCGTCGACTGTCACGTGCGTCCGCGCGTAGGGCGGTGGCTTGGTGGGAATCGGCTGAGTCGCCGATGTTTTCTCGCCTGGAATGTCGCTCTGTGGAACCGCCGTCTCTGGCATCGGCCAGATCGGCTCACCAGTGATGCGATCGAACAGGTACAGGAAGCTCTGTTTCGTCGGCTGCGCCACGAGCTTCCGCGGACGCCCGTCGATCGTCGCGTCGATCAGCAACGGCGCCGACGAGATGTCGTGATCCCAGATCGGATGGTGCACGAGCTGGAAGTGCCACTTCTTCTTGCCGGTCTTCACGTCGACGGCGACGAGGCTTTCGGCGTACAGGTTGTTGCCCGGCCGGTTGCCGCCGTAAGTGTCAATCGTCGGCGACTCGCACGGGAGGTACACGAGCCCGGCTTCTGGATCGACCGTGATCTGCGTCCACACGCCGACGTTGCCGGTCCACTCCCACGATCCGCTTTCCCACGTCTCGTTCCCAGGTTCGCCCGGATAGGGAATCGTGTTGAATCGCCAGATCTGCGTGCCGGTTCTCGCGTCGTACGCGCGGACCAGCCCCTTGGCGTTGGTGCTGTAGCGGTAGCCGAGCCCTTCGGCCATCGACGAGCCGACGATGATCATGTCGTTCACGATCGTGGGTGTGGAGTGGATGCCGATTTCACCGCGGTCGAGATCGATGGGCTTGTCTTTCCCGATCACGACGCCTTCCTTGAGGTCCACCATGCCGTTCTTGCCGAACGAGGCCACCGGCTGACCGGTCTTCGCATTCAGCTCGACGAGTCGATACCCGATGGTGAAGAACACGATGCGATCGTCGCCCTTGCCGTCGGTCCAGTACGAGAGCCCGCGGCCGGAGAGCTGGCGCGGCGCCGCCAGCGCGCGCAATCCCTCGTCCATGCCGTACATCCACTTCAGCTCGCCCGTGCGCGCGTCGAGCGCGACCACGGCGCGGCGTGTACCGGCTGTTGTATAGACCATCCCGCCGACCATGATCGGCGTTCCTTCGAGCTTGTTCTCGGGTCGTGGGCCGAGGTTGTCGGTTTTGAAGCGCCACGCGACCTCGAGCTTGTTGAAGTTGGTCGCGTCAATCTGGTCGAGCGGCGAGTATTTGCTGCCGCGCAAATCGGCCGTGTACATCGGCCACTCGCCGTTCTTCGTGCTCGGCATCGGACTCGTCTGTCCGGTGACTCGAGGCGTGAGCGAGATCAGGGCCGCCACGATGAGCGCCGCCGGAACGACGAGTCGGACGAAGACGCGCGTCATGGGATCTCCTCAGACACAGAAGGGCTGGACGAAGATGTGGCGGGATTATAGCGCCAGCCTCTGCGCCACGCGCGACGGAGCGCTGCGAAGAGTGCCCTGATTCCAGGCGTTTGCGGTCGTTGGCGACTCGCCCTCTGACGGTCTGCGGTTACAAGCTTTTACAGGCTCCGCGCGCCCGACGAGCCCGGCCTTCAGGTGTAAGATCTCGGCGGGAGCCGTGTGCATGAAACAGGGGAGCCTGGTGTTCCTCGCGGGTGCGGTTGTGTCGATAGCACTGTCTGCGATCACCGGGCTCGCGCAGCGCCCCGCCGGAGAGCCCAGCGCGCGTGTCCCTCGGACCGCCGTCCCCTCGACTCCTGGCACATCGCACGCCGCCACGCCGCCGGCCGACCGGAGCCCCGCTGCGACAGCGGCGCTCGTGTCCGCGCACAACGCGGTGATCCGGCGCTACTGCGCGACGTGCCACAACGACAAGACGAAGACCGGCGGCCTCACGCTGACGAACTTCGACGTCGCGCGCGCGGCGCAGAACGCCGACGTGACGGAGAAGATGATTCGGAAGCTGCAGGCGGGCTTCATGCCGCCGCCGCTCTCGCCGCGTCCCGATGGGGCCACGCACGCTGCGCTCGTTGCGGCGCTCGAAACGACCGTCGACGCGGCAGCCGCCGCCAAGCCGAACCCGGGCGTTCGGACGTTCCAGCGTCTCAATCGGGCGGAGTACACCGGCGCGATTCACGACCTGCTTGCGCTCGACGTCGACGCCGGCAACTGGCTGCCCCTCGATACGAAGAGCGCCAACTTCGACAACATTGCGGATGCGCAGGCGCTGTCGCCGACGCTCCTGGAGTCGTACCTCAACGCCGCCGCCGCAATCAGCCGCATGGCGGTCGGCGATCGCAACGCGCCCACGGTTGATTCCACCTACACCAATCCCGCGTACGTCTCGCAGCATCCCTGGGACCACGTCGATGGCGCCCCCTACGGCACACGCGGCGGCATCGTCGTCGAGCATGTGTTCCCGGCCGACGGTGAGTACGTGTTCGACCTATCGCTGGTGTCGGGATCGTTCTCGAAGTTCGAAGACGTCGACATTTCGGTCGACGGCGAGCGCGTCGCGTTGCTGGCGTACGAGACCGGTCCCGCCGGCGGCGCGGACGGCCGCGGCGGCCGCGGCGTGCGCACCGAGCCGATCCTGGTGCGCGCCGGGCAGCACAAGGTGGCCGCGGCGTTTGTCCGCAAGGTTGACGGCCCGTACGAGGATTTGATTCGCCCGCACGACTGGTCGTTTGCGGGCGGCGGATCTGGCGGGCCCGGCATCACGACGCTGCCGCACCTGCGCGATTTCGTGATCAAAGGGCCGTACAAGACCACTGGCATCTCCGAAACGGCGAGCCGTCAGCGAATCTTCAGCTGCCGGCCGACCGTGGCCGCGGAAGAACGGCCGTGCGCGCGGCAGATCATCGCGCGCGTCGGCGGCGACGCGTATCGCCGGCCGCTCACCGCCAGCGAAATCGATCGCTTGATGCCGATGTTCGATAAGGGAGCAAATGGGTCGGGTAGGTCGGGCGGGTCTGGTGGGTCGGGTGGGTTCGAAACGGGGATCCGCGCCGCGCTCGAAGCCATTCTCGCGAGCCCGCACTTCATCTTCCGGCTCGAGAGAGAGCCGACGACCGCGACGCCCGGCGGTGCCTACCGCGTTGCGGATGTGGATCTTGCGTCGCGGCTGTCGTTCTTCCTGTGGGGCGCGCCGCCGGACCAGGAGCTGCTCTCGCTCGCGAGCCAGAATCGCCTGTCGGCGCCGGCCGCGCTCGAGAAGCAGGCGCGCCGGCTGCTGGCCGACCCGCGCGCCGACGCGCTGAGCACGCGGTTCGCCGCGCAGTGGCTGCGTCTGCAGGACATCGACAAGGTCCATCCGGACCCGAACAACTATCCGAACTTCGACGACAACCTCGCGCTGGACATGCGCCGCGAGACCGAGCTGTTCTTCAACAGCCTCGTGCGCGAAGACCGCAGCCTGCTCGATCTGTTCCGCGCGGATTACACGTTCGTGAACGAGCGGCTCGCGCGGCACTACGGATTCCCGGGCGTCTCCGGCGAACAATTCCGCCGCGTTGAGTACCCCGACACCACCCGCCGCGGGCTGCTGGGGCAGGGCAGCGTGCTCGTGCAGACGTCGTTCGCCAATCGCACGTCGCCCGTGCTGCGCGGCAAGTGGGTGATGGAGGTGCTGATGGGCACGCCGCCGCCGCCGCCGCCGCCCGACGTGCCGCCGTTCGAAGAGACGGCCGAAGCGAAAAACGGCCGGATGCTCACCACGCGCGAACGCATGGAGATGCACCGCGCGAATCCGACGTGCAACTCATGTCATCGCTTCATGGATCCGATCGGTCTGGCGCTCGATAATTTCGACGTGACGGCGAAATGGCGCGCGCGGGAGTTCGGCATGCCGCTCGACACGAAGGGCGAGTATTACGATGGGACGCCGGTGTCCACGCCCGCCGAGCTCCTGAACGCGTTGATGAAGCGCCCGGTGCCGCTCGTGCGCACCTTCACCGAGAATCTGCTCGCGTACGCGCTCGGGCGGCGGGTCGAGTATTTCGATCAGCCGGCGATTCGTGCGATTGGGAAGGCCGCGGAGGCCAACGAGTACCGGATGTCGTCGTTCATCCTCGGTGTGGTGAAGAGCGATGCGTTCCAGATGAAAAAAGCCGAACCGATCGCGACCGACGAGTCGAGAGCTTCAGAGGGTAAACGGTAGCTGTCAGCTCTCAGCTGTGGGCTCTCAGCGCTGAAAGCTGATAGCTGATGGCCGATAGCTACAAAAGGAGACGAGACGTGGACTTCATCACTGGTCGGCAGATCCCCCGCCGGACGTTCCTCCGCGGCGCCGGCGCTGCGGTGGCGTTGCCGTTCCTGGACGCGATGGTTCCTGCAGGCGTGCGCGTTCACGCGGCTGCGGCGGACCCGATCCGGCTGGTCTGCATCGAGGAGGTGCACGGCCTGGCGGGGTGCAACAACTGGGGTGCCAGCAAGTACCTCTTTGCACCCGAGACGACGGGCCGCGACTTCACGCTCGTGCCCGACAACCCCTTGAAGGCGCTCGAGCCCTTCCGCAGCCACATGACGATCGTCAGCAACACGGACGTGCGCAACGCCGAGGCGTTTCTGTTGCCGGAGATCGGCGGCGATCATTTCCGATCGAGCGCGGTGTTCCTCACGCAGTCGCACCCGAAGCAGACCAACGGGTCTGACCTGTGGGCGGGCACGTCGCTGGATCAGATGTACGCCAAGCGCTTCGGCCAGAGCACGCCGATGCCGTCGATGCAGTTCTGCATCGAGAACCTCGATCAGGCCGGCGGCTGCACCTACAACTATTCCTGCGCGTACACCGACACGATCAGCTGGGCGTCGCCGAACGAGCCGCTGCCGATGATCCGCGACCCGCGCGTGGCGTTCGACATGCTCTTCGGATCGGGCGACACGTCCGCGGATCGGGCGTCGCGGCGGGAGATGCGCCGCAGCATTCTCGACTGGATTTCCGGCGAAGTCGAGCGCGTCCGACGGCAGCTGGGCAGCGGCGATCGCCAGCGCCTGGATCGGTATCTGGACAACGTGCGCGAGATCGAGCGCCGTATCCAGGCGGTCGAAGCGCGCAGCACGAGCGGGGAGCGCAGAGAGCTGCCCGAGGCGCCGGCGGGCGTGCCCGATTCGTTCACCGAGCACATGAAGCTGATGTTCGACATTCAGGTGCTGGCACTCCAGACCGACATGACACGCATCATCTCGTTCAAGACCGGCCGCGACGCGCAGAACCGCGTCTTCCCGGAATGCGAATCGAAGCAGCCGTTCCACCCGGCCTCGCACCACGGGAACCGCGAGGAGCGGATCATGGAGTTCAACAAGATCTGCAAGTTCCGCATGGGTCAGCTCCCGTACTTCCTCGACAAGCTGAAGAACGCGGCCGAAGGCGACGCGAGCCTGCTCGACAAGACGCTCATCGTCTGGGGATCGCCGATGGCCGATCCGAACATCCACAATCACCGGCGGTGTCCGCTCGTGCTGCTCGGCCACGCCAACGGGCAGCTGAAGGGCAACCTGCATCTGAAGGCGGCCGACGGCACGCCGATGGCGAACGTGATGCTGACGCTGCTGCACCAGCTGGGCCTCGAGGATGTCTCGAGCTTTGGCGACAGCACGGGCGAATTCTCGTTGACGACGCCGTCTGCCACAACGAGTGTTGTTTAAAGGCAACCACGAAGACACGAAGACATGAAGGAATCAAAAGTCCTTTTCGTGTTTTCGTGCCTGGTGGCTAACGTGATTTCGGAGAAACATATGAAACGCGTCGTGTTCTCCTCGAGCCTTCTGGCGCTGGCGATGACGGCGTTCGTGGTCGCCGCGCCTTCGAGCTCACCAGTCGCCGATGCGGCGATGAAGGGCGACCGCGAGGCGGTCCGCGCGCTGCTCAAGCAAGGCGCCGACGTGAGCGCACCGCACGGCGACGGCATGAGCGCTCTCCACTGGGCCGCCGATCGCGGCGACGCCGCGCTCGCCGAGATGCTCGTGTACGCCGGCGCGAACGTCCGCGCCGTCACGCGCATCGGCCAATACACCCCGCTGCACCTCGCAAGCAAGACAGGCAGTGCGTCGGTCGTGGATGCACTCCTGAAGGCCGGCGCCGATCCGGCCGCGCGCGCAACGACGACCGGCGTCACGCCGCTGCACCTGGCGGCGGCGTCGGGGAACGCGGAGGTCGTGAAGGCCTTGCTCGATCACGGCGCCGACCCCAACGCCAAGGAATCCGAGTGGGGGCAGACGCCGCTGATCTTCGCCGCGGCGCAGAACCGTCCGGCGGCGATCGCCGCGCTCCTCGCAAAGGGCGCCGACACGCGGATCGCGACGAAGACGATCGACATCGGGAAGCAGAGCCAGCTGGATCGCGCGGCCACCGATCTCCAGCGTAAGGTGCTCGAAGCGTCGGTGCCGGCTGGACAGCAGCCGACCGCGAGCCAGATTCAGGCCGCAATGCAGGCCGCGCGCGAGTTGCGGGTGTCCGGGAAGATTCCGCCGCCCGCGAACAACGCTGGCGCTGGCGGTGACGGCCGAGGCGGCAGGGGCGGCCGAGGCGGCCCGCCTTCGCCCGCTCCGCAGGACGCCGCGGGCTCCGGCGTGGCAGGCGCCGCCGATCCGGCGGCGCAGCCGCAGGCGACCGCCGCCAATAATTTCGATCCGGAAGAGATCAATCCACCCGTCGCCTTCAAGGGCGGGCTCACGGCGCTCTTGCACGCGGCCCGTCAGGGTCACCTCGAAGCGGCGCGCACGCTTCTCGATGGAGGCGCGCCGATCGACCAGCCCGGCGCCGGCGATGGCGCGACGCCGCTGCTCATGGCCGTGATCAACGGACAGTTCGATCTCGCGATGTTCCTCATCCAGCGGGGCGCAAATCCGAACATGGCCGCGAACGGCAACGGCGTGCTGCCGCTCTGGGCCGCCATCAACACGCAGTGGCAGCCGAGAACACGCTTCCCGCAGCCGCAGGAAATGGAGCAACAGAAGGCGACGTACCTCGACGTGATGAAAGCACTGCTCGAGGCGGGCGCCGATCCGAACGGCCGCATCAAGTCGCATCCGTGGTACCTGGTGTACAGCGGCTGCGGCAACCGCAACTGCGGCCTCGCGGACACCGCGGGCTCGACGGCGTTCTGGCGCGCAGCCTATGCCACCGACGTCGCGGCCATGCGGCTGCTCGCCGAGCACGGCGCCGACCCGAACATTCCGACGATCGCGCCGCCCGTGCCCATTCGGCGCGGGGGTGGTCCGCCGCAGGGAGCAGGCGGCCGCGGTGGCGCGCCCGTCGGCGCGGGCGGTCCCATGCAGCCGACCGCAGAGCCGAACATGGCGCGCTACAACGCCCCGCCGATTCCGCCGGGTGGTCCCGGCGCGCTCGCGATCCACGCGGCCGCAGGCGTCGAATACGGCGAAGGCTTTGCCGGCAACGCCCATCGTCACGCGCCCGACGGATGGATGCCGTCGATCAAGTACCTCGTCGAGGAGCTTGGCGCCGACGTGAACGCGCGCGACAACGACGGCTACACGCCGCTCCATCACGCGGCGGCGCGCGGCGACAACGACATGATTCTGTATCTCGTGTCGAAAGGCGCCGACGTCACCGCCGTTGCGCGAAGCGGCCAGACGACGGCCGACATGGCCAATGGTCCGGTGCAGCGTGTGTCGCCGTTCCCGGCGACCGTGGCGCTGCTCGAGAAGCTCGGGTCGAAGAACAGCCACAAATGCGTGTCGTGCTAGCGAGGCACGAGCAGACGAGCAAGGCAATTCGTGCTGTCGTGTTCTCGTGGCTGATCCTGGCCGGAACCGCGTCCGCGCAGGATCACACGCTCATCGTCCTCAGCCACTCGAACCACACCGTCTACGAGCTCGACCCCGCGACCGGCCGCGTCGTGCATCAGTTCGTCGCGCCGGACCAACCGCACGAAGCGGCGATCGCGACTGATGGCCGAACCGTGTTTGCCTCCGTGCCGGCGGCGGCATTTGTCGAGATTCTCGACGCCGGCAGCTTGACCGAGAAGGGCCGGATCGAGAGCGACCTTTTCAAGCGGACACCTCTCCCTGCGCGCACCGGCCGCCAGGGTGCGCCGGCCGGGCCACCCAGCACATCCGCGTCTCCGCACGGTCTCGCGCTGAATGCCGACGGGACGAAGCTGTACATCGGTACGGAAAACGCCGACGTTCCGGGAGTGGTGGTCTACGACGTCAGGAGCGGCAAGGTCACCAAGAAAATCGATCTGCTGCTGCGCGGCGGTCACTATCTGCAGATTCAGCCTGGCACCGACAAGCTCTATTACCCGCACCGCAACGACAATCGCGTCGTCGTCATCGACACGAAGACCGATCGGATCGTGAAGATTATCCCCGTCGAGGGCGGGCCGGTGGGCGTCGCGTTCGCGCCGAATGGCGAGGTCTGGCTCCATGAAGACGGTGACGGATCGGTGACGGTTGTCGACTCGAAGACCGACGAGGTGATCAACGTCATTCCGACCGGCGGCAAAGGCGCTGGCCGGATGGCGGTGTCGGCCGACGGGCGTTACGCGGCGTCGACACACAGCGATTCGCAGGACGTGGCGATCATCGACGCTGCGACGAAGACCATCCTGTCGACGGTGAAGATCGGCAAGGGACCCGGTTTCCCGGTGTTTTCCCCAGATACCAGCAAGCTCTACGTGCTCGAATCCGGCGCGGGCGACGTGGTCGTCGTCGATTTGAAGACGATGCGGGTGGCGGCGCGGCACAAAGTTGGCACCGATCCGTTTGGCGGCGGACTGCGAATCGTTCATCAATAGGAGTCAGACATGGAAGGCATCATCGCCGGACTGCTGAAAGATTTCGAAGACGGCAAAATGACGCGTCGGCAATTGATTCAAAGCCTCGCGCTCGCTGCAGTGGCCGCGGCGCCCGGCGCGTCCGCCCTCGCTCAGACCGCTGCGCAGGCGAAGCCGCCCATCCCGCAGGCGTTCGCGCCGGCCCCGTGGAAGACGGTGTGGCTCGATCACATTTCGTTTGCCGTGTCGGACTACAGAAAAAGCACTGCCTTCTACCGCGATCTCATGGGGTGGAAGATTCGGAACGACAACGGCACCAGCCAGGCCACGCTCGACATCAACGGCATCGGCGGCATCATCATCCGCAACGGCAACCGGGCGGCAGCGGGACAGCCCGCCGCGGCTACGCAGCCCGCGGCGACCGGCCAGCCTGCGACCGCCCAGCCTGCGGCCGACGCCCAAGCGCCCGCGCCAGCCGGTGGACGAGGCAACCGTCCTCCGCGCCCGCCACTGACCGGCGTCATCAACCACATCTCGTGGGGCGTCCAGCCGTGGGACACGGAAGGCGTGAAAGCGGAACTCGAGAAGCGCGGTCTCAGTCCGAGGCCGGACATGGTGGGTGAGAACTTCAAGAGCTACCACGTCTTCGATCCCGATGGCTGGGATCTGCAGATCAGCAATCAGACCAAGGACAGCAAAGACTGACAATCGATCGCGGGTAAGTGCGGACCGCCGCAGTCACCGGCGGCGGTCCCGGCGAGCTCGAACGGCTTTTTGGTTGACCGGTGCGTCCTGCTGACACAGGATCGGCGCATGAAGAAGCACGCGCACCTGTCAACCACGTTGACCGTGTCGGCTGTGATGGCGCTCGTCGTCCTGATGGCGGCGCCGCTGTCCGCAGAGGTCGTCCGCATCGAGGTGCAGTCGCGCAGCGATCTCGTCGGCGGGCAACCCTTTGGCCCGGCGGGTCCCTACGAGAAGATCTCCGGAAAGATCTTCTTCGCCGTCGATCCCGCCCTTCCGGCCAACCGCATCGTCACCGATGTGGACCGGGCGCCGCGAAACGCCGCCGGGAAGGTCGAGTTCTCGTCGGACTTCTTCCTGATCAAGCCGAAGCGAATCGAACGCGGCAACGGAGCCGTGCTCTACGAAGTGTCCAATCGCGGCGGCAAGGGCATGCTCGGGTTCTTCAACCACGCGACCGGGAGTGCGGACCCGAGCGCGCCAGCCGATTTCGGCGACGGATTCCTCCTGAAGCAGGGCTTCACCTTGCTGTGGGTCGGCTGGCAGTTCGATGTGCCGCAGCGCGCCGGATTGGTGCGCGTGTATCCCCCGACCGCCTCCGAGAACGGCCGGGCGATCCGCGGAGTCGTGCGGAGCGACTTCGTGGTCACCGAGAAGGAGCTCGATCACTCGCTTGCGGATCGGGATCACAAGGCATATGCCGTCGTCGACCCGGACTCTCCGGAGAACGTGATGACCGTCCGGGATTCGGTCGAAGGCGCACGGCGGGTCGTGCCTCGCGATCAGTGGGGGTTCGCGCGCGCCCAGGACGGCAATCGGGTCGCGGATTCGACGCGCGTGTACCTGGCGGCGAAGTTCGAGCCCGGAAAGATCTACGAGGTGGTGTACACGGCGCAGAATCCGCCGCTTGTCGGACTGGGGCCGGCGGCCATTCGCGACGTGATTTCGATGCTGAAGTACACGTCGAACGATGCGCTGTCGACGCTGTCGATACCAGCCGGGGCGATCAACCGGGCGCTGGCGTTTGGGATCTCGCAGAGCGGACGCTTTCTTCGCACGTACCTCTATTACGGGTTCAATCGCGACGAAAGCAATCGCAAGGTGTTCGACGGCGTCATCGCACACGTGGCGGGCGCCGGCCGCGGCAGCTTCAACCATCGGTTCGCGCAGCCGTCAAGAGACGGCCATCCGTATCTCAACTTCTTCTATCCGACGGACATCTTCCCGTTCACCGACGTTGCGCAGAGAGATCCGGAGTCCGGCGCGACCGATGGACTCCTGACGCACGCCGGAGCACCCGAGCTGCTGCCGAAGATCTTCTACACGAATTCGGAATACGAGTACTGGGGCCGCGCCGCGTCGCTCATTCACACGACGATCGATGGTTCGGCCGACGCGCCGCTCATGGACAACGTGCGGATCTACCTGCTGACAGCTGGACAACATGGGCCCGCGGCGTTCCCGCCCGGCCAGACCATCGGACAGCAGCGCAACAATCCGCTCGATTACCGGTGGGCGATGAAAGCGCTGCTGCTCGCGATGGATCGATGGACGGCGAACGGCACCCTCCCGCCGCCGAGCCGCTATCCTCGCGTGGCCGACGGCACGCTCGTGCCACCCGATCGACTGCGGTTCCCGAAGGTCGCTGGCGTCACCACCACGACCGATGGGCATCGCGCGTATCGCGCCGATTATGGTCCTCGGTTTGCGACGGAGGGCATCGTCACGCAGGAGCCTCCGCGGATCGGTACGGCGTTCCCGATTCTGGTTCCGCAAGTGGACGCAGACGGCAACGGCGTTGCGGGCGTGAGAATGCCCGAACTGGCCGTGCCGCTCGCCACCTACACCGGCTGGAATCTCTTCAACGATCGCTCCGGGCCGACGAGTGTCCTGTCGAGCATGCAGGGCTCCTACATTCCCATCCCGCGAACCAGCGCCGACCGCAGGCGGACCAACGATCCGCGCGCGTCACTCGACGAGCGGTATCGCGACAAGGATCAGTACATCGGTCTGGTCACGAAGGCGGGCCTGGAGTTGATCGACCAGGGTTTCCTGTTGGCCGAGGATCTCGCAGTCGTGGTGAAAAACGCGGGCCGTCACTGGGACTATCTCGCCTCGACGGCGACGCCCTCGACGATTCAGCGCTGACGAACCCCAGACGGAGCGAAGGCTTCGCGCTCCGCGCCAGGATGCAGTATCGTAGGACGCAAAATCCATAGCGCGCGGAACGGAGACGAGGAGGCGGCATGTCCGGGTCGGCTGTACCTCTGGTCATCGCACGGCGGCGGTTTGGCGAGACGGCGCGTCGGGACGCCTGGTGGATCCAGCCGCTGGTCGTTTTCGCGGCGCTCTCGACGTTCGTCGTCTATGCGACGTGGGCCGCGTTTCAGGGCGATCACTACACCTACGGTCCGTACCTCTCGCCGTTCTACTCGCCGGAGATCTTCGGGCCGACAGCGCACAGCTGGTTTGGTCCCAAGCCGGCGCTCTGGCCGACATGGCTCCCGTTTTCCCCAGCGCTGTTGATTCTTCCGATCCCCGCATTCTTCCGTTTTACCTGCTACTACTACCGAGGCGCCTACTACAAGGCGTTCTGGGGTGATCCGCCGTCGTGCACGGTCGGCGAGCCTCGACACACGTACTGGGGCGAGAACTCGTTCCCGCTCATTCTGCAGAACATTCACCGGTACATGTTGTTCATCTCGGTCGGCGTCCTGATCATTCTCTTCATCGACGCCGTGGAAGCGTTCTGGTTTGCCGATCCGGCCACAGGACGCGCGCAGTTCGGCGTCGGCGTCGGCAGTCTCGTGCTGACGGCGAACGTCGTGCTGTTGAGCGGGTATCTGTTCGGCTGTCATTCGATGCGGCACGTGGCGGGGGGCTGCGTCGACGAGCTGTCGCGCGCGCCGCTCGGCCTGCGCGCATACGATTGCGTGAGCTGCCTGAATCGCCGTCACACGTCGTGGGCGTGGACCAGCCTCGCGGCCGTCGGCTTCGCTGACCTCTACGTCCGGCTCTGCTCCATGGGTGTGTGGGTGGATTACAGGATCTTGTAGCTATCAGCTCTCGGCTATCAGCGAAGATTGCATTGCGAAAGCTATACCTCCTGTGTCCTCCGTGGTGGAGGGCCGGGACACTGGTTCCAAACGTGTTCCACGACTCTCACAGCTGAAGCTTCGTGAATGGACTATCAAACCCACGACCATGACGTGCTGGTGATCGGAGCGGGTGGCGCGGGTCTGCGCGCCGCGATCGAAGCCTCCGCGTCAGGCGTCAGGGTCGGCCTCGTCTGCAAGTCGCTGCTCGGCAAAGCCCACACCGTGATGGCCGAAGGCGGCATCGCGGCGGCGCTCGCCAATGTCGACGATCGCGACAACTGGCAGGTCCATTTCGCGGACACGATGCGCGGCGGCCAGTACGTGAACAACTGGAGGATGGCCGAGCTGCATGCGAAAGAAGCGCCCGATCGCGTGCGAGAGCTCGAAGCGTGGGGGGCAGTGTTCGATCGAACGGCCGACGGACGAATCCTGCAGCGCAACTTCGGCGGCCACCGCTATCCGCGGCTGGCGCACGTCGGCGATCGCACCGGCCTGGAGATGATCCGGACGCTGCAGGATCACGGCATCCACATGGGGATGGACGTCCACATGGAGTGCACGATCGTCAGCCTCCTTACGCGTGACGGCCGTATCGTGGGCGCGTTTGGCTACGAGCGCGAACGCGGACGCTTCAAGCTCTTCCGGGCAAAGGCCGTCGTGCTGGCAACCGGCGGCGTCGGCCGCGCCTTCAAGATCACCAGCAACAGCTGGGAGTACACCGGCGACGGCCACACACTCGCCTACGATGCCGGCGCCGATCTGATCGACATGGAGTTCGTGCAGTTTCATCCGACTGGAATGGTATGGCCGCCGAGCGTCCGCGGCATCCTCATCACCGAAGCCGTCCGCGGCGAAGGCGGCGTGCTGAAGAACAGCGAGGGCCGCCGATTCATGTTCGACGACATTCCCGTGAACTATCGCGCGCAGACGGCCGACGACGAAGAGGAAGGCTGGCGCTACACGCAAGGCGACAAGTCGGCGCGCCGGCCGCCGGAGCTCCTCACGCGCGATCACGTGAGCCGTTGCATCGTGCGGGAGATCAAGGCGGGGCGCGGCAGCACGCACGGCGGCGTGTTCCTTGACATTGCCTGGATCAAGGCGCGGATCCCCAACGCTGCCGACCACATCAAGAAGAAGCTGCCGAGCATGTATCACCAGTTCAAGCAGCTTGCCGACATCGACATCACACGGGAGCCGATGGAAGTCGGCCCGACGACGCACTACATCATGGGCGGGGTAAAGGTGGACGCGGACACGCAAATGTCCACAGTGCCCGGCTTGTTCGCGGCGGGCGAGTGCGCGGCGGGAATCAACGGCGCGAATCGTCTCGGCGGCAACTCGCTCTCGGACATCCTCGTCTTCGGCAAACGCGCCGGCGAGTTCGCCGCGAAGTTCGCGAAGGGCAGTAGCCAGGAACCGATCGACGAGGATCAGATGAGCGTGGCGGCTGCGCGCGCGCTCGAGCCGTTCGAGCGCGCGACGTCAGGCGAGGGACCCTACCAGGTGCAGTACGCGCTGCAGGACATGATGCAGGACCTCGTCGGCATCGTCAGGACCGAAGCGGAGATGGCGCGCGCGCTCGACGGGCTCACGGAGTTGCGCGGGCGCGCGGGCAAGGTCGGCGTCGGCGGCCACCGGGAGTACAACCCAGGCTGGCATGCGGCGCTGGATCTCCACAACCTACTCACCGTCTCCGAGGCGATCACGCGGTCGGCGATCGAACGCAAGGAAAGCCGGGGCGGTCATTTCCGCGAGGACTATCCCGACAAAGACGCCGCCTTCGGCACGTTCAACATCGTCGTCCGCAAGAGCCGGGACGGCGCCATGGATGTGTCGCGCGCGCCGATTCCGGAAATGCCGTCTGAGCTGAAAGCGATTATCGAGTCGATGAAATGAGAGCGCGCGAGATTGATCAGCCACGAAAGCAGGAAGACACGAAAAGAAGAGACTGATCGCAGAAAGGGGATAGCAAGCGTGGCGACGGCGACGTTTAGAATCTGGCGCGGTGATGGATCCGGCGGCGCGTTCGCCGACTATTCGACCGACGTGTCTGAGGGCATGGTGGTGCTCGATGCGGTGCATCAGATTCAGGCGCAGCAGGCGAACGATCTGGCGGTGCGCTGGAACTGCAAGGCAGGGAAGTGCGGGTCGTGCTCGGCGGAGGTCAACGGCCATCCGCGGCTGATGTGCATGGCTCGGCTGAACGATCTCAACCTCGCCGAGCCGGTCACGATCGAGCCGATGCGCAGCTTTCCGCCGATCAAGGATCTCGTCACCGACGTCTCGTTCAACTTCCGCGCGAAGCAGTCGATCAAGCCGTTCAAGCCGCGCCCGCCCGATGCGCCGGACGGCACGTGGCGGATGGCCCAGGCGGACGTCGAGCGCGTGCAGGAATTCCGGAAATGCATCGAGTGTTTCCTGTGCCAGGACGTCTGTCACGTGCTGCGCGACCATCGGATGTTCGACGAGTTCGCCGGGCCGCGGCACATGATCTACGCGGCGGCGCTGGAGATGCACCCGCTCGACGTCGAGCATCGTGCCCGGGATCTGAAACAGACACATGGCATCGGTTATTGCAACATCACGAAGTGCTGTACGAAGGTCTGTCCCGAGAGCATCCAGATTACGGACAACGGGATCATCCCGCTCAAAGAGCGCGTCATCGACGAGCTGTACGATCCGGTGGTGAAATTGTTGCGGATGATTCGCTAGAGTGATGGCCGCAGTATGGATTTCACCACGGTGGACACGGAGGACACGGAGTTTCAAACCTGTTCACGACAGGATTGTTCCTCCACGTCCCCTATGTCCTCCGTGGTGGAGAGCCTCATGGAGGATGCGATGACATTCGAGCTCAAGACGCTGTCCCCGGATGCCGTGCCGCGTGCGCTGGCAAAAGCCGAACGCTACCGGCTGCTCAACGAGCCGAGCGAAGCCGAGAGCATCTGCCGCGACGCGCTGCAGCTGGATGCCACCAACCAGGAGGCGCTGGCGATGCTGCTCCTCGCGCTCACCGAGCAGTTCGCCGACGATCCCAGCGCGTTCGCGGAGGCGATGCGGACAAGCGAGCGGCTGCACGACGATTACGACCGTGCGTACTACACCGGCATCATCTGGGAACGGCGCGCCAAGGCGAACCTCAAACACGATGGTCCCGTGCTCGGGGCGCAGGTGTACGGGTGGCTTCGCGACGCGATGATGTGGTACGAGCGGGCCGAAGCGATCCGTCCCGCTGGCAACGATGACGCGTTGCTGCGCTGGAACGCCTGCGCGCGTCTCATCATGCGGGACCGCCGCCTGGTGCCGGCGAGCGAGGAGCGCGGCGAGCCGCTGCTGTTGGAGTAACGGACAAATTCGCAGGCAGTGTCTGGCTGAAGCCTGACACCGCCTGCAACCAGATCAGCGCCCGGGCGGCGTGTAGGCGACGCTTTTCTTCGTCGCCTGATCCATCTCCTCCGGTGTGAGCAGCACGACGGTTCTCGAGTGCACCGCGCCGCTCGCATTGATAGCCACCGACGCAGCCGCGATGGTCGCATGATCCGGGGCGTCGACAATGACCAACGCGTCGCGATCGCCGAACGCAAAATAGAACGCGTCCATTTTGCCCCCCGCGCTGTTGATCGCTTGTTCCGCGGCGGCGCGCCGCTTCGACCCGCCGTCCTTCAACAGTCCCTTGGCTCCTTCGCTCGTATACGACGCCTCGATCAGATACTTCGCCATCGGTCACCTCTTTCTCAGGAGAATTGCGGCGTGCGATCTCATGCCGTTGTCTGGATTTCGTGGAGCGCCGCGTACACGCCGCCGCGCGCCAGCAGTTCCTCGTGCGTGCCGCGCTCGACGACTTCGGCGTCCTTGATCACGAAGATCACGTCGGCGTTCCGAATCGTGTGCAGATGATGCGCGATGACGATGCACGTGCGGCCCTTCATCAGGTGTTCGAGCGCCTCCGTGACCGCCTGCTCCGACGCGGCGTCGAGCCCCGCGGTCGGCTCGTCGAGAATCAGGATGGGCGTGTTGCGAACGATCGCGCGCGCAATCGCGATGCGCCGCCGCTGGCCGCCGGACAGCGTCACGCCCCGTTCGCCGACCATCGTACCGTAGCCGAGCGGCATGTTCACGATGAAGTCGTGGGCGTGCGCGAGCTCGGCGGCGTGGATGGTGTCTTCGGGCGCGGCATCCGGCCGGCCGTAGGCGATGTTGTCCCAGATGGTTCCGCTGAACAGCAACGTGTCCTGCAACACGAAGCTCACCTGGTCGCGCAGCGACTTCAGCGTGAAGCCCTTCACGTCCATCCCGTCGATCTTGATCTGCCCCGCCTGCGGATCGAAGAAGCGCGGGATCAGGCTGGCGATGGTCGTTTTGCCGGTGCCGGACGGTCCCACGATGGCCGCGACCTGGCCCGGCTCGATCCGAAAGCTCACGTCCTTGAGGATCTGGATGTCCGCGCCGTAGCTGAAGCTCACGTGGTCGAATTCGACGCGGCCTTCGAACGGCGGGGCGTGCGTGGCCAGCGGCAGATCCGCGACCCGGCTCTCGCTCTCCATGACCTCCTGAATGCGCTCGAAGGCGATCGCCGCCTTGGAGACCGTGTTGGTCAGCTTCGAGAGCTCCCGCATCGGCTTGTAGGTCTTGCCGACGTACAGCAAGAAGATAATCAGGTCGCCCGCGCTCAGTTCGCCAGCCAGGACGAGGCGCGCGCCGTACCCGAGCACCAGGCAGGTGCCGACCGCGACGATCACATCCACGATGGGCGAGAGCCTGGCCTTCATGCTCCGCGCCGCCAGTGCCGCCTCGACGCTCTGCTTGCTTTCCCACTTGAACTTCCGGTCTTCGTAATCCTCGCGCGCGAACGCCTGAACCACTTGAATCGAGGTCAGCATCTCGGCGAGGCCCGAGAGCATCTCGCTTTCCTTCTTCCGAACGGCGCGCGTGGCCTTCTTGATTCGCCGCGTGTAGAAGTACACGACCAGGAACAGCACCGGCGCGACCGACAACGCAATCAGGGTGAAGCGCCAGTTGATGTAGAACATGACGCCGATCATGCCGACGAGCGTCAGCAGATTGATGAAGATGCCCAGCATTGCCGTCGTGATGAAATCCTGGACAGCATCGATGTCGCTGGTCACCCGGCTGATCAAATCGCCGGTGCGCGACTCGCCGTGCTCGAGGAGCGACAGCCGCTGGATGCGCTGGTACAGCAGCAGCCGCAGATCGTGCGCGACCCATTGCCCGACGCTGGTCGTCAGGTATTTCTCGACGTAGGAGCTGACCGCTCCCACGAGAGCGATGACGATGACCAACCCGATCGCGAAGTTGAGGATCGCGATCGTGTCCTGCCCGAACCACTGGGTGACGAGCGCGGACAATCCTGACGGCAGCTTCTTGGACTTCGCGACGGCGTCGACGACGATCTTGATGGGCCACGGCTCGGCGATGTCGGCGACGGTTTCCCCAAGCAAGGCGACCAGCGCGAACGCGAGCGCCTTCCAGTGAGGCCGAATGAGCTGGCCAATATGCAGCTTGCCCACATGGGGCGGCGGCGACAACAGCGCGGCATCGGGCAGGGTCATGGCAGCCCGAAACAATACATCCAACCACGCGTCCGAAGGTAGATCCGGCCGTCGGAGATCGCCGGCGTCGCGTAGATGTCGTCGCCGAGATCGTTCACGACGACCGGGTCGAGTCCGCCGCCGGGTGCGAGAACGGCGACCTTGCCGGTCTCGCTCAGCATGAACACCTTGCCGTCGCCGGCAACAGGCGATGCGTAGTAGTGATCGATCGCGCCCTTCAGCCGCCCTTGACCCATCTCGGTTCCGCTGGCGGGATTGAGGGTCGTGACGATCCCGCCGTCGTTCACCATGTACAGCACGTTACCGTAGATGATGGGTGAGGGCAGCTGCGGCACCGACTTGTGGTACGTCCAGCGCACGTTCGTGTCCGTCATGTCGCCGCGGCCGCCAAGCCGTATGGCCAGCATCCCGTTCTCGCTCGCCATGGCGGCACGGTAATAGTCCCACTCGCTCCGCGAGACCTCGCCATTCGAATCCAGATCGATCCACGACCGCGCGTTGCCGTTCGGGAGACTGGTGAGCGTCACGCGGCCCGCGGCGTCGGCGTGCTGAGCGACGATGGCTTCGAAGGGCTGAATCACAGGGTGTGCGCCGGGCTGGTTCTGCGGCGTCCCGAAGCCGTTGATGTACAGCGTGTCGCCGCTCACGACGGGTGTCGACTTGAGCTCGAAGGACAACCCGCGAACCCACCACAGCTTTTCGCCGTTGGCCGCCGAGTACGACACCAGCAGGAACGACCCGGGCACGACCACCTGCGTCGGCGCGCCGGCCGGTTTGTACAGAATCGGTGTCGAATGGCCGCTATGCGCTTCCGGCCTCGGCGTCTTCCATCGCACGCGCCCGTCGCGTTGTCCGACCGCGATGATGTAGGAGTCGGTGTTCTGGTCGCAGGCGAGGACGACGAGGTCGTCCACGAGCACCGGCGACGCGCCCATGCCGTAGAGATTGTTGAACGGCCCGAGCGGTACTCGCCAGCGCTCGCGGCCGTCCATGTCGTACGACAGCAGTCCGAAGTCGGCGAAGAAGACGAAGACGTTCGTGCCGTCAGTGGCAGGCGTCGGTCCTGCGGGTCCGTTCCTCGTGTCGAGCTTTTCGGCGCGCGGCCGCGGCGCGTCGCGCTCCCACAATACGCGCCCGGTCCGCCGATCGAGGCAGATGGTCACCAGGCGATCACCGCGGGCGGCCGTCAGAAAGATGCGGTCGCGGGTGAGCGCCGGCGAGGAGTGCCCGAATGGCAGCGCGGTCTTCCAGACGACGTTCCTGTCGGGGCCGAAGTCGGACGGGAGGCGCGTGCTCGTCGAGACGCCGGACCCGTTCGGGCCGCGGAAGCGCGACCAGCCCTCGGGATCCGCCGCGTCGTCCGCGGGACTGGCGACGAGCAGGAGGAGGACCGCCGCAATCGGCCGGAGCATGGGGGCGCTAGGATACAGCGAAATCCAATTACCGGCGCAGCGTGACTTTCTGCGCCCGCCAGTTCCAGACCTCGCCAACCCACAGGTCGTTCTCGGTCCGGCAGTCGATGGCGTTCACCATCCCGAATTCCTTCGGCAGCTTTCCAGCCTTGCCGAACTTGCCGACGACATGACCGTTCAACTGGACCTTGTAGATCTCGCCGTGCTCCATGCTCTCCGGATCGTTCGAGTTGGAGCTGTACAAGTACTGCGTAGAGCCGCCTGACACGCAGATGGCCTGAGGCGTCCCGACCGTGGTGATCTCGGACTTGAACGTGCCCTCGCCGTCAAAAACCTGGATGCGATTGTTGCCCGCGTCGGCGACGAAGATGTTTCCCGATGCGTCGCTGGCGATTCCGCGGATCCTGTTGAACTGCCCTTGTGCCGATCCGGTCTGCCCCCACGACTTCACGAAGTTCCCGTCCTTGGTGAACTTCGCAATACGGCTGTTCGGACCGAACCCGTCGGCGACATAAATGTTGCCGGCGCGATCCCACGTGACATCAGAAGGCCGGTTGAAGCTGTCGCCATGGAGGCCTGCCCCTGGAGCGCCGCCACCGCCGCGTCCGCCGCCGCCGCGCCCGCCCTCCGGCGCTCCGCCGCGCCCGCCGGGAGCCGGCGCTGCACTCTCGGGCGGCACGTCGAGCTGACGCGCTGGCGCTCCGGCACTTGGCCGAAGCGTGATGTTCTCCGGTTTTCTTCCGAGCACAAGCTGGAACCGTCCGTCGGCATCGAACTTGACGACCTGGTTCGAGCCGGCGTCGACAATCCAGATGTTGTCCTGTGGATCGACGCGGACCTGTTGCGCGAAGTTGACGGCGTACACGCCCTGTCCGATCTCTTTCACGAACCTGCCCGTCTGATCGAATTGAAACAGGCGCGACCCGCCGTGATAGAAGGTGCGCTCGTCTCCCAGCGTGGCGACGGCATGCCCGGTCCGGGCATACACGAAGATGTGGCCGCGCGAGTTCGTCGCGACGCCGGCCACTTCGCCGAGGGAAGGAAGCGTCAGCAGATCGGCATTCGCGTCGTAGTTGATCTCGCGCACCGATTGCGCCAACAGTGAGGCGCCGGCGGCCAGAACCGCGGCGCCAGCGGCGATGGAACGTAGAATGCGCAGCGTCCGCCGTGTTCGTTGTTCTGTCATGGCGCCCCTCTCTATCTGCCGCCCGTGGATGGGGTGTGCGGCCGCAGCAGAATCTTCTGCACGCGCCACGCCGTGATCTCGGCCACGTAGATTTCGTCCGGGTTCCGGCAATCCATCTGGTGGATGCTGCTGAACTCCTTGAAGCCGTGTCCCGCCTTTCCGAACCGGCCGAGGACCGTGCCATCCAGTTCCATCTTGTAGACCTCGCCCGTCGTCGCCGCCTGGTCGAAGTTGTTGCCCGTCGGGAAGGAATTCGAGCTGTAGAGATACTGGTGCGGCCCGTTGGAGATGCACACGGCCCACGGCGCGCCGACGGTGTCGTATACCGCCTTCTGGTTCAGATCGTTGTCGAGCACGACGATGCGCGAGTTGCCGCGATCGGCGACGTAGACCATCCCTTTCGCGTCGACCGAGATTGCGTGAGGCGTGCTGAACTGCAGCGGCCCGTTGCCCCGCGTGCCGGCCGACTTGATGAACCGGCCGCTCTTGTCGTACTTCACGACACGCGAATCGCCGTAGCCGTCGGACACGAAGATGTTCCCCTGCGGATCCCAGCCAACGTCGGTCTCGCGATGAAACGAGTAGGGCCTGTTCGCGCCCGAGTACTGTCCGCCACCCGGCGTCAGCGCGAGCTGCTCGAGCGGATCCGGACGCTTGCCGAGCACCATCAGAAGCTTTCCGTCGGGATTGAACTTCTGGATCACGTTCGTGCCTTCGTCGACTGCCCACACGTTGTCGTCCTTGTCGACGCGTACGGCATGTGCGAACGAGAAGCCGTAGCTGCCAACCCCGAATTCCTTGACGAACGCCCCTGTCTGATCGAACTCGAACAGCCGTGTCTCGCCGCTGCGCACGTACACGAACACGTGACCCTTGGAGTTCGTGGCGACGCCGACGCCCTCACCCATGTAGAGACCCGGCGGCAGCTTGAAGAAATTCGGCACCGAGTCGAACGGGATCTCGGGAGTCGTGGCCTTCGCTTTGGCTGGGGCTCCGCCGCCTTGGGCGAAGGCCGAACCCGCGCCAAGCAGCAACGCGACGACGACGCCTGTACGAACACGTCGCATATGTCCTCCTCCGTTCACGGCTGTGTCGCCCGTCCCTTGTTCGCGATCGCCTTCTTGATCGCCGCAACCGTATTGGTTGCGCGCATCTCGACGATCTTGCGTCCCGTCTCGAGCGCCTTGGCCTTGTCGGCGATCGAGACGCCGTTGATCGTCGCCTTGCCGGCTTTCACGCGCTGTTCCCATCGCACGGAGTTGGGATCGGTGACCAGCATGTTCATCGTGATGCCGGGATCGTCGTGCAAGCCGTCGCCAGGTTGTCCCTCTTTCGTGACGCCGAGCGTAGCGAGGAACTTTGCGACGGAGTTGTAATCGTAGTACTCGGGAATGTGCGCCACCACGGGGCTGCCGTTCCATTCGGTGTTCAGCTTCTCCGCGACCGCTTTCATCCCGGCCTGGTTGCCGCCGCTGTCTCCAATGAGGATGATGTTCTGGAAGCCGTGCACCTTGAAGCTGTGCACCGTGTCGGCGAGCATCGCCTGGAACGTCTCCTCACGCATGCTGATCGTGCCCACGGTGAGCATGTGGCCGTTTTTGGGCTCGATGGATCCCTCCGGCACGAGCGGAATGATCGGCGCGCAGAGCGCGTTCCCGAGCTTGCGCGCGATCGCGTCGCAGTTGGCCCTGAGCACGTAATTGTGCTTGCCGAGGGCGAGCCACGGCCCGTTGGGCTCGATGCCGCCCGTGGAGACGATGATCGTCGTCTTGCCGGCCTTCATCGCGTCGCGCACGTCCATCCACGTCATTTCCTCGAGCCAGACGGTGTCGGGCGGCGTCAGCGGGTTCGGCGTGTCGATGCAGTTGTACGGGTTGGCCGAGCACTGGCCGCCGCCGGCCGTGCGCGGATCCGGAGGACGTTGCTGGCCGCGGCCCTGAGCCGGCGCGGTGCCCGGCGCCGGCTGACCCGGCGGTTGTGCGATCAGACCGCACGCGAACGCGATGACGACGAGCAGCGACGACGACGCGGTTGTTCTCATGGCTCCACTCCTCGAGGGACTGCGCGAGCAGATGTTGTCCGACCGCGGGCCCCGCGCAACCTCCCGCGTCGCCTCACCCGATTTGCTGCGTCGACGCCGGAGCATCGAGCGCCGTCGGACGCTTCAGGTGGAATCCAGCGGCGTCCTGGTACGCCTTCGCGAGCGCGAGCAGCTCCATTTCGCCGAACGGCCGCGCGAAGAACGTCACGTTGGTCGGCGAACCATTTTCCGCGAAGCCGTTGGGCATGTTGATCGCCGGATAGCACGCGAGATTCGCCATCGTCGAATGCCGCTGCGCCGGTGTCTGCGGTCGCGGCGGCTCGGTCGGAGCCGTGGTCGCCGCCGCGGTGTCGGGCGTCGTGGGGTCGGCGCCGCGGCCGCCACCTCGCCCTCCGCGGCCGCCGCCGTCGCCGCCACCCGTGTTGTTGGACGCGACGAGGTACACGTCGACGTGTGCGGTCGCCTCGGCGAGCTTCATCATCATCATCATGCGGAGGCGCTGTGAGCGCAGGTATTCCACGGCGGGGATCAGCCGGCCGTTCGGGCGTCCGCCGCCGCGCGCTTCTTTCATCCGCCCGGCGCGTGCGTGCTCGTCGAAGAACACCACCGACTCGACGCCGAGCGCGCCAAGCGCGCTGAGCGACGGGACCTCGGGAATCGTCATCGGAATGAATTCGGAGACGCCGATCGTCCGCAGCGTGTCGAGCGTCTGTTGGGCGTGCTGTTTCGCCGTCGCGTTCGTCAGCTCGTCGAACGATTCCTTGATGTAGCCGACGCGCAGTTTCTTCACGTCCAGCTGCGCGTTCCAGTTGAACGGCACATCCGACACGCTCATGTCGCGGCCGTCCGGCTTCGCGACGGCCTGCATGACGATCGCGCAGTCTTCGGCGTAGCGGCAGATCGGGCCGAGGCGATCTTGCGTCCACGAGAGCGCCATGACGCCGTACCGGCTGATGCGTCCGAATGTCGGACGCAGTCCCGCGAGGCCACAGCGCGCAGCCGGACTCAGAATGGACCCGCTCGTCTCGGTGCCAATGCCGAAGCCGACGCAGCCCGCCGCAGTCGCCGATGACGGTCCGGCGGACGATCCGCTCGATCCTTGCGACAGGTTCCAGGGGCTCTTCGTCTGGCCGCCGAACCATTGGTCGCCGCTCGCCAGCTCGCCGGTCGTGAGCTTCGCAATCAGCACCGCGCCCGCCTCGCGCAGCAACTCGACGACGCTGGCGTCGTAGTCGAACGACTGCTCCTTGAACGCGGGCGATCCCCATGTTGTTTTGTAGCCCTTGACCGCGATGATGTCTTTCGCGCCCCACGGAATGCCGTGCAGCGGTCCCTTGTACTTCCCGGCGGCGATTTCGGCATCGGCCCGCTTCGCTTCGGCGCGGCCATGCTCGTCGAGGAACGTGACGACGTTGTTCAGCTTCGCGTTGTACCGGTGCAGCCGCGCGAGGTACATCTCGGTCAGTTCCAGCGATGTGACCTGCTTCGTCCGAATCAGCTCGGCCAGATGGCGCACCGGCCAGAACGCCACCTCTTCGAGTTGGGATGGACGCTTGACGGCTGGCGGCGCGCTGAGCCGGAACGGCAGCTTCGTTTTGTTGATCTCGATGCCGGGCACGATCGCGCTGAAGTGAAATGGCGGGGAGACGTCGTTGGGAATGTGGATGGCGCGCAGTTCCTGGTAGCGGGTCAGGTTCTGATTCGCGGCTTGGACCATCGCTTTCAGCTCGGTCTCCGTGAACTCGAGGCCCGAGAGCTTCATTGCGTCGGTGACCATCTCGAGCGTCACGCGGGTTTCGCCCGCGTCCTGCATCCGTGCCCACAGAATCCCGGGCGCGAGCGTGGTCCCGAGACCGATGCTCGCGAAATGCGTCATGAATCGTCGTCTCGTTTCGTTGAGGTCTGGCATGCGGCATAGTATGGGGCCGGACCCGGGCGAAAAGGAACCCGGAACCTTCGGCTCTCGAAAGGCCAGCATGCGCATTCGGGAAGTGCGCGAAGCGATAGGAGAATCCGTCATGAAGCATTTCCAGCGGTCCGTCGTCGCCTCGGCTGCCGTTGCGTGTTTGGCGATCGTCGGCTGGCGGGGGTTGTCGGCGCAGGTTCCCGCCGACAACGGCATGACGATGGCGTTGACGGGCGATTCCATCATCACGCAGAAGCTCTCCGTCCATTCGGAGCCGCGGTTCGTGAAAATGATCGATCTGATTCGTGGGGCCGACGCGGCGTACACGAACCTCGAGATGCTGTTTCACGACTACGAGCCGTATCCGATGACGCAGAGCGGCGGCACCTACATGCGCGCCGATCCGGCGCTGGTGAAGGAACTGGTATGGGCCGGTTTCGACATCGTCTCCCGCGCGAACAACCACGTGAACGACTACGGCGTGGAGGGCATGCGGCTGACGACGAAGTACACGGCCGCGGCAGGGCTCGTGCAGGCTGGAGTGGGCGAGAGCCTCGAGGAAGCGCGGGAAGCGCGGTATCTCGATACCGCGAAGGGGCGCGTGGCGCTGATCTCAGTGGCGTCGACTTTTCCGGATCCGAGCCGCGCGGGACGTTCGTTCGGCGATACGCGAGCGCGGCCTGGACTCAATCCGCTCCGCTTCACCACGACGTACGTCGTGACGCGTCAGCAGTTCGATGCATTGAGAATCGCGTTGATGGCAGCGGGACAACTGCGCGGCGGCGCGAACAACGCGGCGGCTTCGCAACCGGCGACACAGATGAATGTGTTCGGCAACCGGTTCGTGGTGGGTGACAATCAGGAAACCCGGACCGAGCCGCTCAAGGAAGATCTCGACGAGATCACGGCGGTCGTGAAGAACGCCAGCCGCATGGCGGACTACACCATTGTCACGTTTCACACGCACGAAGGCGGCGCCGACCGCTTTTCGCCGCCGCAGTTCCTGACGACGTTTGCTCACGCGGTCGTCGATGCGGGCGCAGACATCGTGAGCGGCACAGGTCCGCACGTGCTGCGAGGGATCGAAATCTACAAGGGCAAGCCGATTTTCTATTGCCTTGGCGATTTCATCTTCCAGAACGAGACGCTGTTGCGGGTACCGCCAGAGAACTACGTACCGGAGGGCCTCGGCCCTGGCGCCGGCGTCGCCGATTTCAACGACAAGCGATTCAACATGGATCGGAGCGGCTTCCCATCCGACCGCTTCATTTGGGAATCCGTGGTCGCGATGCCGCGTTTCGTCGGGAAGACGCTCGCGGAGCTCAAGCTGTATCCGATCACGCTCGGCTACCAGCAGCCGCGAACTGCGCGCGGCCGCCCGATGCTCGCCGATCCGGAGCTCGGGTCGAAAATCCTGGCGGACGTGACGAGGTTGTCCGCGCCGTTGGGCACGACCGTCGAGAACAAGGGAGGCGTGGGTGTCGTGACGGTTCACCGTGACGGTGCGAGCGGTGGACGATAAAGCCGCCGCTCCCGCTCGGCTGAAGCCTTCGCGCTACAGGTGAGCACGTTTCAAAACCGTCACGCGCGACCGGTGGGCGACAGGCAGCGGGAGCGGATCGTCGTGGCGCGAAGGCTTTAGCCGAGCGGGACTCTCAGGGACGTCGCCGCGAGCAGCTCCTCGAAATCGCGCGGGATCGGCGCTTCCAGCGCCAGGCGCGCCCGTGTGATCGGATGCGTGAAGACTCCGCGCCACGCGTGAAGCGCCTGCCGCGGGAATGCCTGGACCGCCGCGGCGAGCGCTGGATCCGTGATGGCCGACCACCGCGGCTCGCCGTACACCGGGTCGCCGACGATCGGCCACCCACGTGCGGCCAGATGCACGCGGATCTGATGTCGCCGTCCAGTGACCAGACGGCAGCGGAGCAGCGACAGGCCGGCGCGCGGCGCAGTCACGCGCGCGAGCCGTTCGAATCGTGTCACGCTCGACGCGCCCGCCGTTTGCGACGCGGCCATCCTCCGGCGATCGCGCGCGGCATGTCCGATGCGGAGATCGATCGTGCCGCGGGCAGTCACGCGTCCGTACACGACCGCCAGATAGTCTTTCCCCGCGTCATTCGACGCCAGCGCCCGCTGCAGCGCCGCATGGATCGCCGCCGTCTTCGCTACGATCACGATCCCCGATGTCAGCTTGTCGAGACGGCCGACAACGGACGGCCGCTGGCCGGCGGGCCAGCCGCGCGCTCGCCAGAGCAGCGCGTTCATCACCGTGCCGCGAGTGTTCCTGTAGGCGGGGTGGACGACGAGGCCGGCCGGCTTGTCGAGCGCGAGCAGATGGTCGTCTTCGTACAGGATGTCGAGCGCCAGATCTTCGGCCGCCATCACGGCCCGAGGCGTCGTCCTGGGTATCTCGACCGCGACGACATCGCCCAGCGCCGCGCGCGCGGACACGCGGCGAACGGGTGTGCCGTTCACCGTCACCTGGCCGTTTTCAATCCAGGCCTGCACGCGCGTCCGAGACGCGCTGTCGACGTCGGTGAGATGCCGCCGCAGCACGAGGTCCAGACGTTTCCCGGCATCGCCGCGGTCGGCGGTGAGAATGCGGGGCGGAGTCATCGCAGGGGGACGCCGATCATCGTTCTTCCTCGCTGGTCGATCCTGGGATAGCCTATCGCCAAAAGAGGTCCAACCATGCGTCGCCTTGTCGTTCTCGTTTTCCTGGTGGTCATTGGCGTCGCGTACCGCAGCGTCGGCGGAGCGGACGTCCAGATCACGCCGATCATCCACTCGAGTGTGCAGATCGAGTACGGCAATCAGGTGATTCAGGTCGATCCGTGGAGTGCGGGCGATCTCTCGCACGCCAAGCAGGCCGATCTGATCCTGGTGACCGACGATCCGGTGCATCACCTCGACCCCAAGGCCATCGCGCAGCTTCGGAAGCCCGGTGCGCCCGTGCTGCTGCCCCCGGCGGCACACGCGAAGTTCACGGATGGCACCGCGATCGCCAACGGCGAGACCAAGACCATCGCCGGCATCACCGTGCAGGCGATTGCCGCGTACGACATCAAGCCGGGTGAGCCGTCGCATCCGAAAGGCGAGGCGAACGGCTATCTGATTACGTTCGGAGGCAAGCGGATCTACGTGGCCGGCGTCACGGAGTGCGTGCCCGAGGTGCGTGCGCTTCGCAACGTCGACATCGCGTTCATGCCGATGAACATCCCGCTCGAGCGCATGACGCCGGCCGCGGCGGCGGAGTGCGTGAAGGCCGTCAATCCCAAAGTCGTCTACATCTATCACTACGATCAGACGTTTGCGTCGACTGGCAAGCCTGGCGCGAACATTGCCGCCACGCTCGAGGCATTCCGCGATGCGCTTGCCGGGAGCCCGGTTGAGTTCCGGCAGGCCAGCTGGTATCCGCGCTAAAATGGAATGGATCTGGGGGAGGCCCTCAAAGGAGAAGCTCATGATTGCTGGACGACAACAGCGGCGCGGTGTTCTAGCCGGTGTCGCGACGCTGGGCGCCCTGTTCGCCATGGCGACGCCAGCTTTCGCCACCGACACCCCCGTCAAACCGGTGACGTTCTCCAAGGACGTCGCGCCCATCCTCCAGGCGAAATGCCAGGAGTGTCATCAGCCGAACTCGATCGCGCCGATGTCGCTCATCAAGTACGAAGAGGCGCGGCCCTGGGCGAAGTCGATCCGCGACCGCGTCGCGACGCGTCAGATGCCGCCGTGGCACATCGATCGCAGCGTCGGCGTGCAGAAGTTCAAGAACGACATGTCGCTGAGCGACGACCAGGTGGAGACGATCGTCCGCTGGGTCGATCAGGGCGCGCCGCAGGGCGACCCGAAAGACCTGCCGCCCCCTAAGCCACTCGTGACCGACAACGAGTGGAAGGCCGTGCGCGACGGCTTCGGTCCGCCGGACCTCGTCGTGAAGTCATCCGAGTACACGATGCCGGCGCAGCACCAGGACGTCTGGTACCGGCCGATGAGCGACATCCCTCTCGCCGAATCACGATGGGTGAAGCTCGTCGAGATCCGGCCGACCAATCTCAAATCGCGGAAGATCATTCACCACTCGATTGCCTATCTCGTGCTGAACAACGATCCCGAGGCAGTCAACACCGGAACGGCCAGCGGTCCGGATCGGTTCGGCGGCGACGATCTCGTCAATCGCCGTCCGCAGTTGATGGAATGGGCGATCGGCAAGGGCTACGATCTCTTCCGGCCTGGCACCGGCAAGCTCCTCGTACCCGGCGAAAAGATCTCGTGGGACCAGCACATTCACGCGGTCGGCGAGGAAGTGACCGGCGGCTCCGAGATCGGCATCTGGTTCTACAAGAAGGGCGAGGAGCCGAAGAAGCGCAGCTACCTGATTGGGTTCACGGGCATCGACCGGTCGAAGATGCTCGACATCCCGCCGAACTCGATCGCGATGACGGAAGGCTTCACGGTCCTCAAGCAGAACGCCCTCATCGAGAACTTCCAGCCGCATTTCCATCTGCGCGGGAAGGCGATGCAGGTCGAAGCGATTCTGCCGGACGGCAGCCGCCAGATCATCAGCTACGTGGGCAACTTCAACTTCAACTGGATGACGAACTACATCTACGATGACGAAGCGGCGCCGCTGCTGCCGAAGGGCACCGTCATCCACGTCAGCGCGTGGTACGACAACACGAAGGCCAACAAGAACAACCCGGATTCGGATCAGTGGGTCGGCTACGGCGACCGCACCGTCGACGAGATGGCTCACGCCTGGATGAACGTGGTCTACTTCAACGACGACGAGTACAAGGCGCTGCAGGCGGAACGCAAGGCGAAGATGGTGAAGACGACGGATACCGAGAAGCAGCCGTGAACAACCGCGTCGCTGCGTGTGCCGCCGGTATATGTGCCGGCGGTATTTTTTTGTCCGCTCAGATCCAGATGCCCGAGCCGCGAAAGGGGTTCGGCGGGAGCGTCACGCCGGCATACGAGGGATGGTTCTACAACCCGGACGGCAGCCGCAGCTTCCTGATCGGCTACTACAACCGCAATTCGCAGCAGGAGCTCGACGTGCCCATCGGGCCCAACAACCGGATCGAGCCCGGCGGCCCGGACATGGGACAGCCGACGCACTTTCTTCCGGGCCGGCAGTCGGGCATGTTCGCGCTTCCCGCCCCGAAGGAGTTCAAGCCGACCGACAGCTACGTCTGGACGTTGACCGCGAACGGCCAGACAACGAGCATTCCGTTCCGCCTCCACCAGGACTATGTCATGAGTCCATTCTCCGAAATTGCCGTCGGCAACACGCCGCCGGCGATTCGGTTCGAGCAGAACGGCAAGATGGTTCAGGGTCCGCTCGCCAGCCTCGCGATGGCGGCAGCGCGTACCGCCACAGTCGGCTCGCCGTTGACGCTGCAGCTCTGGGCGTCCGACGATCTGAAATACACGAGTGGCACGAATGCACCGATCGGCTCCGCGCGTCAACCGCTCACCGTGCGCTGGTCGCAGTACCGTGGTCCCGGCAAGGTGACGTTCGACAAGGCTCGGCCCGACGTCGAGAAGCTTCCAACCGACGGCGCGCCGTTCAACGGGCGCGCGACGGTCAACGCGAGTTTCAGCGAGCCGGGCGACTACGTCCTGCACGTGACCGCCAACGATTATTCCGGCGACGGCGGCGGCGGGTTCGGGTGCTGCTGGACGACCGCGCTGGTGAAGGTCGCGGTCAAACCCTGAACGCTCGAACCATCTATTCGACCGGCGTTGGCAGCATCTGCCCCGGCTGCGGCTGGCCCGAACGCGACTGCAAATGCAGCAGCAACCGCGCCGCAAGCGAGCCGATTCCCACGCGCATCGTCGCGAAGCTGCGGATGGAGAAAACCGGCCGCAGCGGCAAGATGGTGACTGTGGTGTTCGGCCTGCCGAACAATGCCGCGTTTCTCAAGGAGCTCGGCCAGGAGCTCAAGCGCGCCTGCGGCACCGGCGGCGCCGTCGTCGACGGCGCGATCGAGCTTCAGGGTGATTTGCGCGAGCGCGTGCGCGCGTTCCTCATCGATAAAAAGGGATTCGTCGTCAAAGGCTAGTGCACTTTTCGATTGTCAGGCTCGGGGGCGAACGGCTACGAACGCGTCAGCGTGCACCGGCCGAGAGACGTCGTTCGGCATCGCGGAAACGTCGCGCACAAAAACCGCGGCCTCCGGCGGGACCTGACGATGCCCGCGGCGTGATTTCGCCGGTACAATGAACAGATGCCGAAGCTGACGGTCGAAGGATACGGAACCTTCGACGTCCCCGAGGGAAAGCGTTTAGTGCTCGCGATCGAGCAGGACGCGAAGGTCGACATCCTGCACGCGTGCGGCGGCAACGCGCGCTGCACGACGTGCCGCGTCGCATTCATCGAGGGGCAGCCGTCGAGGATGACGGCCGCGGAGTTCGAGCGCCTCACCGCGCGCCAGCTCACCGGCGTCCGGCTGTCCTGTCAGATTCTCTGCGATCACGACATGACCGTTCGCGCGATCAGCCGCCTGGAGGGCTCGGGCCGCCCGGATCCAGGCCCCACTCCGGAACCCGTCATCACTCCGCCCGCGGTTTGGCTCTGAGCCCCTCCTCTCCGGCTCCCGACGAGCCCGGGACCGCACACGGTCCGGATCTCGAACGGGAAGTGGCGCGACGACGAACGTTCGCGATCATCTCGCACCCCGACGCCGGCAAGACGACGCTGACCGAAAAGCTGCTGCTCTACGCCGGCGCCATCGAGCTGGCCGGCGCGGTGCGCGGCCGCAAGGCACGGCGCCATGCGACGTCCGACTGGATGGCGCTCGAACAGGAGCGCGGGATCTCGATTACCGCCGCGGCCCTCGAGTTCGAGCTCGAGGGGCGACGCATGTCGTTGCTCGATACGCCGGGCCACAAGGATTTCAGCGAGGACACCTATCGCGCGCTCATCGCCGCCGACAGCGTCGTGATGGTGATCGACGCCGCGAACGGCGTCGAGGAGCAGACCCGCAAGCTGTTCGAGGTGTGCCGCAGGCACCGGTTGCCGATCCTCACGTTCGTGAACAAGTTCGACCGTCCAGCGCGCGATCCGCTGGAGCTGCTGGACGATGTCGAGCGCACGCTCGGCATTGCGGCGGCGCCGGTGAACTGGCCGATCGGCAGCGCCGAGGACTTCCGCGGCGTGTACGACATTCCGCGCAGCCATCTGCTCTTGTACGAGCGCGAGGCGCAGGGGCAGTTTCGCGCGCCGGTGGACATCGCGTCGCTGGACGATCCGGCCGCGCGCGCGCTGATCGGCGACAGCGTGTACGCACACTTCCGCGACACGCTGGACGTGATTGGGGGAGCCGGCGCCTCGTTCGATGCCGCGGAGTACCTGGCGGGGCGTCAGACGCCCGTCTTTTTCGGCAGCGCGCTGACGAACTTCGGCCTCGAGCCGTTCCTGCGCGCGCTCGTGGAGCTCGCGCCGCCGCCGCAGCCGCGGCAGAGCGATTCGGGAACGGTGATGCCGACCGACCACCGGTTCACCGGGTTCGTGTTCAAGATTCAGGCAAACATGGATCCGCGGCATCGCGATCGCGTCGCCTTCGTGCGCGTGTGCTCGGGCCGGTTCACCAAGGACATGGTGGTGACGAACAGCCGGGTGGGACGCACGATTCGGGCGACGCGCGCCTATCGGTTCTTCGGCCGCGATCGGGAAACCGTCGCCGAAGCCTACGCGGGCGACATCATCGGCCTGGTGAACCCCGGACAATTTGCGATTGGCGACACGTTGCACACGGGCGCGCCGCTGCGCTATTCCGACGTCCCGCGTTTTCCGGCGGAGCACTTCGGGCGCATGCGGCTGCAGGATACGCGCTACAAGCAGTTCGACGAAGGACTGCAGCAGCTCGAGGAAGAAGGGCTGATGCAGCTGTTCTACGTCACCGGCGGCCGCCGCGAGCCGCTCGTCGGAGTGGTCGGCGCGCTGCAGTTCGACGTGATCGCGAGCCGGCTGCGCACTGAGTACGGGGCAGAAGTGCTGATCGAGCCGGCGGCCTACGCAATTGCGCGGTGGGTGGCCGATCCGGCCCAGCGGATTCCGTCGATCGGCGGCGGCACCGCGGTGGCCATCGATCGGCGGGAACGGCGCGTGCTGCTGTTCGCGTCGGAGTGGGAGCTGCAGTACTTCCAGCGGCAGCATCCTGGCATCGAACTGCTCGCCGAGTCGCCGACGATGTAGCGCGGTCCCGTCAGGACCGCGACTCGGTGAATTGCCACCATGTGGCGGCGGCCCTTTCAGAGCCGCCTATCCCGATTGTGCCCCGGCTACAATGCCCACTGACCGAGGCCACATGCGACACCTGTCTTCGATCGCTCTCGCCATCGTCATGACGTTGACCACTGTTCGGACGGCCGCGGTCACGCGCGCGGGCTCCGCCGACGGCCAGTTCTGGGACATCCAGGACACGTCGCCGTGGAGTCAGGACAGCGGCGGCATCGCGACCGGCGGGCGTGCGAACCCATTCAACGGGTTTGGATATCTGAAGCTGCAGGTGCGTCGTCCCGACGGCACCCCGCTTGTTCGTAATCAGTACCTCACCGGCTTCGGGCTCGCCTCCGACGGTGCAGGCCGATTCGACTCCATCACGCCCGTCCTGCGCGGCGACATCGTGGTCGCTCGTGCGATCTACGCGCCGCCGGATACCGACTACCTGCGTTACGTCGACGGTTACACGAACGTCGCGGCCGAGGATCGCCTCATCGAGGTCGCATGGGGCGGTGCGGTGGGCGCGTACGAAGACGGCGGGCTCGTCGCCGTCGCGACCACCTCGAGCGGCGATCGCCGCATTGACGTGGCCGACACCTTCGTCACCGTGATGCAGAACGCGCGTCGCGTGGACGATCCGATGCGCGGTCCGTCCGGGCACGGGCCGTCCGCGCACGTTCTTGGTACGCGAAGCGGCGTGCTGACTGCGGTCGGCGACATGTATACGGATCCGTTTGCCGACCGCTGGCCCGGATTCGATCCTGCGCACATCGGATACGTCTTCAAATTCAGCGTCAGACCTGGAGAGACGAAGGCTCTGATGACGTTCGTCGCGAAGGGCCTCAGCGAAGTCTACGGGTCGCGCGGAGCCGGGCAGATCCCCGCCGCCGGTTCGGAGATTGCGCGCGTCACCGAGATCGCGCGTCGTCTCGCTGCGGCACCGGACGTTCGTGGCCTCACGGCGCTGCAGCGATCGCAGATTGCGAATTGGAATGTTCCCGCACGCGCGCCCGCGATGTCGTTCTCGGTGATCGAGAAGACGGTGGAGCAGATCCAGGACGCGATCACCACGGGAACGACCTCGTCCGAGGATGTCGTTCGCGAATACCTCATGCGACTCTCTTTGTACGATCGCCACGGCCCCACGCTGCGTTCGATGCTCGCGCTCAATCCGCGGGCGATCGCCGATGCGCGCGTACTCGATGCGGAGCGGGCCGCCGGCCGCGTGCGCGGCCCGTTCCACGGCATTCCGGTCGCGTTCAAGGACAACATCGACGTCCTCGATCTGCCGACGACCGGCGGCTCACTTGCCCTCGTGGACCATCGCCCTCGCCTCGACTCGCGGATGGCCGCGGGGATGCGTCGCGGCGGCGCGGTGATGCTCGGCAAGGCGAACCTCGACGAGTTTCCATTCGGCGACTTCGGGATCAGCTCGGTCGCCGGCACCATCGGCAACGCGTACGATCCGACGCTCAGCACCGCGGGATCGAGCGGCGGCAGCGCCGTGGCGGTGTCGACGAGCCTCGTCACGCTCGCGTTTGGGACCGACACGTGCAATTCGTTGTCGAATCCCGCGGCGTTCGCGTCGCTCGCGACGATTCGCACGACCAGAGGATTGACCAGCCGCGCCGGCGTGATGCCGCTCAATCCCTACAACGACGCCGTCGGCCCGTTGGCGAAGTCCGTTCGCGAGCTCGCGCTCGTCCTCGATCACGTGGCCGGCGCCGACGCCGAAGATGCGGCGACGGCCGAGGCCGGCCGCCACATCAGCGGGTCATTCGCCACGGCGTTGAATCCTGCGGCTCTCAAGGGCGCGCGCATCGGGCTGCTGCGCCAGCGATTCGTCGGTGTCACCGGCGAGCGTGAGATCGCGACGATGATGGACACCGTGGCGAAGGAAATCCGGGCGGCGGGCGCGACGGTGGTCGAGGTGAACGTGCCGGACCTCGAGTCGCATTACCTGGCGGCGCGCGGCAGCGAACCGGGCGCGTTGAAGGCGGCGTGGGCGGCGTATCTGTCGCGCGGCGCCTCGGCAGGTGAGAAGGTGCTGACGATCGAGGATCTGTTGGCGGGAGGAAAGCTGGCGCCCGTGAGCGCGAGGCGGTTCGAAACGGCGATCGCGCCGACGGTCGCCGGCGACGCGCTGCGCGAGGCGAAGGCGAAGTTCCACGCCGCCCGCGAGACGTTCCGCGACTTTCTGGTCGGCCTGATGGAACAAGACCGTCTCGACGCGCTCGTGTATCCGGCCAATCTCGCGCGGCCGCACACCCACGAAGGCGGGCTGGAGCGGTACGGCGGCGAGCCGAGCACGTGCGAGGAAAGCGCCCTCACTGGCTTGCCGCAGGTCACCGTCCCTGGCGGCTTCATCGGCGGCGGCCGGTATCCATTCGGGGTGTCGTTTCTCGGGCGGCTGTGGAGCGATGGCCGGATGCTGGCTCTGGCGTATGCCTACGAACAGGCTACGCACCATCGGCGTCCGCCGACGGTAGCCAAATAACAGCAACCCCGACGCTACCGCTGCAGCGCCCGCTTGGTCTATCATGCCGCCGCTGGCGGCCGACATTGGCGAGAGACCGGTTGTCGTACCCACCGGGTTCCGACCGCCGCCACGTTTGTACGACCCAAGGAGGACGAGATGGTCGAGCGCGAAGGCGAACAGCGACGACGGGCCTCTTCTCTGAACCGGAACCTCGCGTGGACGCTGGCACTGCTCGTCCTGAGCGTGTCTCCGGCATTCGCGCAGTTCGATCGCGGCACCATATCGGGCACCGTAAAAGATGCCCAGGGCGGCGTGACTCCCGGCGTCACCGTCACCGCGACGAACACGCAGACGCAACGCTCGTACGACACGGTGACCGACGGCAGCGGGTTCTACACCTTCCCCAACCTGTTGCCCGGCATCTACGACATCGTCGCCGAGCTACAGGGCTTCAAGAAGGCCACTCGTCAAAACATCCAGCTGGACGCGGCAGGCGCCCTCACGCTCGATTTCGGGCTGCAGACCGGCACGATCAGTGAAGAGGTGTTCGTTGTCGCGATGTCGCCGCCGTTGCAGACGGACGTCGCCATCCGCAAGACGATCGAAGCGAAGGACCTCGAGCAGCTCTCCTTTTCCGGCCGCAACCCGATCGGCGTGGTCAGCCTGAAGGCCGGCGTGATGGGCGGCAACTTCAACTCGCGCGGCTTCTCCGATCTGGGCAACGGCGGGTTCAACATCAACGGCAGCCGCGCCGATGAGAACAACATCACCATCGACGGCGCGACCGCAATCCGTACCCGATCCTCAGGTGCGATTGTCGGAATCCAGAACGTCGATGCGATTCAGGAAGTCCAGGTGCTCACCGCGAACTACATGCCCGAGTACGGCCGTGCGAGCGGCGGGCAGATCCGATTCGTGACGAAGGCCGGGAGCAGCCATTACCACGGCAGCGGCTCCTACTTCCTCCGTGACGACAAGCTGCAGGCGAACACGTGGGCTCGCAACCGGAGTCCGAACGCCATCGAGAACAGCGGGCCGGCGCCGTTCAAATACAAACAGTACGGCTACTCGTTCGGTGGACCGGTGCCCGGCGCGATCTTCACGAATCGACTCTCGTTCTTCGCCGCCCAGGAATGGGTGAACTACCTGGCGGTCCTCACCAATAGCGCCACCGTGCCGAGCGCGGCCATGCGGCGAGGCGATTTCAGCGAGCTGTTGGACCCGGGCAACCGGTTCTTCGGCCGCACGGTCACGATCAACAATCCCCTTACGGGGCAAGCCTTCCCAGGCAACGTCATTCCGGCGAGCCAGCTCTCGCCGAACGGGCTGGCGCTGCTCAATCTCTATCCGTTGCCGACGCCGGGCTATCAGCTGGGCACAGCCAACGCGATTTTCAACAGCGACAACCCGCAGGATCAACGCAAGGACAACATCCGATTCGACTACCGCCTGAACAACCGCAATCAGCTGACGTTCCGGTATTCGAAGTACAACTGGAAGGCGATCGACGCGTTTCGGGGGACGTTCCCCTTTGCGCGCACGGACTGGGACCGTCCGAACTCCACGCAGACCGTGAGCTGGACCAGCACCGTCAAGAACAACCTGATCAACGAGTTCACGTACACGCACTCGCTCGATCAGGTGTTCATCAACGTCTTCACCGGAACGGACCTGTACAAGCGGAGCCGAACCGGGCTGAACTACAAATACATCTATGAGGCGAACAAGGAGATTCCGGACAAGATCCCGACAGTGTCGATTGCCAACTTCACCGAAGTCGACGGCGGGCCGTATCCGTCCTCGTCGCAGGGGCCGATCCACACATTCTCGGACAGCACGACGTGGGTGAGAGGGCGGCACACGCTGAAGGCCGGCGTCGTCGTCGAGTACTCGGGCGAGGACGATTTCGATCAGATCAACGTCCAGGCGATTCCCGGCAGTACGAACAACCAGAACGGGCGCTTCGAGTTCACCGACAATCGGGCCAGCGCCTCCGGGCTCGCGGTCGCGAACGTTGCCTTGGGGCTGTTCAGCAACTACGCCGAGATCGGCCAGCGTGCGTTCACCCAGTGGCGGTCGCTCGCCACCGACGTGTTCGTGCAGGACTCCTGGAAGCCGGCCAGCAACCTGACGATCGAGGGCGGCGTCCGCTGGGCGTACTGGCCCCCGTGGCGCTCGCTGACGAACAACATCGCGAATTTCGAGCCGCAGTTCTACAAGGCGGCCACGGCCGCGGTCGTCGATCCAGGCACCGGCCGAATCATTGGCGGGGACCGGTACAACGGGATCGTGCTGCCGGGCACGGGCCTCAAAGGCAGCGGGACGACGCTCGCCGTGGCCAGCGATCCGGCGGTGCTCGCGCTGTTCCGCGGTGAGCCGGAAGGGTTCTCCAAGACCCACGCCGATGCGTTCGAGCCGCGGCTCGGCCTCGCGTACTCGCTGAACGAGCTGACCATCTTCCGCGCCAGCGCCGGGGTTTTTCACAACCGCGTCACGCTGAACGACTCGTCGCTGCTCGGCGGCAATCCGCCATTCCAGCCGCAGGTCAGCGTCAGCAACGGCAGCGTCGACAATCCGGGTGCCGGCGGCGCGGCGAACCTCCCGTTTTCCATGACGGCGCAGGACCTCGAGTTCAAGGCCCCGACGTCGTACATGTGGGCCACGGGCGTGCAGCGCGAGCTTCCGGCTGGATTCACCGTGGACGTCACGTATGTGGGCCGGCTCGGGAAATACCTGCAGCGCGAGCGGAACATCAACCAGCTTCTGCCTGGCACGCTTCAAGCCAATCCGGGCGTTAACATCGCGGCGCTCCGTCCGTACAAAGGCTTTGGCGCCATCCGCCTGGCAGAGAATGCCGGCAGATCGAGGTACAACAGCCTCCAGATCAGCGCCGATCGGCGCTATGCGAATGGCCTGAAGGTCGGCACGGCCTACACGTATGGCAAGTCGTTCGACAACGCCAGCAACAAGCGCGATGTCCTGTGGAACAGCTACGACGACTCCGTCTTCTGGGGGCCATCGAGCTTCGACCGGCGGCATGTGCTGAACGTCTATTACATTTACGATCTGCCGTTCTGGCGCGAGCAGAATACGCGGCTGAAGAGCGCGCTGGGTGGCTGGCAGGTCTCCGGGGCGGCCTTCTTCCGCACCGGCACGCCCTTCTCGGTAACGCGGACCAACGATATCGCGGGCGTCGGCGACGGCAACTTCGGCCAGCCGTACAATCTCGTCGGCGACCCGCTGAGCGGAGCGAATCGTCAGTTCTCAGCCGGGTCGGGCAATGATCAGAACTTCTGGTTCAACACCGCGGCGTTCGCGGTGCCCGCCGCCGGCACGTTCGGCAATGCGCCGCGTAATCTGATCTACAACCCAGGCGAGCAGAATTGGGACATCGCGCTGTTCAAGAACTTCGCATTTGGTGGAAGCCGAACGGTGCAGTTCCGGGCGGAGATCTTCAACTTCATCAATCACGCGAACTGGAACGATATCGCGTCGTCGGATCCGAGCAATGCGAATTTCGGCCGCATCACCGGCAAGCGAAACGAGCGCCGCGACGTGCAGCTGAGCCTCCGGTACATCTTCTGATCCGGAGCTAGCGGGGATCGCCACCCGAAGGCCTCGTGAAGCGCGCTTCGCGAGGCCTTTTTTGTCGTGGTCCAGCAGCGGAGACCGTCCAATGCGTTTGTCGCTCGACTGGTGGGCGGTCCTGGTTGCCGCCGCGGCCATCGTCCTGATCAAGATCGGCCTCGTCGCGGGGATTCCGTGGTGACCCGCTGGCCCGCGTGGCTGCAGATGGTTCCCGGTGTCGTGCTGCTGGCCGCGATCGGGCTGGCCGGGAAGGTCGCCGAACAGTCGATCGCCAGCTACGGCCGGCTGCATCACGTGACGCTGCCGAACATCGAATACGTCCTGTGGGCGATTGCATTCGGCCTCGTCGTATCGAACACAATTGGCGTGCCGGCGCCGTGTCGCAAAGGCGTCGAGACCTACGAGTTCTGGCTCAAGATCGGGATCGTCCTGCTGGGCGTCCGGTTCCTCCTCGGTGACGTCGTCAAGCTGGGAGGCGTAAGCCTCGTCTGCGTGGCGCTCGAACTGGCCGTGGCGATCGTGATCATGACCGCGCTCGGCCGCGCGTTTCGGCTCACGCCCAAGCTGACCAGTCTGCTCGCGATCGGATCGTCGATCTGCGGCGTCTCGGCCATCATCGCGGCGAAGGGCGCGATCGACGCGGACGATGAGGACGCCTCGTACGCGATCGCCGCGATTCTCGCGCTGGGCGCCGTGAGCCTGTTCGTCTTTCCGCTTGTCGGCCGCTCCTTCGGCATGAACGATCACGCCTACGGGCTCTGGGTGGGACTCGCGGTCGACAACACCGCCGAAGCGACCGCCGCCGGCGCGCTCTATTCGGACGCCGCGGGCCGCTTCGCGGTGCTCGCCAAGACGACGCGCAATGCGACGATGGGCTTCGTCGTGCTCGGCTACGCGATGTACTGGACGCGGCGCGAGCAGCGGCGCGAGATCGGCAGCAAATCCGTGTTTCTCTGGCACAAGTTTCCGAAGTTCGTGCTCGGCTTCCTTGTCGTGTCCGCGCTGGCGACCGCGGACGTCTTTACGAAGGCCCAGGTGACGGACCTGGCGAACCTCTCGCGCTGGGCCTTCCTGCTCACGTTCGCCGGCGTGGGACTGCGGACGAACGTGGCCGCGCTGTCGAAACAGGGCTGGCGGCCGCTCGTCGTCGGCGTTGTCGGCGAATGCGCCATCGCCATCGTCACGCTGGTGATGGTGCTCACGGCCGCGCGCGCCCTCGCCGCGCGTGTGTGATTAGGCGTATAGTTCCGCAGCCAAAGAGATCGCTGGCTTCAGGGGAGGCTACGTATGCGCAGATTCGCTGCCCTTGTCGGTCTTGGCATGGCGGCTCTCGTGGCCACCGAAGTGCTTCGAGCGGCCGCTGAACCACCAGCCTGGGCGTATGCCATCCCGGCGGCCCGGCCGGCCGGTGCGCCCGCAGCTCCGGCGGCGCCCCCCGACACCTCGATCAAGCAGGTGCCCGGCAGCACGCTCAGCTTCACGCGGCAGCAGATCTCCGACGGGTTCGGGCCGGCCGACTGGTTTCCTGAAGACCATCCCACGATGCCCGACATTGTTGCGCACGGGAAGCGCCCGGATGCGCGCGCGTGTGGCCTGTGTCATTACCCGAATGGCAAGGGCCGTCAGGAGAACGCCGGCGTTTCAGGCCTGCCCGTCTCCTACTTCATCCAGCAGATGAACGACTTCCGCAGCGGCGTCCGCAAGAGCGCGGAGCCGCGGAAGGCCAACACGAACGCCATGATCGCGATCGCGAAGGCCATGACGCCGGACGAGATCAAGGTGTCGGCCGAGTACTTCGGCGCGATGAAGTGGACGCCGTGGATCAGAGTCGTCGAAACGAACACCGTGCCGAAGATGGAGAGCCGGGGAGGCATCTGGATCCCCGTCGAGGGCAACGAGAAGGAAGCCATTGGCGTGCGCATCATCGAGACGCCGGAGAACCCGGAGCGCACCGAGATCCTGCGCGACCCGCGATCGGGCTTCATCGCCTATGTGCCGGTGGGGAGCATCGCCAAGGGCGAGGCGCTCGTCAAGACGGGCGGCAATGGCAGGACGGTCGAGTGCGGCAGCTGTCACGGTGCGGATCTGCAGGGCCTCGGCCCTGTGCCCGGGATCGCTGGCCGATCTCCCAGCTACCTGGTGCGCCAGATGTACGACATGCAGTCCGGGGCTCGTCACGGCGAGTGGGCCGAGTTGATGAAGGCGGTCGTCGCGAAGCTGACGGACGACGATTATGTGAACATCGCGGCGTACGTCTCCTCCCGCATGCCCCCGAGCGGCACGACGACACGTTAGGCGACGCGCGGAGGTGTGGTCACGCCTTGACCCTATTTCACCTCGACGATTTCAATCGCGATCCGATCCGGTCCCTCGATCATCGCGGCTCGCGTGTTCCCCCACCCATGAATCTCTTCTAGGAATTTGACGTTTTCGCGTTTCAGCCGCGCGACGGTCGCGTCCAGATCCGCCGTGCTCAGCGCCCAGTGATCGACGATCTTGCCGCGCGGGCTGACAAGGCCGCCGCCTGGCCACGGGCGAATGGAAATCGAGATGTCGTCGAACAACACGCCACCGGACGGCTCGCGCACGAAGCCGGTCTTGGCGAACGACGGCCACGTCGGCGGCGCATAGGTCTTCGTGTGGCAGTCGCCGCCAGAAGGCGCGGCCGGCGCGGCGCCACCGCGTCCCTGCGGCATCCGCGCGCCGAGGTGCGTGGCGTACCATTCCATCGCGCACTGCGGGTGCTCGTGATACATGTGCACGTGGTTGAAGCGCTCTGTCTGGCCGGCCTGCGCGTTCTCGATCATCGCGCCGTCCGGCCCGCGAAGATACCCGAAGCCGCCCTGACGTGTCGGCTGCGTGCCTTTGGTGCGCAGCTCGAGAATCTGCTCTTGCGTTGGAAACCCCGGCAGCGTGTCGCTCGACATGTCCACGAGCTTGCCGTCCGCGGCGTCCCACATCTGCGCAATCTCCAGCCCCATTGCGCGGAACGTCTCGTCGTACTTGCGCGAGTCCGGCGTATTCCAGCCGAAATGCCAGATCGAGGTCTGCGGGCCCGTCAGCTCGTTCTGCGGCTTCGTCGGCACTTTCGTGAAGAGGAGATAAATGTTGCCGGTCTTCACCGCCTCGAGCCCGTTGAACGTCGTCTTGGTGGCCGACTGCGCGAACGGCTTGGAGTAGTACTCGGCCGCGGCTGTCGGGTTCACCGAGTTGAGATGCACGTGATGGAAGTGCAGCGGCTCGACCTTCGCCGGTTCCTGGGCGCGCACGACGACAACGACGGTCAAGACGGTCAGGAAGACGGCGCGTGCGGTCGGGTTCATACGCTCACTCCTCGGAGCGCCGGGTTCCATGATGGGCGTCCGGTCGCCGACTCTATCACTGGTCGGAATGCGACGCGAAGGGACGTCGCTGTGGGCAGCCCTCACGGGCTGCGCGACGCGGGCGCCAACGCACGTGACCTGCGGGGATAGAGCCCCGACGGGCCGGGCGCGGTTCGGGTACTCTGATGGGCATGCCCGCGGTCCGGTCGGTCCTCGTGTGCGAGGCCCAGCTCCCGTTCGTCCACGGCGGCGCCGAGCGCCACGTGCGCGGTCTCGTCGACCAGCTGCTCCTCCATGGCTATCGCGCGAAAACGGTGTCGATTCCGTTCAAGTCGTATCCGAAAGAAGAGCTGCTGGCGCAGGCAGCCTTGTGGCGGCTGCTCGATCTGTCCGAAACGAACTACGAGACGGTCGACCTTGTGATTGCCACGAAGTTTCCGACCTATTTCGTGCGCCATCCGCACAAAGTCACATGGCTCTTCCATCAGTACCGCGCGATTTACGACCTATGCGGGACGACGCTGAGCGAGTTCGGCCACAGCGAAGCGGATGTCAGGCTTCGCGATCGGCTGATCGCGCTCGACTCCGAAGTGCTGGCTGAATCGAGGCGGCTGTTCAGCAACGCGCGGAACACCGCGGCCCGGCTGGCGCGCTACAACGGTCTCACCGCCGAGCCGCTCTATCATCCTCCGCCGCTCGCCGCTCGGCTCACGGCGGGTCCCCTGGGCGATTATGCGCTGTCGGTCGGTCGTCTCGAACGCAACAAGCGCGTCGACTTGATCCTGCGCGCCCTGGCACTCGCGAAGGGGCTTTGCCTCGTGGTCGCGGGTCACGGACCACTGCGGCCGCAGCTGGAGAAACTGGCGTCGGATCTGGGCATCGCCGACCGCGTGACCTTCACCGGGGAGATCGACGACCGGAAGCTCGTCGAGCTGTACGCGAACGCCGCATTGGTGATCTTCCCGCCGTTCGACGAGGACTACGGGTACATCACGCTCGAAGCGTTTCTCGCGCGAAGGCCCGTCGTGACGACGACCGATGCGGGCGGTCCGCTGGAATTCGTCGACGATGGTGTCACAGGGATTGTCGCAGAACCATCGGCCGAGTCGCTCGCGGCGGCCATGACGCGGCTGGCTGCAAACCACGGTTTGGGGCGTCGTCTCGGGGACGCGGGTTTCGAGCGGGCGCGGACGATCACGTGGGACGGAGTCGTCGAGCGGCTCGTTGGAGAGGCCTAGAAGCAGCCATCTGTTCGGTGTCGCGGATCCGTCCTTTGTTCTTGGACCTTGGTTCTTGGTCCGTCCCTTTGTCCTACGTCCTTCGTCCGCGTCGTGACTGGACCGAGGTCTTGGAACCACGGACGGACCGGGGACGAAGGACGGACCCGGGACGAAGGACGGACCCGGGACGAAGGACGGACCCGGGACGAAGACGGACCCGGGACGAAGACGGACCCGGGACGAAGACGGACCCGGGACGAAGACGGACCCGGGACGAAGGACGGACCAAGGACCAAGGACGGACTAAAGCACTAAGCCCGAAGGACGAAGGACGAAGGACCGAGATGCTCAGCTGCGATACCCGATGACAGCGTAATCGTGGTACGAGAAGGCGAGCTTGTTCAGGATGGCGGAATTGATGTTGATTGCACGCGCGGCTTCGACGATCGCGCGCGCCGACGCCTCGGAGCTGTCGAGGATATCCTGAGGGACGTCGACGCTTTTCATCCGCGTGTGCTCGGCCACGGGCGCGCTGTAGCGGATGGACACGCGCTCGAAGCCGCTGGCGCGCGTCAGGAACTCGAGCGTTTCCGGATGGATCGGGCGGACGTGCGTGAGATCCCGCAGATAGCTGCTGAAGAACGCCACCCAGCACGCGGCGTTGATCGTTTCGAGCACGATGGGTGCGCCGGGCCGCAGCTTGTGGAACGCAACCTCGAGCAGCCGAATCAGGTACGACGGCTCGAGGTGCTCGACGACCTGCGCCGCAAACAGTCCACCGAGTGATTCGTCGGCGAGCGACGACAGGTGCGCGAGCGCGTCGTTCGCGACCGCCGTCAACCCGCGTTCGCGCGCGGCGGCCGCCATGTCGGCGTTCACATCGACGCCTTGGGCGGACACGCCGGCACCTTCGAGCAGCGCCAGGAATTCGCCGCGGCCACATCCGATGTCCAGCACGTTCGACGCGCCGTGGAATATCGGCACATAGTCGGCGAGCTTCGAGCGGACGTCCTCGACCGACCCGCGAAACTGATCTTCGAACGCCACGTACTTGTAGTCGTCGATCGGCTCAGCGTGTGCCGCGGCAGCGCCAGCAGATGCAACGGCGACCGTGCCCGGTTTGTGCGCCGCCGATTCTTCGGCCCTGCGCGTCAGCATGTGCGTCGCGCGCTGCAGCACCGCGACCTGTGCCTGCAGGTCGGGGAGCCCGCCAAGCGCCGCCTGCTGCGCCTCGCTCCGCGCCGTGGCGTTCGCGGCCAGCTGGCGGTCCTTCGTTTCAACGAACGCGGTAATGCCCTGCAGAAAGCCGACGAGCGCCGACTGGAACCTGTCGAGCGCGGCGGCACGCTCGCGCTCCCGCGCGGCGATTGCCTCGACGGCTGCGGTCGTGCGCACATTGAAGGCGTGCTGACGATCCAGCCACGGCATCAGCCATCGCTGCACGATCCGCAGCGCGCGTCCGGGCAAGCCGCCGGGCAGCGGCGGCGGCGCGGTGTCGGCGGCGAGCGTTGCGTCGGCAGGCGAGAGGTGGATCAGCGCGGCATCGAACGCCGTCAGCGCCTCGTTGTATCGGCGGTCCGCGTCCTGGCGTTCGCGCTCGAGCCGCTCGAGATCGTTGTTCGAGATCGCTGCCACCTCGCGGGCCGACATGCTTTCTCCTTTATTCGTGCTGCACGTCCGGTCGCCGACTTTATCATTTATCACTTCGGTGGACTGTTGAAAGGAGGAGACGGTGGTGGACGACGGTTTGCGCGTCGTATGCTGCACGACCTCCGACAGCGCACGAAGGCGGCGTACGGCGACGCTGCCGACGCTGAAGGCTCGGCCCATGCCAGGGCCGGGAACTTTTCTCCCTCCCAAACTGAATATGGTTGCCCGGCGTCCAACCGGGCAACCGATGGCCGCTTCCGAACATCCGGCAGACGAGGAGCTGATCGCGCGGATTGCGAGCGGCGATCGCGAGGCCTTTGGCGCCTTGTATCGGCGGCGCCGGCCCGACGTCTACCGCTTCGCGCTGCTCGTGTGCGGTTCGACGGCGGTTGCCGACGATGTGACACAGGATGTGTTCATGGCGGTGATTCATCATGCCCGGCGCTATCGGCCGGAGCGCTCGGCGGTGGTGCCGTGGCTGTTCGGCATCACGCGCAATTACGTGCGCCGTTCGCTCCACCGCCAGCGGCTCGCCGTGTCGTTGCCGGATGCGGAATCGACCGAGCCGGGCAAGCTCGCGGTCGAGCCCGATCCGCTGGCCGGCCTCGCGCGTCAGCAGCACGTGGCGGCGCTGCGGCGCGCCATGCTCGAGCTGCCCGTGAAGTTCCGTGAAGCGATCGTACTCTGCGATTTGCAGGAGTTGAGCTACGCGGATGCGGCGGTAGCGCTCGGTTGCGCGATTGGCACCGTGCGCTCGCGATTGCACCGCGGGCGCGCGCTGCTCGCCGGGCGTCTGCGTGGCACAGCCGAGGCCCCGTTTCAGACGCCCGTGGCCAGGTGGATTCTATGACGTGCGTGACGATCGAACCGGATCTCGTTGACCTTGCTCGCGGCGTCGTTCCCAGCGCCGATCGTGGCGCGGCGATCGATCGTCACCTGCGCGAATGCCCGCGCTGTCCCGAGCGGTTCGAGAACGAGCGTGCGATGTCGGCGGCGCTGCGCCGGCTGGCGGAGAAGACCGACGCGCCTCCGGTCGATCCCGAGCGCGAACGGAAGACCCTCGCAGCGTTCGACGCGGCGTGGGATCGACGGTCCACACGGCATCGTTCGCGGCCGGTGGCCGCAGCGGCGGCATTGTTGGCCCTGGCGGCGACACTCGCGTGGATGATCGTGAATCGGCCGGCGGCAGTTCCAACCGCGACGCCGCCGCCGAAACAGGACGTGGCGCACGCCTCCAGGCCTGCGAATATCGAGGCCACCAACGCGAAGCTGAAGCCCGGCGCGCCAGCCTCAACGCCGGGCCCCGCGGCGCTGGTACCGGCCGCAAGACCGGTCCGGCCACATCGGCTTCGACGGGCGCGACCGCTCAGCGCGTCGCCCACCGCCACGGAGTTCGTCGTATGGCCAGGCGCCGCCGATCTCCCCAGATTCGAAAGCGGCCACCTGATGCGGATGGCGCTGCCCGCCTCGATGGTCGTCTCGCTCGGGCTCCGGCCGGCCCCAGACACCACGGTCGTTCAAGCCGACGTCCTCGTCGGACAGGACGGCTATGCCAGAGCGGTTCGTCTGGTGCCATGACGTTTCACAAAACAGGAGTGTCGTCCATGAAGAAGCCGATGATCGTGTTGTTCGCCGCCGCGCTCGCGTCCGTTCCGGCTCAGGCCCAGGAAACTCATTCAACCGGGTTTGCCGTGCAGCTCAAGGTGCCCCTGGAGGCCAGGACGCTCAAAGGTGCGCCGTACTCCGCGGAGATCGTCACCGACCACACGCAATCGCTTCCCGACGGCAACCGCATCGTCCAGCACACGACCGGCCGCGTGTATCGCGATGCGGAAGGGCGCGTGCGGCGTGAAGAGGATCGTCCGTCTGGTACGCCGAGCATCTCGATCACCGATCCGGTGGCCGGCGTCTCGTATTCACTCGATCCCGAGACGCGCATCGCCTGGAAAACGCCGGCGATGACAGGCGCCGCGATCATGACGAAGCTCGATGCCGTGAAGATGAAGATGGTTGACGAAGCCAAGATCGACGCGATGAAGGTGGCGGAAGCGCACCGCCGCGCGGAAGGCGGCCATGCTGTCACCGTCGAAGTCAATGGCGGCCGATTCGCGATGACGCACGGCGGCAACAGCTCCGAGCAGCACGGCGAAGAGGCGCTGCCGGCCAAAGTACTCGAAGGCGTACTGGTCGACGGCAAGCGCACGACCATCACCATTGCCGCCGGCGCGATCGGCAACGAGCGGCCGATCTCGGTCGTCACCGAAGAGTGGACGTCGCCGGAGCTGCAGGTGCTCGTGCTCACCGAGCGCAAGGATCCGCGCGAGGGCGATTCGAGCTACCGCCTTGTCAACGTCACGCGGAACGACCCGGCCGCGTCGCTGTTCGAAGTGCCGGTGGGCTATACGATCAGGGAGACAGGCCTCAAGAAATTCGAGCGGTTCCCTCAGGACCGATAGCGATGCACCCGTGCGCGATCGCCGCGTGCCGGCGTGGCTGCCGTGGGCGCTGACGGCGGCCCTGACCGCGCTCCTGGTCGTGATTGGGGCAGTGTACGTCCGCCCTGATCGGACCAGCAGCCCTTCGCTCCGCACAAACATTCTGGCGCCGGAGAATCTCGCGTTCAGCTCGTTCGATTTCGCGCTCAGCCCGGACGGCAGCCAGCTGGCGTTCGTCACGCTGACGCGCGCGGGCGCCTCGCAGCTCTGGGCGAGCCGGCCGTCGTCGTCGAACACGTCCTGGCGAGCAGGCTGAACAACCTGTGGTGTTCGGTTTCGACGGACGGCAAGCTGCTGTATCAGGCCGGCAACGGTGGAAGCTCCGTGCTCAGCGTCGTGGACCGATCCGGCGAGACGCGTGATGTGATAGACCGAACTTTGCCCCCCGCGGCCCGTATGTAGTCATGGTGGCGACTTTCGGTGTCATCGAAGGCGTGCTATCCGGCCTTGCGTCGGATCCGTTTCGTCGCGGGTGCGTTGTCCGACGCCCAAAGGCGGACGGTCATGTCGACGGTTCCGACCCCAATCTGATCGCCGTCACTCAAGGCGACTTCGCCCTGAACTCGAGACCGCCGCAGAAACGTCCCGTTCGTGCTGCCGAGATCGTCGAGCGTCACACGCCGGTTGGCACTGTCGATGCGAATAGTCGCATGGCGGCGGGAGACGCCGTCCGCGTCCAGCCAGACGCTGCATCGCGGGTCCCGTCCGATGACGTTGTCGCCTTCCGCGAGCGGGAACGTCTTCTTCTTCCAGACCACCCAGCACACCAGCGTCTGGTGCGCGGCGGCCGCGTCCTGCACATCGACCGCGGACCCACAAAACGCGTACCCCACGCCATGCACCGTTCGGATGAAGGCCGCGTCGCGCGGGGTGTCGCCGATCGTCCGCCTGATTTCCCCAATCAGGACGTTGAGATTCGCATCCACGACATGCGTATCGGGCCAGATCTGCGCATGCAGGTCGGCCTTTTCGATCACCCGTGGCCTGCTCTGAATCAGCGTGCACAACAGGTCGAACGCTTTGGGCGATAGATGGATCTCCCCGTCGTCACGGTGCAACTGCCGTGTGTCCGAGTCGATCGTGAACCGTCCGAATCGAGTTCGCACCGTCACCCTCAACGCTGCAACACTACGGAATTCTTGGATATTCCTTAAGACTCGACAGCGCCAGCGTCCCCGATACTGTGTCGTGGACGACAGAGCATTTTGCCATGGCCCTGCACAGAACTGATCGGGCGGCGCCGCCGTCGCGTCGGCCCGCGCGCGACCTCATCGACGCCGTCGTCGAGAACATGCGGCAGAACCTCGAGCGCCTGAAGTACTCGACGCTCGCACCCAGTCGATACACCGTGTACGTGCATCCCAGCGAGTACGCGCGCCTCGAAGGCATCGTCCCGATTATTCAGGAACAGACGATCCGCGCCCTTGGTGAGGCACTGGACCAATTGAACGCGCGGTCGGCGCTGCGCAAATGGGTTGGCCGCTTCGCCCGCGATGCCAACCCGGAGCTGTGCCAGGCGGCTTCCGGCTGGCAGGTCGAGCTCCTGCCCGATCCCGACGGCGACATGCGGGAAGGGGATCTGCTCGTCGACTCCGAGCTCGTGCTGCCGGCGAGGCCCGATCTCGGCGTCGGTGAGCGCACGCGCAGAATCACCACCGTGCACACCGGGAACCGCACGACAACGAGAGAACAGACCACCAGCGGACCACAGCCCGCCTCCGCAGCGACCGTTCTGGCCCGGATAGAGTTCGACGACGATTCCGCTCACCATTCGTTCGATGTCGTAAAAGACTCCTGCACGATTGGACGCGGCGGCGTCGCCTATCCGGTGGACATCCGTATCGCGTCATCTCCTGACGTGTCTCGTGAGCACGCCCGCATTCGCCGGGACGCGAAGACGGATCGCTTCCTCCTGATCGATTTGAGCACCCTCGGCACGACGGTGAATGGCCGGCACGTCCCAAAAGGCTATGACGATGCCGATGGCACCAAACGCGAGAACGGCGCGGAAACAGCATTGCCTGACGTCGCCAGGATAGGTCTGGCCGATACCGTGTTTCTCGACTTCCGGCGGATTCGATGATGGCGCTGCTGTTGTGGGCCCGGCTCGTCTTCCTCGCCCTGCTTGGTTCACTCGTCGCCTTGTACGTCTGGACCGCGTGCTGTACCGGCAAACAGAAATGAACGATCCCATGCGGACGGTTACCGCGCTCAAGGCGGCGGGCGGCAGCGACCCAGGCCTGCAACGCGAGGTCAACGAGGACCGTGTCCACGTCGACGTTCCGCGTGGCGTGTTCATTGTCATCGATGGAATGGGCGGTCAGGCGGCGGGCGGAAAAGCTGCCGACATCGCGCTGACGATGCTCAGGACGCGGCTGGAACGCGAGACCGGAGCCGTCGCGGACCGCGTGCGGGAAGCCATCACGATCGCGAACAACGAGATCCATCGTGCCTCCGGCGTGCGGCCCGAGTGGCATGGCATGGCGTGCGTCCTCACGGTCGTCGTCGCAGAAGAGGGGCGCGCGACGGTGGGTCACGTCGGGGATACGCGTTTGTACAAGCTGCGCGGCGGCCACATCGAAAAGGTGACGCGCGATCATTCGCCGGTTGGCGAGCGGGAGGACTCCAGGGAGATTTCGGAGGTGGAGGCGATGAGGCACCCGCGGCGGAATGAGGTGTACCGCGATGTCGGTTCGGAGCCTCACCAGCCTGAAGATGCGGACTTCATCGACGTCCTCGAGATCGCGTATGAGCCGGACGCCGCGCTCCTCTTGTGCAGTGACGGCCTGACCGACCAGATCGAGTCACCGTCGATTCAGCAGATCACCGGGCGACTGGCCGGCCAGCCCCAACAGATTGTCCAGGCGTTGATCGACGCGGCGAATGCAGCGGGTGGCAAGGACAACATCAGCGCCGTGTACGTGGAAGGCGATCGCTTTGCGTCCTCGACGTCGGAGACAACGCGACGGCTGCATACGTCTGCCAATCAGCCAGGCAGCAGGCGGCAACGGCTCGTCCGGATGGCGCTCGTTGCGCTGCTGGCCGTGGTGATTGGGATGGCGCTCTGGCGTCTGTGGCGGCCGTACTGGGGACTGCTCGATGTGCGTGACGTCATCCCGTCAATCTCGAGCGACGGGACGAGCATCGTCGTCTCGTCGAACGGATCGATTTCGGCGGCGCTGCGCCTGGCCGGGCCTGGATCGCGGGTGCTGGTCGATCCGGGTGAGTACCACGAAACGCTCGCTCTGAAGAGCGGGGTGCGCGTCGTCAGTCGTGTGCCGCGAGAAGCGACCATTCGACTCGCCGGAACGGCGTCGGAAGCCGACGCTGCCGTTGTGGCTTTGGACGTCACTGGCGCGGAGCTCGTCGGCTTTCGAATTGTCGGCGATGCCGCGACACCACTCGGCACCGGCGTCCTCGTCAGGAAGTCGGAGCTGGCCGTCGTCGATGTCGAGATCACTGGCGCCGCGAATGCGGCGATTCGCATCGATGACCTGTCGCGTGCCAGTGTCGTCGCGAGCGATATTCACGACAACCCTGGCGCCGCGCTCGCCATTCAGGCCGGAGCCTCGCCGAGAATCGCCCACAACGTCTTCATGCGAAATGGCATGTCCGAGCGGATTCATGCCTCGTTTCTCATCGACGAGGATGCGGATCCGCACTTCTCGGGCAACGTCTTTCATGGAGTCGGCCGCGAGGCGTTCGCGCGCCTCGGCGAGGGCGCGCGCGTCACGCTGGGCCGCGACAACTGGTTCGTGGAGCCTCCGGACCTCCGATCTGCGACGCCCGCCACTCCTCGCGGCCGGCGAGGCCGCTGATGCCGACGGTCTTTCAACGTGTCGGACCGTACGAGATTCTCGAGGAGGTCGGCCGCGGCGGCATGGCTGTCGTGTTCCTGGCCACGGACAGCCGGACGAGTCGCCGTGTGGCGCTGAAGCTGGTGCCGATGGGCCCGGATAGGGAGGCGCACGACATACTCGAAGCGGAACTCTGGGGCGCGAAGCTTCAGGAACAATTCTGCCGTGTCAGCCAGCACGTTCCAGAGGTGTACGAGCACGCGACGGACGGGGGATATTTCTACATCGCGATGGAGTACCTCGAAGGGAGGAACCTTTCCGAGGTCATCACCGACGGCCCGTTGGCCCCTGAACGCGCGGTCGGGATTGCCATCCAGCTGTGTCACTTCCTCGAAGCGGCGCACGCGTTCGAAGTCACGATCGAGGGCCGTCAGCTGCGCTCGCTGTTGCACGGCGATCTCAAACCTCGCAACATTCGCGTGCTCGAAGCGGACCAGATCAAGGTCCTCGACTTCGGCATCGCGAAAGCGCTGTCGCTCAGCAGGAAAGTCACACGCAACGATTTCGGCAGCGTCGCCTACCTTTCGCCGGAACGGCTGGAATCCGGCGAGATCGATGCGCATGCGGACTTCTGGGCCATCGGCGTGCTGCTCTACGAGATGGTCGGCGGCGTCCAGCCATTTCGCGCCCCGGACACGCGCCTCCTGGAGCAGCGCATCCGATCGCTTCAGCCCGCGGCGCCGCTGGACGCGCCGTGCCCTCCGGGCCTTCAGGCGATCGTCGCCAAGCTCCTTGCGGGGAATTCGGCGGACAGGTACGGCACCGCTCGGGCCATTCGTGACGATCTCGAGTGTGCCGCGTCCGGGCGGGAAACGCAGGCTCTGCGCGAAGGGTGGCCGGCGCGAGCGCACGATGAACCGCCGACCCGGCGCACTCGCCCTCCGAAAGACGCGGACGAGGAAGCGACGCGACGAACAGCGCAAGGCCGGGTGGACCCGAAGGCGACCGCGCCCACGCCTATCGAGCGCGACAGTCAGGCGGCCGCCACGCCCGCAAAGCCGGGGAAGGTTCGTTCAGGCAGATGGTACCTGCGAACCGCGCTGCTTCTGCTGGCGTTCTTCATCATCGCCAATGAGCTCTCGGTGTCCGGCCGCGCGAGACGGCTCGCGCGCGCGGTGCCGGCACTGCAGCTCGAGAACGTCGGCGACATGTGGCGTCAGTACGACGCGTTGAAGGACCGGAGCGGCCTGGGACTCGGAATCATCGGCCTGGAGCGTGTGCTCGTCAGCCAGACCACTGCGCTCGCCGACCGGGTCATTGCAGATTACCGAACGCCGCTGCCCACGGTCAGGGAAACACAGTGGAAGATGGCTCGCGAAGCGCTCGCGCAGGCATTGACCGCTCGCCCAGGCGATGCTCACCTCAAGGCAGCGCTGCGTTACTGTGACGGCCATCTGCACCGGATCAACGGCGACGCCCGCAAGGGCCGGAAGCAGACGGTGGAAGCGCAGCGTGAATTCACGGATGCGGTGGCGGCGTTCCGGGAGGCCGCCGAGCTGCGCCAAGACTGGCCCGATCCATTTCTCGGGCTCATGCGGACGTTCATCTATGGCCTCGAAGATGTCGACCGTGGCGCCGACGCGCTGAAGCAGGCACAGCGTCTCGGATACACAGCAGGAGACCGTGAGACGGTGCAGATCGCCGACGGGTATCGCTCGCGCGCGGAGACGTTCGCGCGCACGGCGAGAACGCTCACGGGCATGGCCCAGGAACAGGAATACCTGACGCGGGCCGCGGAGGCCTATCGACAGGCGCTCGATCTCTATTCCAAGGTGCTGGGTTTCGGGGACGTCGCGCGGACGACGAGGGCGGCCCAGCGCGGGCTCAACCAGGTCGAACAGCGGATCGCGGAGTTGTCTCGAGAGAGCGTGAAGAATGACGTGCCGCCGCCGTCGGACGGATCTGCGCCATGGGCGTAACGTACACGGCAGCCGCGGAGAGAGACGGTCGACGAAGTCAGCGCTACGTGGGTCGATTCGGTCTGGCGGATCTGTCGCTTGCGCTGACGTCTTGCGTGGCGATCGCCGCGATCTCGCTGGCGTATGCCGGCCGGCTGAGCATCCTCGGTCAGTCCGAGCACGCGCGGGCGACCGTGAACGTGAACGCGGTCGCCGATCCGGGCCAGCTCGAATCGGCCGTTGGAGTTGCGTTCGCCAATGTGAACGACAAGCGCTTCGCGTCCGAGCACCTCTTCCGCTTCCTCGTCGACCAGCGCACACGGGAGCGCGGACTCTCGAATGTGGGCGCGATCACCCGGGCGACGGTCGGTGTGGAAGCGATCGACCGATCCACGAAACTGGACGTATTCGCGCGGCGGCTGAAGGAAGCTAGAGAGAACGCATCGAGTGCCGGCCGTGTGCCGCCAGCGTCCATGCCGCTCTTCACACCCGCAGACGTCGCGACGCTGAAGCCCCTTCTTGTCGTGCGCACGCGTGAGGAGTTTCGGCGTCAGGTGTTGATCTTCGGCGTCCTCTACATTCTGGGATTCCCTCTGGCGGCGTTCGTCTGGCGGCTCCGCGCGATCCGGAGTGACGGTCTCCTGATCGCGGTTGCGCACCTGCTAACGGCCATTGGTTTTGCGGTCCTTCTGAGTCGTCAGGATCCCTTGCGCGACACCCTCCTGTTCGTGCGGTTCGCCGAAGGCATCGTGCTTGGCCTCGTGGTGATGACCGTCTGTTCGCTGATGGACGCAGGGAGGACCGGATTCGTCGAGCTCAGTTATGTGCCGCTCCTTGGCGCACTGTCCCTTTCGGTGTTGCTGATCCTGTTCGGCTCAGGGCCGGGGAGCAGCACGGCCAAGGTCAACCTGGGCCCGCTCCAGCCGATCGAAGCGATCCGGCTGCTGCTTGCGCTGTTTCTCGCCGGTTACTTCGCTCGCCGCTGGGAATTGCTCAGGGATCTTCGCAGCAGGATCGTCCGGGATGTCCGGCTCCCCGAATGGCTCAACGTGCCGCGCGGCGAGTACGTGCTGCCCGTACTGGCCGGCGTCGGTCTGGCGCTCCTGTTCTTTGTTCTGCAAAAGGATCTGGGTCCAGCCCTGTTTCTCTGTTGTGTCTTCCTCGCCGTGTACGCGGTCGCGCGCGGCCGGGTGGGCATGGCCATCGTTGGTTTCCTGCTGCTCGTGGTCGGCTTCTATGCGGGGTATCGCCTGCATCTGTCGTCGACATTGGCAGACCGCGTTCGCATGTGGCAATCGCCGTGGGACAACGCCGCTCCCGGAGGCGATCAGGTGACACATGCGTTATGGGGGATGGCGACCGGACAATGGTTCGGAACAGGCCTGGGTCTCGGCGACTCGCGCTACATCCCGGCCGGGCACACCGATCTGATCCTGGCCGCGATAGGGGAGGAACTGGGCGCGGCCGGGCTCACGCTCGTGGCGATTCTCTACGCACTCCTGGCCTGGCGCGGCTTCCGGATTGGACGTCTGGCGCGAAACGACTATGGCTTTTTTCTCGCCACGGCTCTCACGCTGTTCCTGATCCTGCCGGCTCTGATCATGGCGTCGGGCATCCTCGGTGTCACGCCACTCACCGGTGTCGTGACCCCGTTTCTCAGCTACGGCGGCTCGGCGATGGTGGCGAACTTTGCCGCGCTCGGAATGCTGGAGGCGATTCACGCGGACCGGCATCCGTCGGGCCATTTCGAGCCGTTCCGCGTTCCGATGAAATGGCTCGGTGGGGCACTTGGTGCGTTCGCACTGGTGCTCGTTGCCGTGGCGATCGGCATACAAGTCGTCCACGCGGACGAATACCTCGTCCGGCCTCACCTCGGAGCTCAAGCCGATGGCGGCCGCCGCTTCGAGTACAACCCGCGCGTCCTCGACATCGTCCGGCTCGTGCCGCGCGGCACGATTTACGACCGGCGCGGTGTGCCATTGGCCACCGACGACCAGGGAGTGCTCGCGAGCGCACGTCAGACCTACGCAAAACTCGGCGTGTCCCTGGCAGATGCATGTCCCGCCTTCGCTCGGGAGGATCCGCCCCGAGCTTCGGCGAGGCTCGCCGAAGCGCCAGAAGCGCGGAGGCGGCCCAATCCTGCCGAACGATGCTATCCGCTCGGCGGAAGGGCGTTCCATGTGATCGGAGACGTGCGGACACGCATCAACTGGAGCGCGCCAAACACGTCGTACATCGAGCGTGAGGCCGAAGACCGGCTGCGCGGCTTCGACGATCACGCAACGACCGTTCACACGATCGATTCCGCGGGCCGACCGATGCTGGCGATTCGGCGCGACTATCGCGAGATGGTGCCTGCCCTGCGGCACCGGTACGATCCAAACCACCCGGCTGTCGTTCGGTTGCGGAACGAACCGCACGACGTGCGCGTCACCGTCGACGCGAATCTGCAGCTCGCCGTCGCGGCCATCATCGCCTCGTACGCACGAGCGGCGGGCGGCAAAGCCGCGGCCGTCGTGCTCGATCCGGATACGGGAGAGCTCCTCGCAAGTGCCAGCTACCCGTGGCCGGCGTCACAACCCGTCTCGTCTGCGGCCTTGTCCCGGTCGGGGAGCGATGAAGATTCACTGCTGGACCGGGCGCGTTACGGCCTGTACCCGCCCGGATCGACATTCAAGCTGGTCACTGCGGCAGCCGCGCTGCGTCAGCACGTCGACCTGCGGAAGACCACGTTCATGTGCGTGCGTCTGCCCGACGGTCGCGTGGGCGCCGCCATCAAAGGGTGGAGTCGACCGATTCGCGATGATGTGCTGGACACCCGTCCGCACGGGACGATGCATATGCAGAGCGGCTTCGTGCATTCCTGCAACGCCTACTTCGCGCAGCTGGCCGTGACGCTCGGACCACAGCCGCTTCTCGATGCCGCCGAGCAATTGGGAATCTCGCTGGCATCGTCGAGCAACGCTGTTGGACGAGTCCGAGCGACGCTTCCACAAGTGGGATACGGGCAGGCAGACGTCGTCGCGACACCGCTGCGAATGGCTCGTGCGGCGGCGGCGGTCGCCTCCGACGGGGTGCTGCGGCAGGCGCGGTGGGACAAGCGCGACACCGCGTCTTCGCCACCCGACCGGTTCCTGGACGCTGACGCCGCTCGATTGCTCGCCGGTTACATGCGCGAGGTGGTCCTGAATGGCACAGGCCGCAGATTGCGGGACAGCCCGTGGCGAATCGCGGGCAAGACCGGCACCGCCGAATTGTCCGGCCAGCCGTCGCACAGTTGGTTTGTCGGGTTTGCGCCGTTTGGTGCGTCCATCAAGCGGATCGCGTTTGCCGTTCTTGTCGAGAATGCCGGATATGGGGCCGGCAGCGCGGCCCCGGCCGCGGGAGAGATCGTCAACGCGGCGGCGCAGGCTGGCCTTGTGAAAATGAAGTGACGAGACACATGGATATTCTCGGAAAGGCTCGCAAGCTCGAATCCCGAATCGCCGGGAGCCTTGATAAGTACGCGAAGGAATTCGTCCGATCCGGCGCGCGTGAGCCGCTCGAGATCGTCCACGCGATCCTCGATGCCGTGGAGCAGGACATCCACCCAGGCGGCCGCGGGACGCGCGTGTTTCCGTTCAACAGGATCGAAGTGTCGGTTCTGGCGCCGTCGCGCGACGCGCGCGCGCGGCTCGAAGCGCTGTTCGAAGGCGATCCGCCGCTGCGCGCGAGAATCGTGGAGCGGCTGCGGTCGGCCGGATGCTCCCCGCCTGACGTCGTCGTCTCGGTGGAGTACGTCGCCCGAGCGCAAAAGAACTGGCGAGCTCGGGAATTCCACATGCATCTTGCCCGGGTGACGCCGCCGGCTGACGATCCTGACGCTGACGCGAAGCTCGATCGCATCGAAGTTACGGTGTTGCGTGGCGTCGCCGACCAGCGCACGTATTCATTCGCAGCCGCGCGCATCGACCTGGGGAGATGCGCGGAAGTGAGAGACAGCCGAAACCGGCTCATCAGAACGAACCATGTGGCATTTACGGAAAGCGCGGGCGACATCAACCAGAGCGTCTCCCGGCAACATGCGCACATCACCTACGAGCCAGGTTCCGGGCAGTTCCGATTGCATGACGACGGCAGCGGACACGGAACAGGCATCGTGCGAGCGGGGCGAACCGTTCCGGTCCCAAGAGGATCCCGAGGCGTTCGTCTCCAGTCGGGAGACGAGATCGTTCTGGGGGAAGCTCGCGTAAGAGTCAGATACGACGCCGTGCGGCCGCGGCCCCGGGCATGAGCATGCGACAATCTGCCGTATGCTCAAACGCTTTCTGCGTCTCACGCTCCTGTTCGCCCTGATCGGTTTCGGCTCCATCCTCGCTCGCGCCCAGGATCGCCTGGCCCCGAACGCACTTCCCGGGGCCGATCGCCCGTTCGGGACGCTTCGCGAGCAGGCGGCGATGCAGCAGACGTGGCTCAAGAAACGGCTCGACACGTTCCTGCCGGCCCTCATGCGCAAGCACGCCATTGATTTCTGGGTCGTGCCCATGCGCGAGTACAACGAAGATCCCGTCTTCTCGTCGATCGTCGGCCCCGAAACGATGGCGGCGCGCCGCCGGACTATTTACGTGTTCTTCGACAAGTGCGCCGCGGCTGGCACGCCGCCGTCACCCGCATGTGTCGAACGGATCGCGCTTGGCGGGACGTCGCAGGGCGGCGTATTCGACGCGCGAACGTCCGCGAAAGCCGTCGTGAATCCGGTCAACGGACGCCAGGCGGAGCTCTGGGGCGACGAGCAGTGGCTGCTGCTCAAGGAGGTCGTCGCCGAGCGGAAGCCGAAGGTCATCGGGATCGATCGCTCGACGACGTTCGCGTTCAGCGACGGCTTGTCGAGCGGTGAGTTGCAGGGGATGAGCGAGGCGCTTGGCGCTCGGTGGACCTCGACATTCCGCGACGCCGAACGGCTGCCGCTGGAGCTCATCGCCTCACGCCTGCCGGAGGAGGAAGCGTTCTTCGAGAGGATGACGGCAGTCGTCTGGCAGATGACGCAGACGATGTTCTCGGAGAAAACCATCGTGCCGGGCACCACAAAGGCCAGCGATCTGGTGTGGTGGTGGCGCCAGCGCACCAACGATCAGGGACTCGGCACCTGGTTTCAGCCGAGCGTCAGCGTCCAGCGCAAGGGCGCGACGGCGAAAGATCTCGGCGAGGATCCGGTGATACAGCCTGGCGACGTGCTGCATTGCGACGTCGGGATCACCGTGGCGCGCCTGAACACCGACACGCAGCATCTCGCGTACGTGCTGCGGCCGGGCGAGACCGACGCGCCGGCCGGCCTCAAGCAGGCCCTGGCCAACGCCAACGCGATGCAGGACATCGCGATGGAGGAAATCCGTCCGGGCCGCACCGGCAACGAGATCCTGGCGTCCGTCCTCGCGCGGATGAAGGCGAAGGGCATCACCGGCACGATGTACACGCACCCCATTGGCGTGAACGGCCACGGCGCCGGTCCGCTCATCGGCCTATGGGATTATCAGGACGGCGTCGTCGGCCGCGGCGACGCGCGAGTGATTCCGTCGATGTGGTTCTCGATCGAGCTGCAGGCGACGACGCCGGTGGCGGAGTGGGGTGGGCAGCCGGTGCAGATGGCGCAGGAGGAGGACATGATCATCGGCGCCGACGGCAAAGCGCGATGGGCGCGGCAGCGCCAGGATCGATTGTTCCTCGTCCGCGGCGCGCGATGACTGCCCAGTTGTAGGAAATGGCCGATAGGACGTCCCGTGAACGGCCGCCGCGGCTTCGACTATCGGACGTCGTACGGACAAGCGCCAGCTGAGTACGGCCGCGTGCTTACCTGCGGCGCCCGATGGAACTGCCCTGGCGAGGGTCGGCTCTGCTATGCGTACGCGGCGCCGACCATGATCTTCTTGATCCGGATGTACGGCGACCCGTGCGAGATGCTGTTGGTCTGCGTCGGCTGACCCTTCGCGTCGCCGCCCGTGCCGAACATCTTCCACGTCTCCTGACTCCCAATCGCGTCGAGGTTGGCCCAGAAGTCGGTGGTGATCGCGTTGTAGGTGACGTCGGTCACCATCCGCGTCTTCTTGCCGTTCTTGATCTCCCAGAAACAGTTGCCGCCGAACTGCCCGTTGTAGCGCTGCTGGTCGATCGAGTAGCTGCCGCGGCCGTCGATGAGCACGCCGTCCTTCGTGTCGGCGATGAGCTGATCGACGTTCGGTGATCCTTTCGGCCCCGCCTCGAGCCGTACGTTCGGCATGCGCAGGAACGGATAGTCGCGCCACGAGGACGCCGACGTGCACCCCTTGCTCGCCTTGTCGCCGATTTGCGGTGCCGTCTCACGGTTCGTCTGCAGCCCAACCAAGATCCCGTCCCGCACAATCGGAAATTCCGTCGTCTTCACGCCGTCGTCGTCGAAGCCGATGGTGGCCATGCCGCCGGGCATCGTGCGATCGCCGGTGATGTTCATCAGCTTCGAGCCGTACTTCAGCTTGCCGACGTCCGACAGCTTCACGAAGCTCGTGCCCGCGTAGTTCGCCTCGTAGCCGAGCACGCGATCGAGCTCGGTGGCGTGCGCGACAATCTCGTGAATCGTCAACATGGCGTGCGACGGCGTCAGCACGAGATCCTTGAGCCCCATGCCGATCGGCTTCGCGGTGGTCATCTCGACGGCCTCGGACGCGATCCGCTCGGCGTTCTCGAGCATCTCGGCTTCCTCGGCGGCCTCCCAGCCCGCCGTCTTCGGCACGCCGACGAAGTTGCGCGACTTGACGACGTCGCCAACGCGGGCGGAGACGTTGAACGAGGGCGTGATCTCGAAGGTTTCCTGTTCGATAAACGAGCCCTCGCTCGACGCGAAGAACTTCCACTCGTTGTTGACGCCCACCGACGCGTTGACGCTGGTCACCCCCTGCACCTTGAGCGCGGTATCCACCACCTTCTGCACGAGCGCCTGCTTCTCTTCCTGAGAGACCGAGGCCGGCTCCTTTTTCAACGGCGACGACCAGTACTCGGTGTAGGCAGGCACCGGCGTCAGCTTCACGTCGACCTTCTTCGCAATCGCGCTCGCCTTGGCCACGTCCGCGGCCACGCGCGTGATGCGCCTGATCTCGTCCTCGCTCACGATCGGACTGCTCGCGAATCCCCAGACGCCGCTGTGGATCACGCGCACGCCGAAACCCGCTGCGCCTGGGCGCCCGCCGGCACGCCCGCGGCCTCCGCCGCCCCCACGTCCGCCACGTCCGCCGCCTCCGAATCCGCCGCCCCCACCGCCTTCCGCACCTGCGGATCGATCGTTGGATCCGTTCGCGTTCACACCGCTGCTCACGCTGCGCGTGAACCGGACATCTGCATAGGTGCAGCCGGCGAGCTTCGCTTCGCCGAGCGCGACGTCGGCAAGCCCCTTGAAGGGCGAGGTGAGCGGATTGCCTTTCGGCGACTGCGCGATCAGCTCGGCGACGACGTCGCTCGAGGCGATCACCAGACCGGCCGCGCCGGTGTACTTCAGGAAGTCTCGACGTGTTGGGCTCATATGTCTCTCACAGAACGATCAACGCAGAACTCGCTGAACTCGCAGAGTGATTGATTTGTCTCTGCGTGTTCCGCGGGCTCTGCGTTCCTCGTTAGACAGCCGGTGATACCGACGTCATATAGAAATCTTCAATTCGTACTGCCGGGATCAACGCCGTGCCCGGGCCGTCGTATGCCTCCCCCGTGTGAATCGGGACCGACTTGCCGACGGCTGAGAGATTCGCGAACGCGACGAGCGGCGACATGTTCCACCGAAAATTCTGTACCGGCCCGGTCACTTCGCCGTTCTCGATCAGGAACAACCCGTCGCGCGTCATCCCGGTGTTGAGCAGCGAGACGGTGTCGACGGGACGCAGATACCAGAAAAAAGTGACGAGCAATCCTCGACGCGTCGACTTGATCATGTCCTCGAGCGACTGGTTCGTGCCTTCGACCACGAGGCTCATGTTCGGCGTGGCTGACGAAGGGGGCACTTTCTGACGGCGCGTGCCGGCGGCGTCGTAGTAGACGTTTTTCAGCACACCCTTTTCAATCCATGTGACCGGCTTCGCTGCGGAGCCGTCGGTCATGATCGGCGTCTGCCGCAGGACCGGGTTGCCGATGTCGCTCTTCAGCGTGAAGGTTTCGCTGAACAGCTTTTGCCCGATCTTCGGCGTCCCGTCGGCGTTGACGAAGGGACGGCCGATACCGCCGAAGTTGAAGCCGCCGGCGCCACCACCACCACCACCACCACCACCACCGCCGCCGCCGAATCCACCGCCCCCGCCACCGGCGTTGAACGCGCCCATCATCGTCGACAGGAAACGCGCGGCCGGCCGCGGCTCGAGAATCGTGGTGTAGCGTCCCGGCTCGATAGCGCGGGGCTTCTGACTCTTCAGCGCCTTGTTCGCCGCAATCTCGGTGAGCTGTACGACGTCGATTTGCGAGAGGTCCTTGGCGCCGGTCAAGCCCGACCAGCCGGACCCGGATCCGTTGGCCATCCGGCACGTGAGGATGAAGCCGGTTTCGGCGTACTGGTAATACGCGAACAGCCCCTCGGAATTCGCCTGGCACGTCGTCTGATACGCCTTCGGGATGTACCCCGCGCCCAGCACGCCTCTCTTCTCGCAGATGTCGACCGATTGTTTCACCCACGCCGCGCGCTGGCCGGGACCGAAGTCGGCCGTGGCCGGCATGACGGCGTCCACTTTCACGTACTCCTGCGGTCCCTTCGGGAGCGGCGGCAGGTTCGGGTTGTCGCGCGCCTTCTGCGCCGCGTCGTTCGCCTCCTCCACCATCGCCTTCAGCGACTCGTCATCGAACTCGCGCGTGGACGACGAACCCTGCTTCTGACCGTGACGGACATTGAGCGTCAACTGCTGGTCGTACTGCACCAGATTGACGGTGATGGAGGAGTTCGCCCAGCGCGTGGCGGATCGCTCGCCGCCGTCGAACGACACCTCGACGGCGTCCGCCTTTGCCATGTTCAGAACTTTGTCGACGAGCGCCTTCGTTTCCTCGCGTGAGTACATCAATTCACCAACTTACCAATTCACCGATTGTCATGGCTTGATGTTCTGGTTCATATGAAAGAAGTTCGCCGGGTCGTACTTCGCTTTAACCTGGCGCAGACGAGCGTAGTTCGGTCCGTAGGCCTCGGCCACCGGATCGCCGCCCTCATCGTTGTCCAGATAATTGACGTAGCGTCCGGATCCAACGAACGGCCGCACCGCCGCGTAGCTCTCGCGCGTCCAGGCCGTGCACCGCTCGGTGTCCGCCGGATCCATCCATTGAGTCAGGAAGAGCAGGTTGTACCCATCCGCGCGATGCGGAAAGGCCGTGTCGCCGACGGCGACGCGCGCCATGGCGCCATGCGCGTGCTCGATGATGATTCCGGCCATCGGCGACGGCACGCGTGAGTAGCAGTCGATGAGAGTGTCGATCGCTTCGTCGGTCAACGAGGGCATGAAGCTCGACTTCCAGTAGTTGAGCGCGCCTTTTGGATATCCCGCGTCGAGCATGCCGTTCATCGCTTGGTACGGCATCGGCCCCAGCGCATCCATCAAGGGCGGACCGAACGCCTTGATCGGCTTTACGGCGGCTTCGCCGTCGGCAAGCGGACCGCAGTGGCACGCGATGATGCCGGCGAGCTTGTTGTTCGAGCCGTCGGGCGCGTGGATCAGGCCGGCGAACAGGGTCATCTCATCGGGCAGCGACGCCGTCGTCTGCCGGAAGAACTGCAGCACGTCGCGGGCGCGCGCGAATGGATGCGCGACGAGGCCGCCGGTGATGATCGGCCCCACTAGGTGAACCGCATACTCGAGCGACGCCGCGATGCCGAAGTTCCCGCCGCCCCCACGAATGCCCCAGAACAAGTCGGCGTTCTCGTCCTGACTTGCCGTGACGACACGGCCGTCGGCCAGGACGACCTGGGCCGACCGAAGATTGTCGATGGCGAGCCCGTGTTTGCCCTGCAGCCATCCGAGCCCGCCGCCGAGCGTCAGACCGCCGACTCCAGTGGTGGAGATCACGCCGCCGGTGCTCGCCAAACCATGCAGCTGCGTTTCGCGGTTGTACTCGCCCCACGTCGCGCCGCCCTGCGCGCGCGCCCGCCGACTCTTCGCGTCGACGTGGATGCCCTTCATCAACGACAGATCGATCTGCAGCCCGCCGTCGAGCGTCGCGCGTCCGGCCACGTTGTGACCGCCGCCCTTGACCGCCACCTCGAGATTCCCGTCGCGCGCCAGGTTGACGGCGTCGACGATGTCGGCGACGTTGCGGCAGCGGGCGATGAGCGTCGGACGTTTGTCGATCAGGCCGTTGTGGACGCGCCGGGCGTCGTCGTAGCCGGCGTCGGTTGGTTGCAGCAGTTGGCCGCCGAAGCGGGCGGTGAGATCGGAAACGGATGCTGGGGCCATGGGTCCTCCTACTTTTTGAAAATGCTCTTGGGCATTTTGACGTGCACGCCGAGCGTCTGGTCGACGAGCTGCGTGACGGCGACGTCGCCGGCGACGCTCGTCAACTGATACGCGTCATGTTTGGTCAGCCCTTTTGCCGCGGTCAGGAAGTCGATCATCTCCTGAATGGCGGTCTTCGTCGCGACGGTCAAATCCCTGTCTGCCGCCATGCTCATGTAATGCGTCGGCGTCTCGGCGCGCGGCCAGGCGAGCTTCATGCCTTTGCGAACCGTGAGCCGCACCTTACCGCGAAGCGATGTTTCGATGGCTGTCTGGTCGACTTCGCCGTCGCCTTGCGCGGCGTGGCCGTCGCCGATCTCGAACAGCGCGCCTGGCACGAAGACGGGAATATACAACGTCGTTCCCGCCACGAGATCCTTATTGTCGAGATTGCCGGCATGCGTGCCGGGCGGCGTGCTGCTCACGCGGCCAATGTCGGGCGCGGGCGCCACGCCCATGCTGCCGAAAAACGGATGCAGCGGAATCACGATGCCGGGCGCGAACGTCGCGGTCATCGCGCGTTTGTCGAGCGCGATGATGCGGATGCCTTTCCCCTGTTCGCAGTTCTCGCGCAGGAAGCCGCTGCACCCGTTGTAGCCGTAGTCGATCGCGAGATCGATCGACAGGATGTCGACCTGAAGCGCGTCGCCGGGCGCCGCGCCTTCGATGAACACAGGGCCCGTCAGGATGTGACCGCCGGGTCCGCGTCTGTCACCCGTCACTTCCGCGACGATTGTCTTCAGCGATGCCTGGATTCTCTCGTCGGGCACTCCCGCGCGCGAGAGCCCCATCGGGCTGTTCGTCAGCAGCGTGTCGACGTCGATGATGTCGCCTGATGCGATTCGAAGGACCGGCGCGGCTTCAGACCAGTAATAGCCGTAAGCAACCGTTTTCGGTGTGGCCTCGAGACGGTGCGTCTGCCCGACGCCTGTTTGCGGGAAGAGTGAGGTGGACAGTCCCAGAATCAGAATCGCGATGGCGCACGGCATGCGTTGCATCGCGGCATTCTACTGAATCGCGCTAGGTCACCACACGCCGGGCACGAGGCGGGCCGTGACCCGCGCGGCGTAGTCGCTGTAGCCCGGGAGGTTCTTCTGCAGAAAGCGGTCTTCATACGTGACGCGGCGGAGGATGAGCAGGCTGTAGGCGCAGGCGAGGCCGAAACCCAGCCACGACCCGAGGCCAAGCGCCATGAGCGGCACGCCCGAGATCATTCCTGCGTAGCCGGGATGGCGGATGATCGCGTACGGGCCGCGATCGATCACGTGGTGCCCGCGATCGGTCTGGATGCGGACCACGACAGAGAAGAACCGATTGGTCAGCATGGCGCGGAAGCAGAAGAGGAACGCGGCCAGCGATCCAAGGAGGGCTGCCACACGCACGGCCTCCGGGATGGATGGCGACCAGTGGAATCGTCCGCCGTCCAGCGGCGCGACGATGACCGTGGCGAGCGCCGTCAGGCGGACCCAGCGCAGGGCCACCGCGTCGATTCCCGGCTCGGGCGGATGAAAGCGTTCGTTTGCCAGGTCCGAGGTCATCGCGAATAACGCATAGAAAAAGAGCGCCGAGATGCCGGCCGCATAGGCCAGAAGCAGCGGTGACCGCCATCCGTCGGCGAGCGTCAGCATGCCGCCGCAGAAGATGATCGTGAAGAGTCCCCACCGGACGAGTTTGAGCCGCATTGTTTTGAGTAATCAAACTTATGGCAATTGTCGTGATTAGACAAGGTAATTCCGCCGGGGAGGGACGGAGGTCCCCGGGAGGGACGGAGGTGGCTAGCAGGGACGGAGGTGGGGGACGGAGGTGGCTAGGGGACGGACGTGGCTAGCAGGGACGGAGGTGCCTAAGGGGGACGGAGGTGGCTAGGGGGACGGAGGTCCCCGGCAGGGACGGAGGTCGGCGCTTACGAATCGCGGAGCACCTCGGCTGGATCAATCCGCGAGGCGCGGTGTGCCGGCAGCCACCCGGCCAGGGCGCCGACGAGCGCCAGAACGACCGATGCGGCCGCGAGCGTACCGGGATCTCTCGGCGCCAGCCCGAACAACAACGTCTCGATGAATTTCGCCGCCCACAGACTCATGCCGGCCCCAACGAGGACGCCGATCGCGACGAGCACGGTGACGCGCCCGAGGACCAGCCGCACAACCCCGGCGGGCGCCGCGCCGAGCGCCATGCGGATGCCGATTTCCGCGCGCCGCCGGCTGACGGCGTACGACGTGACGCCGTAGAGTCCAAGTCCCGCCAGGAGCAGCGCCAGAGCGCCGAAGAATCCCGACAGCATCGCGACCACGCGCTCCTGCGTCAGCGACGCGTTCACCTGATCCGACAGAAGCCGAAACGTCAGCGCCAAATCGCGGTTGACGTCGCCAATGGCTCCGCCCACGCTGCGGGCGAGCAGGGCAGGCGAGCCGGCGGACGATCGCACGCTGATGCTCACGCTCGCTGGCGCTGGCGAGCGACGGTCGTCGAACTGCGCGACAGGAATGTACATCGTCGCCGGCACCGGCTCGCGCAGCGCACGATAGACCGCGTCCGCAACCAGGCCGACGATTTGGCGTGGCGGCGACGGCGCGCGGCTGCCAACGCCGTGCACGACCGTGTGGCCGATCGGGTTCGCCCCGTTCAGGAACTTCTTCGCAAAGGCCTGATTCACCAGGATCACCGGCGGCGAGTTTTTGCTGTCGCCCTCGTTGAAATCGCGGCCCGCGAGCACGGGCGTGCCGAACGTCGTGAACCATCCCGGTGTGATCGCGTTGAAATTCGATTGGCGCTGCCGCTCCGGCAGCGACACGCTGTCCGACACGTCGATGCGGTTGTTCCATGTGCTGCCGCTCACCGGCGTCACGAACGACACCGCCGCGGCGGCGACGCCGGGCACGGCGAGCACCCGCTCACGAATCCGGGCCCAGGTGGCAAGGCGATCGGCGGGCGGAATGTCGGTCCGCTGCGCGTTGATGTTCACGAGCAGCACGCGATCGCGATCGAAGCCGAGGTGCAGGTTCGCGAGCGAGCCGAACGTCCGCACGAACAGTCCTGCGGCAACGACGAGCACGAGCGACAGCGCGACCTGCGCGACGACGAGCCCGCTCGACAGGTTGACGCCACCGACAAACGCGTAGCGCCTGGCCGCCGAAGCTCCACGAGCGGAGGCGGCTCCGTGTTCCTTCAGCGCTTCCATGGGCGCCACCGCGGCGGCGCGGAAGGCCGGCGCCGTGCCGAAGAGAATCGCAGTGACAATCGTGACGGCGCTGGTAAACGCCAGCACGCGCCAGTCGAGCGTGAGATCGAGGAACACCGTGTTCGTTTGCGTCGACAACTGGCGCACGAGCAGGCGACTGCCCCCCCGCGCGATCAGCACACCCAACGCCGCGCCGGCGCCAGAGAGGAGCAGGCTCTCGGTCAACAGCTGTCGCGCCAGCCGCCATCGTGGCGCGCCCAACGCAAGCCGCACGCTCCACTCGTGACGCCGCGCGCTCGCGCGTGCAAGCAGCAGGTTCGCGATGTTCGCGCACGCGATCAGCAGCACCAGCGCCACGACGACCAGAATCGTGAGCAACGGACGCTCGTAGCGCCGACGCAACCCGGAATTTCCCGTACCCGCTGCGACGAGGGTGAACTTTTCCTTGAGATAATCGCCGACCGCGCCCGGAGGTCCGTCCGGCAGCGACCCTTCTCGAATCTGAGGCTGCAGGCCGCGCAGCGTCGCGGTGGCGGTGTCGACGGATTGGCCGGGCTTCAGCCTCACCATGACGGTCAGCCACCAGAACCACTTTTCATCGAGCGCCGATTCCTTGCCGCGCATGAGCGGCTCGGTGCCGATCGGAATGGCGACGTCGAACGCGCGCCCGACGTCGGGACCGAAGAAGTCGGCCGGCGTCACGCCGACGATCGTGTACGGGATGCGCTCGATGTTCAGCGTCCGCCCGACGGCGTCCGCAGCGCCGCCGAAGCGCCGCTGCCAGAACGCGTAACTGATGACCGTCACCGGTCCGTCCGGCCCACCGCCGCGCGCATCGTCGGTCTCCGTGAAGGTACGGCCGAGCATGGCGGTCACGCCCAGCGTGTCGAACAGGCCGCCACTCGCCCAGATGCCGTCGACGAATTGTGTCTCGCCGCCGGCCGACAGGTTGAAGCGCGACGTGCTCCACGCGAACGCCCCGTCGAACGCGTCGCGCCGCTGACGGATCTGCTCCCAGATCGGATTCGTCCACGACATGATGCCGCGGTTGGGGTCGTCGGTCACGAGCGCGAGTTGTTGCGG
>WNFV01000245.1_pt1 | contig 108704 bp, 109 predicted proteins | sample 5400101 | NCBI WGS metagenome assembly WNFV01 (sample SAMN13153361, study PRJNA577476) | soil metagenome | isolation source: 115 cm soil or saprolite under grassland replicate 1 | place: USA:California | collected 2016-06-15
GACGCGCACAAGTGGCTGAACGTGCCCTACGACTCGGGGATCGTGCTCTGCGCGCACCCGGAGTCGCACCGGGCGGCGATGACGGTGCAGGCGGAGTACCTGATCCAGGACGAAGGCGCGCGCGCCGTGCGCGACCAGGTCGACTGGGTACCCGAGTTCTCGCGCCGGGCGCGCGGGTTCACGGTCTACGCGGCACTGCGGGCGCTCGGGCGACGCGGCTTGGTCGAGCTCGTCGAGCGCTGCTGCGCGCAGGCGCGCCGCTTCGCCGAGCGCGTCACCGAACTGCCTAGAGCGGAGCTCGTGAACGACGTCGTCCTGAACCAGGTGCTCTTCCGATTCGAGAGCGACGCGCGCACCGACGAGATCCTCCGGCGGGTTCAGAACGACGGACGGGTCTGGCTCAGCGGCACGACGTGGAACGGCCGCAAGGCGATCCGCGTCTCGGTCTCGAACTGGCAGACCGGCGACGAGGAGATCGACCTGGCGCTTCAGTCCTTCCGCGAGGCCGCGGGCGCACCCGTCCACGCGCCGGCGCGGTAGACGTAGCCTTCGAGCCGCCGGCCGAGCAACTGCTCGAGCCATTCCGAAACGCTGATCAACTCGTCGAGGTCGACGCCGGTCTCGATCCCTTCGCCCTCGAACAGGTAGACGAGATCCTCGGTGGCGATGTTGCCCGTCGCCTTCGGCGCGTATGGACAGCCCCCCAGGCCTCCCACGGACGCGTCGAAGACGGACGCGCCTGCCTCGTACGCGGCCAGCGCGTTCGCGTATCCGGTGTTGCGCGTGTTGTGTAGGTGTACACCTACATCACCGCTGAGGATCGACACGCGCTCGACGAGGCGCCTGACCTGGGTCGGCGTGGCCACTCCGATCGTGTCCGCGAGGACCAGCTCCTCGGCGTCGAGGCGCTCGCAGAGGTCCGCGACCGTGCCCGGGTCGACGCGGCCCTCGAACGGGCAGCCGAATGCGCAGGAGACGATCGCCGTGGTCGGAAGCTCGGCTGCGGCGAGGATCGACTGCACCTGGGCAGTCGCCTCGGCGAGCGACATCCCGCCGTTGCGGCGGTTGAAGGACTCCGTTGCCGCCAGCGTGCAGTGCACGCGATCGAGTCCGGCGGCGCGTAGCCGTTCGAATCCCTTCTCATTGAGGACGAGCCCCGCGTACGCCGTACCGGTGCGACGGTCGATCGCGCTCACGACCTGCTCCGCGTCCGCCATCTGCGGGACGCGGTCGGAACGCACGAACGACACTGCCTCGATCCGCGGCAGCCCGGCCGCGGCGATGCGGTTCACGAGCTCCGCGCGCGCCGCCGCCGGCAGAACGTCCGGCTCGTTCTGCAGGCCGTCCCGGGGACCGACATCGCAGAGCGTGATCCTCACGTAACGAGCGTAACCGCCGTCTACCGGGTGCCGAGCTCGAGTCCGAGGACGCGCGGCACCGCAGCGACGGCGCGCGCCGCTGCGCGAGGCCGCCGTCCCTGCTCCTCGGCGGCCTCGCACGCCATGATCGCGCGGATCAGACCGCCCCCGACATGCCGGAACGGCTCCGGCGGAAGGCGTGGCACGCTGCGCGTAACGAGCGGCAGCCGCGTCCACTTGTCGTCGGCGCGCAGCACGAGCGACGCCAGGATGCGGCCGCCGAGCCAGCTCGGACCGACACCGTGGCCGGAATACCCCGCACCGTAGTGGATGCCTCCTTCGCTCCCGAAGAACGGCAGATGGTCGGCCGAGACGTCGATCGGCCCGCCCCACGCCCGCTCGATCCGCGCGGCCTCGAGTCCCGGCAGAAGCCGCCGCAGTCCCGCCTCCGCACGGGCCGCGGTCGGAGCGTCCCGGCTGAACCGCTCGTCGATGCGGCCGCCGTAGCCGATCGGCCCGGAGCCGCTGCCCATCAGCACACGGCCGTCATTCGTGACGCGGAAGTAGTGCAGGAACATCCGGCCGTCGACGATCGCCTCGCCGCGGGTCCAGCCGATCTCCTTCAGGAGATGCGGAACCGGCTCAGTGAGGACGACGTAGGAGCCGAAGTTCGTCAGCCGCCGCGCCGCCGGCCGCCAGCCCGTGAGCACCGCGTTGACTGCCAGCACGACGTCCGTCGCCTTCATCCTCGCGAGCGGCGTCTCGATCACGTTCGGCGAGCCGCTGTGGACGCGCAGCGCCGGGGTGCGCTCGTAGAGCGCGACGCCCGCGTCGACGACCGCACGGCGCAGCGCCCGTACGAGCCGAGCGGGATGGACCGTTGCGCCGTCGGGGAAATACCCGCCTCGCCGAAACACGGGCGAGGCGCAGCGACTGCGAACCTCGCCCGCCGACAGCGCCTCCGCCTGCTCCGGCCGGCCGACTGCCGCCGCGGCCTCGACGGCCCGATCGACCGCGGCGTCCTGCGCCGGAGCCACCGAGACCATCAGCATCCCTTCCTCGCGCAGCCACACGTCTTCGTCGCGACTTTCGCAGAACGCGCGCACGCCCGACACGACCCGCTCCCCCGCCTCGGTGAGTGCGAGCGCCTGCTCGACCGGCAGCACCGGGAGCAGCGTCGCGAGCGACGCCCAGTACCCGTGGAGGAAGCCGCCGTTTCTCCCGCTTGGCCCCGAGCCGCAGATCTCCGCCTCGAGGAGTGCGAGCCACCACGAAGGCAACCTGGGCGCGACGGTCGGCAGCGCGGCTACGCCGACCTCGCGCGCCGGTTCTGCGCGACGACGTTCGCGAGCATCACGCCGAGCGCAACGATGAAGATGGCGGTCCCGATCACGTTCACCTGCGGCGGCGCCCCGACAGGCGCCGAGTTCGTGGCGATCAAGCGCAACGCCACCGGCACGTTCGCACTGACGTTCAAGCAGGGCTCGGGGACCACATCCGTGACCGCAGACCACGTCGTGCTCGCGCTGCCGTTCTCGATCCTGCGCTCGTCCGTGGACTACAAGAAGGCCGGCTTCGAGCGACTGAAGGTGAAGGCGACCTCGCGCAGATCGACCCGGTGCTTCCGGAGCGGCCGGGCATTGGTCGGGCAAGGCGACGGACGACTTCTGGACCGCGGACCAGTGGACGAAGGGCTCGTACTCGTACTGGAAGGTCGGCCAGTACACGACGTTCTCCGGGATGGAAGGGCTGCGGCAGGGCAACTGCCACTTCTGCGGCGAGCACACGTCGCGGGACTTCCAGGGCTATCTGAACGGCGGCGTACAGACGGGTGAGGACGCGGCGGCCGAGATTCTCGGCGACCTCAAGTGAGTCAGCATCCGCCGGACCTCGGAGATGCGCTCGGCGATCGCCGGGGTGATCAAGCTTTCGCCCTCTGGAGCCGATCTACTGACCCTTGGGCCGCCTCCTCCTTCTCGTCGCCGCCGCCGCGGGGATCGGCTGGTATGCCGCTGGACACGCGCACACGCAGCGCCAAGAGCAGCGCCTGGGCGCGATCGCGTCGGCCCTCGCCGGCCGGACGGTCAGCGTCCACTGCCAGAGCCTGGGCCGTGAGCTGATCGACGTCACCGCGGAGGACGGCGAGGTCGAATTCGACGCATTCGGCCATCCGGCCGACCACACCGATCTGAAGCGCCGGATCTGCAAGGCTCTCGCGCGCTTCCCCCGCGATCTCGTCACGCCGGCTTTCGGCTGCGTCGACGTGGGTACGCCGTGCACGAAGCGCGCGCGCGACGACGTTTGGGCCGCCCATGTGCTGGCGCATGAGTCCTCACACCTCGCAGGGCAGGCGACCGAGGAAGCCGCCGAATGCACCGCGGTGCAGACCACGGCCTTCGTGGCCCGGGAGCTCGGCGCGGACGCGAAACGCGCACAGGCAATCGCGGCCTATGCCTGGACGTACCTGTACAAGACCACGCCGGACAGTTACCAGTCGACGGACTGCCGCAACGGCGGCAAGCTGGACCTGCGTCGCGGCGACCCAGTCTGGCCTTAACGGCCATTCCCCGTACCCGGTACGTGCCAGGTATGTACCCGGTACGCGCGCTAGCTGATTTGGACCATGCGCTCGATCGCCAGCCGAGCTCGGCCGGCGATCTCGGGCTCGACGTCGACCTCGTACTTCCAGTCGCGAAGCCCGTCGCGGACCTTCTCGAGCGTGATCATCTTCATGTACTTGCAGAACGCCTTGCGATTCACCGGCTCGAAGCGCTTTTCAGGCGCTTCTTTCTCCAGCCGGTGGATGATCCCGATCTCGGTCGCAACCATGAAGCGCGGCTTCGGGCTCTGCTTGGCGAAGTTGATCATCCCCTCCGTCGAGAGGATGTGCGTGCGCTCATTGCCGAACGCCATCGCCTGTGATGCGCAGCCGCACTCCGGATGCACGAGCAGCTCGGCGTCGGGCGCTTCGGCCTGCCAGCGCTCGATGTCCGCCGGCCGGATGCCAGCGTGGACGTGGCACTCGCCCATCCAGATGTTCAGCTTCCGGCCCGTGACCTTCTCGAGCCAGAGCCCGAGGTACAGATCCGGCAGGAACAGGATCTCACGGTCGCGCGGGATCGCTTCGATTACCGCTTTCGCGTTGCCCGACGTGCAGCAGTAATCCGTCTCCGCCTTGACCGCAGCCGTCGTGTTGACGTAGGAGACCACGACGGCGCCTGGATTTTCCGCCTTCCAGTCCCGCAGCTGGTCGGCCGTGATCGACGCTGCGAGCGAACAGCCGGCGTCGAGGTCGGGAATGAGCACGGTCTTGTCCGGCGAGAGGATCTTCGCGGTCTCGGCCATGAAGTGGACGCCGCAGAAGACGATCGCGTCGGCATCGGTCGCGGCCGCCTCGCGGGACAGGCCGAGCGAGTCGCCCACGAAGTCCGCGACGTCTTGTACATCCGGCACCTGGTAGTTGTGCGCGAGGATCACGGCACCGCGCTCCTGCGCGAGCGCACGCACCTCCTCGTGCAGCGACGTGAGCTCGGCAGTCGTCATCGGACCTCCATCGAGACGTCGAGTGAGCGGGCGGAATGGGTAAGCGCGCCGACGGAGACGAAGTCGACGCCGGTGTGCGCGACCGCTTGGACCGTATCGAGCGTGACGCCGCCCGACGCTTCGGTCTTCGCGCGGCCTCCGACGAGCAGCACGGCTTCTCGCAGTTGCGAGAGCGACATGTTGTCGAGCAACAGGATGTCAGCGCCTGCCTCGAGCGCCTCGCGCACGTCGTCGAGCGTCTCGCATTCGACTTCCACAGCAACGCCCTGGTTCCGGGTCGCGCGCACCGCGGCGGCGACGCCTCCTGCCAGACGGAGGTGGTTGTCCTTGATCAAGATTCCGTCGTAGAGGCCGAAGCGGTGGTTCGTGCCGCCGCCGCAGCGGACTGCGAGCTTCTCGAGCGCGCGGAGGCCCGGAGTCGTCTTCCGCGTGTCGAGGATCTGCGTTCTCGTGCCTGCGACCGCGTCGACGTACTGCCGCGTCAGCGTTGCGACCCCGGACAGGCGCGCGAGGAGGTTGAGCGCCGTCCGCTCGCCCGTGAGCAGCACGCGCGCGTTGCCGTCGAGCCGTGCGACTTCGCCGACTGCCTCGTCGCCGTCTTCGCGCAGAGCCTGGAAGCGGACCGCAGCATCGAGCTCGCGGAACACCGTCTCGGCGACACCCAACCCGCAGACGACCCCGCGCTCCTTCAGCAGCAGCGACGCCTCGAGCTGCGCGTCTTCGGGAACGACACTGGCCGAGGTGAGGTCGCCGTCGCCGACGTCCTCGGCGAGGAACGCGCGGACGTCGAATCCGGTCAGCTCCACGGCTCGAGCTCCGATTCGCGGCAGGGGCGGATCACCGTGTGCCGACCGTCGAGCGCCGCGTCTTGCTCGGGGAAGTCGGAGCGGAAGTGCCCGCCGCGCGACTCCTCCCGGGCGAGCGCGCTGCGTGCGACGAGCGACGTGAGCAGATGCGGCGAGTCGACGAGCCGCGCGAGCCCGTCCGCGTTGCGGATCAGTCCGGCGTTCTCCCAGAGTGCCTCGCGCAGGTCCGGGGTCACGGGCGCCTCCGAGACCAGTTCGTGGCTCTGAGCCACAAATCTCGGCGGAGCCGGTTCCACGAGTGCGTGCAGCGCCGCTCGGCGGCCGAAGACGAGGCACTCGAGCATCGAGTTCGAGGCAAGGCGATTGGCGCCATGGACGCCGGTGCAGGCGCATTCTCCGGCCGCATAGAGGCCCGGAAGCGTCGCCGCGCCGCTCAGGTCGGTGACGACGCCGCCCATCGTGTAGTGCGCGGCGGGAGCGACGGGGACGGGCTCCGTTCCTGGATCGAATCCTGCTTCGGCGATGCGCTGCATCAGCGCCGGGAAGCGCGAGCGGTCGATCGGCCGCAGATCGAGCCGCGCCGAGCCGCGCGCCTTGATCGCGCGGGCGACGACGTCGCGCGGAGCGAGCTCCTCGACGAACCGCTCCCCGTGCTCGTCGAGCAGCAGGGCGCCGTCGCCGCGCAACGCTTCCGACAGGAGCAGCGACGAGCCGGCGAGTGCGGTCGGGTGGAACTGGACGAACTCCAAGTCGGCGACCGCCGCGCCAACCCGAAACGCCATGCTGATTCCCTCGCCGACCGATCCCGGTGGATTCGTCGTCCGCCCCCATAGCGCTGCGTAGCCGCCGGTCGCGAGCAGCACGGCGCGCGCGCCGACCGCGCGCGAGTCCGAGCGGAGGCCGACGACTCGGCCGTCGCTCGTCAGGAGCTCGAGCGCGCGTTCGCCCTCGCTGACGTCGATTCGCGGATGCGCCAGGACCGCCCGCGCCAGCGCTCGTGAGATCTCCCGCCCCGTCTGCGCTCCGCCGACGCTGTGGACCCTGCGGCGCGAGTGGCCCCCTTCGAGGGCGAGCTCGTCGTCGAACGGGACGCCGAGGTCGACCAGATCCCGGATCCGAGCGGGCGCCTCGTCCACCAGCACGCGGGCCGCCGACGGCCGTGACAGTCCACGCCCCGCGCGCAGCGTGTCCTCGAAATGGAGTTCCGGCGAGTCATCGGCGCCGTCCGCACCGGCCACCCCGCCCTGCGCGAGCCAGCTCGACGTCGTGAGGACAGGCCCCTTCGAGACGACCAGCACCTGGGCCTCGGCCGCTGCGCAGAGCGCGCCGTAGAGGCCGGCGAGGCCGGAACCGACGACGATCAGATCGATGTCTCGTGTCATCTTGCGCTAAGTTTCCGACTCAGAGTTGAAAACTCCCGCCGATATTACACGAGTTCGCGCCTCCGGGGCGAAAACCACAGCCTCGCACGTGACCCTGGCCGTCGTCCTGCAGGTGCGCGGCGGTGTGCTCCAGGCACTGCTGTGGCAGCGCGCGAAGGAACCGGACTCCGGGCGGTGGGCGCTCCCGGGCGGCTATCTCCAGGAAGGCGAGACGCTCGACGACTCGCTCCGCGGCCACCTCGCGAACAAGGTCGACGTCCGCGAGCTCTCCCACCTCGAGCAGCTCGGCACCTGGAGCGACCCGGAACGGCATCCGCGCGAGCGACAGCTTGCGACCGCCTACCTCGGACTCGTCCCGCGTGACGTCGACCCGGCTGTGCCGGCGGACACGGCATGGCATCCCGTCGATTCGCTTCCGCCGCTGGCGTTCGACCACGAGGAACTCGTCCTCGCCGGCCGCGACCGGCTGCGGGGGAAGCTGTCCTACACGAACCTCGGCTTCGCCCTGGCGCCGGAGACGTTCACGATCTCCGAGCTGCGCGAGCTGTACGTTGCCGCGCTGGGGCACGACGTGAGCACGACGAATCTGCAGCGAGTGCTCCTGCGTCGCGAGCTGCTCGAGCAAACCGGCCTGCGCCGTGCGGCCGGCCCGGCCGGGGGACGGCCGGCCGCCGTCTTCCGCTTCCGGTCGCGCGAGCTGGCGATCACCGACCAGTTCGCCGTGCTGCGCCCTCCTGCGTAACCTTTCGACGTGAAGCGGCTGCTGCTCGTCGTCGCGTTCGCGCTCCTCGCCGGCAGCGCGCATGCGCAAACCAGGCCATGGCTGTGGCAGTGCGAGCAGATCGGACGGGCCGACGCGCAATGGACGTGCTACGTCCGCCTGCTGCTCCAGGACATCGATCGCTCCGGCGATCCGGCGACCGAGCTGCCGCGAATCGACCGGCGCGCACGCGCGGCGGGGACGTCGCTCGCAGGGAACTGCCACGCACTCATGCACGAGGTCGGCCGCCGCTTCGGGGCCGAGCATCACGTGACGCTGGGCGACCTGATGGACTACATCCCACGCTCGAACGACCCGACGTGCTCCGCAGGCTTCGGCATGGGCCTCGTGATGTACCTCGGTCCGCAGATCATCGTCAGCGGAGGGCGCAGCGCGCTCGCGCAGTGCATGCGCCTGCCGACGCGCTACCGCTCCTATACGTGCGTGCACGGGATCGGCCACGCGTTGATGCGCGCCTACCACGGCAACCTCCGCCAATCGGCCTCGGCCTGCCGCAAGCTCGGCCCGCAGGGCGCGGACTGTGCCCAGGGGGCGTTCCACGACTACTGGATCTCTCTCCGCGGCGCCGACGGTACGACGCGCCGGGCGCATGGACTCCCACCGCGCTTTCTCTGCAACGGCCACCTGTGGTACGTGCGTCCGTGCTGGTACCGCTACTTCGTCGAGCAGCCGCTCGCCCCGATCATCGACTCGCCGGCCGCGGTCGAGCGGGCGTGCAAAGGGCTGCGGCGACTCCAGCGGTACGGCTGCGTGAGCGGCGCAGCACTCTCGGTTCCGGAGAGCGCCCTCGTCCAGACCCGTATCTGCTCACGCCTCGCGCGCGCCGATGCGGGCGCGTGCCTACGCGGTGTCGCAGTGCAGACGCTCGTCGAGCCACAACAACAGCGCAAGCTGCTCGCGTCGTGCTCGCGAATGGGCGCAGGTGCACGCACCGACTGCCGCGAGTGGTTCGGACGGACGCTGACGGCCGTCACCAACGGGCGCTTCCGCTGCCCCGATCGCGCCTGCAAGGCGGGCGCCCGACGCATCGGAGCGCCGTTCGTGACCTTCTCCTAGGCCGGGGGCAAGAACCTGAGGAGAAGCGACTGCGTCGCCGCACCGTCCGGACCGCGGAGCAGGTCCGTGCCGTGCGCGCCGGTCTCGCGTATCTCTAGTTGCTTGCGCGTCGCCGCCGAAGCTGTGTGCATCGCCCGCGCGTCGGCGGCGAACTGAGTGTCGTCCCTGCCGGCCAGAAACAACGTCGGCGCGCGGTGACACCGTCGGAGGCGCGGAACGCGACGGCCCTCGTGCGCTCGTTCTTCGACAGGCAGGTCTCGACGAGCGCCGGGGGCTTGCCGGTGACTGCCGAGGCAGGGCCGCCAGCGCCAGGACGATGGCAAGCATGAGGATGCGCACGCGTGCGACGCGACGCCGCCGTCGAAGTTAGGCGGTTGACGGATCCGGCCGGGGCCCCTACCCTGGTCTGAACGGTTTCCGAACGGAAGGAGGAGGTGGTGTTCCAGATGACGACGACTGCGCACACCGCCTCCCGCTGCGCCTTCAAGGCGCCTCTTCCGTTCCGTTAACCGATCCTCAGGAGGAAAGTTGCAACTCCAAGAGCTCGGCTGGGACGAGTCGTTCGCCGACGCGTTCCAGCCACACGAATCAACCGGTCTCGCGCCCGCGCGCGTCGCCGTCGAGCACCGAAGTGAATACGTCGTCGATGCCGAGGCAGGCGAGCTCCGCGCTGAGCTCTCCGGCAGGCTGCGCTTCGACGGCGACCATCCAGGCGTCGGCGACTGGGTCGCGATCGCCTCGCGGGCCGACGAAGGTCGCGCGACGATCCAGGCCGTCCTGCCGCGACGGACCGCGTTCGTGCGCAAGACGGCGTGGGCAGAGACGAAGGCGCAGACGGTCGCGGCCAACGTCGACGTCGTGTTCATCGTCTGCGGCCTGGATCTCAATTTCAGCCTGCGCCGCATCGAGCGCTACCTGACACTCGCCTGGGAGAGCGGCGCACAACCGGTCGCGCTCCTGACGAAGGCCGATCTCTGTGAGGACGTCCCGGCGCGAGTCTTCGAGGTGGAGACCATCGCGATCGGCGTCCCCGTGCACGCCGTCAGCGTGCCGACCGGGGAGGGCATCGACGAGGTGCGCGGCTACCTCGGCACAGGACGGACCGGCGCACTGCTCGGCTCCTCCGGAGTCGGCAAATCGACCCTCGTCAATGCGCTCGTCGGTGAAGAGCTCCTCGCGACGCGAGAGGTTCGGGCGGGAGACGGCCGCGGCCGGCACACGACGTCACACAGGCAACTCGTGCTGTTGCCGGACGGCGGACTCGTCCTCGACACGCCGGGGATGCGCGAGCTGCAGCTGTGGGAAGCGGACGAAGGCGTCGGCGCAGCGTTCTCCGACGTCGACGCCCTGCTCGGGCAGTGCCGGTTCAGCGACTGCACGCACGAACGGGAGCCCGGCTGCGCCGTGCGCGCGGCGCTCCGCAGCGGCGAGCTCGACGCGGAGCGGTGGGAGAGCTGGCGGAAGCTCCAGCGGGAGCTCGAGCACCTGCGCGTGCGTCAGGACGGACGTCTACGGTCGGAGGCACGAAAGGAGCGGCGGCGCTTCGCGCGCTCGATGCGCAAGACGTCGTACTAGTGCAGCCGTCTCACGACTGCGCCGTACCCGCGGCGAAGCGAAAGGATGCGCCCTCACGCCGAATCCGGCCCACGCCGCCGAAGAAGTGGGGCACACCGACGAGCAGCTCCTCGTCCGCCAGCCACTGCAGCGTCTCGACACGCGTCGCCCGAGCGCGCTCGTGATCGGCGTCCGAGACGTACTGCACCGACGGATCGAGCAGCTGCGCAGGATGGACGACCACGTCGCCGAGCAGGACGAGCTTCTCATCGACGACGACACTCGAATGTCCGGGCGTGTGGCCGGGCGTGGGCATGACCCGCACGCCGGGGACGGCCTGCCCCTCACGGACGAACTCGATCACGCCCGCACGCTCGAGCGGTCGCAGCTGCGCATCGTTCAAGTGACGACGGTCGTCGCGCGCGACAAACCACGTCCAGTCCCGCTCATTCGTCAGGTAGCGCGCCCGCGGAAAATACGGCTCTCCGTCGACAGCGTTCCAGCCGATGTGGTCGACGTGCAGATGCGTGAAGACGACAACGTCGACCGACTCGGGATCGACGGCGTCGCGGAGCCGCTCCTGCGCGTCGGGCAGGAAGTCCCCGCCGCGCGGTCCGACACCCGTATCGACGAGCACCCGCGCGTCGGGAGTCTCGACGAGAAAGCAATGAAACGGGAGCACCCAGCGTTCGCCGTCGAACGCTTCCGGCGCAGCCGCGCGCGTGGCCTGCTCGAGCGCGGGCGAAGCGCCGGGGAACACGTCGCGAAACGTCGCAAATGATCCCTCGGCGTCCACGATCGGGACGACCGTCGCCGCACCGGATTCGACCACGCGGCGAGTCTATGCCGACATCATCTCGTCGCTGAAGCTCGTCCGGAGCACGCGGTAGCGCTGCCCCTCGAGCTCGACCTGGATCGTGCCCAGCTCACGGGTCGTCGCGACGCCGATCGAGTAGACGTCGCCGTCGCGCGCGACGGAGACGATCCGGAACTGCATCGGCCGCGGCTCGGCGAAGTGGAGTGAGCAGGCGCCGACCGTCCCGCCGACCCGCTCGAGCACCATCGGATCGAGGAGCTGGCAGGCCGAGGTGCCGTCCCCGATCCGGATGGCCTCGAGCCAGGCTCGCGCCGCGTGGACGGGCCCGCCCCAGGGGCGGAACGGCTGCGGCTCGGGTCGCGTCAATACGACCGCCAGCGCCAACGCCGTGCCGCCCACGGCTACGAGGAGTGCGAGAGCGATCCGGACGCGTGTCCGCATGTGGAGACAACGTGCCAGAAGGCGGCCGGGATGCGCTAGGCCGGCTGCGCCGGGGCGGTCGACTCGCGGACGACGAGCCTGGTGGCCAGCTCGATGCCCAGGGCCTCGACGCGCTGCTTGTCCAGCAGCCGGTTGAGCAGGCTGACCGCCGTGCGGCCCATCTCGGCCAGCGGCTGGCGGACGGTTGTCAGCGCCGGCGTGACGATTGGTGCCTGCTCGGTGTCGTCGAAGCCGACGATCGAGAGCTCCTCGGGAACGCGCAGGCCACGGGCGCGCGCCGCCCGCATCGCGCCGATCGCAAGGTTGTCGTTGAAAGCGAAGATCGCCGTCGGCGGGTCGGGCAGGTCGAGCAGCGTGAGCGCGGACTCGAAGCCGCCCGAGATCAACCAGTTCGAGGTCACCTCGAGCTGTGGATCGGGCGCGACGCCCGCGCCTGCAAGCGCCGCGTGATACCCACTTACACGCTCCACAGTCGCCATCCAGTCGGGCAGGCCGGTGATCGCGCCGATTCGCCGGTGCCCGAGCGCGAGCAGGTGCTCCGTCGCCTGCTTGGCGCCGGAGGCGTGGGCTGCGGAAACCGCCGGGATCCCCTCGTCGAGCCGCACGCGCGGATCGACGACCACGAAGGGATAGCGCTGGAACTGCAGCGCTCTCAGCTCCTCGTTCGACTCCTCCGGCAGCATCAGGATCGCGCCGTCCGTCGTCCCGTGCATGACGCGGTCGAGCAGCGTGACCTCGCGCTCGTGCTGGTGGAGCGTGGGACAGAGGATCGCGCGCATGTCCTGCTCGTAGAGCGCCTCGGACGCGCCCGAGAGGATGAACGAGAAGTACTGCGCATGGATGATCGGCAGCATCACGCCGACGAGCCCCGTGCGGCCCGCCGACAGCGCGCGGGCGCTGCGGTTGGTCGAGAATCCGAGCCTGCGCACGACCTCGAGCACCGCCTCGCGGGTCTCGACGGAGACGTCCGGCCGGTCGTTGAGGACGCGCGAGACGGTCGCGATCGAGACGCCTGCGAGGCGGGCGATGTCCCGGATCGTCGTCGGGCGCGGCTGCTGTTGATTGCGTGGGACGCTGGCCATGGTTCCGGAAACGGTTACAGGGATGAACAGTGTATTCCTCCGGCACGGACGGCGTCAAAGGTTGACTCCGTTCCCGGAATCTGTTAACCGTTACCGGAACAATTTTCAGAACTCTTCGGCGAGGCGGCCGGCGGCCGTCAAACGAAAGGAAGGAAGAGGATGAAAGCTTCAGCTCGGCCGGTCCATCCGGCGACCAAGGTCGCGGGTGCGCTGGGCGCCGTCGCGCTGTTCGTCGTCCTGGTCGCCCAGGCGGCCCCCGCCGCGCGCCGCGGCGACGCGTCGGTCGCTGCCCCCCACGCCTGCGTCGTCGCCACCGGTTCCGGCGACCAGGCGTTCACGCGCAACTTCAACCCGTTCAACAGCGGCTCGATGCGCGACTTCACGCAGGGCGGCATCTACGAGACGCTCGTGATCTCGACCGCCTTCGACGGCGGCCACGTCTATCCCGTCCTCGCGAAGAGCGTCAACTACAGCGAGAACGGCAAGGCCCTGAGGATCACGATTCAGCCGAACGCCAAGTGGTCGAACGGAAAGCCGCTGACGAGCAAGGACGTCGTCTACAGCCTCACGGCGGGCCGGCAGGACAAGTACATGGACCGGATCGCCCTCACCGCGGACAACAGCAACATCGCGTCCGTGAAGGCGGCCGGACGCAATGCGGTCGTCGTCCGCTTCAAGCAGGTGGACTCGACCTTCGTCGGCGCCGTGCTCAGCAACGTCTTCATCGTGCCGCAGAGCATCTGGTCGAAAGTCGACAAGGTGGCCGACTTCACCAATCCGAACCCGGTCGGCAGCGGGCCGTTCACCCGCATCACGCGCTTCAACGGCCAGGACTACGTGCTGAGCAAGAACCCGAATTACTGGCAGAAGGGGCTGCCGAAGGTGCCGTGCATCGAGCGGATCGCCGCAGCCGGTAACGACGCGGCGCTCCTGCAGATCGTCAACGGCGAGGCCGACTGGACGCACAACTTCGTCCCGAACGTCGAGAAGGCGTACATCGCCCACGACAAGAAGCACTACCACGCCTCCTATCTGGGCGTCGGGACCCCGATCGACCTCTTCTTCGACGTCACGAAGTACCCGTACAGCCTGCCGGCGTTCCGCAAGGCCGTCAGCCAGGCGATCGACCGGCAGAAGGTTGTGAAGCTCGGCGAGTACGGCTACGCACCGGCGGTCAACGCGCTCGGGATCGAGACGATCTACCCGAAATGGCTCGACCCGAAGCTGAAGCCGCTCGCCAAGAAGCTCGCGACGTACAGCCCGACCGCGGCGAAGCAGGCGTTCACGCAGGCCGGATTCACGTATAAGGGCGGCGACCTGTACGACCCGAAGGGCGACCGCGTCGCCTTCCAGATCCATGTCATCGGCGGCTGGTCGGATTGGGTCGCGTCGCTCCAGATCATCGCCAAGAACCTGCAAGACGTCGGCATCGACGCATCCGTCAAGCTCGAGCCCGACTGGGGTGCGTGGCAGCCGAACGCGATGAGCACGAAGTTCGTCACGCTGCTGTGGAACTTCGGCGCCAACGACATCACGCCGTACGCCTACTTCTTCTCGCACTACGACCCGTCGACGAATCTCGGTCCGGGCGTCGACGCGGCGGCGACCGGCAACTGGGAGCACTACACGAACGCGCAGGGCGCTGCGCTGCTGCGCCAGTTCAAGGCGACGCTGAGCGTGAAGAAGCAGAAGCAGATCGCCTACAAGCTCGAGAAGATCTGGCTCGACGACCTGCCTGGGATCCCGCTCTTCGTCGGACCGCGCTGGTCCACGTACAGCACGAAGTACTGGACCGGCTTCCCGACCTACAAGAACCCGTACGTCGACCCGATCTTCAGCACGGGCAACCAGGTCGAGAAGATCCTGCTCTCGCTGAGGCGGAGCTAGGAGACAGCCCTCCTACGGCCCGGCGGGCGTGAGACGATGCCCGCCGGGCCGGCTGCTTCAAAGGAGCGCACGTGCGGTTCATCCTGAGACGGCTGACGTTCTACGTGATCGCCTTGTGGGCGGCGCTCACGCTGAACTTCCTCCTGCCCCGGCTGATGCCCGGCTCGCCGCTCGACGGCCTGCTCCTCCGCTATCAGGACGTGATCCGCTCGAACCCGGGGATCCTCACGCAGCTGAAGGCACAGCTCGGATCGTCGGACGAGCCGATCTGGCAGGCGTACCCCCATTACCTCGGAGACGTCTTCAGCGGAAACTTCGGAATCTCGACGGCGCAGGGCGTGCCGGTCAGCGAGGTGATCGGAAACACGCTGCCTTGGTCGATCTTCCTCGTCGGGACGGGCTTCCTGCTCTCGTTCGCCGTCGGCACGACGCTCGGGATGTTCGCCGCCTGGCGGCGAGGCGGCTTCGCCGACAACGTCCTGACGCCACTCTTGATGGCGCTGCAGTCGTTCCCCGCCTTCTTCCTCTCCTTGCTGGCCGTCTACTTCCTCGGGCTGAAGGCCGGCTGGTTCCCGATCCAGCACGCGTACTCGAACGACACCGAGGTCGCCTTCAGCCGGCACTTTCTCTCCGACGCTTTCCGCCACGCCGAGCTCCCGGTGCTGGTGATCGTCGCGATCAGTGCGGGCGGCTGGCTGCTCGGCATGCGCAACGTGATGATCAACACCATCTCCGAGGACTACATCACGATGGCGCACGCGAAAGGGCTCCGCGACAGCCGCGTGATGGCTCGCTACGCGGCACGCAACGCGATCCTGCCGCCGCTCACCGGGTTCGCCGCCTTCTTCGCGAGCGCCGTCGGCGGCCTGATCCTGGTCGAGGTCGTCTTCAGCTACCCGGGCGTCGGCCTCACGATCCAGCAGGCAGCGCTCGGGCACGACTACCCGCTCGTCCAGGCGCTCCTGCTGCTGCTCGCGGTTTGCGTGCTCGTCGCGAACCTGATCATGGACCTCCTCTACGCGATCCTCGACCCGCGCGTCAGGACTTCGTGACCGAACTCGACGTCGTCGCCCCCGAGCAGGTACCCGAGGCTGTCGCCCCGGTCGCCGCGGTCGCCGGCGCGACGCCCGGGCCGCAGAGGCGCCTGCCGATGCCGACCTTTGCGCGGCTGCTGCTCCGGAACCCGAAGTCTGCAGTGGGGATCGGGCTGATCGGGCTGATCGTGCTGGTGACGATCATTGCGCCGCTCCTCACTCACGACAAGCCGACGGAGGCGAACGCGCTGCCCGGCCTGGCGCCGTCCTGGGACTATCCGTTCGGCACCACCGACCAGGGCTACAACGTCTACACGCAGGTGCTGTACGGCGGGCGCATTTCGCTGCTCGTCGCCGCCAGCGCAGCGATCATCGCCCTGGCGATCTCGATCACGCTCGGGCTGCTCGCCGCCTACCGCGGCGGGCTCGTGGACGACCTGATCAACCTCTTGACGAACATCTTCCTCGTGATCCCGGTCCTGCCGCTCTTGATCGTCATCTCCTCGTTCCTGACGCAGACCGGTCCTGTGACGATGGCGCTGATCATCGGCCTGACCAGCTGGGCGATCGAGACGCGCATCCTCCGCGGACAGGCGATGTCGCTGCGCAACCAGGACTTCATCCTCGCGGCGAAGGTCGCCGGCGAGCCGACGCGCCGCATCGTCTTCGGCGAGCTGATGCCGAATATGCTCAGCCGGATCGCCGCGGGGTTCGCGTTCGTCTTCGTGCAGGCCGTCTTCTACGAGGCGGCGCTCGAGTTCCTCGGCTTCGGCGACGCCAACAAGGTCAGCTGGGGAACGATCCTCTTCTGGGCCACGAACAACTCGACGCTGCTCCAGGGCGAGTGGTGGCACTTCGTCTTCCCGGGCGCCGCGATCTCGCTCACGATCCTCGCCATCATCTTCATCAACTACGGCATCGACGAGCTCAGCAACCCGCGCCTGCGCGGGACGAAGAAGCGCACCCGCCGCCTGTTTTCGGGAATGCTCTGGCCACGGAGCGCGGCGACATGATCGCGTCGGCGCTCGAACGGGAGGAGCCGATGCGCGAGTCGGCGCAGCCGCTGGTCGAGCTGAAGGATCTCGTCGTCGAGTACCCCACGACTCGCGGCGTCGCGCGTGCGGTCGACCACGTCTCGCTGACGATCAACCCGGGCGAAATCGTGGGGCTCGCCGGTGAGAGCGGCTGCGGCAAGAGCACCGTGGCGCAGGCGATCCTCCGCATCCTGCGGCCGCCCGGAGTGATCGCCGGCGGGCGGATCCTCTTCCAAGGAACCGACATCGCTTCGCTGCGGACCCGGGAGCTGCGGAAGTTTCGCTGGCGCAACGTGTCGCTTGTCTTCCAGAGCGCGATGAACTCGCTCAATCCCGTCATGCGCGTCGGCGACCAGTTCGTCGACATGCTGCAGGCGCACCAGCGCGTCCGGAAGGCGACCGCGCTCGCGCGGGCCGGCGAGCTGCTCGAAACGGTCGGAATCGACCGCGATCGCGTACGGGCGTATCCGCACGAGCTCTCGGGCGGCATGCGCCAACGCGTCGTGATCGCCATGGCGCTCGCGCTCAATCCCGAGCTGATCGTGCTCGACGAGCCGACGACGGCCCTCGACGTCGTCGTGCAGCGCGAGATCCTGGAGCAGATCACCGCTCTGCAGCGGGACTTCGGCTTCGCCGTCCTCTTCATCACGCACGACCTCTCGCTGCTCGTGGAGATCAGCGACCGGATCGCGATCATGTACGCCGGGCGGATCGTCGAGCTGGCGGCCGCGGGCGAGCTGTTCGCCCAGCCGGGCCACCCGTACACGGCGGGACTGATCGCCTCGTTCCCGCAGCTGACCGGCGAGCGTGTCCGGCTGACCGGAATCGCGGGCTCGCCTCCTGACCTCCGTAACCCGCCGCCCGGCTGCCGCTTCCATCCCCGCTGCCCGATGATGCGTCCCGCACCGTGCGCGACCGAGGAGCCCCTGCTCCGCCTCGTCGGTGCGTCCGAGCGGCGCGCGGCCTGTCATTTCTCGGAGGAGCTGCTGTGAGCGCCGTCGCGGTGACCTCTCCTGTGCTCGAGGCGACGGCACTGACGCGGCACTTCCCGCTGCAGACGGGCGTGTCCCTGCGCCGCCGGCCGTTGCTGCGCGCCGTGCACGAGGTCGACCTCGCGCTGCGCGCCGGCACGGTGACCGCGCTCGTCGGCGAGAGCGGCAGCGGCAAGAGCACCGTCGCACGGCTGCTCGCGCTGCTCGACCGGCCGACCGGGGGCGCGATTCGTTACGCCGACAACGACGCGTCACGCCTCTGGCGCCGTCGCGACGTCCTGCGCTACCGCTCGCAGGTGCAGCTGATCTTCCAGGATCCGTTCGCGTCGTTGAACCCTGCAAAGCGCGTGGAGCATCACCTCGCACGGCCGCTGCGGATCCATCGCATCGTGCCCAGGAAGCTCGTCCGCATGCGGGTGCATGAGCTCCTCGAGTCGGTCGGGCTCGTACCTGCGGAGGAGTTCGCGGGCAAGTATCCGCACGAGCTGTCCGGCGGGCAGCGCCAGCGTGTCGCGATCGCACGCGCGCTCGCAGTCGAGCCGAAGGTGCTGCTCGCGGACGAGCCGATCTCGATGCTCGACGTCTCGATCCGCGCCGGCATCCTCAACCTGATGCTCGATCTGAAGGAACAGCGAGACATCGCCTTCCTCTACATCACGCACGACCTGGCGAGCGCGCGCTACGTCGCCGACGAGGTGCTCGTGATGCTGTCCGGTCGAATCGTCGAGCGCGGACCGACGGACGACGTGCTGCACGACCCGATGCATCCGTACACGCAACTACTTCTCTCGGCTGTACCGGACCCGGAGTCCGGCGCGCGGGAACGGCCGCTCCTGATCCGGCCCGATCTGCGCAACCTCGACGCCGACGCTCCGCTCGTCGAGGCGAAACCGGGACACTGGGTTCGAATGGAGGTCACTCGATGATCCGCTTCCCGTCCGACTTCGTCTGGGGCGCAGCCTCGGCGTCGTACCAGGTCGAGGGCGCCGCGCATGAGGACGGCCGCGGCGAGAGCATCTGGGACCGTTTCGCGGCGACGCCGGGCAAGATCCGGAACGGCGAGAGCGGCGAGATCGCGTGCGACTTCTACAACCGCTATCCCGACGACATCCGCCTGATGCGCGAGCTCGGCCTCGACGCTTTCCGCTTCTCGATCGCGTGGCCGCGGGTCCTGCCCGAGGGGCGGGGACCCGTGAACGCACGCGGGCTCGACTTCTACGACAGGCTGGTCGACGCGCTGCTCGAAGCAGGAATTCGTCCCTTCGCGACGCTCTATCACTGGGACCTGCCGCAGGCGCTCGAGGACGCCGGGGGCTGGCCGGCGCGCGCGACCGTCGACGCGTTCGTCGAGTACGCGCAAGCTGTGGCCGACCGGCTGGGAGACCGCCCGATCGAGTGGATCACGCTCAACGAACCATGGGTCTCGGCCTGGGTCGGCTACGGCTGGGGCCACCATGCGCCCGGGCGGGTCAGCGAGGCCGACGCGCTCGCCGCCGCGCACCATCTCCTGCTCGCGCACGGACGCGCGGTCGAGGTGCTGCGGCGCGAGGCGCCCCAGGCCGGCGTCGGGATCACGCTCAATCTCGGCCACGTGTACCCGGAATCAGCCGACGCGGCAGACGCAGATGCGGCGCGCCACGATGCTCGAGCACTTCGCGGCGAGCCTGCCAGCGATCCGCGACGCGGACCTGAAGGAAATCGCGACGCCGATCGACTTCCTCGGCGTCAACAACTACTCGCGCAACCTGATTCGCGCCGATCGCAACGGTGGCGGGCCGATCCACGTTCGAGCTCCGCACTCGGAGTACACGGACATGGGCTGGGAGATCTACCCCGACGGGCTGCAGGACCTGCTCCTCCGGCTGCGCGACGACTACGCGCCGCGGGCGATCTACATCACGGAGAACGGCGCCGCGTTCCCGGACGTCCGCGGTCACGACGGCAGGGTGCTCGATCCGGAGCGGCAGGCGTACATCGAGGGCCACATCGACGCGGTCGGCCGGGCGGTCGAGGCGGGCGTGCCGGTGCGCGGCTACTTCGTGTGGACGCTGCTCGACAACTTCGAGTGGGCTTGGGGCTACTGGAAGCGGTTCGGGATCGTCTACGTCGACTTCCCGACGCAGGAGCGGGTGCCGAAGCAGAGCTTCGAGTGGTACCGGGAGTTCATCGCCGCGCAGCGATCGCCGGCTGCGGCCGACCGGACCGCTAGCGCGGCCGGATCCTGAACGGGACGATCTTCGACGCTGCGGAGCGGCCGTCGAGGGAACGCACGACCGCGGCCACCTGGAGGCGCTCGTTCTTCCGGTACTTCGCGGGATCGAGGAAGGCGCGGTAAGGCGGCGAGTCGTCGACGGCGACGCGCTTCCACGCGCCGCTGCCGCGCTTGACCGCGAACGTGACGGAAACGGGCAGCGTCCCGCGAACTGCGGCGCTGATCCGCCACAGGTTGGAGAGGTCGTCGCCGCCGACCTTGACCGCCGGCACGGCGGGGGCGGCGATCGTCATCGGCGTGCCAGCCCGCAGCAGCGTGCTGCTCAACGGCGGCAGGTCGACGGTGACGTTGACGCCCGCGACGGAGACCTGCGCCGAGCCGAGCACCGGCTGCCAAGCGGCCGACGGCGTCGAGACGGGGAAGGTCAGCCGCGCCGCAGACGCCCCCGAGTTGAAGGCCGCGATGTACTCGCGCTTCTCCGTCGCATCGATCCTGCTCACGGCGAGCAGCCTGCCGCTCGCGTAGCGGACGACCGAGGCGCCGGTCGAGAGCGCCGGGTAGTCGTCGCGCAGGTTTCCGAGTTCGCGCAGCCGCTGCTGGATCGGATTGGTCGTGACGTCGAACGACGAGCCGGTGCCGATCGGAGGCGAGCCGACGCGGCCTTGCGTCCGCCACTCGGCCACCTGCGTGGGGAACATGTCCTGCCGCGCCTGCTGGTCCCCCCCGCGGCCGATCATCCCCACCTCGTCGCCGTAGTAGACGACCGGCGCGCCGCGGAGGAGGTAGAGGAGGTCATAACCGAGTAGCAAGCGTGGCAGCAGCTCGCCATCCGGTGAGCCGTGCTGCAGCAGTTCGTAGGCTGCGCGTCCCATGTCGTGGTTGCCGAGGAACGTCGGCGGTGTGGGAGCGATCCCGTTCGGGGTGCGGAAGTAGTCGTCGTCGTCGAGACGGTCCCGTATCGCGCGTGCGTTCGTCTTCCCAGCGACGAAGCCGGCGGCGACGTCCTGCAGCGGGAAGTCGAGCGCGCTCGGAACTCCGCGGTTGCGCACGAACTGCGAGACGTACTGGTCGTCGGTGGAGAAGATCTCGCCGAAGATTTGAAACCCCGAAACGCCAGCCGAGTGCGCCGCGGCGATGATCCGTGGTGTCCAGACCTTGAAGAACGCTGCGTTGACGTGGCGGGCGGTGTCGACGCGGAATCCGTCGAGCTTGTACTTCTTGATCCAGTCGCCGTATACCCGCGCCAGCCCCTGCCAGACGACCGGCTTCTCAGTGAAAAGGTCGTCGAGGCCGAAGAAGTCGCCCTGCTCGTAGCAGGCGTCGCTGCAAGAGTTGAAGTCGATGTTCCCGCGGTCGTGGTAGTTCGTGACGTTGTTCAGCCATGCGGGCCTCTTGGCGTTGCGCAACGGCGGCGAGACGTACGTGCTCAGCGGCGTGCGCGCGGCGGTCAAGCAAGGGAACTTCTTCGTCACGTAGTCGGCAGGGTTGAACTTCCTGCCGTGACAGTCGCGATAGGGCTTCTCGCGGGGAGAGACGAATGAGGTTCCACCGAGCTGGACGATGTCGCCGGTGTGGTTGACGACGACGTCAAGGTAGACCTTCAGCCCGAGTGCGTGCGCGCAGGTCACCAAGGCCGCGAAGTCCGAGCCGGTCCCGAGATGCGGATCGACCGTCGTGAAGTCGAGCCCCCAATAGCCGTGGTAGCCCGCACTCGAGCCGGTGAAGACCTGGTTCTTGACCGGGGGCGTGACCCAGATCGCAGTGAACCCGAGCGACTTGAGTCGAGCGAGGCCCGTCCTCGAGTTCGCGCAGTCGCCGGTGAGACCCTTGATATCGCCGCCGTGGAAGAAGCCTGGGTCGCTGGGCTCAAAACCGCTCATGCGCGAGTTCCCTGTGAGGCGGCCGCGGTCGTTCGACGTATCGCCGTTCGCGTAACGGTCCGGGATGACGAAATAGACGCGTTGCGACGCGAGCGAGGAGTACGTCGGCGCCGTCGCGAGGTCCGCGATCGGCGCAGCCGATTCTGGACGCGTCCGCGCACCGGCGCCGCCGACGACGACGATCGCCGCACTCGCGACGACGAGCAACGCACGCGCGGTCCGTCGGCGGCGCGGCTCAGCCGCGCCGCTCACCAACAACCGCACCCAGAGAGCTCCCCCCGAACACCAACCTATCGCGCGCCGAAGGCGCGCCCCGAGCGCGAGCGAAGCGAAGCGAGGGACAACCAGCGCAACCGCGCAAGCGGTGGCGCTACCGAAGCGGCGCACCCGTCTCGGTGTCGAACAGATGTGCCTGCGAGACCTCGATCGCCAGGGGCACCTGATCCTCGAGGTGGAGGCCCATCGCTTCGCGCGCCGTGAGCGAGGCGACGAAGTTCGGGCGTGTCGCCGTCACTCCCTCGCCTTCGCCTTCCTCCTCCACGGCGTCCTCGACGCCGCCGGATCCGGAGCGGACCGCGTGCGCATCGACCTTGAAGTAGGCCATCGACGTCGAGCCGAGCGCCTCGACCAGCTGCAGCGGCGCGGTCAGCGAGGGGAGATCCGGTCGCGACGAAGCGAGGTGCAGATCGTCGCTGCGCACGCCGAACACGATCGTCTTCCCGTTGTACGCCCGTACGCCCGGGTAGCGCTTCAACACCTGGTCGGAGAGCGCCACCCGCTGTCCGGCGATCGATACCTCGACCCCTCCGTTCTCCATGAAAATCTCTGCCTCGACGAGGTTCATCGGCGGCGTGCCGATGAAGCCGGCGACGAACAGGTTCTCTGGATGGTCGTAGAGGCGCTGCGGCGTGTCCACCTGCTGCAGCTCGCCGAGGCTCATCACGGCGACGCGGTCGCCCATCGTCATCGCCTCGACCTGGTCGTGCGTCACGTAGATCGTCGTAGTGCCGAGATCGTGCTGCAGCTTCGCGATGTCTGCGCGCATCTGCACCCGCAGCTTGGCGTCGAGGTTCGAGAGCGGCTCGTCCATCAGGAAGACCTGCGGGTTGCGCACGATCGCGCGCCCCATCGCGACGCGCTGCCGCTGCCCGCCGGAGAGCGCTTTGGGCCGCCGGTTGAGGTACGGCGTCAGGTCGAGGAGCTTCGCGGCCCATTTGATGCGCTCGTCCATGACGTTCTTCGGCGTCTTGCGCAGTCGCAGGCCGAAGGCGATGTTCTCCGCCACCGAGAGGTGCGGATAGAGCGCGTAGTTCTGGAACACCATCGCGATGTCGCGCTCCTTCGGCGTCAGCTCGTTCACGACGCGGCCACCAATCGTCACCGTGCCGTCCGAGATGTCCTCGAGGCCGGCGACCATCCGCAGCGCGGTGGTCTTGCCACAGCCGGAGGGACCGACCAGGACGAGGAACTCGCCGTCATGCGCTTCCAGGTTCAGATCCTTCACTGCGTGCACGTCGCCCGCGTACACCTTGTCGACCTCGTTGAAAACGACCTCAGCCATGCACCCTCCAGAGATGGAACGACGGTCCGCTGTCGGGAAGGACGCCGTCGACGGCATCCTCTCCGTACAGCGTTTCGAGTGAGCGGAACGGAGCGCGGATCGGCTCGTGCGGCGTGCGTATGGCGAGACAGAGGAGCTGCTCGCCACGTGTCTCGCGTAGGTAGGCGATCGCCTCAGGGCCTGCGTGCACGTAGCGGATGCCTCCGCGTTGGAGCGCCGGCAGCGTGCGCCGTAGCGCGATCAGGCGGCGGTACGCCTCGAGCAGCACGGTGTCCCACTCGCCGGGACGGTTCCAGGGCATCGTGCGCCGAGCATCCTCGCCCCAGGCGCCCTCCAGCCCCAGCTCGTCGCCCGCGAACACCATCGGGACGCCCGGCGTCGTCATCTGCAGGCCGATGCCGACGACATGCGCGGCGCGGGATGCCGCGACGGTGCGGAAACGCGCCGAGTCGTGGCTGTCCAGCAGCGGCCAGGAATGCAGCGCCGACTGCCACGGGATGCCGGCACGGAAGGCGCGCATCCGTGCGACGAGCTCGTTCCCGTCGGCGTGCGCCAGCCCGAAAGGCGCGCCCCAGAAGCTCCGCTCCAGGACCGCAGGCAGCTCGTCGGCCCGCAGCCACGACCACACCGGCCGCAGAAAACCGGCGTAGTTCATCGCGCCCTGCCAGCCGCGGCCGTCGAGATCGGGGCGGAAGTCGTGCCCGTGCTCGGCGACCAGCGCCTCGTCCTCGCGAAGCGCGCCGCGCACGAGCCGCGCAACCTCCTGGTTCAGATCGATGTCGCGGAGTCTTCCGACCATGTTCGCAACGTCGATACGCCAGCCGTCGAGGCCTGCATCCAGCCAGCGGCGGAGAATCGTGAGCATGCGCGTGCGCAACTCCTCGCTGCGCCAGTCGAGCTTCGGCAGGGTCCGCACGTTGAACCACGATTCGTACCCGTGCGGCAGGGAGTCGTCGAAGTAGAAGAAGTCACGCTCCGGCCCGTCATTGCGTGCCGCCTGGAACCAGTCGTGCCCCGACCCACAGTGGTTCAGCGTCAGGTCCCCGAGCAGCCGGATGCCGCGTGCGCGCGCCGCGGCGACGAGCGTGCGCAGCCCCTGCTCCCCGCCGAGCAAGGGATCGATTCGGTCGAAAGACGTCGCGTCGTAGCGGTGCGTGCTTCCCGCGGGAAAGATCGGTGTGAGATAGATCGCGTTGACCCCGAGCAGCTCGAGGTGGTCGAGGTGCGCCGCGATTCCGGGAAGGTCGCCGCCGAACCACTCGTGCTGCGTGGCACGCCCGCGTCCCGTCGGAATTTCGTCCCATGCGCGCGGCACCGCCCATGCGGGCGGTTGCACGTCGAGGCCGCTGGACGCAAACCGGTCGGGGAAGATCTCGTAGATCACGGACTCGAGGTGCCAGTCGGGCCCGCCGGCGCCCAGCGTGAGCACGAAGTCGTTCGCATCGCCCACCTCGTACGGCCCGAAGCCGAGGGCGTTCACCGAAGCTTCGGGAAACAGCCACCTGTAGCGAGTCACCGGATTCGTCACCGGAAACGACGCTCGCCACCAGGTCTCGGTCTCGGTTTCCTCGTCACGCTTCGCGACCGCGAACTGCGGTTCGCCGTCGCGGACGTACCGCAACGCGACCGCGCCGACGTCAACGCCCCGCGGGACGCGCACCCGCAGGACCGCCTCGTCCCCGAGCTCCGCGGGCGTCTCGAGGACGAACAGATCCGAGCCGTCGTGGTGCGGCTCCGCAAGCGACGTCGCGGACGCGCGCTCCACCTCGACTGCGCTCATCCCTTGACCGAGCCCTGCGTGAGTCCGCCGATGATGAACTTCTGCAGCGACATCATCAGGACCACGGCCGGAATCGCCGCAAGCAGCACACCCGCTGCGAACGGCCCCCACCACTGCGCGTACTGTCCGCTGATGAAGTTGTAGAGCCCGACCGGCAGTGTCTGGTGCTTCGACGTCTGGAGCAGCACGCTCGCGATCACGAACTCGTTCACCGTCCCGATGAACGAGAGCAGCGCGATCACCGCGAGCACGGGCGCGGCAAGCGGGAGAACAACGCCCCAGAACACCTGCGCCGGGGTCGCGCCGTCGACGCGTGCCGACTCGTCGAGCTCCGACGGAATCGTGTCGAAGAACCCCTTCATCAGCCACGTGTTCACGCCGAGCACGCCGCCGAGGTAGACGACGATCAGACCGGTCGCCGTATTGAGTCCGATCACGTGGAAGATGTCGCCGACGTTGTAGACGATCAGGTAGATGGCGACGACCGCGAGCAGCTGCGGAAACATCTGGATCAACAGCAGGAAGAGCATCCCGAGCCTGCGCCCGCGGAAGCGGAAGCGGCTGAACGCGTACGCCGCGAGCGCTCCGAGCAGGACGGTGAGGAACGCGGTCGCCCCCGCGACGATGAGCGTGTTCATGTACCAGTAGGGATAGTCGGAGGCGCTCTGGAAGTGCTTGACTGCCTCACCGGACTGGAACAGCCTCGTGAAGTTGTGGAGCGTGAACGCGCGCGGGATCAGGCTTGCGCCGCCGAGCGTCGAGTCGGCATTGAAGGCAGCCGAGATGACGTACACGACCGGGAAGAGCGCCCAGATCATCGCGATGACTCCGACGAGGTGGCGCCACCAGTTATCGCCGAGCCGCACGAAACGGGGGCGTCGCTCGGCCGTGCGCGCGACGACGACTGTGCTGGCTTCTTCGGCGACGCTCAATTGAGGTTCTCCAGGACCTTGGTCCGGCTGAACGAGATCGTCGAGATCGTCGCGACGATGAAGAAGATGATGATCGAGACGGCACTCGCGAGCCCGTAGTCCTGTCCGAGGCCGTTGGCGAACGCGATCTTGTAGGTGTAGCTGATCAGGATGTCCGTCGCACCCGCGACGGTGTTGTCGCTGCTCGCCGGGCCGCCGCCGGTGAGGAGATAGATGTTTCCGAAGTTGTTGAAGTTGAAGGCGAACGACGCGATCATCAGCGGTGCAACCGCAACGAGCAGCAGCGGCAGCGTCACCTTGCGAAACACCTGCCAGCCGCCGGCACCATCGACGCGCGCCGCCTCGACGAGCTCCGACGGGATCGACTGGAGCGCACCGAGCGAGACCAGGAAGAAGTAGGGAACCGTCAGCCAGGTGCTGACGATGATCACCGAGATCTTCGCCCAGTTCGCGTCGAAGAGCCACGGGACGTGGACGCCTGTGTGAGCGAGCAATCCGTTCACGATTCCGAAGTCGTCGTTCAGCAAGCCGCGCCAGACGAGTAGCGAGAGGAAGGCGGGAATCGCGTACGGAAGGATCAACGCGGACCGATAAATCGTCCGGAAGCGCAGCCCCGGCTTGTCGAGAGTGATCGCGAGGAACAACCCGAGCGCGAAGGAGAGCAACACCGTCAGCGTCGCGAAGGCGAGCGTCCAGACGAACACGCGGACGAACGGGCCCCGAATCAGCTTGTTGTGGATCAGACGCGAGAAGTTGAGGAAGCCGACCCCGACCTTCCACCCAGGCAGCAGCTCCTCCTTCTCGTGGACGAAAGAGCCGCGGCCGTTGTCGTGGAAGACGGCGCCGTCGCCGATGCGGACGAACACGTCGCGCTTCTGGTCGTAGCGAAGCGTGGGATGCAGCTCGACCGCCGTTTCGAGGCCCTCCGCACGAATGCCGTTCTGGCCGCCGCTCGGGACGACGATCTTGCTCATGTTCGCCGACGCCGCAATCAGGGCCGGGCCTTTCAAGACGCGGTAGTCGTCCGCCGCGGCGATCGTCCCGTCCGACCTACGGGTGAAGGTGCTCTTCGGAACCGGGGTGAGTTTCTCAGCGGTGCCGACGAACGTCGCGCCGTTCTGGTCGTCGACGAGCAGCAGAACGAGGTCGCCGTGCGAATCGCGGGCGGGCGCCATCGTGAACGTCTTGCCGCTCCCGGTCTCCGCGAGGGTCACCTGCTCGATCTGCTCGATGGCGGCGCCCTTCTTGAGGATGTGACCCGTGGAGTAATTCGTGAACGCGACCTGGATCGTGTACGCGACCGGAATGACCTGGAACGCGATCAGGAAGAACGTGCCGGGGATGAGGAACTTCGCCGGGACGGCCCGCGGCAACATGTAGAGGAGGTCGATCGCGGCCGTCACCGCGACGAGGGCGCCGACGGCGATCCAGTGATGGCCGTGCGCGAGCACGAACAACGCCCAGATCCCAATCGCGTTGACGATCGAGAGCATGGCGATTTTGACCCCGAGCCCAACGGGACCGGAGAAGGCTGCGACGAGACGCGAAGGGAGCGACCACGCCGCGGCCCCGACGCCGCCGCGGGGAGGTTGAGTGGGAACGGCGGTGCTCGTCACTATCGCTCGCGGTGGACGAGAAAGAGCCGCGGGCGCCCCGTGAACTGGAGCGCCCGCATTCTCAACTCGGGTTCCTGCTCAGCCGATCTTGTTGGCGATGTTGCGCGCAGCCGTCGTGAAGGCGATCCTCGCCTTCGTCGCGCCTGCGCCCTTCGTCGACTTGACCCACGCCTGGGCGAGATCCGTCCAGACCGACCCCATCTGCGGGATGTTCGGCATCGGGACACCGCCGGTGCCGGCCTTCCCGAACTGCGATTGGATCGGGTCCTTGTACCTCGCAGCAGCCTGCTTGTTGGCCGGCGTGCGGCCGTTCGCATTCGCGAGATCGAGCTGCGCGGCCGGGGTCATCATGTAGCTCGTCACGAAGTCCTTGGCGAGTGCCTCGACGGCGTGCGTCGTCGAGTACTTCGTGACCATCATGCCCTGCACACCGAGAAACGGCACGGAGCGGAACTTGATCCGCGGCATCTGGATGATCTTGAACTTGATTCCGCTCGTCTTGAGCGTGTCCGACTCCCAGGGGCCGGTGATCCAGAAGGCAGCCTGCTTCTTGAGGAACGCGTTCTTCGCGGCGTTGTAGTCGACCTTCGAGTTGATCAGGCCTTCCTTGTTCCACTTGTCGATCAGCGCGGAGTTCTTGAGGAAGGTCTTGTTCGCCACGCCGATGTCCGAGGCGTCGTACAGGCCGGCCTTGTTCTTGCCGAAGACGTAGCCCCCGAGCCCCGAGAAGAAGGGATACATGTGGTAGGCGTCGCCGCCCGAGCCCTGCGGGACCGCGATCCCGAGGTTGCTGCTGCTCTTCTTCTTGAAGGCGAGCGCCTCCTTCTCGAGCTGCGCAAACGACGTCGGGACCTTCACCAGCGACGTGTTCACGATCAGGCCCACGTTCTCGAGGGCGTACGGCGCAGCGTAGAGCTTCTTGACCGCGGTGCCGTACGACCACGCGTCCAGCGTGTACTGCGGAAACTGCTTCTTCGCCGCTGCCTTCGGATAGAGGGGGAGGACGAGGCCGTTCGTCGCGAGGTCGCCGACCCAGTCGTGCGGACCGATGATGATGTCCGGCGCGTTCTCCGGCTTGACGGTCTTCAGGTCGTCGCGGATCTTCCCGAAGTCGTGCAGGAGGACGTTCATCGTGACACCCTTCCCCGCGCTCCAAGCCGTGGCGCTCTTGTCGATCGACGGCTTCTGCACGCTGTCGACCCAAACTGTGATCGTCGTGGCCGTCGTAGCCTGGCGACCGCTCGGAGCGGACGAGGCCGACGCGGCGACGAACAGCGCGACCGTCAGCATGGCGACGAGCGCCGAAATGACGCGCGAGATGCGCTTACTCAGCATGTGCGTACTTCCTTTTGTCGAGACTGCCTTAGTTCGGGCTCTGCCCCCGAAACCCGCCGACCGCCAGAGTAGCCCCGAAACAGGCAAAACTCAACGTCGTCTCCCGTAGTGATCGGGTATGAGGCCTCGCCGTTCAGGCAGTCTTCTCATCGGAAACTTAGGGAGTCATGCTTCGGTATCCACTTCCGCTAGCAAGGAGGAAGCGCCCGTGAGCTCGTCGCCGGCCGACCCTGCAGTCCCCACGCCTCCCGAGGCGAAGCAGCACCTCGAAGAGGCGCTGTTCGAGATCAGACGCGTGATCGCGGGGCAGGACGCGATGCTCGAGCGCGTCCTCGTCTGCCTGCTCGCGCAGGGCCATCTGCTGATCGAGGGTGTGCCGGGCCTGGCCAAGACCCTCACGATCAAGACGACCGCGGGAGTCCTCGGCGGCTCCTTCTCCCGGGTGCAGTTCACGCCGGATCTCGTCCCGTCGGATCTGGTCGGAACCCGCGTCTACCGCGCGGGCGAGGGCGTCTTCGACACCGAGCTCGGGCCCGTCTTCTGCAACTTCCTGCTCGCCGACGAGATCAACCGCGCTCCCGCCAAGGTGCAGTCCGCGCTGCTCGAGGTGATGCAGGAGCGGCAGGTCACGATCGGGCACACGACCTACCAGGTTCCCGATCCGTTCCTCGCGATGGCCACCCAGAACCCGATCGAGTCAGAGGGGACCTATCCGCTGCCGGAGGCCCAGATCGACCGCTTCATGCTCAAGATCCTGATCGGTTACCCCGAGCACGACGAGGAGCTGACCGTGGTCCAGCGCCAGCTCGTGCCGCCGCCGGAGTTGCGCGAGATGCTCACGCTGGACGAGCTGCGCGGCCTGCAGCGCGCGACCTTCGACATCTACGTCGACCCGGGGCTGGTGAGCTATGCCGTGGCGCTCGCGACGGCGACACGGGAGCCCGCGGCGCACGGGCTCGGCGAGGTGGCGGAGTACATCGCCTTCGGGGCCAGCCCCCGCGGTCCGATCAGCCTCGTCCAGGCGGCGCGCGCGCTCGCGCTTGTGCACGGACGCGACTACGCGATCGTCGAGGACCTCCAGGCGCTCGCGAAGGACGCGCTGCGGCACCGGCTCGTGCTCACCTACCAGGCGTTGGCCGAGGACGTGAGCCCGGACACGATTCTCGACAGCGTGCTCGCAGCCGTTCCCGTTCCGAGGATCGACTTGGCGCGCAGCACCGCGGCGTGACCCTCGCCCGAGCCCTGCGCGCCGAGGCCCGGCCGGACCGTCCCGGCCCGGGACCGATCCCGGAGGCGCTGCTGCGCGCGCTCGACGTGTCGATCGGCCGCCGGGTGGAAGGATTGCTCGCCGGGGATTACCGGTCGGTTCTCCAGGGCGAGGGAACGGAGCTCGCGCAGATCCGGCCGTACATTCCCGGCGACGACGTGCGCGCGATCGACTGGAACGTCACGGCCCGCACGGGGGAGCCCCACGTTCGCGTGCGGCAGGCCGAGCGGGTACTCGTGACGTGGATCGTCCTCGACACCTCGCCCTCGATGCATTTCGGGACCGCCGACCGCCGCAAGGCCGACGTCGCCGAGGGAGTGGCAATTGCGCTCGGTCACGTCGCGACACGCCGCGGTAACCGGCTCGGCGCGATCACGTTCGGAGATTCGGCACCGCGGATGATGCCCGTGCGACAGGGGCGCGTCGGCCTGCTCGGACTGCTGACGGCGCTCCGACGCGAGGAGGAAGCCGGCGGCCGTGTTGGTGCCACCTCGCTCGGGACCGCCCTCGACCAGGCGGCTGCGCTCGCGCGCCAGCGTTCACTCGTAGTCGTCGTCTCCGACTTCCGCGGTCCGCTCGACTGGCGGCGGCCGCTGCTCCAGCTGGCCGGGCGGCACGACGTCCTCGCCGTCGAGATCCGCGATCCGCGCGAGCAGGAGCTGCCGAACGCCGGCGAGCTGTGGCTCGTCGATCCGGAGACCGGCCGGCAGCTGCGGGTGGACACACGGAACTCGAAGCTGCGCGCGCGCTTCGCGCAGGCGGCGGCGGACGAACGCCGCGGGCTCGCGAGCACGCTTGCGTCGGTGGGCGTACGTCACGTCGTCCTCACGACGTCGGGCGACTGGCTGCGGCCGCTGGCCGTCTTCCTCCGAAGGGCGAAACGATGAGCTTCCAGTGGCCGTTCGCGCTGCTGGCGCTCGCGTTGCTGCCGCTCGTGGTCGCGGCGTACGTGGAGCGCGAGCGGCGGCGAACGCAGTTCGCGGCCCGCTGGGGCACGCCCGCGCTGCTTCCGAACCTGGTCGACCGCTCACCCCGGCGCCTGCGCCACGTCCCGCTCGTCGTCCTCCTCGTCGCGCTGACGGCGATGATCGTCGGCGTCGCTCGTCCTCACGCGACCGTACACGTGAAGCGCGAGCAGGCCACCGTGCTGCTCGCCATCGACACCTCCAGGTCGATGGGCGCGAAGGACGTGCAGCCCACGCGCCTCGCCGCAGCGAAGGCGGCCGCGACGGCGTTCGTGGCCAAGGTGCCGAAGAAGTTCCGGATCGGGATCGTCTCCTTCGCGTCGCGCGCGGTGGTGACGCTGGCGCCGACCGAGAACCGGTCGCTGGTCGCCCCCGGGCTGGCGGCGTTGCATCCCGGAGAAGGCACCGCGCTCGGCGACGCCGTCGTCCTGGCGGCAAACCTCGGCAAGCGTCAGCGAACGAGCGAGGGGAAGGTTCCCCCGATGTCCCTGCTCGTGATCTCGGACGGCGCCCGCGACGGCGGCAGGACCTCGCCGCAGGTCGCTGCGCAACGCGCGAGGAAATTGCATCTTCCGGTCTCCGCCGTGCTCGTCGGCACCCCGAACGGCATCGTCGAGCATGCGCTCCCGGGCGGGTTCCGCGAGACGATTCGCGTTCCGCCCAGCCCGACGACCTTGAGGCAGCTGACGCGCGCCACCGGCGGTGAGTTCTTCACCGCCACGGACGACGCCGGCCTGCGCAAGGTGTACGAGCAGCTGGGCTCGCGGCTGGGCAAGCGGAAGGAGTCCCGCGAGATCACCGATTTCTTCGCCGGGGGCTCCGCTCTGCTGCTGTTTGCCGGCGGCGCCATGTCGGCCTTCTGGTTCCGGAGAGTGCCGTGAAGAGCCTGCTCGCGCTCGGCGTACTGGCCGCCGCGATCGTCGCGGCGGGTGTGGCGCCGCAGCCTGCCTCCTCCGCCACCGGCGAGTGCCGTGGCTTCCTCGTGTGCGTTCCCGTGGCCGGACCGTGGGTCGTCGTTCCGACCGGACTCGGCGTGCCGCGGCCGAAAGTGGAGTACCAGCTGGCCTGCCCGCGCGGGTACGTCGTCGGCGGGCTCGACGCGGAACTCACGTCGCGCGCGATCGACGTTTCGTTCACGGGCAGCACCGGGAGCCCGGTCAACCCCGGCATCACGACCTCGCGCACCGTCGTGTTCGTCGCGACGTACGTCGGCGCGTCGTCCCAGTCGCAGACGTTCCGGCCCCACATCGGGTGTATCCCCGCTTCCGGAGGCGGCCGCCGAACACCCACGTCGGTGACCGCCGTCGTCCCGCCGGGGAAACCGACCGTCCGTCGTGTGCGCACTGTGCGCGTCACGCCGAGCGTGCGCACCGTCGTCCAGCGCTGCGGTACGGGTGAGCGGCTCGTCGCCGGTTCGGTGGCGCGCGGCTTCTACACGAAGAAACCGCCGAGCGCCGAGCTCGTTTCGACCGTTTCGGTCACCCCGACGGTTCGCAGCGGGCGTGTCAGGGCAGTCGTTCGTGGTGATGACGCGATGACGACCATCCGCGCGGTGGTGCAGATCTCGGCGGTCTGCGCAGGAGGCAAATGAGCTTCGACCGGCCGCTGCTGCTGCTCGCGCTGCTCGCCGTCCCGGCGGCGATCGGGCTGTACGTCCTGGCGCAGCGGCGCCGGATGCGCTACGCGCTCACGTTCACGAATCTCGAGCTGCTGGCGGCCGTCGCCGCCGGCCGCCCTTGGCGGCGCTACGTCCCGCCGGCGTTGTTCCTGCTGGCGCTCACCGCGCTGTGCATCGCCGTCGCACGGCCGCACCGAACGACGATGGTCGCGTCGGAGCGCGCGACGGTGATCCTGGTCGTCGACGTCTCCGGTTCGATGCAGGCGGCGGACGTGAAGCCGACGCGGCTCGCCGCGGCCCAGGCCGCCGTGCGGACCTTCCTCGACCGGGTGCCGAAGCGCCTGCGCGTCGGGCTGATCGCGTTCGCAGGCGAGCCACAGGTCGCGGCTCCGCCGACGAGCGATCACGACCTCGTTCGCACCTCGCTGGACGACCTCGGATTCTTCCCCGGTTACGGCGGGACGGCGATCGGCGATGCCCTCGCGGCGGCAGTTCAGCTGGGCGTGCAGTCGACATCCGGCGCCCAGACGATCGCCGAGACCACGCCGAAGACGCGCGACCTCGTCTCGATTCTCTTCCTTTCCGACGGCCACCAGACCCGCGGGGCGTTGCAGCCGCTCGAGGGCGCACAGCGCGCGAAGGATGCAGGGATTCGTGTCTACACGGTCGCGCTCGGGACGCCGCACGGGACGCTGACGCGCGACTTCGGCGGTCCCTTCGGCGGCGGCCCACGCACGATTCGCGTCCCGCCGGATCCCGCCACGCTGCGGGCGGTCGCGGAGACAACCCGCGGTCAGTTCTTCAATGCACGCTCGGCCGAGGCGGTGCAGTCCGCGTACTCGAAGCTCGGCTCGAGCCTCGGCCGAGTCGCCGGCCGCACCGAGATCACCTATGCCTTCCTCGGGGCGGCCGCACTCCTGCTCGTGGCAGCCGGGGTCCTATCCGCGCTCTGGTCGCCGCGGTTGCCGTAGATCTGTTCTTGCGGCCGACCGGCGCTGCTCATATGGTCTGTCGAGTCGATGAAGCCTCGCGCCCTCGCCATCGTCCTCCTGCTCGCGCTCGCCGGTGCCGTGACCGTCACGGCGACGGCGTCGAAGCAGCACGTGCAGAAGACCAAGGCACGCGTGGTCGGCGTTGCATCGGGCGACACGCTGCTCGTCCGGATAGGAAGCGCGAAGCCCCAACGCGTGCGAATCCTCGGCGTACACGCGCCGAGCGGTTCCTCCTGCTATGCCCGTGAATCGACGGCCGCGACACGCGAGCTCGCACTCGGCCGCCAGGTCACGCTCCTAGGCGATCCGAAGAAGGGCACGTACGTCGCGCTGCCGAACGGTCGGGACCTCGGCTTTCTGCTGCTCGGAAGCGGCGCGGTGCAGGTCGACGTCTGGAGTGCCCCCTTCTCCCGCCTCCCGACCTACGCCCCCGTCCAGGAGACGGTTGCAAAGGCGGCGACCGGGATGTGGCGCGCGTGCGCTGCGGACGTGTTCGTCAGCGCAACCGGGCCCGACCGCGCCGCGCCCGGCGAATACGTGAACTACACCGTGACCGTGACGAATGCGGGCCCGCTGGCCGCGCCGGTCCAGGTGGAGCTGCGGCCTGGCAGCTATGCCAAGCAGCTCACCTCGGTCGCCTCGGGTGGCGCGAAGTGCACGTCCGAGTCCTGGCAGGCGATGTGCACGATCGACGCGCTCGCTTCGGGAACCTCCGTGAAGGTGACGATGGTCCTTCGGCCCACCGGCCCCGGAGCACTGGCGGCGCGGGCCGTCGCCTCGGTCGTCGGCTGCACCAGCTCTCAGTGCGGCGCGGCTCCGCTGCAGGACTTCAACCTGGAAAACGACCAGGCTGCCGCCTCGACGATCGTGCCCGGCGGCGCCTACGGCCTGCCCGGAAACGAGTGCGACCCGGCCTATCCGACGGTCTGCATCCCACCGCCGCCGCCCGACCTCGACTGCGCCGACTTCGCTCCGACGAAGAACTTCCCCCTCAAGGGGAACGTCGCGAACTACGATCCGCACCACCTCGACGGCAACGGCGACGGCATCGCGTGCCAGGGGGACGACTACTAATGGCCGTGCTCAAGTCTGCGCGCCTGATCGCCCTGATCGGCGCCGTTGCGGCGACGCTGTCCATCGCCGGCGCCACGGCAGTTGCGAGCCGCCAGACCGTGATCGCGCCCGGGCTCGCCGGCTTCGAGGACGTCAACTTCGTCAGCCTCTGTCGTTTCAGCCACCGCAGGTCGGACGATCCGATCGTCTTCCCGAACCAGCCCGGCTTCTCGCACGATCACATGTTCTTCGGCAGCACCGTGACCGATGCCGCCTCGACTCCGGCAAAGCTCCGCGGCGAGCGCACGACGTGCTCGCCGACGTCGGACACGGCCGCGTACTGGACGCCGACGCTGCTCGTCAACAACAAGCCGGTGGAGGCGCTCGACCTCGCTGCGTACTACCGCCGGAACACGATCGCACCGGTCAAGCCCTTCCCGGCGAACCTGATGATGATCGCCGGCGACTCGCACGCGATGGATCCACAAAACACGAAGATCGTCTTCTGGAACTGCTCGCTCGCGGCGACGAGCCCCTCCCAGTCCGTCCCGAACTGCGGCTCGAGCAGCCTGCGCCTGCACGTGATCTTCCCCGAGTGCTGGGACGGCAAGCGGACGGACAGCGCCGACCACAAGAGCCATATGGCCTATGTGACGAAGGGCGCGTGCCCCGCGTCGCATCCGGTCGCAGTGCCCCAGCTTGTGCAGATCTACCGTTATCCGGCGAACGGCACCGGGAAGGTGGAGGTCGCGTCGATGGGCCAGTACTCCGGGCACGCGGACTTCGTCAACTCCTGGGATCAGGCCGCACTGACCCGCCTCGTCGAGTACTGCTTGAACTCGTTGCGGCCCTGCGGCCCACTGCGCTAGGGTTTCCTCGCTTATCTCGAGGCACCGCCGAACGGGAGGTCGTCATCTCGGTACGCAAACGCATCGTGGCGGTGGCCGCAGCGGGACTGCTGGCGGCGGGCGGCGGCGCAGCGTTCGCCACGGCGGACGGAAGCTCCACCGCGCCGGCCAAGAAGAGCGGCAAGACGTCCGTGCACCACGGCAAGCGGAGCCCGGCGCGGCATCATGAATGCCACGACTCGGGCGCCGGTTTGAACACGGCGCAGGACCTCTAGCACCCGACGGATTACGGCGAGTCGAGATCGAGCTGCTCGGCGTTGATCTCGATCACGTTGCGGTCCGGATCGAGGATGTAGATCTGCGGGAAGCCCGCCGTCGCGTGCGGGCTCACCTTCATCTTCAAGAGATCGTCGTCCGCGTCCTCGCGGTATCCCTTCGCCTCGAGGAACTGCAGGGCCGCGCGGAAGCTGCTGACGCGCACGGCGAAATGAACGTCACGACTGTCGAGCCCTTTTGCTCCCCGCAGCGTCGATCCCTCGTGAACGATCAGGTGGAGCTGGTCGTCGCCCAGCTGGAACCACGCGCCCGGAAAGTCGAACGGCGGACGCTCGAGCTCTCGTAAACCGAGGGTCTCGCGGTAGAAGCGCTTCGCGCGCTCGACGTCCGTTACCGGGAGGCTGACGTGGTGGATGGTGTTGATCTCCATCGCTTTGGATCGCGTGAGCAGCGGCACGCAGGTTCAGATCTTCCCGGATCAGCCGCCGACGTGCTTGGGCGCACGAGGGGCAGCCGTTACGGGCCCCCCTCACTCGTGCGCCTGGCAAAGGCGCTCCGCCTGACTGCCGCGCGACCTCAGAGGTTCGTGCTGCGGATGTCGCCGTGAGCCGCCGCGATCGGGTGACGCGTTCTTCCACTCGTGCTCGAGCAACAGCTGGTCGCCTGCGCTGAAGTGGAACGCGAACGTGGTCACTGGGCACGCCGCGGGGTAGCAAGGCCCGGCCATGGTGACGAAGCTCCCGTTCTTGAACTGCTGCACGATCGTGAAGGTGCCGTCCTGGTTCTGGCTCACGGTGAAATGCCGGTCGAACGTGTCGGTCGCCCAGTCGTTTCCACAGGTCCCGAGTCAGGCGAGCTTCTCGGATACGGCCCGTAGTGCTGGGTGGCGTTCGCACCGGGAGGGTCGAGGAGTGCGGCGAGGTCGGCTGTAGCGAAGATGTCGTCGTCGGTGATCAGCGCCAAGAGGATCGGGCTCGTCAGGCCCCGCCGTCGAGTGGTTCGCATCAGGATCGGCGGCGGCGGAAGCGCCAGGACGAGCACCCGGCGTCATTGCACGCGTTGCCCCGTCCGAGCCGGACGAAACCCGGCCACCGGCCGTAGAGTCCGCGGGGTCAACGAAGGAGGGAGCAAATGAATAGGCAGCTTCGTCTGCTCGCCGTCGCCTGTGTGTTCGGAGCCATTGCTGCGCCGGCCGCGGCGGACAATGCCACGAGCGACTTCGCCAAGAACGACACGGGATGCCTCGGCGGCCTCCGTAGCGCAATTGCGCGCGGCGACCTCACCGGGGTGACCTTGCCCGACGGCTTCGTCGTCCCCGCCGGCTTCAACGGCGCCTTCAATCCCGGCGGGCATCTCGGAACAGTCGGAGAGGCCGCGTTCCTGACGTCGCACGGCGTCACCGACCTCGACGCCTTCTGCGCGACGTTCGTCAAGTAGGCCTGGCTCACTCGCGCGAGAATGGCCGGGTTGGAGCTCGCTCCGGAGACCCGGTATGCCCGCAGTGGCGACGTCAACATCGCCTACCAGGTGGTCGGCGACGGTCCGTTCGATCTCGTCTTCGTGCCAGGCTACGTCACTCACCTGGAGCTGGCTTGGAAGCTGCCGAGTTTCGGGCCGTCGCTGGCACAGATGGCCTCTTTCTCGCGTCTAATCAAGTTCGACAAGCGTGGCACTGGGATGTCCGACCCGGTCACCGGGGCGCCGACGCTCGAGACGCGCATGGACGACGTCCGGGCGGTGATGGATGCTGTCGGGTCCCGCCGCGCCGCGCTCTTCGGCCTCTCAGAGGGCGCATCCATGAGCGCGCTGTTCGCGGCAACGTATCCCGAGCGGACCGCCGCGCTCGTCCTGCGCAGCGCTTTCGCCCGGACGCTGTGGGCGCCGGATTATCCTTGGGGTCGCACCGAGGACGAATACGAGCGCGAGATCGAGCGCGAGCTGCGTGTCTACGGCCCGCGGGAGCGAGCGCTGGCGACGGCGCAATCGCTCGGGCAGTTCGACGACGACGAGCTCGAGGGGTTCGTCGACTATCTCCGCTACGGCGCCAGCCCCGGAATGCTCGAGGCGCTTCTCCGGATGAACAAGGACATCGACATCCGGCACGTGCTGCCTGTCGTGCGGGTGCCGACGCTGGTCCTCCACGGCGCCGACGACGAGATCGTGCCGCCCGACGCGGCTCGCTACCTGGCCGGCCGGATTCCGGGAGCGCGATTCGTCGAGCTCCCAGGCGTCGGGCACCTCGCGCTCGGCGGAGCAGCGGATCGGATCGGCGTCGAGACGAACCGATTCCTGAGGGATGTGTGGGAGTCCGGGGGCTGGGACGAGACCGAGCCGGACCGCATGCTCGCAACCGTACTGTTCACCGACATCGTCGATGCGACCAGCAAGGCCCTCGAACTCGGCGACCGCGCCTGGCGCGAGCTACTGGAGCATCACCATTCGATCGTCCGGCGCGAGCTGATGCGATTCCGCGGGCGCGAGATCGACACTGCCGGCGACGGCTTCTTCGCAGCCTTCGACGGGCCGGCCCGCGCGATTCGTTGCGCCTGCGCCGTCGTCGACCGTGTGCAAGAGCTGGGCATCGACGTCCGCACGGGCTTGCACACAGGCGAGTGTGAGGTCGCAAACGGCAAGGTCGCGGGGATCGCCGTGCACACAGGTGCCCGCGTTGCGGCCAACGCGCAGGGCGGCGAGGTCGTAGTGTCGAGCACCGTCAAGGACCTCGTCGCCGGCTCCGGGATCGAGTTCGAGGACCGAGGCCTCCACGAGCTGAAGGGCATCCCCGGCGAATGGCGGTTGTTCAGCGTCCAGCGCGGACCCACCTAGCTCGACAACTCGGTGAAGAGCGTCAACTGCAGGCCGGCGGGCGCTACGAGACGCGAGTTGAGTGAGTTCCAGGGTGTCCGTACGGGCTCGGCGATCACGTTCGCGCCCGCGGCTTTCGTCGCCCTGGTCGTCGCCGCCGAGTCGGCGACTTGGAAGGCCACACGGATCTGGCCGGCAACCCGGTGCCCGACCTCCACGTCGTCGATGTACTCGGCGTAGTCCGGATCGGCGATCTCCATCGTCGCCCGGCCGGCCTCGAGGATCGTGAGGCGGCCGCCGTTCGGTGACGTGAACGTCTCCTGCTCACGGAGGCCGAGCACGTCGCGGTAGAAGCCGAGCGCGTCGTCGTAGTCCGACGTGGTGACGACCAGACGGAGCTCATGCACCCCGGCTGCGTTCTCTGCTTGGGCCATCCGCTTACCGCGTCGACGCGACCGATGAGGGTGGCCGGCCGTAGTCGACGGCGGCTCGAACCGGGGTCGGCGCGCTGTCGGCGAGCTGTTTGTCGGGAACCGCGCCAAGTGCGTCGTTGATCGTGGAGAACGCGAGCCGGAATGCGACGAACGCCGTCGCCTCGAAGATCTCCCGGTCGCCGAGTCCCAGTTGGCGCAGCCCTTCGACGTCGGCCTGCGTTGTCGCATTCGGATCTCGCACGACCTGGCGCGCCCAGTCGGCAAGCGCGGCCTCGCGCACGGAGAGCGCCGCCACCGGCCCGCCGATGATGATTCCCGCCGCCGTTGCTTCGTCGCTGAGCTTGGCGAGGCGAGTACCCCAGGCGAGCGAGCAGTACGAGTCCTTCCGTTCGGAGGCGGTGGCAGTCACGAGCACGGCCCGGTCGCGGTCGGTCAGAGCCGACGAATCATTCAGGCTGGATCGAAGCGCGATGAACGCGGCGTAGAGATCGGGACGCCAGCACCACAGGCGGGTCAGGTTGTTGACGTAGCCGTCGTCGTTCCGGTCTTCGTCGAAGGCCGCGTCCCTCGCGTCGCTCGCAGGCGGCTCGTCGACAAACATCATCGGGTTGGGCATCGCATGATTTTCGCCGTCGGCGCGCGGCCTCGCAAGGGTGACCCAACGCCGAAGAATCAGGCGACTGGAAGCAACAGGTCGATCACTTCTCGGCTGCGATAGAACTCGATTGCCGGGCGCGACACCCGGTATTCCTTCGCTATGGGATCGAAGCTGCCGAAGAACTTGCGGCCTTTCAGCCCGACCAGCTCTTCGAATTCCGCCCAAGCGCTTGTGATCGCTTCAGGAGTGTCTTCGGCACGCATGAACATCACCGGCGTATCCGCGCGCTCCACTCGGACTGGTTCGAATATCTCAGACCGCGAGGGTTCCATGGATCAAGCATATGTCGGATGATTTCCGAGCCTTCCGCGACTGGCTCAAGGACTGGGCCGACAACGTCGGAACCGATCTGGCATCCGGGATGGCCGAGTCGCCGGGCTGGAACGTCTTCGCACTGCAGGACGGCGTCGTCTACCACAGGTACTCGCGCACCGCTCCCGACCGCTTCCTGCTCGCTCCCTACTACTCCCAACTGCTCGACCAGATTCCCGACGGGCGTGACGCCGACTTCCCGCTCCGCCGCCATGACGAGTACTAGCAATCGGTCCTGAAAGGCTGAAAGCCGCGGCGCTCATAGTTCGGCAGTGCATGCGGGTGATCGTCTGAAGAAGTCTGTACCCACACGCGCTTCGTCGGCCCCCCTCGCGACGTGAGCTTCCAGGCCGTCTCCGCCGTCTGTGTCAGGAACGCGCCGCCAAATCCCTTGCCGACGAATTCAGGCACGAGCCCGAACACGACGATCCCCACGGCGCCGTTCGGTTCCGCCTCCAACTCCACAAAGCCAGCGATTGTTCCACCCACTCGCGCAAGCCAGGCGCGGACTCCCGGACGCGACAGCTCTTCCTCCCACTGCGCGACCGACCAGCCGATACGGCCACCCGACGCGAGCGCCGCCCAGATTCGGACATAGGTCGAGCGAAGGATCGGCGCCGCAGCCCGATCGACCTCGTCAAGTTCGAGAGGAGCCGGTGGAGGACGCCCAGGCACAAGCTGCGCCGGCGAAGTCATCTCGAGGCACGTTACGACCTCGTCCATCTGGTCAGAATCGTAAGCCGCCATCCGACCGCTACCGTCTTCTCGGCTTGCTCGGCTTACGTCGTGCTCGCAAGGTTGGTCGCCCACTCGACAATCATCCGAGCAGCTTCGTCGACGTCGACCGACCCGGTATCGACGATGAGGTCTGTCGGCAGACGACTGCGGACTGCACTTCGAGCTGCTCGTAATGACGACGAAGAAAGCGCGGATCGCGAGAGATGCCCGTGTTGGATCCTGCTACACACGCCGGAGCGCGAGGTCCATCGAGACGTGCACCATCACACACAGCGGTGCCACGCGTGAGCGCAGCGCGCTCAAAAACTCTGCGCGCTCTTCTTGTCTGAGGAAGTCGCCCTCCACGACGACGACACTCACCCCATCTTCGAGCAGCCCGTCCGTCGAAGCCGCCGCCGCGCGTCTCGCGCGGCGCCACTTCTCAAGCGTGTCTTTGCGGCTCGGTCGTGTTCGAGCATCTCATAGACGAGGTCGAGGTCCGCGACCGCCCCTGTATCCCTCGGCGCTCGAACCGCGCCACGACCCCCGCGACCGTCGACTTGCCGCTCGCGATCGGCCCGCAAATGACGATCACCATGCGTCAATCTTGCACGGGCTCAACCGGACAGCTTCCAACCTCAGATCCAGTCAGGGAACTAGAGTCGCCCGATGCTGTTTACGCCGGAAGCGCACGAGGCGCTCGCGGACGAACCGTGGAGCGCTGAAAACGTGCGGAAGGCGATCGCGTCCATCGTTGCCGACGCGGAGAGTGCATTCGACGATGGTTGGCCGACGCATCCACAGGACGTGGCGGACGACGACGACGCGTCGGCCAGGTTCCGCACGGTCTATCTCGGAGGTGCGGGGGTCGTGGATGCGCTACACCGCCTCGCGCGGCGGGGCTACTTCGAGTTACGACGGGACTACGTCCCGTATCTCGAGCGTTCGCTCGAAGCCCAGCCGGACTTTCCCGACGAGGACCCCGAGCGCAGCCTTTGGATGGGCGAGACGGGAATCCGGCTGGTGTTACAGAGGCTCGCACCTTCGCAGGCGAATCTCGAGCGGCTGTCGGAGCTGATCGCGGCGAACGAGCGAGACGAACGGTGCGAATTGATGTGGGGCTGTCCCGGCACGATTCTCGCGGGCCGGGAGCTCAGGCTAGACGTGACGGCGAGCATCGAGTGGTTGCACTCCCGACGTGATCCGGAAGGCCTGTGGACGCAACAACTGGCCGGGCGAAGCAGCCGCTTTCTCGGTCCGGCACACGGATTCGCAGGGTGTGTGCTTGCGCTCGGCGATGTCGCCGCCGTCTCGGAGACGCTCGAGCGCTTTGCCGTCGAGGAGAATGGGCTCGTCAACTGGCCGCCGATCGTGGGAAGGCGACTCGACGAGAACGGCGACGGCCAGATCCGCACCCAGTGGTGCCATGGCGCGCCGGGGATCGTCGCGACGCTCGCCTACATCCTCGACGAGGAGCTTGCGGTCGCGGGCGGCGAGCTGGCGTGGCTCGCCGGGCCGCTGCGAAAGGGCGCAAACCTCTGCCACGGCACAGCTGGGAACGGATACGCATTCCTGGCGCTGCACGAGCGTACGGGAGACGAACGGTGGCTCACGCGGGCGCGCGCGTTCGCGATGCACGCTGCAGCTCAGGTGGACCACAGCCGGTCGGACTACGGGCGCGGCCGCTACACGCTCTGGACGGGCGACCTCGGCACAGCCGTCTATCTCGCCGACTGCATCGACGGCGGAGGGAAGCTACCCCTCCCATAGGACGTTCATCCGTCGCGCGCCGGAGCGCGGGCCTCCGCCACGGTCTTAGCGCGACGCGGCGTGACTGCCGTGGGCCGGCGTTCGGGAAGTCCCCCGTGCGCTGCGGACCATGAAGCGCAGAGCGGCTCGTCGCGTGTCGGCGCCGAGCCGCCCCGGCTACGTCTTACGCCGCCGCCGGCTCAGGGTCCGGGCGCACGAGAACGGTGTCAGCGACCTTGATAACCTCGTCCACCGGAAGGTCGGCGCGCTGTGCGTGCTCGCGGATCGCTTCTTCGCTCGACGCCTGATAGATGCAGACGGTGCCGACTGATCCACCGCCCTCCTCGAGAACGTAGCTACGAATCCACCTGATGTCGTTCGACATCTCCTCGTCTCCAACACGGCTAGACCGTTTGGCGGCCTCGCCAAGCTCTTCAGGCGACCGCCACCCGCTTCGGCGCAGAATCACGTACATGTCCACGTCTTGAGCCTCCTAATGGAAAGGACGGACGCGTCAACCCTTCACGGGCCCGATAGCCGTGTCAAGCTTTCATCGGGTGTCACGCAGCCTCTCGAGGCCGTCCAGGATCAGGTCGAGCCCCACCTCGAACCCGCCCTCGTCACCGTGGTCCGGCTCCAGATGCTGCATGACATGCTCGACGAAGTCGGGGTACTCGTCGGCCGGGACCTCCTGGAGGAAGGTCGCCGCCATGCCCGCGAGGTCCTCCCCTTTGTGCGGGACGCTCAGGTGCAGGTATGTGAACCCGAGGATGTAGGCCTCCAGGATGTGAAACGCGTGATAGCTGAGATCGTCCGATAGGCCCGCTTCGCGAAGCATTCTCAGCATCCAGTCCCCGTGCCGCATCCGCGCGAGGCCGCCACTCTGACGCGTCATCCAGAGGCTGGAAGCCCACCGGTGTCGCAGGAGGACGTCGCGCGCCGAGATCGCGCTTCGACGCATGGCCGTCTTCCAGTCGCCTTCGTCGGACGGCAGGTCGATCTCGGTCGCGACTGCGTCGATGATGCCGGCCAGGATCTCGTCTTTGTTGGCGACGTGGTTGTAAAGCGACATGGCCTCCACCCCGAGCTCCTTGGCGAGCCTGCGCATGCTGAGGGCCTCGAGCCCGTCTGCGTCGGCGAGGGCGATGGCGGCGCGCAGGACGCGCTCCTTGCTCAAGGGGGTCCGCGCTGCGTTCGTGTCGGTTTGCCTCGCCATCACACCCGCGTGCCTGTCCCCTCTCGGGTTGACAAGCTTACATCGTACGTTTAACTTACGCCGTATGCTTACACCGTAGTGTGCGAGCCCCCCGAACCGGAGGTCACCATGCTCACCATCGATCCTCGCGACGCGCTCGTTCTTGCAGACGACGCATCGAGCGCCGCCCGTAGCACCCCCACGCCCGTCACAGTTCAGCCGCGCGCGATGAAAGCGATCGTCGCCTACCGATACGGCCGGCCTGACGTACTCGAGCTTCGCGACGTCGACATGCCGGTCATCGAGGACGATCAGGTGCTGGTTCGCGTGCACGCGTCGTCCGTCAATCCAGTCGAGTGGTACGGGGTGACCGGGCTCTACTTCGCACGAATCGGGCAGGGGCTACGTAGACCAAAGAGCGCGTCCGTGGGAGCCGATCTGGCGGGGCAGGTCGAAGCCGTCGGAAGAGACGTGCAGGGCCTTCAACCCGGTGACGAGGTCTTCGGCACGGCGGCCGGCTCGTGGGCCGAATACGCAGCTGCACGTGAGGCTCGCCTCGCGCCGAAGCCGGCGAACCTGTCGTTCGAGGAAGCGGCGGCCCTACCCGTCGCGGGGATAACCGCCCTGCAGGCTCTGCGCGACAAAGGGGGGATCCAGCCGGGGCAAAAGGTTCTGATCAACGGCGCGTCCGGGGGTGTCGGCACCTTCGCTGTGCAGATCGCAAAGGCGTTCGGAGCAGAGGTGACCGGCGTGTGCAGCACGAAGAACGTGGATCTCGCCCAATCGCTCGGAGCAGACCACGTCGTCGACTACACGCGGGAGGACTTCACCCAGCTCGGCAAGCGTCACGATCTGATGCTCGACATCGCCGGCAGCCGCTCGTTCTTCGATTTCAGACGGGCATTGACACCCGAGGCGACCGTCGTGCTGGTCGGCGGGCCGATGACCTATCGAGGGCTCGGACCTCTGCCCCACCTCGCGGGAACGTTGTTGAAGTCACGAGGCCGGAGCCAAACGGTGAAGTTCTTCGTCGCGAAGATCACGAAGGAGGATCTCGCGTTCCTGGGACAGCTTCTCGAGTCCGGAAAGGTGACACCGGTCGTGGACAGGACGTACCAGCTGAGCGAAGCGGCCGAAGCTCTCCGGTATCTCGGAGAAGGACACGCCAGGGGCAAAGTCGTCATCACCGTGTGAGACGCACACAACTCGACGCGTAGAGTCCGCTTCGTGAGCGCGCCCGAGACACTGGACGCCAAGGAGCTCGCTCAAACCAACGAGAGCCTGCGCGAGCAGCAGCGCGCGGTGAGCAATGTCTTGCGCGCGGTCGCTCGTTCGCAAGGCTTGCAGCCGGTGTTGGACGAGATCGTCGAGTCGGCGACGCTGCTTTGCGCAGGGGACAACGGCCGGCTCTGGCTCGTCAAGGACGGCCTGCTCCTAGCCGCCGCCCAGTACGGGTCGCCCCCGGAGACATACGAGTACGACGTCGAGCACCCGCACAGCGTCGACCGATCCTCATTGGCCGGGCGCGTTGCGCTGACGCAGGTGCCTGTTCACATTCCTGACATCCTGGCCGATCCTGAGTACACCTATCCGGGGCCGCGCCCTTATCGCGCCATGCTCGGCGTCCCGGTGCTGATCGAGAACGACTTGCTCGGAGTCGTCGCGGTCGTGCGTATTCCTCCGGAGCCGTTTGCCAAGGAGCACATCGAGCTCGTCCGCACCTTCGCCGACCAGGCGGCGATCGCGATCGCGAACGCGCGCCTGATCGACGCGGTCGAGCGCCAACGCACCGAGCTCTCGCGCTTCGTCTCGCCGCAGGTCGCCGAGCTCCTCTCCAACGAGCAGGGCGAGCAGCTGCTGGCCGGACACCGCGCCTACATCTCCTGCCTCTTTTGCGATCTGCGCGGCTTCACCGCCTTCGCCGAGACAGCCGCGCCCGAAGAGCTGTTGGAACTCTTGCGCGAGTATCACAGGCGCGGTTCGATCAGCTCGCCGATACCTGGCGGAAGCGCGGCTCCGACCTCGGGCTGGGGATCGGCATCGCCGCCGGCTACGCGACGCTCGGTCGGATCGGCTTTGAAGGCCGCTACGACTACGGCGCGCTCGGGCCCGTCACGAACCTCGCGTCCCGGCTCAGCACCCACGCGGAGCCGGGAAAGATTCTGATCAGCCAACGTGTGCTTGCGGACGTCGAAGACGTCGTCGACGCCGACCCGGTCGGCGAGATCGAGCTCAAAGGCTTCGGCCGGCCGGTCGTCGCCTACGACGTACGCGGGCTCGGTTGAGTTGACGAAAGGCTGAACCCCGCCGAACGCGCTCGGGTCGCGCACTTGAGATCGGCGTGCCTGCTTGTCAAGCTCGTGACGAGCGATGCGCTCTGCCGTCACCGTCGGCACCATCCTGGCCGGCTTTCGCCTGGAGTCGCTCATCGGGGAAGGTGCGATGGGCGCTGTCTACCTCGCCGAGGACACAAGGCGAGGCGGTCCAGTCGCCGTCAAAGTGCTCGTGGCGCAACTGGCGCAGGACGACCGATTCCGTCGGCGCTTCCTACGTGAGTCGCAGCTCGCGGCGAGCCTCGACCATCCGCACATCGTCCCGATCGTCGCTGCCGGCGAGGAAGACGGCGTCCTCTATCTCGCGATGCGGCACATCGAAGGGTCGGACTTGCGTGAGCTCCTACGCCGGGCAGGCAGGCTCGAGCCGGAGCGAGCGCTCGTACCCGGCTGTCTTCGTCATGCGAGCGAACGGCACGCGCGTGCGCCAAGTCAGCCGGGGCGGCTACAACGTGGCGCCCGACTGGGGCCCGCCCGCTGACCAGAGCCTTCAGGGCCGCACGACCATCTACATCTGAAAGGAAGTGAGAAGGATGAAGAAGGCACTTCGAATCCCGCTACTGGTTTCGGCCTTGATCGTGCTTGCGAGCGGCCTCGCGCTGCGTGCGGCGGCGGAGCCGCCGAACCAGGCGAATCGGCTCGAAGCGAGCTTCACCGAGAGCGCTGCGTCGATCACCAACCGGATCGCCGACCTCGGGACCTTTCAGCTGATCAACACGGGCAGCGGAACGGTCGAAGGGTTCGGTCCTGCGACCGTCGTCGTCGGGATCACGCAGGATCGCGCGGTCACCCCCTGCGGGCCGGGAAGCTGGACGAACGCCGCAACGCGGCGCATCGTCCTCGACGAGGGCGTGCTCGTCCTCCGCGAGGTGAGCATCAGATGCCCGACCGCGTCGGGCCCCGACATCACGGGCACGTACGAGGTCGACGGACTGTCGAGCACGGGGATCTTCGCCGGCGCACGCGGTTCGGGCGACGTCACGGCCGATACGGTCGCGCACACGTCCACGCTCTCCGGGAAGCTGAAGCTCGCCGGGTCGGCCGAGGGCTAAGGGCAGGAGAGTCCTCCCCTTCACCTGCTCTACCGGGTCCGCTACCCGGTGGCCGTGGACAGGACGTCGCCGCTCGCGAGGACGACACCGTCCTCGCAGCGTGCTTCGACCAGCCCGCTCTGGAACTGCTGCCGGTAGAGCTGCGCGTAGAGGCCGTTCGCGGCGACGAGCTCCTGATGTGTCCCCCGCTCGACGATCCGGCCGTGCTCGAGCACGAAGATCACGTCCGCTGAAAGGATCGTCGAGAGCCGGTGCGCGATCGCGATCGTCGTGCGGCTCTGCATCAGCGGCTCGAGCGCGTGCTGGACGAGCCGCTCGCTGGCAGTGTCCAGGGCGGACGTGGCCTCGTCCAGGATCAGCACCCGCGGGTCCTTGAGCAGCACGCGCGCGATCGCGAGCCGCTGCTTCTCACCGCCCGACATCCGATAGCCGCGCTCGCCGACGACCGTGTCGTAGCCGTCCGAGAGCTCCATGATCCGGTCGTGGATCGCCGCTGCGCGCGCAGCCGCGTGCAGCTCGGCGTCGGACGCATCCGGCTTCGCGTAGAGCAAGTTGTCGCGGACGGTGGCGTGGAAGAGGTAGGTCTCCTGCGTGACCATGCCGATCGCCTCGGCGAGAGAGGAGAGCTGCAGACCGCGGACGTCGTGGCCGTCCAAGTCGACGCTGCCGCGGCTCACGTCGTACAACCTCGGAATCAGATAAGAGATCGTCGTCTTGCCCGCACCGCTCGGGCCGACGAGCGCGGCGAGCTGGCCCGGCGCGACCTCGAGCGAGACGTCCTCGAGCGTCCAGGGCCGATCACCGTCCATGTCGGTCGCCTCCTCGTAGCGGAACCAGACATTCCGGAGCGCGACCTCGCCCCGGACGCGGTTCAGCGGCAGAGCCCTGGCCCCGGGAGCGTCGACGATCTCGTTCGGGAGGTCGAGGTACTGGAAGACCCGCTCGAACAGCGCCAGAGAGGACTGCACCTCGACCGACGTCTGGAGCATGCTCCCGATCGGGAAGAGCAGCCGGGTCTGCAGGGTCGTGAAGGCGACGATCGTGCCGGCGCTCAGAGCCGACTGACCGGCGACCAGGTAGATCAGCGCCGGCGTAATCGCGAAGAACGATTGCACGAGGGCGAAGAAGCCCCGGCCGACCATCTGCTGCCGTACCTGCAGCCCGGCAAGCCGCAGGTTTTCGGCGCGGTAGCGCTCGACCGCTTCGCGTCGCCGGTCGAAGACCTTGGCGAGCAGGATCCCCGAGACCGACAGCGTCTCCTCGGTCAGCGCCGACAGCTCGGCGAGCGACTCCTGCGTCTCCCCGGAGATCCGACGCCGCACGCGTCCGACGCGCCACGTCACGTAGACGAATACCGGCACTACGGCCAGGGAGAGGAGCGTCAACTGCCAAGAGAGCACGACCATCGCGACGACCGTGCTGAGCACGATGACGACGTTCGAGAGCACCGACGACGCCGTGTTCGTGACCACGTTTTGGACGCCCCCGACGTCGTTCTGCAGCCGTGACTGCAGCTCACCGGTGCGTGTGCCCGTGAAGAAGCGCAGCGACATCGACTGCAGGTGCTCGTACAACCGGTTGCGCAGGTCCTGCATCACCCGTTGTCCGACGACGGTGGTCAGGTAGGTCTGTGCGACCGAGATCACCGCCGCGACGAGCGGGATCGCGACCATCACGCCGACGAGGATGTAAAGGAGATGCAGGTTGCGGTGACCGCTCGCCGGGAAGAGCGCGCGATCGAACACGACCTTCGTCAGCAGAGACGGCGCGACACCCAGGCCCGCCGTGACGAGGATCATCACCAGCACGGCGACGACCTGCCACCGGTACGCACGGAACAGTCGCGCGATGCGCGGGATCAGGCGTCGTCCCTGCACTAGCCCGTTTCGGCGAAGCGCGCGAGTGCGTTGACGAGCGATCGCAACTGACGGCCGCGGTCCGTAAGGCGGTACTCGACGAGCGGCGGACGGGCGTCGATCACCTTCCGCTCGAGCACGCCGGCCTCCTCGAGGTCGGTCAGCCGCTGCGCCAGGGTCGCCGGCGGGATCTTGCCGAGCGCCTGCTGGAACTCGTTGAAGCGGACGGCGCCCTCGTGCGAGACATAGAGGATCGACACCGTCCAGCGACGCTCGAGGAGGTCCGCCGCACGGCGGACCTCCTCGGGGAGCGGCGGACAGCTACGACAGCGCATGCGCCGGCTGCGGCTCGAGCGAGAGCTCCAGCACCTCGTCCAGGCTCATCACCGGGTGGAAGCGCATCTCGTCGCGGACGTCCTCGGGAACGTCGTCGAGGTCGGCCCGGTTCCGCTCCGGGATGATCACGTCGGTCAGGCCGGCAGCGTGGGCGGCGAGCGCCTTCTGCTTCAGGCCGCCGATCGGAAGCACGCGACCCTGCAACGTGACCTCGCCGGTCATGCCGACAGTGTGCTTCACCGGCCGGCCCGTGAGCAGTGAGGCGAGCGCGGTGGTCATCGTGATCCCGGCGCTGGGGCCGTCCTTGGGGATCGCACCCGCGGGCACGTGCACGTGGAAGCTGGCGTCCTCGAAGACGCGCTCGTCGAGGCCGAGCTCCTCCGCGTGCGAGCGCACGTACGAGAGCGCGATCCGCGCCGACTCCTTCATCACGTCACCGAGCTGCCCGGTCAGGACGAGCCCGTCCTTGCCCGGCATCTTGGTCGCCTCGACGAACAGCACGTCGCCGCCCGTCCCGGTGACCGCCAGACCGGTGGCCACCCCGGGCACCGCGGTTCGTTCGGCCGACTCCTGGTAGAAGCGCTGTCGCCCGAGCGCGTCGCGGACCGTCGCTTCGCCGATCGCGATCGGCGGCTGGGCAGTGCCGGACGCCACGGTCGTAGCAGTCTTCCGCAGCAGCTTGCCGAGCTCACGCTCGAGCTGGCGGACGCCGGCCTCGCGTGTGTACTGGCTGACCATCAGCTCGAGGGTGATGTCGTCGATCGACACCTCGTCCTCTCGCAGGCCTGCCCGCTCGAGCTGGCGCGGCCACAGATAGCCGCGGGCAATCGCGACCTTCTCGTCGACCGTGTAGCCGTCGAAGCGGATCACCTCCATGCGGTCGAGCAGCGGGCCGGGGATCGTCTCGGCCACGTTCGCCGTGGCGATGAAGACGACCTCGGACAGGTCGAGCTCGACGTCGAGGTAGTGGTCGCGGAACGAGTGGTTCTGAGCGGGATCGAGCACCTCGAGCAGCGCGGCCGACGGATCACCGCGCCAGTCGGCGCCGACCTTGTCGACCTCGTCCAGCAGGATCACCGGGTTCATCGTCCCGGCGTCGCGCAGCGCACGCACGAGCCTGCCCGGGAGCGCGCCGATGTAGGTGCGGCGGTGTCCGCGGATCTCGGCTTCGTCGCGCACACCGCCCAGCGACATGCGGACGAACTGGCGGTTCAGCGCCCGTGCGATCGACTCGCCGACCGAGGTCTTGCCGGTCCCGGGCGGCCCGATCAGCGTCAGGATCGCGCCGGAGCGCTTGTCCTCGGCGATGCCGCGCTCCTGCCGCAGCTTGCGCACGGCCAGGTACTCGACGATCCGTTCCTTCACGTCCTCGAGACCCGCGTGGTCGGTATCCAGGACCTCACGCGCGTGCACGGGGTCGAGCCGCTCCTCGGAGCGCTTCCCCCACGGCACGGCGAGCAGCCAGTCCAGGTAGGTGCGGATCATCGAGGACTCTCCGCTCTGGTCGCCCATTCGCTCCAGCCGGCCGACCTCGCGCTCGGCCTGCTCACGAACCTCGTCGGGCAGATCTGCCTCGGCGATCTTGCCGCGGTAGTCTTCCGTGACCGAGGCGTCGTCCTCGCCGAGCTCCTTGCGGATCGACTCCAGCTGTCGGCGCAGGATGTACTCGCGCTGCTGGCGCTGAGCACCCTCCTCGACGTCCTCGCGGATCCGCTGACGGATCTGCAGCTCGGCCAAGCGCTCGCGCTGAAGCCGGAGGGCAAGCTCGAGTCGCTCGACCACGTCCACGGCCTCGAGCAGCTCGATCCGCTGCTCGAAGGTGATCTCCGGCGCGTAAGCGGCAGTGTCGGCGAGCGTGCCGAGCTCGCGAATCGAGCGTACGAACGCCGCAATCCGGCCGTCGTCGCCGCGGACCTCCAGAATCTCTTCGACGACCGCACGGTATTCGCGCTCGAGCTCGCGAGTCTTCACGCCCGGCGGCTCTTCGTCCGGATGCTCCTGCACCTCGACGCGGAGCCGACCCTGCGCGTCGGTATGGGCAGCTCCCGCGATTCCGCGGTGCAAGCCGACGAAGGTGACGGCCGAACCGGCGCCGGGCAGGCGCACCCGTTCGGCGACCTCCGCAACGGTGCCGACCTTCGCGTACTCGGCCTCGTGGCGGGGCACGAGCAGCACACGCTCCTCGTCGCCCACGTCGGCCGAGATCGTGACGTTCATATTCGGGAAGACGACGATGTCGTCAAGCGGTACAAGCAGCAGGGTGCTCAAGACCTTCATCACCTTTCTATCGTGTTGCTATGGCAAGAATAGTAGCTACAAGAGATGAAGGTACGCTGTGTTTCAGCCGCCTCAGCGCGCCCGGCGAAAAGGGTCCCTGTCCGTTGTCTATGAAGACAACGGACGTGGGTTCCGAGTGGTCTAGCCGGACGCGACCAGGCGAAGAGCAGGCTGGCCTCGTGGTTGCTGCGTGGAGGTTGGCCCCCGATCAGCTCGCCGGTGCAGTCGCTCAACAGCAGGCAGAGGCCCGGGAGTACTGGGAAGGAACCCAGGCTCGTGGCATGCGTTGCATGCCTACGGAGTCAGTAGTAGCCTCTCCGTGCGGGAAGAAAGGGGGAGAGCATGAAACGATTCTTCGCCGCGCTCGCTGGCGTAGCCGCAGCTTGCGCGCTCGTTCCTGCCACCGCGGCCGCCGACCTGACGGTCGCGAGCGGCGGCGGAAGGGGCACCGTCGACGGTACACAGCCGTTCTCGCAGTTCGGGTTCAGCGTCACCCGCTTCGCGGACGGCTCGGTCCAGGGAAGCTTCAACTGTCTCATGGCAGGGGCGTCGCAATTTCCGGGCTTCACGCTGATGGCCGTCCGGGGTCAGGTGACGAGCGCGGCCATGACAGCGAGCGGCGCGAGCTTCAGCGGTGCCGGCATGTTCCAGACGGGCAACCAAGGGAAAGCGCCGGCCACATTTCATGTCGAAGTGACGGCGGGCGGCCCCGGGATTGGAACGCTTCAGTTGACCCTGCTCACGCCGTTCGTCTTCGTTCTGCGAACGGAGGAGGTCCTGAACGGCCAGATCAGCATCCACTAAGGAATGCAAGAGGGATAGGAGGCAACATGCAACGCAACAGACGGTATTGGTGGCTCGGCATGTTCTTGGCGTTCGGTGCCGCGCTGACGCTCCTGACGACGTTCGCCTCGGCAGCGCCCGGCGGGGCCCAGCACGTTCGCTGGGACATCATCAGCACCACCGGGATACCCCCGGCGCCGATCAACCCGGGAGGTCACGCGTCTGCAACGGCGCCCGACGGTGACATGATCACGCTCACAGGCTCCGGAGATTTTGTCGCGCCCGCGAACGGCGGACGCTCGTCCGCCGCGACCGGAGGCGGCACCTGGACGACCACGAGCGGCGGCAGCGGCACCTATGCGGTCACGGCGCTCGTCACTTGGCAGTTCGCCAATTTCCAGACCGACGTCGGCTTCATCGACAACATCGACGAGGGCAGGGCAGCCAACGGGGTGTCTGTCCTCAAGATCGCGTTCTCAGACGGGAGCACGGGCGTCCTGACCGTGGGCTGCCACGGACCGGGCGCGCCGCCCGGAATCTTCGAGGGCATCGCGACGACGAAGGGCTACAAGACGTACTACACCGTGGTGCCGCCGGTGGGCGGCGTCGACGCCAACCGAACGATCTTCCACGTTCGCTAGTCCTTCGAGCATCGGCATTTGAGAACAGGGCAGTCATATCGACTGCCCTGTTCGTCTGAGTCGGCGAGGCCTTTCGCGCGCAGTTCTTCGACCGAGTCATCGCAGATAGCGGGTGCGCTTGCGGCCTCGATGGCCGCGGCCACCGCATCCGCTAGAGCCAGGAGCGAATCAGCATGAAGAGCGGAGACGGCAAATCGAGGCTTGGCTCGACGTCGACGTCAGCGTCAGGAAAATCGTCGCGCATCCCAGATGCGAGCTCACTCGCTTGCTCTTCGTTGGGCGCGCCGACAGTCAAATACCGCCATCGCCGCTCGACGTGTAGCTGCCGATCGCGCAGGCGCTCCTCCAGCCTCTCAGCCTCGTCACGACTCGACGCTCTCACATGGACGTGCCAGTCGTATTCGCCTTCAGCCTCGGCCTCGCGACGCTCGCGCTCGTCGCGCTGCTCGCGCTCGCGTGTGCGCTCCGCTTCGGTGCGGGGCAGGGCCAGGGAGGCATCCTTCCACGCCTCTTCCAGCGGATGCCAGCGCGTCGTCCGAATGTCGGCCGTCAGCTCGTCTGCCTGAGCCAACTCGCGCACCACGCGCGCGGCCTCGTTCGCTTCCTCCGGTGTTCTCGTGTACAGAAAGAGCTTCGAGCCGTCGCGCGTGACAATCACCCGGCGCCCAAGACGCGCCCTCGCCTCATCGTCTAGGTCGAGCCCTCCAAGGCGCTCGACGAACGAGTAGCCGTGGTGTTCGTCGTCGAGTTCGACCTCGACTCGCCAGTCCTCGTCGGTCACAAGCTGATGATAGGCGTAGGTCGCCGCCGCGCTGGAGGATCCCGAGAAGTACGCCGACCGCTTGAAACGGTTACAGCGCCCGTTCTATCTGGCTAACGGACGGCGTCGTAGGCATTGAGCTGGGCGCCGCGCAGCCTGAGCTCGAGTCGCAGGCTCGTGCTGGCCCGTTGCTTGCCGGTCCAGCCGGCGAGGCCGATGAGCGCGCCGGGAACGACGCGTTGCCGCTCGTGGACGTCGATCCGTGCAAGGTGCGCATAGACGATCTCCAAGCCATCAGCGTCACGGGTGATGACGGTGTAGCCGTAGCCCCGAGAACGATTGGCCGCGAAGACAACGGTGCCACCGACGCTGGCGGCGACCGCGGTCGCGTACGGACACGAGAGCTCGACAGCATTCCCAACCGTCGTTGCGCGCTCGACGACGGCGAGCGGTGGTCGTAGCTTCGGCGTGGCCGGCGGCGGGTTCGCGAGAGCGTCATAGGTTCCGCGCCCCGCGACTCCGTCTGCGCCTAGGCCGGCGAAGCGCTGGAATCCGATCAGCGCGGCGAGTGTCTGCCGACCGAAAGTCCCACGGTCACGGTTCGGGAAGCCGTGATAGCGCAGCTCGAACTGCAACGCGGCGACGTCGAGCCCGACCATCCCCCGCCGAAGCACACGAGTGCCGTAGCGCGGCGCGCCGAGCGGGCCCAAGACGGAGAGCGTCCGTCGGTTGACGAGATTCACGCTCGCCAGCTGAAAGCGGCGCTGCAACGCGCGAAGCGCCGACACGGTCTGAGGCCCCCGGATGCCGTCGATCGGCCCTCGATAGAACCCTTTGACGGCCAGCGCGGTCTGTAAGCCCGCGACGTTCGGGTCCGGGCGCTGTCGATCCGCGACCGCCGCACCGGAAATGCCGCTCGCTACCAAAGCGAATACAGCGACTGCGATCAGCGGCCAGTGACGCATCCGCGCCGCCTTCGACAGGGCGGTAATGGCTCCTTCCAACGCGCAGGCTCAGCAAGGCGAGCCTGCTCGAACGCTCCAACGGTGGATCGCCGAAGGCGACTAGCGGAGCCGCCGGCGAGCGGCGAGTGCTCGAGAGGTTCGACTCGTACGCGGCTCCGTCAACGGAAGCCGACGTACGCGCCGTGGGTCGTGCCGTCGCGCAGCGTAAGCAGCAGCTCCTTGCACGACCCCGCCCACGACTTGTCCGTCCGCCACGCAAAGGTGTACCGGTCAGGGCCCGCGCTGTAGCCGAGCGAACCGGATGCCGGCGACGAGTCGTCCGTCGTCGCACCGCACGGACGCCAGGCGGCGCGCGCAAGCACGCCCGCGCCCTGATTGCCGTGCAGCGAGAACTTCGCCGGCACTACATCTCCCGCCCGTGCGCTCGCGACGGCAGGCTCCGCCAGCAACGGTGAGAAGAAGCCGTCGAACTCGTAGACGACGGAGTACGTCCGAGTCGCGAACGACGCGTTGCCCGACGAGTCGATTGAGTCGACGCGGAAGGTGTGCGCCCCGTAGGACGAGGTGTCGACCGAGGTCCCAGTGCAGGAAACGCGGTAGCCGTCCACATCGTCGTGGCAGTAGTACTGGGGCGCCACCACCTCGCCGAGGTGGAATGCGGCACCTTCGGCCGGGGAATCGATCCGGATCTCCGGTGAGGTCGTGTCGACGATCCTGTAGATCACGGTCGTCCGCGAGTGATTGATCGCGCCGTCGTAGGCGTCCACCTGGAACGTGTACGTGCCGAGCTGATCGGTCGGAAGCGGATAGCCGTCCGGGTACGTGCCGATGCAGCCGACGATCCCCGAGCCTCCGGGCCCGTCGTCGCAGCTGAAGCGCGCGTACAGCTCCGCACGGAGGGGATATGACGCACCGTCGACGGGAGTGGTGATCGAGGCGGTTGGCGGGATCACGTCGTTCACGGTGTAGGTGTGCGTGACCGTGGTCTGCGCACCCACATAGTCGACCGCGTGCACCGTGAACGTGTGGTCGCCGACGCGGCTCGTGTCGATGTATGCCCCGAGGGGGACGTCGCCGTCGCAGAGAATCGCCGGCCAGCCGAGCGGCCCGGGCAGGCACGCGTAAGCAGCCTGCACCTGCTGGCCCTGGTAGAAGGCCCAGCCGTCCGCGGGCGACTCGAGGATCACGATTGGCCCGTTCGTGTCGTCGTCGGCTACCGCGGTCGCAGCGAAGCAGAGAACGGCGCCGAGCAAGAGCACTGCGAGGCGAAACGAGCGCATCGAGGCGACCTCCTGTCCTTGGCGTGCCGCGCGCCGCTTGGGCTGTCGCGCAGACCTTGACGGGAAGCCCATGGTCCGCGCATCCCCCAGCAGGGTTATCGCCCGGACCGCTCCAGGCAACGGCGCTCCGCCGCGCGCCAACCACTGTGAGCGCCCACCGCGCGGAAGCCCCTACGGCGAGCCAAGCGCGGGGGCGCGGCCTTGGCAGGGCCGCCTTTTGTACAGACAGCGAGGGTGGTGCAGACTCGTGGGCATGGCGACGATGGCCGATCTCGATGAGCTCGCGCTCGCGCTGCCGCAGACAACGAAGGAAGTCTCCGAGGACGGCCGACCCTCGTATCTCGTCCACGGCAAGCGCTTTTGCCTCCAGCGCAGTCGCCGCAAAGACGCCGTCGATGCCGAAACCGGTGAGCGGCTCGACGACGTGCTGATGTTCCGCGTCGCCGACCTCGACGTGAAGGAGCTGATGCTCTCCGACGGACGCGGCATCTACTTCACGACCCCGCACTTCAATGGGTACCCCGCGGTGCTCGTTCGCATTCGCGATCTCGCGCGCCTCGATCGCGACGAGCTGTACGACCTAGTGGCCGAGGCGTGGCTGACCCGCGCGCAGAAGCGCCTCGCGAAGTCCTGGCTTGCCGAGCACGAAGTCGGCGACTGAGTACTCTGCGGCGGCTTGCGGGCGCGGTGTGGGGAGCCGATGCGGGGTCAGGTGGACGAAGGCGTCGTGGGCCTCGAGTGTCGTGGTCAAGGATCGGCGGCACACTTCGCTACGCCGAGTGCGCGCGGGGCGCTCCGGTCGCCAGGGAGCTAACTCGGGCAGGTGACCAGAGCTCGCGTCAGATCATCGGCAGCGACGCGCTCAGTCTTATAGATAGTGGGCAGGCGTAGATACGTGCCACCTGCGCAATCGCCCGAAACGGCGACTATTGCACCTTGTGAAATTGACAACAGAAGTGGAGCTAGTCGGACTCGAACCGACCTCCTGAGTGCGATATCGACCGAACGGGCTTCAGCCCGCGCGCACGTCCGGTCCAGAGAGAGAGACGGCGCGCTGTTCCGCTTTCGTGCCACCGGTGGGAAACCCGATCGCCGTCGCATACAACGGCATCTCGTACTCGATGTCGATGGTGAGCAACGCGGCCAGTTCGTCGTCGAAGAAGCCGCCGAGATTGCAAGCGCCGAGCCCAACCTCAACAGCAGCGAGGTCGATGTTCTGCGCGACGTGGCCGGCTTCGAAAAGCAGGTAGCGGTAACCGCGATCACCGTACTTACCGAGCGAGCGACCCCAAACCGCAGTCGTGACGACAATTGCGCCGGCTCGGGAGATGTACTCCTGCCCCATGAAGAGGTACGTCAGTAGCGCGCGCGGGACCGCACCTTCGCGAAGCTGTTCGAGCAATCCGCCGACGGGGTGAAAGTGGTAGACGCCCGATGACAATCTACCGACGGAGTTGGCGATCACGTAGAGCTCGAGCGGGTAGAGACCGCCGCCCGACGGAACGGGCCGTTCGATGAACTCGAGGGCGCCGAGCTCGGAGACTTCGACGATCCCGTAGGCTGCGCTGAGAACAGCGGCAAGCTGTTCAAAGGTGAGTCCTTGGTCGGAAAAGGCCCGGCACGATGCGCGTCGCTCGAGCAGCCGCACGAGGTTCCCCTCGACCGACGTCTGCGGAAGCGGAATCGTGAGCGCCGAGGGGTACTCCTTCCCGGGTTCGGGAGGATGGAGCTCTTCGTCGGGATCGAGCGTGTTGAAGATCCAACGGCAGGTATTCCGGTGATACAGCCACGCGAGCGGTTGGCCTTCCCGAAACAGGAGGTGGTCGCTCATGCCAGTGGATGCGGTTGCAGGTTCAGCGTCGCCAAATCCCTTTCGACGGCCGCACCACGTCGTCCGCCGTACGTCCAAACTCGATCGCCGCCGAGACGAGCCTCGTAGGCGCCGAAGTGGATCGGCTGGAAGCCGGGTACGTGGACGCGGACGACGGAAACGCCCAGCGACTCCAGATCCGCCGGGGTCAGATTGACGTAGACGATGTCGGTCCCCGAGGCAGCGAGCTCTCGCGCGATCGACTCTAGCGTCATCGCCGCGTCGTCTGTCCGCGGCCCCGGCTCGGGGTCGCCGGACGGCGAATCGAGCCAGTGTCCGAGGTGGTGGAGCTGGGACACATCGGCATAGAGCAGGTCGTGGTCTTCGAGATCGGCGACCTGCATGGGGTCCGCGAGAAGCTCGGCCAACCGCCGGCGCGTGTCTGGGTTGCGCAGCCGCGCGCGGAGCGCAGGACGCACCTGGCCGACTTCGAGCGCGGCTCTGCGGGCCGCCGCTCGCCAGTCGAGATCTGCGCCGAGCCCAACCACCACCGCCGGCCGATCGGTAGCGGAGTTCGAGTCGACCCCGAACGCCGCGCAGACGAAAACGGAGTGGTCGGTCTCGAGGAGAACGAGGTGCAACTCGACGCCGCGTCGGCCATATGCGCGCGCAAGGTCGATCAGCGTCGGATCGCGGGCGGTGTCGGCGTCAACCTTGACGCCCGGACGGCGGCGAAGCCAGCCGATCATGAATGCATCACGCTCGAGCACTTCGTACAGGCCCGAGAGAATCGCGGAGGCGAGGCTGGGGCCGGCGGCGAGGCCGTTCGAGGTCACCTGACACAGGTATTCGCCCGGCTCGGTCGCTGCGTAATCGAGGAACGTCCCGAGGGCCGGCACGAACACCCGCTCGTTGTCGTGCACGCGGCGCGCTTCCACCCACCCGATCCTCGCGTCCTCACGCCATCTCTCGTACTTGAGCTGCGCGTACTGTTCGTCCGCGTACAGCACGAGCGCCTCAGGAGTTACAGCGGGAAGATCGAGGTCCCGTGCCCGTGCGCGAACGATCTGGTGCAGATCCCATTGCGCCGCCCCATACCGCTCGAGCGCTTCTCCGAGTGCGCTCGTCTCGGCGGCGCTTTGCTTCATCCCTTTGCCCGATGCGATCGTGAACGGTTCTTGGTCACGGGCGAGGAAGTGATGGTTCGAAAGCTCGGCGCGCACGACGATGGGTCGGTCGGGCTCAGTCGGATCCCGCGGAATCCGGCTGAGTCTCCGAACGATGCCCGCGCGTTCGTCGACCAGCCGCGGCCGAAGCTGCGTGAGGTTATCGGGCGAGACCGCCGCCCCACGCAGCTCGCCGATCGGCGGCTGCGGCGGCGGGTGGGCTTTTTTTCGGCACGCCGGACAGTCCGGTCGCTGGAGGACTGGACGGAGGTGCGTTTCCAGCGACAACGCGTCGAACTCCCAGACCCTGCCCGCGGTGACCGGAAGGCCGAAGGCGGCCAAGACCTTGACGATTTCGGCCGCTGCAACCGACGCTATGAGCGGGGCGAGCATCGGAAACCCCGCTCCCTGGGGTTGGTCCGGCTGCTCTGACGCGGCAGCTGCGGTCTCCCATGCCATGGCCGTCTCGTAGTCGTCGGCGTTTGCCAACTCTCGCATGCGCCAGCAGAGAAAGCACGGGCCCTCGCCGGGCAGCACGAGCGGGCCGACACTCGCGCGCTGCCCCTCGATTCGCGCGAACAAGGCGCGAAGGGGAGTCTCCAGTGCGATTTGATTGAGCCAGTGTGCGCTCTGGAGCCTGCCAGTCCCACCCGTGTGCACCGCAAGGTCGCACCCTCGGAGATGCTCGGCGAGCTCGTCCTTCGACGCGACGAGCGGCGCATTCTCCGGCGGCACCGCGGCAACCTCGTTGAGCCCGACCTTCGCCAATTCGTCGGCCAGGAGGCGATCGGCATCCTGAGTGCCCACGATCGCGATCCGCCGCGCCCTCAAATGCTCGATCGCCGCGTCCTCCAGCTGCAGCGCGGCAAGGAAGCCTTCGGCGTTCGCCTCGCTCGTACGTTCGTCCAGAGCGCCGGCATCGACTAGCCGATCTAGCCAGCCGCCGAGCTCCGACGGATCGATGTCCGGCAGAGCAGCGGCAATCGCGGTTCGGTCTCGCGAACCGTCGAGCAGCGGAGCAAGGCGCTGCTCGATGAATTGCGCAACCGGCCCCGACAACCGCATCCGAAGATGATCCGCAACGAAGGCGATGCCGTCCTCGAGCGAGACGACGCGAACGCCCGGTGCCAGACGCAGGGCTTTCAGGCGAGCTTCGGCCTCACCCACCAAACTGCCTGAAGTCGCTGACGCCGCCGACCGTTCCACCTCTCAGGCACGGGCCGCAGATGCACTCGACGTCGCAAAGCCGACAGATCTGGCAGACGCGGCAGATCGTGCACGCCCGGCAGATCGAACAGCGAAAACAGTCGTTGATGCCACAGAAGTCGCCCCAGTCGGCTGCAATGACATCACGGACCTTCATGTAGGCCTGGACCTCGTCAGCCGACAGATCGACCGGCTCGCGTTGGGCGCGCCCGCGAAGCTGATTCTCAAGCTCCTCGATGCGCCCTTCGAGCTTCTTGATCCTGTCTTCAGCCACCGCCGTCTCCTCTCGTCGCACGTCGTCTTCTTGTGCCGCAGAGTCGACGTCGTCCGCTGCCTCAACTCAGCTGAGCCGTCACCGCGTACTCTGACACACCGGCTGCGACTTTGAAATCTGGCTTCCCGTCAGCCCCTGGGGGCGTCGACGCGCCCTGCGCGTCTCGGCATTGGCAATGGCCTTCCCGCCGCCGCGAACTCAGCGCTGCGGAGCGGCGAGCGTCCGCCGCCGCAATAGCCCTAACCGGTGGTCGCGCCGGAAAGCGAGTCGCGCAGCACGCGAAATACGCCCGACCGAAAGACGGTAGAACGACGGTACAACCGAGCCAAGTCGATCCGCAAGACCAAAAGAAAGAGACCCGCAGATGCAGGCCTTGTTAAGTGGAGCTAGTCGGACTCGAACCGACGACCTCCTGGGTGCGATATCGACCGCCGACGTCGTGTGACGGTCAACCGAAGCGTGTCGGTGCCGAGTCTGCCGCGCGGGCTTCGTTGCGGTTGCGCGGGTCAACTGGGCAACGAGGTGTCTACTGCGGGTGAGACGATGGGAGCACCATGCCCGTGAGGATCGGGTCGCGGCTGCGGGCCGCCTTCGCGTCCGGGGACTTCGAGTCGCTGCGGGCGCTTTACGCGCCGGAGGCGCTTCTCGATTGGACGCTGCCGGGAGAGCGCCTGCAGGCGCGCGGCCCGGACGAGATCGTCTGTGCTCTGGCCTCGCGCTGGCGCGGCGGCGAGCTCTTGCGCTGGGACGAGTCGCGGTTCACCTCGGGCGTGACCGTCGAGTTCGAGGGCCGAATGGGCGGCAGGCTCGCGCGTCAGCGGCAGTTCGTGCAGGTTCGCGGCGGTCGCGTAGTGCGTCACCAGGCGTACTGCGCGCGGCCGCACGGAGCCGAGCCGGACGAGCTGCCCGACGACGGAGCGCTTGCGGCAGCGCGGCGCCTCGGTACGATCGCGCGGCGCGAGCCGCTCACGCACGCCGGCCAGTCCGGAAACAGCCTCGAGCGGATCGTCCTCGCGGACGGGCGCAATCTCGTCGCCAAGCGACTGTCGCCAGACGACTGGATCGCGCGGAACACGCACGACGAGGGACGCGAGGTGGAACTCTGGGAGCAGGGCGTACTCGCGCGCATGCCCGCCGTCGTCGACCATGCCGTGTTGGACGCCGGCCGCGACCGAGACGCGGGCTGGCTGCTGATGCGCGACGTCTCGCGCGAGCTGCTGCCGCCGGACCGGCGTCTGACGCGCGCGGAGAGCCGGCGCCTGCTCGCTGCCGCCGCCGCGCTGCATCGCGTCTTCGCCGGCGAGCGCATCGTCGGGCTCTGCACGCTCGCCGACCGGATCTCGCTGACGGCGCCGCGTCTGCTCGCGCGCGAGGGCGACGCGCCCGACTACCTGCCGAAGATCCTCGTCGTCGGCTGGGAGGTCTTCTTCGACACCGTCCCGGCCGATGTCGGCGACGCCGTCGCCGATATGTTGGACGATCCGGAGCCCGCGGCTGCCGCGCTCGCGCGCTTCGCGCGGACGCTCGTCCACGGCGACCTGCGTGGCGCCAACGTCGGCCTCGCGCGCGAGCGCATCGTCGCGCTCGACTGGGGACTCGCGTCAGAAGCCCCACCCGAGCTCGACTTCGCGTGGTACCTCTTCGTCAACGGCTGGCGCATCGACGCCACGCGCGAACACCTGATCGAGGACTTCTGCGAGCTCGAGGGCGACCTGCACGATCGGCGCGCGCTGGCCGCATCGTGGATCGCCCAGCTGTGCTGGCACGGCGGCCTGCTCGCGCACGAGCTCGTCGAGTCGAGCGACGAGAAGCGCGAGCGCGCACGCGCCGAGCTCGACTGGTGGGTGCAGCGCGCACGCGAGTCGCTGGAGGTGCTTTGAGCGACTTCAAGTCGTTCGAGGTTGCCGGCTGGACCACGGAGGGGAAGGCGTTGCGTTACGACGCATTGGCGGGACGCGTTACGCGCGCCGTCGTCGAACCGCTACTCGACGCGTTGGACGTGCAGGCGGGCGAGCGCTTCCTCGACGTCGCAACCGGTCCGGGCCACCTCGCGGCGGCGGCCGCGACGCGCGGAGCGCGTGCGGTCGGCGTTGACGTCTCCCTGGACATGCTCGCGCTCGCGCGCGAGCGCTACGCCGACGTCGCGTTCGTCGAAGGCGACGCCGAACAGCTGCCGTTCGCCAACGACGCGTTCGACGCCGCTGCGGCCGCCTTCGTCCTCCACCACGTACCGCAGCCGTGTCGCGTGACGGCCGAGTTGCTGCGCGTCGCGCCGCGCGCCGCCGTCGCCACGTGGGCGCCGTCGGAGGAGCAGCCGCTCTTCGCCTCCTTCGGCGCCGCGTTCGACGATGCGGGCGCCACCGCCGCCGACCTCCGGCGAGGCCCCTCGCGCGAAGAGCTGGGACGCGAAGACGTCCTCGCGGCGCTGCTTCCCGGCGCGCGCGTTTTCACGGTCGGCTTCGAGCACGAGTTCGCGGACGCTCGTTCGCTCTTCGACGGCTTCCTCGAAGGAAGCGTCAACACCGCCGCGCGCCTCGCCGCGCAGCCGCCCGACGTCCAAGCGAGCGTGCGCGACGGGTTCGCCCGCCGCCTCGACCCGTACCGTCGCGGCAAGACGATCGTGCTGCCGGTGTCCGTAAAGTTCGCCGTCGCGGGGCGGCTCCCCCGCAGCCCGTAGCTGAGTCACCGGTTCGAAGAATCGCGATCGAACGAAAAGGCCCGCAGATGCGGGACGTCGTGAAGTGGAGCTAGTCGGACTCGAACCGACGACCTCCTGGGTGCGATCCAGGCGCTCTCCCAACTGAGCTATAGCCCCGCGGAGGGCACAGTGTAGCCGCGGTTCAGTTGCGGCAGAACGCCGTGTCCAGCTCGTTCGTGATCGCCGCGCCGGCACGGTTTCCCACTGACGTGTTGACCAAAATGACAACGACGCGCGATCCGTCGCGCTTCGCGAAGATGAAGGACGTGTAGCCGGGCACCTCGCCGGTGTGGCCCCAGACGTCGCTGCAGGTCACGGCGAGATGCATCATCCCCAGGCCGTAGCCCGGCCCATCGCGATCGGCGCCCATCGGCACGGTGTCCTCCATCACCGCCAGGAGCTCGGGTCGCAGCAGATCACCCGCGAGCAGCGCGCCGTAGAAGCGCGCGAGGTCGTCCGCCGTCGAGACGACTGCGCCCGCCGCCCAGGCCCAGGACGGATTCCACGCGGTGATGTCGCGAAAAGTCCTCACCGGCACGAAGCCGTTGTTCGGTAGGAGGTATCCGTGCGCGAACGGCGCCGGCATCACGGCGTTGGTGGTCGGAAACGCGCTGTGGCCGAGACGCAGCGGCGCGAAGATTCGGTCGCGCAACTCGTTTCCGAGCGGATGTCCGGTGATCCGCTCGACGATCAAGCCGAGCAGGATGAAGTTCGTGTTCGAGTAGTACCACACCGATCCGGGCGCAAAGAGCAGCGGCCTGCCGTCGATCAACGAGAGGATGTCTTGCGGAGTCCAGACACGAGCAGGCGTAGCGACGAGCGCGCGCGAAAACGTCACTTCGTCCGTGTAGTTCGCGACACCGCTCGTGTGGTTGAGCAGCTCCGGCACGGTGATCTGCGAGCCGTTCGGGACGACTCCCGGCAGCCAGCGCTCGAGCGTGTCGGTCAGCGCGAGCTTCCCCTCGCCGACCAGCTGCAGAGCGACCGTCGCAACGAACGACTTCGTGATCGAGCCGACGCGGAACGACATCGCCGGCGTCAGCGCCTGCTTCTTCTTCAGATCAGCACGGCCGGCCGCGGCTGCGCGCACGCCCGTCGAGTCGCGGACGTAGACCACGGCGCCCGGTGCTCCCGCCGCGACGATCCTCTGCGCCAGCGGCTTCAGCTTCGGCTGCGCTCCCAACGCGACGGTTGGCGCCGTCGCGAGAGCGACGAGGGCGGCTAAGAATGCGATCGTGCGCGTCGCCCTCATCGTCCCCCAGCGTACTCCGGCGCCTTGAGGGCTACGTACGAGCTCGACCCGCCCGAGTGGGCCGAGACCCTCGCCGTGCTGGAGTCGACGAGCCTCCCGGACGGGCCTGAGGCGGTGCGGGCGCGCGTCGTCTCGGCGGAAGGGGCTCGCGTCACCGTGGACTTTCCCGCGCTCGACGAGCCTATCGGCGTCGCGGCGCTCGTCTCGTGCGTCGCGGGCGAATGGGCCGACCGCGCTGACGTTCAACGCTGCCGCCTCGTTCACGTCGAATGGCCGACCTGGCTGCCCGGTCCCAGCCGTCCCGCCCCGGCGCGGGTGCTGGTGGGCGGAATCGTGAAGCCCGCGCTCGGCCTCACCCCGGCGCACGTCGCGGACACCGCGGGTGCGTTGTCGCGCGGAGGCGCAGATCTCGTGAAGGACGACGAGCTCCTGACCGATCCTTCGTGGTGCCCGCTCGTCGAGCGTGTCCGTGCGGTGGCGGCGCAGGGCGCCTTCTACGCGCCGAACGTCACGGGCGCGACCGAGACGCTGCTCGCGCGTGCGGAGGCGTGCGTCGAGGCAGGCGCATCCGCGTTGATGCTGAACGTCTTCGTGCAAGGGCTGGACGCGCTCCGCGCGCTGCGCGAGGCGGAGCTGGGCGTGCCGATCTTCGCGCACCGCGTCGGGGCCGCCTTTCTCGCGCGGGGCGAGCGCGTCGGCGTCGCGGGACGCGTCCTCGCCGAGCTGACACGCCTCTGCGGCGCGGACTACGTCCAGGTCGGCGCGTTCACGGAGCGCGTGCACGACACGCCGGACGAGGTTCGCGAGCAGATCGCCGCCGCGCGTCCCGCGGTTGCGGTGATCGGCGGCGGCGTCGGGCCTGAGAACGCGGCCGCGCAGCTGCGAGAAGCCGGCACTCGTGAAGGCGTGATGCTCCTGCTCGGCTCCGCCGCGTACGTGGATCCGGACGGCCTCGAGAGCGCCGTCACGAGAACGGTGGCCGCATGCGCGTCCTGACCGAGCGCGAGCTCAACCGCGCGACGCTCGCACGTCAGTTGCTGCTCGGGCGAGCGCGGCTGCCGATCCCGCGCGCGGTCGAACGTGTCTGCGCGCTGCAGGCCCAGTACTCGCCGTCTCCGTACATCGCGCTCTGGTCGCGTGTCGAGGGCTTCCGCAAGGAGCAGCTGACCCGCGCGCTCGAGCGCCGACAGGTCGTGAAGGCGACGCTGATGCGCATGACGCTGCACATGGTCTCCGCCCGCGACTACCCGTACTTCGCTTCGGCGTGGCTGCCGGCCGCGCAGGAGTCGACGCCGCGGGTCGGCGCCGAAAAGATCGCCGAGCTCTCCGGGCTCGTACACGCCGCATCCGCGAAGCCGGTGACGCACGGGGAGCTCGAGGCGATCGCCGCCGAGGAACTCGGCGGCCGGTGGAGGGTCCGCTTCCTGGCGCCCCTGCTGCACCTTCCGCCGAGCGGCGCCTGGCGCTTCCACGGAACCCCGCACGTCCAGCTGATGCAAGCCTGGCTCGGCTCCGAGCTTCCCGAACGCGATGCCGGCGCCGAGCGGCTGGTCCGCAGCTATCTCGCGGCCTTCGGACCGGCGACGCAGAGCGATCTGCTCAGGTTCACCGGCACGCGCGTCGGCGACGTCCGCCGCGGCATCGAGCGGCTCGAGCTCCGCCGCTCCCACGACGAACGAGGGCGCGTGCTCCTCGACTTGCCGCGAGGGCCCTTGCCCGACCCGGACACGCCTGCGCCCGTCCGCTTCCTCGCGAAGTGGGATTCCGTGATCCTCGCCTTCGACGACCGCTCGCGCATCCTGGCGCCGGAATTTCAGCCGACCGTGATTCGTAGGAACGGCGATGTACTCCCCTCGTTCCTCGTCGACGGCAAAGTGGCCGGGATGTGGAGCGTCGAGCGTACGAAGGACAAGGCGACGCTGCTGCTCGAACCGCTTGCGCCGCTTCCCGTGCGCACGAGGCGCGAGGTCGTAGGCGAGGGCGAGCGCCTCGTGCGCTGGATCGAAGACGACGCCGTGTCGTTCAGCGTGCGTTGAGCGAGCGCGTCCTCACCAAGCGCGATCTCAACCGGGCGCTGCTCGCGCGCCAGATGCTGCTCGATCGCGTTCGTGCGCCGCTGCCGCGCGTCGTCGAGCGAATGGGCGGAATTCAGGCGCAGTACGCGCCGTCTTCGTACATCGCGCTCTGGTCGCGCGTCGAGGGATTCGAGCGCGAGCATTTGACCCGCGCCCTCGAACGGGGCTCGCTGATCCAGGCAACGGTGCTGCGCGGAACGATCCACGTCGTCTCGCGCCGGGACTACTGGCCCTGGCGCGCAGCCGTTCGCGAGTCCGACGAGGAGTGGCTTCGAAGCGCTTGGCCGAAGCTCGCGGCGCTCGATCGCGGGGCCACGGGAAGGACGCTGCGTGAGGCGCTCCTCAGTGGGCCCCGGCACCGCACGGAGCTCGTCGCGCTCGTCGGCAAGGAGGCGTGGCAGGCGGCCGACCTCGAGCTCGTGCGAGCGCCGCCGTCCGGGACCTGGGAGAACCGGCGTGCGCACCTCTTCGCGCTCGCGGAGCACTGGGTCGGACCCGACGACGCCCAGGCCGACGACGGCCGCGAGCTGCTCGTGCGCCGCTACCTCGGGGCATTCGGGCCCGCCCGGACCGCCGACGTTCGGACCTGGGCACGGCTCGGGCGCGACGACGTCGAACGCGCGCTGGCGCGGATCCGCCCGCAACGGTTCCGCGACGAGGAGGGCAAGGAGCTCGTCGATCTGCCGCGCGCAGAGCTCCCCGACCCGCAGACGCCCGCGCCGCCCCGCTTCATCCCGACGTGGGACGCGATCCTGCTCGTGCACGCACGCCGCACGGGCGTCCTGCCCGAGGATTTCCGTCCCCGCATCTTCAACACGAAGTTGCCGTTCTCGATGCACACGTTCCTACTGGACGGCGCCGTCGCAGGTGCGTGGCGAGTGGAGCGGACGAAGCAGAAGGCCGTGCTCGCCCTCCAGCCGTTCGCGCCCGTTCCGGCGAAATGGCGCCGCGAGCTGCGCGCCGAAGGCGAGCGTCTGGTGCGCTGGCACGAGGACGACGCAGCGTCCTACGCGGTCCGCTGGACGAAGAGCACCTCGTAGCTCGTGCCGCTGAAAGCCTACGAAGAAGTCGCGCGCGAGACGCGCGACCCGCCGACGATCGCGTCCGTGCCGTCGTCGAAGCGCACCCAGGCCTTTCCTTTGCCGTCGTAGTCCGGCGACCACACGATCAGGGTCGCTTCGCGACCGGCGACGCGCACGCGCTCCGTCCCCTCCGGGTCGAGACCGCGCCAGCTCCGCACGAACGGGTTGTGCTCCCACTCGCGCCCGATCGTCGTTTCGTCCGTGTGCCCCGGGAGCACCCGCCGCGCGTGCGGCATCGCCATGTAGACGTCCATTACGGCGTGCTTGAGCTGTCCGAAGTCGCCTCCGCCGATCGCGTCCCTGAACAGCGTGTCGCCTGAGAAGGCAACGACGTCGTTGATCACGAAGCAGACCATGTCGTCGGAATGGCCCGGGGTCGGGATCCCTTCGATCCAGAGCTCGCCCGTCTCGAGCGAGTGCGTCGCAACAGCCAGTCCCAGCTCGTCTTCGTGCTCGACGTGGTCGGCGTGAGCATGCGTGCGCAGGACGTGGGTCGGCGTGACGCGCCATTCCTCGGCCCTGCGCAGGAGCGGCTCGATCGGCGCTCCCGAGTCGACGAAGACGGCAGTCCCGCCGTGCTGGTCGGCCACCAGGTAGGCGTTCGAGAGGTAACGGGGGTGCATGCTGCGCTCGACGAGCACCCTGGCAAGGATGCTTGATTCCACGATCTCGCGCGTGCGGATGCGCGATCTGGCCGTCTGGGCCGCTCCCGCGCCCGGAGCGGCCGCCGCGGGCGCGTCCGGCGCCGCCAGGCCGGCACCGATGCCGCTGGCATCGCCGCCGTCCTGCCGCCGCGCCCCAGAGTGGCCAGCTCACGCCCCGCAGTGCGCGACCTCGTGGAACCAAACATCTAGGCTATTTGCCGAGCCAACCGTCGAGGAGGACCGATGCCAAGTTTGTGGGAGCGCTTCAAGATGATCTTCGGGGCCAAAGTGTCCAAGGCGCTCGATCGCGCCGAGAACCCGACCGAGACGCTCGACTACTCCTACGAGCAGCAGCTTCAGCTCCTGCAGAACGTCAAGCGCGGCATCGCGGACGTCGTCACGGCGAAGAAGCGGCTTCAGCTCCAGCAGCAGCAACTCGAGCAGAGCGTCGTCAAGCTCGAGACGCAGGCGCGCCAGGCCCTGTCGGGCGGGCGCGAGGACCTCGCCCGCCAGGCGCTGGAGCGCAAGTCCGGAGTGCAGGGTCAGCTGCAGGACCTCGACGGCCAGGTCGAACAGCTCGAACAGCAGCAAGAGAAGCTCTCCTCCAACGAGAAGGAGCTTTCTGCGCGCATCGAGAGCTTCCGCTCGCAAAAGGAAGTGATGAAGGCGCAGTACTCGGCGGCGGAGGCGCAGGTACGGATCGGCGAGGCGGCCACGGGGATCGGCGGCCGGATGCAGGACGCGGGTGCCGCGATCGAGCGCGCCCGCAGCAAGACCGAGCAGATGCAGGCGCGCGCATCGGCGATGGACGAGCTGATCGAGTCCGGGACGCTCGAGGACTTCACCTCCGACAAGACCGCACTCGATCGCGAGCTGGCGCAAATGGCGTCCCAGTCGCAGGTCGAGTCCGAGCTCGCCGCGATGAAGCAGGAGGTCGGAAAGGGCGACGGCGGCGCGAAGGAGCTCGAGGGCGGCGAGCCGGCCGCGGGAGAGCAGACGCCGACGGAGTCAGCCGAGCAGCGCCCCTCGAGCTAAGCGGACCGGTCCAGGGTCTGACCCCAGACGCGGCTCAAACGGGCGCGTCGAAAAGCGCGAGCCACTTGGTCAGGTCGGGCTCGATCGGCAGCTCGCGCTCGAGCTTCGCCTTCAGCTCAAGCTCCTCGGCGTTGTCGCGCTCCTGGCCTTCCTTTGGCACGAAGGGCCAGAAAGCGCGGTTCTTGAAGCCGTAGATCCAGTACACCGTCTTGCCGCCGCCCTCGAACCGAAAGACCGCGCACAGAAGTTGCGGCCCGAAGCCTGCGTCCTCGAGCTCGGAGGCGACGAGATGCGTGGTCGTCACGAGATCCTCGAGATCGGGGTCCCGGATGATCAACCACGTGTAGCCGAACGAATCCGTCCGCTGCTCGACCCTCGTGCCGGTCTCCGCGGCGGCCGAGTCGAGCAACTGCTGCATGTCGCTCTCGACGCGCGTGAACTCTCCCGCCGACATCGGCTTGAACACGATCGCCGCCACGCCCGCGGGCTTCAAGCCGAGATCCATGTCGAGCGTTACCTGCGCGGTCGAGAGCGCGAACAGCTTCTCCCGGGCGGCGGAAGCGGGGCGCCGCCGCCGCCCGAAGAGATCCTTCAATGCCACCTAGACGGCGCGTCCCATCTCGCGCGCGATCTGCGAGAGCGCCGCGAGTCGCTTCTCGAGCGGCGGATGCGACATGAACAGCTCCGCCCCGCGCTTCTTCCAGTCCGTCGGGACGATGAAGAACGCGTTCATTCCCTGCACCTCGCGGAGATCGCGCTGGGGGATCAGGGACATCTGCGAAGCGATCTTCTGCAGCGCGCTCATCAGATGTTCGGGCGCACCCGTGATGATCGCGGAGCCGCGGTCGGCGGCGTACTCGCGGTAGCGGGAGATCATCTGGATCAAGATCCAGCTGATGATGTAGGTCACCCAGCCGACGACCATCAGGATCAGCCAGATCGGCGGCCCGTTGCTGTCGCGACGATCTCCGCCGCCGAACAGCCCGCCGTAGAACGCGAAGCGCGCGACCATCGCCGCGAGCATCGCGAAGAAGCTCGCCAGCGTCATCGTGCGGACGTCGCGGTTCTTCACGTGCGACAGCTCGTGCGCGAGCACGCCTTCGAGCTCCTGCGGAGTGAGCCGGCGCAGAAGCCCGGTCGTCACCGCAACGGCGGCGTGGCTCGGCGAGCGACCGGTGGCGAACGCGTTCGGAACGTCGGTGTCGATGATCGCGACCTTCGGCATCGGGAGCTCGGCCATCGCGCACAGCCGCTCGACCGTCGCGAACAGCTCCGGCGCCTGCTCGCGCTGGACGACCTTTGCGCCGGACGCCAGCAGGGCAAGCTTGTCGGAGGTGAAGTACTGGAAGAAGGCCAGGCCGACGACGATCAGCAGCATCGGGATCAGGCCGACGTTCAGGAACTGGAACAGCAGGACGGCAAACGCGACATAGACCAGGCCGAGCATCCCCGTGGTGAGCACCATCCGGAGCGTCAAGCCGGCGTCGCGTCCGTAAGCCTTGCGTTTCATGGAAGATCGCTTCTCCTTGAGAGGGTCGCTCGCAATTGTAGTTACCGGGCTGCTCCTCACCGGGGTGCTTAACGGAACGGCAACTGCGGCCGTTGGGCTGGTGGCGCCTGGGCTCCGGCAGGTCGAGCGACTCGACCGCGACGGCCTCCTGATCGACCCGAACACCCGCATCCCCGGGCTGGTGGCCGCCGGCACCCCGAACGAGCAACTCCGCGTCCGTCCGGATCCCGATGCCCGCAGGCACGTCGCACGGCTCGCAGCCGACCTCCGGGAGGCGCATGCCGCGCGCGCGCACGCCAACGTGGCGCTCGGCGTCCTGCTCGGAATCCTCGCTCTGCTGGCGCTCGGCATGCGCTCCGCCTATCTCGCGCGGGCCTCGGTGCTCGCCGCGCCCGCGATGCTCGGACTCGGGCTCGCCTGGCGCTCGACCGTGGCGCTGTTCCTCGGGGCGCTCGTGCTCGCGCTCACGTTGGCGGTCCCGCGCCGTTTCTTCCGCCCCCTCTGTGCCGCCGTGCCCGCCGCCGCGCTGCTCGTGCTCTGGCAGTGGCCGGTGACCAATGCCCTGGCCACCATCGGTCCGCACCCGGATGGCGGGCACCGCTTCTACGGCGTCACCAACCAGGTCGAGACGCTGCTCCTTCCCAGCGCGCTGATCGCCGGCTTCGCCGCCGCACCGCTCGCGCTCGCCGCGATCGGCTGGAGCAAGGCCGGCGCCGACGGCGGCGGCCTGCTCGTCTACGCCGCGGGCTACGCGATGCTGGCGCTGCGTGCGTACGGCCGGGTGACGGCGAAGCGCGTGCTCATCGCAGCGGGGATCGTCGTCGTGCTCGGCGTCCTGCTCGTCGTGATCGACGCGGCCACCGGCGGCTCGAGCCACGTTACGCGCTCGCTCGACACGGGGCTGCCCGGTGACCTCGCGCATCGCATCCACGTCTCGGCCCAAGGAGCAACGCGCTCGTTCGGGGCGTTCGTGATGTTCGCCGTGGGGGTGGTCGTACTGCTCTTGCTCGCGCGTCTCCGTCCGCGGCCCGCAACGCTCGACGCGATGCTCGTCGCGCTCGCGGTCTCGCTCGTCGTCAACGACACGCCGCAGGAGGTGATGTTCTGGGGCGCGGTCGGCTCGCTGACGGTCCTGGCGTGGGAGCGCACCCGATAAACTCGCCCTCCGATGAAGGGGCCCGCGCTCGTGCTGATCGCCTCGTGCCTCGCGCTGTCGGCTTGCGGGGGAGGGGAGGTCGTGTCACCGACCGCCGCGAAGGTGATCGGCACGCTGCCGAAGGCGGGCGGCGTGAGCGGCGGCGATGCGGCTGCGGGTAAGACGTTGTTCAGCGCGCAGGGCTGCGGCGGGTGTCACACGTACAAGCCGGCCGGATCCACCGGCAAGGTCGGGCCCGACCTCGACAATCTCGCGGCGGACGCGAAGAAGGCCAACCAGGGATCGGTGGAGGAATACACCGCGCAGTCGATCAAGAACCCGACCGCGTACACGGTGCCCGGCTATCCGTCTGGGGTGATGCCGACTTACTCGTCCCTGAAGGAGAAGCAAGTCGCGGACCTGGTCGCCTTCCTGACGCAGAAGTCCTGAACCTCCCCGATGACTTTCCGCGCGCCCTGCGGGCGTTTGCGTGCGACCTCGACCGCACGCTGATCGGCGAGGACTACGTGCTGCACGAGCGAACGCGTACCGCCCTCGACGCAGCGCGCGGGCGAGACATCGCAGTGATCCTCGTCACGGGCCGCATGTTTCAGGCGGTGCGGCGCTACCTGACCGGTCCTGAGCCGGTCGTCTGCTACCAGGGCGCAGTCGTCGCGGATCCGACGACCGGGGAGTTCCTCCGCCACGTCCCGATCCCGCTCGACCTCGCGCGGGAGGCGATCGAAGCCACCCAGGACGCCGGCTTCGGGCTCAACTGCTACGTCGACGACGAGCTCTACGTCGCGCGCGCGACGCGCGAAGCAAAGCAGTACTCGAAGTTCCAGTACATCGAGCTCCACGTCGTCGGACCGCTCCTCGACTGGCTCGATCGCGACCCGACGAAGCTCGTCGTGGTGGGCGAGCCGCACGCGCTCGACGACCTCGGAGACGAGCTGCGCCGGCGCTTCCGCGGCCGCCTGTTCATCGCGAAATCGTTGCCGTACTTCCTCGAGTTCGCGCATCCGGACGTCTCGAAGGGCGCCGGGCTCCAGTTCGTCGCCGACCGGCTCGGCTTCGTGCCGGCGCAGACGGTCGCGTTCGGCGACGGGGAGAACGACCTCGAGCTGGTCGAGTGGGCGGGCTACGGCGTCGCCGTGGCGAACGCGCACGACGAGGTGCTCGCACGCGCAGACCTCGTCTGTCCACCCGCGAACGACGAAGGCGTGGCGCAGGTCATTGAGGCATTCTTGGCGCGATGATCGACATCCGCGCCGCACGCAACGATCCGGACCGATTCCGGTCCGCGCTTGCCCGTCGCGGTGCCGCGGAGGCGTTCGACGAGCTGATGGTTGCGGACGCGCGCTGGCGGGAGCTCGTGCCGCAGGTCGACGAGCTGCGCGGCAAGCAGAAGCTCCAGGGGAAGCCGACGCCTGAACAGCTCGAAGAACTGAGGGAGCGCAAGGTGCGGCTCAACGAGCTCGAGGACGCGCTCGCCGATGCCGACGCCGCGCGCGAGGCGGCACTGGCGAGGGTGCCGAATCCTCCTCATGAGACGGCGGCCGACGGCTTCGCCGACGAGGATGCGATCGAGATCAAACGCGTCGGGGATCCCCCGCACTTCGAGCACGTCAAAGAGCACACGGAGATCGGTCGCTTCGAGATGGAGCGCGCCGCCAAGGTCTCCGGCGCGCGCTTCGGGTTCATCGTCGGCGACACCGCCCTGCTCGCAGTCGCGCTCTATCGCTTCGCACTCGATCGGCTGGTTCGTGAGGGGTTCACAGCTGTGATCCCGCCGGTCCTCGTACGCGAGGAGGCGATGTACGGCACGGGCTTCTTCCCGTCGGACAAGAGCGACTACTACGCAATTCCGGAGGACGGCCTGTACCTCGTCGGCACCTCGGAGGTGCCTCTGATCGCGATGCACATGAACGAGATCCTCGAGCAGCTGCCGATCCACTACTGCGCGTTCTCGTCCTGCTTTCGGCGCGAGGCAGGCGCTGCCGGCAAGGACACGCGCGGGATGTTCCGCGTGCACCAGTTTCAGAAGGTGGAGATGGTCGTCTACATCGAGCCGACCGCGTCATGGGACGAGCACGAACGTCTGCTCGCGATCGAGGAGTCGCTCGTGCAGGAGATCGGCCTCCCGTACCGCGTCGTCAACTCCGCCGCGGGCGACCTCTCGACGGCCGCGGCGAAAAGGTACGACATCGAAGCGTGGTTCCCCTCGCAGGAGCGCTATCGCGAGATCACTTCGTGCTCGAACACGACCGACTATCAGGCGCGCCGCTCGCAGATCCGCTACCGCACCGGCGAGAAGACGCTGGACACGCCCCACACGCTGAACGGAACCGCGGTAACCGACCGCTGGGCGCTCGCGATCCTCGAGAACTTCCAGGGCGAGATCCCGGAAGCGCTGCAGCGCTACGGCGCCCCGGCGCGCATCGGCGACGCCTAGAGCACGTAGAACGCGACAGCCGCGTACTGCAGCCCCACCGCCGCGATCACGAGCGCGTGGAAGACCTCGTGGTACCCGAAGACGCCGGGGACCGGATTCGGACGGCGCAACGCGTATGCGATGCCTCCGAGTGTGTAGAGAAGGCCTCCGCCCGAGAGGAGCAGCAACCCGCCGAGCCCGATCTCGCGCGTCAATTGCGGCAGCGCGACGACTCCGACCCAGCCGAGCGAGATCGCGATCGACGCCGAGAGCCACTTCGGAGCCTGAACCCAGAAGAGCTTCAGCAGGATCGCCGCGGCCGCACCGCTCCACACGATCGAGAGAACGACTACACGCCACGCGCCTTGCAGTGCGAGCAGCCCACACGGCGTGTACGTCGCCGCGATCAGCCCGTAGACCGTCGCGTGGTCGAACCGGCAGAGCATCGCTCGGACGTCAGGCCGCCAGGTGACGACGTGATAGAGACCGCTGACGCCGAACATCGCCGCGACGCCGACCGAGAAGACGATCGCGGAGACGAGCGTCGCGGTACCCTCGGCGGTCACGATCAGGGGGACCGCGAGCCCGATCGCCACCGGGAACATCGAAAGGTGCGACACGCCGCGGAGGCGCGGCTTCTGCGCCTGGGTCTGTGGCACGGATGCCAGGCTACACTCGTGCCCGGCGGGGTGCCGGAGCGGCCGAACGGTGCGGTCTTGAAAACCGTTGACGGTGCAAGCCGTCCGTGGGTTCGAATCCCACCCCCGCCGCTCGACTCGGCGCTTCGCGCCGCGTGGTTCGTCCGAGTGCGCCCGCTCAGTGTCGGTTAGCGTCCGCGCCGTGACCGCTTTCGGCGAGGTCTGCGCAGCGGTACAGGAGGCGATGGCCGAGACCGCGACACCCGGTGTCGCGGTCGCGATGCTCCACGAAGGTGAGGAGTACGCCGCCGGGTTCGGCGTGACCTCTGTCGAGAACCCGCTCGAGGTGACCCCGGGCACGCTGTTCCAGATCGGGTCGATCACCAAGACGTTCACCGGCACGACCGTGATGGTGCTCGTCGAGCGGGGTGACCTCGATCTCCGCTGCGCACCTACCTGCCCGAGCTCGAACTGGCCGACGAGGAGGTGGCGGAGCGGGTGACCACGCGCAACCTCCTCACGCATACGGCCGGCTGGACGGGCGACTACTTCGAGGACTTCGGCGCGGGTGACGACGCGCTCGAGCGGATGGTCGCGTCGCTGCCGACGCTGCCGCAGCTGACGCCGCTCGGCGAGGTCTGGTCGTACAACAACGCGGGCTTCTATCTCGCCGGCCGGGTGATCGAGGTGCTCACGAAGAAGCCCTACGAGCGCGCTGTCCAGGAGCTCGTCCTCGAACCGCTCGGCCTCGAGAACACCTTCTTCTTCGCCGAGGACGTGATGAGCCGGCGCTTCGCCGTGGGCCATCACCGAAACGACGAGGGCCCACCGACCGTCGCGCGCCCGTGGCCGATAGGCCGGGCGCACCATGCGGCGGGCGCGCTCGCGTCGAGCGTGCGCGAGCTGCTGCGGTGGGCGCGCTTCCACATGTCGGACGGCGAGGGAGTGCTCACGCGCGCGTCGCTCGACGAGATGCAGCGCGACCAGTTCGCGGGAGATTCCAACTTCGAACACGTCGGCCTCACCTGGGCGATCTCCGAACGGACCGGCGCGCGCCTCGTCGGCCACGGCGGCGGGACGAACGGGCAGATCGCGCTCCTCTTCTTCTCGCCCGAGCATGAGTTCGCCTTCGCGAGCCTCACGAATCACCAGCGAGGAGGCGAGGTCAATCTCGCAGCGCGCGGCGCGGCGCTGAAGGCGATCGGCGCGCGAGATCAAGAGCGGACACCGATCGATGTCGATGTCGACGAATACCTCGGCCGGTACACCTCGCCACTCGCCGACGTCGAGATCAAGCGCGAGAACGAAACGCTTGTTGCCGTCACGACGAACAAGGGTGGCTTTCCGACCAAGGATTCTCCGCCGGCGCCGTCCCCGCCACCCTCGCCGCTCGCGTTCTATGCGCGTGACCGCGTCTACGTGCCCGAAGGGCCGGCAAAGTCGAGCGAGGGCGAGTTCCTGCGCGATTCGGAGGGACGCATCGTCTGGTTCCGAGTCGGCGGCCGCACGATGGCGCGGCTCTGACACTCGTTCTCGTGGGCCTCTGGTGCTTCGTCGTTGCACTGGCGGGTGGGGCTGTGGGACTCGTCCTCGGCAACATCCGGCTGCCGGTAGTGCTGCTTGCAGCCTCGACGCCGGCCGCCGGGGCTGGCGCGAACATCGGCATCTCGGGCGTCGCCGCGGTGACGGCGGGTCTCGTCCACGTGCGTGCCGGACGGGTGGACTGGCGCCTCGCAGCCTGGCTGCTGCCCCCGTCCGTCGTCGGCGCGCTTGCGGGCGGCTACCTGTCCGGGCTGCTGCCGAGCCGCGCGCTGCTCGGGGTGATCGGCGCAGTGCTGCTCGGGATGGCGGTCGATCTGCTCCGGCCGCGCAGCGCTCCCTCGGGACGCCGCCTCACCCCGCTCGAGACGATCGCGCTCGGCGGCTTGATCGGCCTGCTCGGTGGAGTCGTCGGGCTGATTCTCGGCTCCTTGCGGCTGCCCGCACTACTGCGCCTCGGCGAGCCCGCAGCGAAGGCGGTCGGCACCAACCTCGTCGTCGGCTTCTTCGTCGGCTGGGCCGGCGTCGTCGGCCATACCTCCGGCGGGGTGGACTGGTCCCTGCTCGGCGTCGGCGGCGCGGCTTCGATCCCGGGCGCGCTGCTCGGGGCCCGGCTCACCGGCCGTCTGCCCGAGGAACAGCTGCGGCGAGCGATCGCCGCCGTGCTCGTGGTTGCCGGTGTCGCGGCGCTGGTCGAAGCCTTCGTGTAGGAGGAAAATCGAACCGCGGAGCCCTGTCGACCGAAGGAAAGAGCGCCCTGACACTGAACAGAAGGCATCGGTTTCCACTCCTCAGGAGGAGCAATGGCTGATCGGTTGATGGCTCGTGACCAGACGCCCGCTCAGGCGGTCGCGATGCTCTTCGGCGCGACCTTCCTGCTCGTGGGCATCCTCGGGTTCATCCCCGGCATCACGACGCACTACGGCGACCTGGGCTTCGCGGGCGAGGACTCGTCGTCCAAGCTGCTCGGCATCTTCCAGACGAGCATCCTGCACAACATCGTGCACCTGCTCTTTGGCATCGCCGGCCTGTCGCTGGCGCGGACTTGGTCCGGCGCGCGAACCTTCCTGATCGGCGGCGGCGTCGTGTACCTGGCCCTGGGGCTGCTCGGGATCGTCGGCGGCGCCGACTGGATTCCGTCCAACACGGCGGACAACTGGCTGCACTTCGTGCTGGGCGCCGGCATGATCGGAACCGGATACGTGACGACGCGCGGGGGTGAGATGAGCCCCGCCTGAGAAAGCCGCCGAAGGCGGCTTTCTCAATGCGCTTTCTCACGCCCCCCACCAGAAGCCGGCCGCGATCACGACGTAGAAGCCGATGAGGACCACGCCTTCGGGCCACGTGCTCTCCCCGTCGTAGACGACCAGCGAGCCGACCATCGCGGCGAGGATGAGCGCGAAGGCGAACATCGTCGGAAAGACGAGCGTGAGCTCGGTCGCGAACGCCAGGCTGGCGAAGACCAGGACGGGGGTCAACACCAACGCCACCTGCAGCGACGAGTTGAGGATTACCGAGATTGCGAAGTCCGGCCGGTTCCGCGACGCCAGCTGCACGCCGACGACGTTCTCGACCGCGTTCCCGGCGATCGCGACCACCACGAGGCCGGCGAAGTCCGGACTCATGTGCAGTGTCTGGATCGCCGGCTGCAGTGCGGTGACGAACCAGTCGCTGACGAGCGCCGCCGCAATTCCCGCTGCCGCAAGCGTTACGCTCGTCGAGCGCAGCGACCAGCGCGGCGTCTCGTCCTGCTCCACCCCGACGCTGGCGAGCAATCCCGGCAGCGTGAGGACGAACACTGCGAGCAGCACGCCGGCACAGATCAGGCTCAACGTACGTTCGTGACCCACCGACGGCGCGTGGAAGGCGTGCGCGAGAGTCGGCAGCGCCAGCGTGGACGCCGCCAGTGCCGTGAGCGTGGCAATCATCCGCGTCCGCGACTTGTCGAACTGCTGAATTCCGTTCTTCAGTCCGCCGACCGTGAACGCGATCCCGAGCACGAGCAGCGAGTTCGCCAGGACGGAGCCGACGAGGGCGCCCTGCACGACCTCGATCAAGCCGTTGTGGAGGGCGAACAGCGCGATGAAGAGCTCGGGGAGATTCCCGAGGGCGGACTGCACCGCGCCCGCGCTGGAAGAGCCGAGGCGGGACCCGAGCTGTTCCGTCGCGGTTCCGACGAGCCTGGCGAGGGCCGCGATCGCGATCGCGGCAACGATGAAGGTGACTACCGGCTCGACATCAGCGAAATGGAGGACCGCGGCGGCGACGACGAGCGCCGCGTCCACGACGAGCTCGACGAGATCTCGGCGTGTCACCGCCAGGACGCTAGCGTTCGCGCGGATGTCGAGCGGAGACGAACTGCGGCGGACGATGCGGAACTTCCCTTCGGGCGTCTCGGTCGTCACGGCCGCGGGCGAAGGGCAGCGGATCGGCGTCACGATCGGCTCGCTCGTCTCGCTTTCGCTGGAGCCGCCACTGCTCGGAATCACGATCGGTCGGGACCTGGCGGCGCACGAGCTCCTGCGCGAAGCAGGCGCCTTCGCGGTGTCGATCCTGCGCGGGGATCAGGCGCAGCTCGCAGCGCATTTCGCCCGTGGCGTGCCGCCGATCGCGCTCTGGCAAGGGATCGCCGTTCGCGAGGGCACGACGGGCGCACCGCTGCTCGCCGACGCACTGGCGTGGCTCGAGTGCCGGATCGCCGACGAGCATCGCGTCGGCGACCACACATTGTTCGTCGGCGAAGTGGTCACGGCCGAAGAGGGGGAGCCTGGAAAGGCGCTGGTGTATCGCGAGCACAGCTACCACGTGGTGTGATGTAGGTGGATACCTCTGTCTCGGCTGTCGTGTTCGATCTAGACGGTGTCCTGGTCGATTCGGAACAAGTCTGGGACGAAATCCGGGAGCAACTTGCACGCGAGCGCGGCGGCACCTGGAGCGACACCGCCCAGCAGGACATGATGGGAATGAGCTCGCCCGAATGGTCGCGGTACATGCACGAGCGTGTCGGGCTGGCCGAGTCGCCCGAGGAGATCAACGCTGAGGTCGTGCGCCGGCTCCAGGCGCGCTACGCCGAGGAGCTGCCCCTCCTTCCCGGCGCGGTCGAAGCGGTCGACCGGCTCGCAGCGCGGTGGCCGCTCGGGCTCGCGACCTCGTCGAATCGCCCGGTGATCGACACCGTTCTCGAAGCCGCTCGGCTGACGCCGTTCTTCGCCGCGACGGTGTCCTCCGAGGAGGTGGCGCACGGCAAGCCTGCGCCCGACGTCTACGTAGAGGCAGCCCGTCGCCTGGGCGTCGACCCTCGGCGCGCGGCCGCGATCGAGGACTCCCACAACGGGATTCGCTCCGCCCGCGCCGCCGGCATGCGCGTTGTCGCGATCCCGAATCCCCACTTCCCGCCGGGCGCCGCGCTCGACGACGCGGACGTCGTGTTGTCGTCGCTCGACGAGCTGACGCCCGAGCGCGTCAGCCCTTCTTCTTGACCAGAAGCATGCCGTCGCGAACCGTGAGCATGACCTGCTCGACGCGTTCGTCTTCGCGCACGCGGTCGTTCAAGCACTGGATCGCGCGCGTCGGCTCGTCGTCGTGGTCGTCCTCGACGACACGGCCACTCCAGAGCGCGTTGTCGACGATCAACAGTCCGTTCGCCGCGAGCTTCGGCAGCAGCGCCTCGTAGTAGTTGACGTAGTTCCCCTTGTCGGCGTCGATGAAGACCAGATCGAACGGGCCCTCGAGCGAAGGCAGGGCGTCGAGCGCCTGCCCGAGTCGATACTCGATCCGGTCGGCGACGCCCGCTTCCTCGGCGTAGCGGCGCGCGATCGCCGTCGTGTCCGGGTTGACGTCGTACGTGATCACCTTGCCCGTTCCCGTGAGCGCGCGCGCCATCGAGATCGACGAGTACCCCGTGAACGTGCCGAGTTCGAGCACGAGCTGCGCGCCGGTCGAGCGAACGAGGAACTCGAGGAACTTCCCCTCGATCCGCCCGACCATCATCCCGGGTGCCGTCGTCTTCTCGCGCGTCTCGGCCTCCAACCGGTCGAACAGCTCCCCGCCCGGAGTCGTGTACTCCTCGGCGTAGCGCTCGACGGCGTCGTCGACCAAGCTCACGCGGCGAACCTACCGAACAGCACGCACCCGTTGTGGCCGCCGAGTCCCATCGCGTTCGACAGTGCGACGTCGACCTGCGTGCGGCGCGCTTCGTTCGGGACGTAGTCCAGATCGCAGGCAGGGTCCGGCTGTTCGTAGTTGATCGTCGGCGGCAGCACGCCGTCGTGCAGTGCGCGCACGCACATCAGCGCCTCGATCGCGCCCGCGGCGCCGAAGCAGTGCGCGGTCATCGACTTCGTCGAAGAGACCGCGAGCGAGTACGCGTGGTCGCCGAACACGTCCTTGATCGCGAGCGTTTCCGCCGCGTCGCCGAGGGGCGTCGAGGTTCCGTGGGCGTTGATGTATCCGACCCGCTCGGGCTCGACGTTCGCGCGCTTCAGCGCGGCGCGCATCATCTCTGCGACACCCACCGATTCGGGGTCCGGCTGTGCCATGTGGTGTGCGTCGTTCGACGCGCCGTAGCCGAGCACTTCGGCGTACACCTTCGCGCCGCGCGCCTGAGCGCGCTCGAGATCCTCCAGCACCAGGATGCAGGCTCCTTCACCCATGACGAAGCCGGCCCGCGTCGCGTCGAAGGGCCGGGAGGCGCGCGGCGGGTATTCGTCCTCGACGGCGAGCCCACGCATCGCGCAGAACCCGGCCAGGATCAACGGATGCATACACGCCTCCGTGCCGCCGGCCAGCACGGCGTCCGCGTCACCTCGCTTGATCAGCTCCGCCGCCTCCCCGACCGCGTGCGAGCCGGTCGCACACGCAGAGACGACCGCATAGTTCGGCCCCCGGATGCCCAGCGAGATCGCGACCTGGCCGCTCGCCGAGTCGACGAGCACGTTGGGCAGGAAGTACGGCGACACCCGATCGGCGCCCCGCTCGCGGAAGATCTCGGCCTGCTCCATGATGCCGAGGAACCCGCCGATCGCCGACCCGAGAATGATCCCGACGCGGGTCGGATCGAATTCGCGCAGCCCTGCGTCGTCCACCGCCTCGCTCGCCGCGGCGAGCGCGAGCAGGACGTTTCGGTCGAGCCGCCGCGCCTCCTTCGGGGGGGCGACGCCCGACGGGTCGAAGTCCTTGACCTCGGCGGCGACGCGGACAGGAAAACCGCTTGGATCGAACGAACGGATCCAGTCGATGCCGCTCCGCCCGTCGACCGCCGCCTCCCACGTCGCCCGCGCGTCGTTCCCGAGCGGTGTGACGGCGCCGAGCCCGGTGACGACGACCCTTCTCACAGCTTCGGCAGCTTAGACGTGTCTGATGCACTCCCCGGTTACGGGAATCGGCAGGTTTCACGAGGAACCGGCAGGGGTATGTCTGAGACCCGTAGGGCCGTTAAACGAGGGGGCCCCGAAAAGCAACGAAGTGAGGAGGGAAAGTGGCGTCAGCCGCTCCGGTCATCGCGCCCGTGAAGCCCGGGCTCGTGTTCTTTCATTCATCGGTCTCGGGCGGCTGCAGACGTGTGGAGGGGTTTCTTGCCCAGGTCCTGCAGCGTCGGCGCAATCACGAGACGTTCAAGCTCTATCGCGTCGCACAGGAAGATCGGCCCGACCTCATCGAGCGTTTCGGCATCGAAACCGTGCCGACGCTCGTCGTCGTCGAGGGCAAGACGGTGCGCGCACGGCTCGAGAAGCCCCGCGGATGCCGCGAGATCGAAGCATTCCTGCAACCCTGGCTGCACTGATCTGCTGAGGACCGCAAGGTGACGACAGGGCCCGGATCCCGCCCCGTCACACCTCACACGGCGAGTCCTTCCTCCTTCATAGACAGTTCTGCGAACTTGTCCCAGTTCGCGTCGATCTCCTTCGCCATCCGCTCCTCGTCGGCACGGTTCTGACGCGCCGCCTCGGCGGTCTCCTCGTCGCCGGCGTGCATTGCGACGCGTTCGAGCAGCTGGTAGGCGGCGATCTCCATGTGCTCGGTTGCGTAACCGTCCCGCGCATTCCGTCCCGCTTTCTCGCCGCGTGCGAGGTCGACGACGCTCTTCATCAGCGCACCGAACATCCCGCCCGCCTCGCGCACGACCGACGGAGACGCGCCGTGCGCCTGGAGGCGCGACCGCATGCGGTCGGCGTGCGTCTCGGTCTCCGCCTTGTGCTGCCGCAGCTTCTCCTTGATCTCCGCGTCGTCCGTGGTGGAAATCATCGCGTCGAGCATGCGGAGCACGCTCTGCTCCATGGCGAGCGCCTCGTCGATGTGCTTGACGAGCTGCCGGTCCAGCTCCTCGTGCTTCGCCATCTCAATCCTCCTCAGCTCGAAGAGCGCGTACTCGGTGCCCTTGAACGTGGCGCTTCCGCGCAGGACATTCCCCTCGCCGTGGACGACGTCGACGAACCCGCTGAACGGGGCGCGGTAATGCAACTCGTTTCCCCGGACGTCGAACGGAATCCGGATCGGCCCGAGCATGGTCTCGCCGCGCGCGCCGTGGATGCGCTTGCGCATCCCGAGCAGCGGCGGAAGCACTCCGCTCCGGCGCCTCACCTCCCAGATCCCGTCGAGTTGCGCCACGGGGGTAGGGTCTCCGCCGATGCCCGGTCGAAACGTCCCCTTTCCGCCGATGGAGGCGGAGCTGGTTCGCTCGCTCCCCGAGGGGGAGGGCTGGCAGTACGAGCCGAAATGGGACGGCTTTCGCGGCGTGCTCGAGAACGACGGCGGCGAGCTCGCGCTCTGGTCGCGGAACGAGCGTCCGTTGCTCCGCTATTTCCCCGAGCTGAGACCGCTCGGCGAGCTGCTCCCGCCCCACTCCGCGCTCGACGGCGAGATCGTGATCGCGCGCGAGGGCGCGCTCGACTTCGACTCGATGCAGATGCGGCTCCATCCCGCCGAGTCGCGGATCCGCAAGCTGTCGGCGGAGATCCCCGCCCAGTTCGTGGTCTTCGACGTGCTGCTCTGGGACGGCGAGCCTGTGTGGAAGCGCCCGCTCGAGGAACGGCGCGCCGAGCTCGAGCGTCTCGGGAAGGGCTTTCGGCTGTCGCCGTGCACCCGCGACGTCGCCGACGCTCGCGGCTGGCTCGACGAGTTCGAGGCGATGGGTCTCGACGGCGTCGTCGCCAAGAAGCTCGGCCTTCCCTACCTCCCGGGGTCGCGCGAAGGAGTCGTGAAGGTGAAGGAGGAGAAGACCTCCGACTGCGTCGTCGTCGGGCTGCGCTGGAAGGGCGACCGGGAGAAGATCGCCACGCTCCTGCTCGGCTTGTACCGGGACGACGGCGGACTCGACTACGTCGGCTCGTGCGCGGTCGCGGCGAAGACGCAGGACGACGTGGCGAAGAAGGTGCTGCCGCTGCTCGAGGACGCGCCGGACCGCCGCTTTTCGGAGCCGAACCGCTGGGGCACCGGCGAGCTCGAGGAAGCCGCGGTGCGCCCCGAACTCGTCGTCGAAGTCCGCTACGACAAGGTGCAGGGCAACCGCTTCCGGCACGGGACGAAGTTGCTGCGCTGGCGTCCCGACAGGGATCCGAAGGACTGCACCTGGCGGGAGCTCAAGCCGCCGAGAGACCCGAACGCGCCGACGATCGAATCGCTGCTGGCATGAAGCCCGAGCAGGACGGCTACGGCCAGATGCTGCTCGGCGCGCTCGAGGAGGATCCGCGCGCCGTGGAGATCGTGGAGCGAGACGACCGTTTCATCAGTGCAAGCGTGATGGGCGCGCGCCTGTATCTGGCGCCGTTTCGCCGCTGGCCGCCACATCACCGGCAGGCGATGCGCTTCGTCCGCGGCCGCGTGCTCGACATCGGCGCCGGCGCAGGGCGCGTTGCCCTCCACCTTCAGCAACGCGGCCTTGAAGTCGTCTCGATCGACATCTCGCCCGGTGCGGTCGAGGCCTGCCGCCGGCGCGGTGTCCGCGACGCGCGCGAGCTCTCGATCGACGACGTCGACGGGTCGCTCGGGACCTTCGACACGATCGTGATGCTCGGGAACAACTTCGGCCTGTTCGCCAGCCGCACCAAGGCGAAGAGGCTGCTGCGGCGCTTCCACTCGCTGACCTCCGAGCGCGGACGCATCGTCGCGGAGACGCGCGACGTCCGGACCGGGGACGACCCCGCGCACGTGCGCTACCGGAAGCGGAACGTCGCGCGCGGGCGGATGCCGGGTCAGATCCGTATTCGCATTCGCTACCGCGATGTCGCGACGCCGTACTTCGACTACCTGATGGTTGGGCGCGACGAGCTCCGCGAGCTCCTCGACGGAACGGGCTGGACGCTCGAGCGGACGATCGATTCCGACGACACGTACATCGCGATCGTCGAGAAGGAGCCGGCCTAGACTAGGCAATTGCGCTTCGGCTGTTTAAGGTGGTCGCTCTTGCGCCGAATCCTGGTCTTCGCTGCGCTCGTCCTCTTCGCCGTCGCCTCCCTCGCAGGCGCGACGCACGCCGCTGCGCCCTCGAGCGTGACGATCGCGGGGTCGCTGCAGAGCGAGCTCGGCTGCCCCGGCGACTGGCAGCCCGACTGTGCGGCGACGCACCTTTCCTATGACGGCGGAGACGACGTCTGGCAGGGAACGTTCGCCGTTCCTGCCGGGAACTGGGAGTACAAGGCGCCGCTGAACGACTCATGGGATGAGAACTACGGTCTGCACGCGCAGCGCGACGGCGCCAACATCCCGCTCAATCTCGCCGCACCGGCCTCGGTCAAGTTCTACTACGACAACGACACGCACTGGGTCACGGACAACAAGAACTCCGTGATCGCGGTCGCGCCCGGCAGCTTCCAGTCCGAGCTGGGCTGCCCCGGGGACTGGGATCCGGGCTGCCTGCGCTCCTGGCTGCAGGACCCGGACGGCGACGGAATCTACAGCTTCGAGACCACGGCGCTGCCGCCCGGCTCGTACGAGGCCAAGGTCGCGCTCAACGAGTCATGGGACGAGAACTACGGCCAGGGCGGCGTTCGCAATGGGGCGAACATTCCGTTCACTGTTCGCGCGGCAGGAGCGAAGATCCTCTTCCGCTACGACGCGGCGACGCACGTCTTGACGATCCTTGCCGGCCACGCCCAGGACGGGAACGTGGAGTGGGACGGGCTGCGCCACGACTCCCGCTCGACGCTGTACCGCGCTCCGGGCGGAGCGGTGCCCGCCGGCACGCCGGTCAAGGTCCGCTTCCGCACGTTCCACGACGACGTCACGTCCGTGAAGCTGCGGCTCTACGACGTCAACGCGAATGCGCAGCGGATCGTCGGCATGGAGCGGGTCGCGAGCGACGTCTCCTGCTACCAGGCAAGTCTCGCGTCCGAGAGTTGCGACTACTGGCAGACGACCCTGCCGAACGGCTCGCCGAACAACGTCTGGTACCGGTTCGTCGTCAGCGACGGCACCAAGACCGCCTATTACGCCGACGACACGAGCGCCCTCGACGGCGGCCTCGGCGCGCCGAGCGACAACCCGGTGGACTACAGCTGGGCGCTGACCGTCTACGTGCCCGGCTTCCAAGCGCCGGCGTGGGCGCGGAACGCCGTGATCTACCAGATCTTTCCCGACCGCTTCGAGAACGCCGTCGTGGGCAATGACCCGGTGCCGGGGAACGGTGGCGGCTGGAGCAACGACCCACGCTATGCCTATCCGGGCGGCGACCCGAGCAATCCGGCGAACGACCCCGCGTGGGACCGCGTCACCGAGCTGAACTGGAACGACCTGCCGGAGGGCTACTGCCGCAACTACGCCGGCGCGACGGCGCAGACGTGCCCGCGCCGGTTCCCGGCCCCGGGAACGATGGAGGGCCCGCGCGGTCGCGACTACTACGGCGGCGACCTGCAAGGGATCCGGAAGCAGCTCGACTATCTGCAGCAACTCGGCGTCACCGCCCTCTACCTGAACCCGATCTTCGCGTCCGGGTCGAACCACGGCTACGACACGCGCGACTACCTGAAGATCAATCCGTACTTCGGCACGCTCGACCAGTTCCGTGAGCTCGTGTCGCAGGCGAAAGCACGAGGGATCCGCGTGATCCTCGACGGAGTCTTCAACCACATGTCGTCCGACAGCCCGTTCTTCGACCGCTACCACCACTATTCCGAGACGGGAGCCTGCGAATCCGCCACTTCGCAGTGGCGGCCGTGGTTCTCATTCCACAACGCGAACGCGCCCTGCGGCTCGAGCGACTACGACGGCTGGTTCGGCTTCGACTCGATCCCCGTGCTGCAGAAGGGACACGCCGACGTGCAGTCGTACTTCCTGACGGGAGCAAACAGCGTCTCCCGCTACTGGCTGCAGCAGGGAGCATCCGGCTGGCGGCTCGACGTGTCCGGCGATCCGTCGTTCCCCAACGGTTATTGGGAGTCGTTCCGAGACGTCGTCAAGGCAACCGATCCGCAGGCGCTGACGATCAGCGAGACGTGGCAGAAGGACACGACGCTGCTGCGGATGCTCCGCGGCGACCGGCTCGACACGACGATGAACTACCGCCTCCGCGACGCGGTGATCGGCCTGCTTACGCCGTCGGCTACCTTCGACTCGAAGGGTTTTGCCGACAGCGGGCATCCGCTGAAGCCGTCGGAGTTCGCCTCGCGCCTCGCCTCGATCCGCGAGGACTATCCGGACGCGGCCTACTACTCGGCGATGAATCTGCTCGACAGCCACGACACGGAGCGCCTGCTCTGGGCGCTCACGCCCGGCGCGGAAACGCGCGCGGACAGGGAGCAGAACGCGGCGAACGTGGCGGCCGGCAAGCAGCGGCTGAAGCTCGCGAGCCTGATCCAGTTCACGCTCGCGGGCGCGCCGACCGTCTACTACGGCGACGAGGTCGGACTCACCGGGGACGACGACCCGGACAACCGCCGAACGTTCCCGTGGAGCGCGCAGGACGGGACGCTGCTCGACCATTACAAGCAACTGAGCGCGCTCCGTCGGCAGCTGCCTGTGCTCGTCGACGGGGACTTTCGGATCTTGAGCACCGACGACGGGGCCGGCGCTGTTGCGTTCGGTCGCAAGACGAGCTCGCAGGCGGCGATCGTCGTCCTCAACCGCAGCGGCTCGCCACTCGCGGTCGACGTCCCGCTCGGCGGCTACGTCCCCGACGGCGTGGCGCTTTCGTATCGCTACGGCGGCAGCGGGGCCTCGACGGTCTCGGGAGGAACGCTGCACGTCACGGTCGGCGCGATGAGCGGAGCGCTGCTCGCCAGCAACTCCGTCGATCTCGATCCGCCGGCGGCCCCGGCCGGGCTGCACGTGACGAGCGAGGGGAACGGCCGTGTCGCCCTCGAGTGGAACGCCGTCGCAGGTGCAGCCTGGTACGACGTCTACCGGAGCCCGGTGTCGGGCGGCGGCTACGTGAAGGCGAACGCTACGCCCGTCACGGGCACGGCCTTCGACGACACCGGACTGGTCAACGCGCGCACCTACTACTACGTCGTTCGCGCGGTCGATGCGGCCGGCAACGCGAGCGCCGACTCGAACGAGGTCAGCGCGCTGCCCCACCTGACGATCGGCTGGGCGAACCTGCAGTGGCCCCCGACGATGAACCACACGATCAGCACCGTGAACCGCACCGACAACGCCTACGGACAGGTGTGGATCGAGAACGCGACCAAGAACCCGGGCCCGACCGAGAGCCTCCAGGCCCAGCTCGGCTTCGGCCCGCACGGATCGAATCCGGTCGGGAACGCGTCCTGGACGTGGATCGACGCGACCTTCAACACGCAGGCGGGCGAGAACGACGAGTTCGTCGCCAGCATGCTTCCCGAGGCGATCGGCACGTACGACTACCTCTACCGGTACTCCACGACGAGCGGGCGCGACTGGCTCTACGCGGATCGCAACGGGCCGGTCGCCAATACCGCCGCTCCACCGCCGAACCCCGGCGTCCTCACCGTGGTTGCGAGCTCGGACACGTCAGCGCCGGCGCCGCCGACCGGCGTGCATGTCGTCACCGCTTCCCCGACGAGTGTCGAGATCGCGTGGAACCCGGTCGGCGGCGACCCGACTCTCTACGGGTACGAGATCCTGCGCGGCAACTCCTCCGGCGGCCCGTACGCGAAGCTCGCGCTGATCACCGGCACCGACTACGTCGACGCGAACGTCGTCGAGGGCTCGACGTACTTCTACGTCGTGCGCTCCGTCGACACGTCCTTCAACCGTTCGGCCAACTCGTCCGAGGTGAACGCGAAGGCGGAGCTGCGCACGATCACGCTGATCTTCAACGTGACGGTTCCCGCGACCACCGACGCGACCGGCCGTTCCGTCCACATCGCCGGATTCCTCGACCGGCTCGACGGCAACTTCCCGCAGTGGGATCCGAGCGCCACCGCACTCGCGCGCGTCGACGCCACACACTGGAGGATCCAGTTCACGGGTAAGGAAGGGACCCAGCTCGAATACAAGTACACGCTCGGCGACTGGGATCACGTCGAGAAGGACGGCGGCTGCGGCGAGATCGCGAACCGTCAGCTCACGCTCTCCTACGGCGCGAGCGGCACGCAGACGGTGAACGACACCGTGGCGAACTGGCGCAACGTCCCGCCCTGCGGGAACTAGCGCACGTTTGCATCCGGGCCGCTCGGGAAGGCGGTCCGCATGGCAACGAAGAAGCAGACACAAGCCGCAAAGCGGAACGTCCAGAAGGCGCAGGCGGCGGCGACGCGCAAGCGGACGATCGCGCACTTGCCGACGAGCACGCGGCGATCGCTCGTCCAGCAGGCTCAGCGTGCGCGCCGGCGCGGCGGCACGGCCGGTCACGCACTCGAGGACCGCAACCGCCAGCAGCTCTACGACCTCGCGAAGCGCAAGAAGATCCCCGGACGCTCGAAGATGGGCAAGTGGGATCTGATCAAGGCCATCCGCAAGGCCGGCTGACGCTCATCTCGCCTGCTTAGGCAACGCGCCCGTTCGGCCATGGCCGGGTCACAGAAGCGGACGTGTTCCGTCAAGACGGCGGCTCGAGGCCGAGCTGCTCGAAGCGCGGCTTGAGCGACGGCCGATGGCGCCACATGCCCTTCATCGGGTCCCCCACGGCCGCTATGCGGTCGCGCATGGTCTCGATCGTGAAGGCCTCCGGCTCGACGTCCGCCACCTCCTCCCAGAGCAGCGGCGCCGAGACGCGCGCGTCCGCCGTCGGGCGCACCGAGTAGGCGCAGGCGATCGTCCGGTCGCGCGCGTTCTGGCCGAAGTCGACGAAGACGCCGCGCCGGTCGGCGACCTTCCACGTCGTCGTCGCGACCTCCTGGTCGCCTACGCGTCGCTCCACCTCCTGCGCCAGCGCCTTCGCGAACCTCCGCACCTCCGGGAACGGCAGCTCGACCTTGATCGGCGCCAGGATGTGCAGGCCCGTGGCGCCCGACGTCTTCGGATAGGTGCCGAGCCGGAGCTCGTCCATCACCTCGCGTACGACGAGCGCGATCTCCCGCACGTACGGCCATTGCCCGTCGAACGTCGGATCGAGGTCGATCAGCAGGTAATCCGGCTTCTCGATCTCCTCGACGCGCGAATGCCACGTGTGCAGCTCGATGCAGCCGAGGTTGATCACCCAGGCGAGCGCCGCGGCATTGTCGATGACCGCGAAGACGGTCGTATGCCCGCTGGGGAAGCGGACGAACTGCTCGCCGACGTATTCCGGATGCGGTGGCACGCGCTTCTGGTGGAAGAACTCGCCCTCGACCCCGTTCGGGAAGCGCTTCATGTGGAACGGTCGGCGCCGCAGGTGCGGCAGGACGCAGTCCGCGACGTCGAGGTAGTAGGCGACCAGGTCGCCCTTCGTCAGGCCCCGCTCGGGGAAGAACGGCTTGTCCGGATTCGAGATCCGGACGTCGTGGCGACCGACTTTCATCGTGGTAGTGTCGCCTCTTCATGCGCCGGGTCGTCGTGTTGGTGCTCCTGCTCGCCCTCGCGATCGTCGCGGCCGCGACGGTCGGCCGGACGACGCCGCCGACCGCGACCGCGGCGCTGTCGGCAACCTGCCGCGGTGCAGTCGACACTCTGAATCTCGTCAATCCCGGTCAACTGACGGTCGGCACCGACAACCCCGCCTATCCGCCCTGGTTCGGGGGCACCCCGGCGAAGGGCTCGAAGTGGAAGCTCAGCGACCCCACGAGCGGCAAGGGCTTCGAGTCGGCGGTCGCGTACGCAGTCGGTCAGTACCTCGGGTTCGCCCGCTCGGACGTCGAGTGGATCTACACGCCGTTCAACAAGTCCTTCGCGCCGGGGAAGAAGGCGTTCGACTTCGACATCAACGAGATCTCGTATTCGCCGGCACGCGCGAAGGTCGTGACGTTCAGCGCCTCCTACTACGACGTCAACCAGTCGATCGTCGTCAACAAAGGCACGTCGATCGCCGGCGTGCGGTCGATCGCCGGCCTGCGCAAGTACAAGCTCGGCGCGCAGCTGGGCACGACGAGCTACCAGTACATCGTCGACAGGATCAAGCCGTCGTCGAAGCCTTCGGTCTATCCGAAGAACGACGCAGCCGTGCAAGGGCTGAAGAACAAGCAAATCGATGGACTCGTGGTCGACCTGCCGACGGCGTTCTACGTGACGGCCGTGCAGGTGCCCAACTCGAAGATCCTCGGACAGTTCCCTACGCCCGCCGGCGGGGAGCACTTCGGGATGGTCTTCCAGAAGGGGAACCCGCTCGTCACGTGCGTGAACCAGGCGCTCGCGAACCTCAAGAAGACCGGGCAGCTGAAGCAAATCCAGCAGAAGTGGCTGGCGAAGGCGACCGGCGCCCCGGTCCTGCGCTAGCACGCTGAAGCGCACGCACCGCAACGTCGGGATCGCGCTGGCGAGCACCGTCGTCGTCTGGACGGCGATCGTCCTCCTCGTCACGCAGTCCTCCGGCTGGCCGGAGGTGCGTCGCACCTTCTTCGACTGGGGCTACTTCTGGGACTCACTGCCGGAAATCGCATCCGCCTTCAAGCTGAACGTGAAGATCTTCTGCATCTCCGAGGTGTTCATCCTCGTGTTCGCCCTGCTGCTCGCGGTGTTGCGCAGCCTGCGCGGCCCAGTGTTCTTCCCGATGCGCGCGCTCGCGATCGCGTACGCCGACTTCTTCCGCGGCGTGCCGACGATCCTCGTGATCGCCCTTCTGGGGTTCGGCGCGCCCGCGCTGCAGCTGCAGCACGTGCCGACGTCGGTCACGTTCTGGGGCATCGTGGCGCTCGTCCTCGTCTACACGGCGTACGTGTCCGAGGTGTACCGCGCCGGAATCGAGTCGGTGCATCCCAGCCAGGAGGCCGCGGCGCGCTCGCTCGCGCTGTCGCACTCCCAGACGCTCCGCTTCGTGATCCTGCCGCAGGCGGTTCGACGGGTGATTCCGCCGCTCCTCAACGACTTCATCGGGCTGCAGAAGGACACGGCGCTCGTCGGCTTCCTCGGCGCGGTCGAGGCGTTCAACCAGTCGCAGATCGATGCGTCGGCAACGTTCAACTACACCCCGTTCCTGGCTGCGGCGCTGCTCTTCGTCGCGATCACGATCCCGCTCGCCCGCTTCACGGACTGGCTCGTCGCGCGCGACCGGCGCCGCCAGCTCGCGTCCGCCCGATGAGCGACGCTCTCCGGATCGAGGGGCTGCGGAAGTCCTTCGGATCGAACGAGGTGCTGCGCGGCATCGACCTGACGCTCGCCGAGCACGAGGTCGTCTGCATGATCGGCGCGTCCGGCTCGGGGAAGTCGACGCTGCTCCGCTGCGTGAATCTGCTCGAGCCGATCGACGCCGGGCGCATCGTCGTCGGAGGCGACGAGATCACGGCGCCGCACGTCGACGTCAACCGCATTCGACGCCGCGTCGGGATCGTGTTCCAGGCGTTCAATCTCTTCCCGCACATGACGGTGCTGCGCAACGTGACGCTCGCGCCGACGAAGGCGCTCGGCGTCCCGCGCGACCGCGCGGAACAGGAGGCGGTCGAGCTGCTCGCGCGCTTCGGGCTCGCCGACAAGACGCGCGAGTACCCGGACCGTCTCTCCGGAGGGCAGCAGCAGCGCGCGGCGATCGTTCGCGCCCTGGCGATGCGTCCGCAGCTGATGCTGCTGGACGAGGTGACCAGCGCGCTCGACCCGGAGCTCGTCGGCGAGGTGCTGGCCGTGATCCGCGAGCTCGCCGCCGGCGGGATGACGATGCTGATCGCGACCCACGAGATGTCGTTCGCGCGTGAGACTGCGCACCGGATCTGCTTCCTCGACGCCGGCGTGATCCTCGAGCAAGGCCCGCCCGACGAGATCCTGGCCAACCCCCGCGAGCCGCGGACGCAACAGTTCCTCCAGCGAGTGATCGAATCGGGACGGCTTGCTGTCTAACCTGTAGCCATGGAACTCGAAGGACCCTCCCGCACAGACGTCAGGCTCGAGCCGCTCGAGGACTACCTCGTCGTCGAGCCGCTGGACGAGACCGAGACGGCGAGCGGCCTGATCGTCCCCATCAACGAGGCCGCGCAGACGCGGACCGGAATCGTCGCCTCGACCGGCCCGAGCGTCGAGGACGTCGAGCCAGGAGACAAGGTCCTGTACCCGCGTGAAGCGGGCTACGAAGTGCGCCTGGCGAGAAGCCCGATCCGGATGCGAGCGATCCGCCGGGAGGACCTGATCGCCAAGGTCCACGACTGACGAGCCCTCCCCGGCGAGGACCGAGCAGTCCTTCCAGAGGAAGAACCCCCAGGCCCCACTTCGGACCCTGCACGCCGCCCCCCAAACCCGCCCGCGCGCGCCAGCGCGCTTGGGCAAAAAAAGGGCCCCTCCACCTTTGCCGCAGAGGGGCCGCAGTGCCGGGAGTATGAGGGGGAAGCCGGCACGTCCATTTTTACTAGCGAGCCAGCAGCCTGTAATGCCTCCATTGGGGGAATTCGCGCCCGAACCATCGGATACCCTGTCGCGCACCGGAGAAGTGGCCGAGTGGCTGAAGGCAGCGCCCTGCTAAGGCGTTAAGGGGGTACAAACCTCCTTCGAGGGTTCGAATCCCTCCTTCTCCGCTAGCCCGGGCAGTCCGGGCGCATTCGGGAGGGGTGGCAGAGCGGTCGAATGCGGCGGTCTCGAAAACCGTTTCGGGCCGTTAGGTCCGACGAGGGTTCAAATCCCTCCCCCTCCGCCTCATCGAGAAACCGCATCGTTATGCGGTTTCTCGGCCTACTTTTTGTAGTCACCTGAGGCTACGCCTGTAGCCAGTTCTGACGACGTACGTGGAGGTGATGGCGCCAGATTGGACAACGGCCGCCGCGGTCTTTCTGATCGCCGCAAACCAAGCGTAAGCGCAGCGCTGATCCGAGCTGCGGCCGCGAATATGACCGGCGGCAGCGCGAGTGTTCAGCCCCGCTCGACGCGGTACCAGACTCTCCAGTCGCCGAGGTCCTCGGGCTCGATCTCCTCGTCGCCGGGTCCGAACATGCCGAGCCATGAGTCGGGCGGGCCGGTGAACACTCGGCGGTAAGGCGGCAGCTTGTCGTCGGGGTCGAAGGTGTCGAGTTCGACACGGACGAGTTCTATCGCGAGGTGCCGTTCAACGAAGCCCTCAAACAATGGCAGGTCGAGGTGCACCGTGTTCTTGTGCGGCTTGTCGGAGATCTCATACTCGCCCTTCGACGGCAGGCGGGTCTCCTGGCGCTGCCCGCCGTTATCGCGCGAGTAGACGCGGGCACGGAACCGGAACTCGCCCGCGCCCTTCAGGAACGGGTCGTGGTCGTCGAGGATCTGGATCCGCTCCAAGACGACGCGGACCGCCTGACCTCTTTCCGTCCCAGCCTGGTCGTCCCAGGCACTCGCGTCGCCGGCCTGATCAGCGAAGCTGCGCCCGCGCTTGCGGGCCAGGGCCAGCTCGCGCTCGATGATCGGCCGCCACCGGTCGCGCTTCGGCAGCAGCGCGAGGCGGCGTTGGAACAACTCGACCAGCCGCCGTTCGGGCGCGATCAGGTCGGCGGCCTTCCCGACCTGGATGTTGAGTTGGAAGCCACCCAGGACGCGCCGCGTGTCCGACCGCATCTGCAGCACGTCGACGATGAACTTTTGCCCCTTCTTGATCCCGGCCGGCAGGGTGACCGTGATCAGCCCGGAGAGGTGGTCGCCCCAGAACGGCGGCACGGGCAGGTAGGTCGGGCCGCCAACGGCCAGGCGTAGTGTCTGCGCGTCGACGATCTTGACCGTGCCCGGCGCATGGCGCAGGTTGCGGTAATTGACCGTCTCGGTGACCGACGCTCCCGGCAGGTAGAGGTCGACGATCGACGCCTTCGGCAGGTTGTTCCAGAAAAGGACCAGCTCGTCGAGGCCTTCGGCCGGTTTCCACTGATCGATGTCGAACTGCCAGCGCTCGGCCTCATCGCGCGCGGCATGCGTACGCGCGCGCCGCACCTCGACAAACTCGGGCACGAGCCTCAGCCACCCTCCAAGCACGTGCTCGGTGTGGTCACCGGCATGGTGCCCGTTCGCCATCGAAGGCGGCGCCGGGCGCGCCGGAAGCGGCATCTCGGCCGGCTCGCCGAACTCATCGACAGCGCCCTCTGGCAGCGCGTGTTCGGTTTCCTGACCGTTATCGCCCGCTTCGTGGTCGTGCTCCATGTGGCCGATGTCTTCATGCGCGGACATCAGCTCGTGCTCGCGCTCCCTCGCGAGCGCGCCCTTGATCCGGACCAGCGGCCGGCCGCGGCGGCGACGGGTGAGGTCGATGTCGAAGCTGTGCTGCACGGTCCGCGTCTCCGGCGAGCCAGGGTTGGCCGTCTGCACGATCAGCAAGTTGCGCTGCGCGAGATTGTCGGAGTTGCCGGGATTCGTTCCCGGCACCGTCGGGTCAGGGGCGTAGACCAACTCGACGACCATGCACTGGTGGTTGCCAACGAGGAGGTCGCGCACCGACCGCAGACTCCCAGCAGAAAGTGTGTTAAACGGACCGTTCGGGTTAGCGGGCAGATAGTTCTGCGGAAAACGCGCCGTGCTCTGGTTGATGTCGAGGTAGGCGCCGTAGAAGCTGACCGCCTCGCCGCCGCCAGTCGGGCCGAAGCTGAAGATGTTCTTCGGGTCGGTTTGCGCCGTCAGCGCCTGTGTCAGCGGCACGCGCGGCGCCGCGAAGAACGGCACAGACGCCAGCTCATCGCTGGTCGTTCGCCCGAGCAGCGCGATTCCGCTCAGTAGGTCGCGGCGGTAGGCGAGCGTGTCATCGAAACTGACGTTGGCCACGCCCCAGCGAAAGAGGCGGAACGAGGTGCGCACATCCGCTGCGCCCGCCGCGCTCTGAAGGCGCACTTTGGCCAGCGCGAAATTGAACACGTTGACGCCGCCGACCTGGGTCGAGTACTCGAGCACCGACGCCGCCTGGTCTTGCGTCAGGCCGTCGAAGCTTTCCCCGCCGGCGCTGCCGTTGCCTGCACGCAGATTGTCGATCACCTGCGCGATGAAGACGTTCGGGTCGCTCCAGCCGGCGGCGGCGCCGAATCGGCCTTGGCCCTGGTTGATCTTGAAGACGCGCGTGTCGACGCTCAGCCACGAGGTCGGGCCGTCGAGCATGTAGGGGTTCGGTGCGAGCTGCAGACGCACTCGCGCTGACTCGTCGACGACGATGTTGCCGGCGCGGTCGCGAGCGCTGACCACCACCTTCACGTCTTGGCTGCCGCCCGGCGGCAGACCGGCGAACATCATGTTGCCGGTGAAAGTGACGCCGCAGCGATAGGTGACGCGCTGCGGGACGCTCGGATGCAAAGCCGGGTCCTCGGCGTCCGCGCCTGTCACCGTCACGGCAACGTCGGCGATCGGAGCGTCGGTCGCGACGTCGCGAAGCTCAAGCGTCGGCGGATGGGTCAGGCCAGCGAACAGTCCCGCAGCGCGCAGCGGCGGCGCGATCAGGCCGTACAGCTCGGGCAGGACATCCGGCGGCCAGGCAATCGGCACCGCGCGAGAGGTGCGATCTTGGATGATGACGTAGAAGGCGTTGTCGAAAACGCTCTGGCCGCCAGCCGCAATCGCGTCGACCTGGTCTTTCGAGAAGGTGCTGCGGTCGAGATAGACGGTCACGGACGGGGCATCCTTCTCCTGGATCAATGTGACCTCAGCGGTCTGCTCATGGTCGAAGCCGTCGAGCATCTCGTACGCTGTGCCGGGGCCAAGCGCCGGGCTAAAAGCAGTCGTCGTCGCCAGCGCCGTCGCCGAGCCGATCGTGTTCACCTGCCGCACCTGACCGCCGGCGCGAATAAGAGCGCCGGGCCGAAAAAGGTTGCTGAAGTTGGTTCCGGCGCCTGTGACGTTGACGCCGACGCTCGAGATCGTGCCGGGATGAGGTGGTGTCGTTCCGTCCGGCAGTCGCGTGCAGCGCAGCGTGCCGGTCAGCCGAATCGCGCTGTTGGCGAACCCGACCGGCCCAGCCGGTGGCGCGGCGGGGCTGTCGGACAGGAAGGGACCGTTCCCGGCACCATCGACGGTGCCGGGGCTGCCGTCGAAGACGAAGTCCTCGAAGAAGTCGGCGGCCTGCGGCCGCTCGTTGGCCGCGGCCGACGCTGTGCCGACAGGCATAATGATCAGGTTGCGGGTCAGGTTGATCGGCACAGTCTCGACGCCCGCGGCAGGGCGAATCACGTCGAGGCGCAGCGTCAGCTCGAGCGGACGGTCGAACGGGTCGCGGCGGACGTTGATGCGGAAGCGCAGCGTTCCCTGACCAGTGTCGAGCTGCAGCCCGCCGATCGCCCCGGCCGGGTCCAGCGCATCGGCGGCTGCGCCCGGCTCGCGCACGACAGTGAGGACGGCCGGTTCGAGCGCGACACCGGCGGCGCCTGCCGGGACGACCGGCTCGAGGGCGGTGAACTGTGGCTGGCGGCGCTTCCAGGCGGAATCGAGGAAGCCATGCCAGGCGTAGAAGCGGGGCACGTAGTTGTTCGACTCGGCGATGATGATGTCGCCGTTTAGGACGTGGCCTTCGCCGTGGTAGCCGGTGTCGGCGGCGGCGCCGGTGCCGGCGATCGCCGCGGGCGTGGGAATCGCACCGAACCCGCCGTCGAAGTCGGTCGCCATAAACGCGCCCATCTCGCCGGGTGAGGAGAACTCGCGCAGCGTGCCGTCGAAGCCTGGGCGCGTCGCGTCCCATATGTTCGCGTGGTTGGGATGGAAGTTCGCGGTTCTGTTGCCCCAGTGCATGTATGGATAGCCGACGCCGGGCCCGCCGTAGACTTCGAAAACATCGAGGCCCGCCGGTGGCGGCGGCGACGGCGGCTCAGCGGCGTCGTGGCCGCACATGTTCAATGACGGCGTCGGCTGCTGACCCGAGCGTCCGAGCCAGCGGTCGAACAAGAGCAGGTGGTCGCGGTGGAAGGCGAAAAACTCGAGCCCGATCTGCGCGCGGCCGAGCTGCTGCTTGCGACGGAACTGACCCACGGCCGTCTTGAACCCTGGTGTCGGCGTCGTCCACGACGTCGGCGGGGGGCTGTCCGGGTGCCAGACATGGTGGACTTGGTTGAAGTAGTCGGTGAACTCCTTCTCGGAAAGGATCGTGCCGTCGCGGTCATAGACGACTCCGACCGGCAAGACAGGCTGGCCGAGGAGACGGCGGCGCAGGTCGTCGGCCCATTTGACGAACGCCCAATAGCGGTAACTAAGCGGTGCCTTGATCTCGTCTTGCAACTCGAGTTCGCGCCCGTCGGGCGAAGTGAAGTGACGGAGGCTGTTGTAGTAGAGGCGCACCGCGGTGCCGAGGTTGTCGGTCGTCCAGCCGGCCGGGAACGGGCCGCCGCTCAACGACGCCGGAACTGCTGCATTGATCGGCGCTTCGCTGGTGCTCGGCGGGTGCGGGAAGCAATCGCTGCCGTTCCAGGGCCGAAGCGGCGGCAGAAAGTACTTGCTCCGCCAAGCCTGATAGCGCGCGAGCATTACGTCGACGTGGTGATTCAAGAAGGCGGTTCCGGACACCGCCGTCGCCGGCGAGCTGGGCAAGTTGTCCATCGACCAGTTCATGTGGTTCTTCGTCCCCGGCGGCGGCGCCCCGAGCTCGACGGTGCCGACATCGCCGTAGACGAGCGACGTCACGAAGTCAATGAAGTCGGCCGGCATTACCGCCTCCTCACCCGCGCCGCAACCGCGCTTGGGCGACTCAGCGAGCGTTCGTCAGATCGCGGGAGCGCTTGCTCCAGAAGCTGAGCCGCAGCCTGTTGAGCGCGACCGGCGCCCATAGGCATCTCTCCCTTCGTGTTGGCGACGCTACTGCGGGCGGCGGCCTGGAGTCAAGCCCGGGAGCATGCTCCTGAGCCCGTGAGCGACGCCCGAGCGACGCCGGACGACGATTGCGAATGTACGGGGACCGTGCCGCGGGCAGCGGCCGGCAAGGAACGCCCACGTCGCTGGCGATCCGCACCAGACGTCGCTGTTCGTCTCGAAGCCGCGAGAGGGGCGGATTTCTTCTGCAGGTGGCTGTCGCCGAACTCCTCGAAGAAGGGAGGAGGATCAGCTTCTGAAGGCGGAGGTTGTGCGCGGTTCGGTCGGCGCGGACTTCCTCGAGCTCGCAGAGTGCTGTCGACCGCGGCCGACGCGGGTGGCACTGACGATCTTGCACACGGACGGGGGCGGCACGCGCTCGCCCCGCGCGCGTCTCGTTTGCAGTCCGGCCTGAACTGGCGCAGAATGCCCGGCGACCAGGGGTCGAGTACAGGGGGTAGGAATGCGCAAGCTCGCAATCGTCGGCGGGGTCGTCGCCGTGGCGCTGACGTTCACCGTCGGGGCGCTTACGGCGCCGTCGAAGAACGACCTGCTCAAGGACGAGCAGCATTTTTATGACCAGTCGCAGAAGACATACAACGGCGGCTCCAAGGCCGGCTCGACCTGGAACATGGAGGTCGTCGGCCACAACAACCTCGGCGTCCGCGGGTTCAACGCCGACGTCTGGAAGTACAAGAACTACGCCTATGTCGGGCACTGGGGCTTCGCCGACTGGGCAACCGGCAACGACCGCTTCTGCCCGTCGCCGCCGAGCAACGGCGTCGCCGTCATCAACGTCTCGAATCCAGCCAGTCCGACACGGGTTGCGACGCTCCAGAATCCGACCGGAACCTCGGCCGAGGACGTGGTCGTCTATACGGCGTCGTATGGGCCGTTGGCGGGTCGTGACATCGCCGCGGCCGGCATTCAGTGGTGCGGTGGCGACCGGCACGAGCCGAACGCGATTCACGGCCTGGCGCTCTGGGACGTGACCGATGCCAGGCATCCGGTGCAACTCGGCTTCTACAACAGCGGCTGCTGCACGCGCGGCGTGCACGAGTTCGAGATCGAGAGCCGCGCCGACCTCGGCCGCACCTTTGCCTATGCGACGGTGCCGGCCGGGAGCTACCCCGACAGCGAGAACGAGAACGGTCTCCGAGATGCTGCAGGGAAGGGCGACTTCCGCCTGATCGACATCACCGATCCCGCCCACCCGTTCGAGGTCTCGACGTGGAAGGTGCAGCAGGCAGGTGGGCCGTTCGCCGCGCAGGGCTGCGACCCAGACGGCAACTACGGCCACGGAGCCGAGCCGTCGGCAGATGGGAAGCTCGTCTTCCTCTCCTACTGGGACAGCGGGTACATCCGGCTCGATGTGACCGACCCCGCGCACCCGATCTACACAGGCCGCGCCGCGTTCCCGGCCAATGCGGATGGGGACGCTCACTCGTCTCAGTACGACGAAGCGCGCCAGTTGCTGTTCTCGGCCGACGAGGACTTCTGCAAGACGTCAGGCCCGGAAATTGAGAAGGGCTTCGGGTACATGCGAGTCTGGGACTTCAGCGATCCCGCGCATGTGCAACAGATCGGCTCGTACAGGACACCTCGTTCTCTGGGGACGGACGACCAGGGCGCGGGCGATTTTGTGATCCACAACAACTTCCTCGTCGGGGCGACGCTGTACGAGTCGTGGTATTCCGACGGCATCCGCGTCGTCGACGTCAGCGATCCACGCAATCCGAAGGAGGTGGCTTACTTCGTGCCGCCCGCCACGGACAACCCGGTGAAGCCATCGCAGAGAAGCGTGCTCACCAACACGACCCAGGTCTGGGGCGTCGTCGTTGACGAGGCGACGGGGCTCGTCTATGCGAGCGACATGAACTCCGGCCTCTGGATCTTGCGCCGCACGAAATAGGCGCTCCCCCAGCGTGATCGTTGGACGCCGGCTTAGGGGACGTCGCGGCGAGAGGTTGCGAGCGAGCCCGCCACCGCCGCAGCGGCCGCGTAGAGGATCAGCAGGACGAGGCCGACCGCCGGTGCCAGCAGCGCGTCAGGGTCCTGTCCGCTGATTGCCTTTCCGGCCGCGCCGGGCAAGAGCTTTCCGACGTCGCCGACGCCGGCGACGTCGCCGACCAGCAGGTTCTCGACGAACAGCAGCCACGCGCAGAGACCGACCAACGTCGGTACCTGGTTGCGAACGAGGGCGCCGAGACCAACGCCGATCGCTGCCCACAATGCTGTTGCCGCCGCGCCGCCCGCGACCAGAAGCGCGTAGTCGCCTGCGTCGAGCCTGACGTCGATCCCGCGCGCCCTGAGCGCCGCCGTGCCCACGCCCGCCGCGACGGCTCCGGCGACGAGCCCGAAGCCGACCCCGATCAGCATGCTCGCCAACACCTTCGCGGCGACGACCCGGCCGCGCAACGGCGTGACCAAAAACGTCGGCCGGATCGTGCCGTGGCGGATCTCGCCCGTGATCGACATCGCACCGAGGAGAGCGGCGAAGAGCGCGCCCAGGACCTCTCCCCACCCGAACAACACCGTCAGCTGCTTCGAGGTGCTGCCAAAGTTCCCGGCGGCGAGGCCGAGGCCGTGGAGCAGCACAACGAACAGAACGAGGGCGAGCATGCCACCGAACAAGCCAAGGCCGGTCCGGGTCGAGCGGTGCTTGAACAGCTCGGCGCGCACCGCAGCGCTCACAGCGCCCCCTTGCCGGTCAGCCCAAGGTAGACCTCCTCAAGCGTGTGACCGCCGGCCGTGAGCTCGTCGAGCCGCGCGGCCGCAACTAGGCGCCCGCGGTCGATGATCATCACCTGGTCGACCGCCTGCGCCACCTCCGTCAGCAGGTGGCTCGAGACGAGCACGGTGCGGCCCCCCTCGGCAAAGCTACGCAGAAATCCGCGTAGCCAGTGCACCCCCGCCGGATCCAGCCCGTTCGCCGGCTCGTCGAGGACGAGCAGCTCAGGGTTGCCGAGCAGCGCCGCGGCGAGCCCGAGTCGCTGCCGCATCCCGAGGGAGTAGGTCTTCACGCGACGCTTGGCGTCGGCCGCAAGGCCTACCAAGTCCAACACATCGTCGATACGGCTCGACGGGATCTCAGCGGCGAGCCCGAGCGCACGCAGATGGTCGCCGCCGGAGCGCCCAGGGTCGAAGTCGTTTGACTCGAGGACCGCTCCGATCCGTCGCGCCGGCTGGTCGAGCTCCCGGTAGCGACGACCGAAGACGAGCGCCTCGCCCGCGGTCGGCTCGGCGAGGCCGAGCAGCAACCGTAGGGTCGTCGTCTTGCCCGCGCCATTCGGGCCGAGAAAGCCAGTCACCGTGCCCGCCTGGAGTGAGAACGTGAGGTGGTCGACGGCGACGAGGTTGCCGTAGCGTTTGCTCAGCGAGCGTGCCGTCACCACTGCGTCGCGCGCGCCGACGTCGGTAGCCGCCACCAGCGTCGACGCTAGGACAAGAGCGTCCGTGTTCCCTTCGTGACTAGTGGTCACCAGGGCCAAGCGTGCCGGTGAGGTGCAAGACGACAAGCACCACCACCAGGACGATCGCGACGATGATCCCGAGCGCGTACAGCCAGCGCGGCAGCCGGTCGGCCGATTCGCGGTCGGGTGCGCCCGGGTAAGGAGGCGGATCAGCCATATTGCGTCTCCTTTGTCGATCGGGACGGCGGAGCGAGACAGAGTGTCTATATCACATCAGGCCGTCTCGACAGCGACGTCACGTATGCTTGGCTGATGCCCAAACTCTGGAACGAGACGATCGAGGCGCACCGTCGCGAGGTACGCCATGCGACGCTCGACGCCACTGCGGCACTGGTCGCCAAGCACGGGCTCCGGTCGGTGACGATGTCGCAGATCGCAGAAGAGACCGGCGTCGGCCGCGCAACGCTCTATAAGTACTTCCGCGACGTCGAAACGATCCTGGTCGCCTGGCACGAACGGCACGTCATCGGCCACCTCGAGTATCTCGCCGAGATCCGAGATCGAGGCGGCGCGCCTGTAGAGCGTCTCGAAGCTGTGCTCGAGGCTTACGCGTTTATCTCCTACGAGCACCACGGCACCGAGCTCGCGGCACTCGTCCATCAAGGTGAGCACGTCGCCCGAGCCGAGCAGCAGCTCCGAGAATTCGTTCGCGACTTGTTGAGCGAAGCCGCAGAGATCGGCGACGTCCGTGAGGACGTCGCGGCTGACGAGCTTGCTGGCTATTGCCTCCACGCGTTGACAGCAGCGAGCGGCCTGTCATCGAAGGCCGCGGTCCGCCGGCTCGTCGCAGTCACTCTCTCGGGCTTGCACCCGCGCGCTTGATCCGAGCCGCCGAACGGTCGCCGCGTCGGGGGCGTTGAGCGTGTCGAGGAGTGATCGCGTGCTCGCGTCCATCGCAGGTCTGCCGTTCCTTGACAAACTCGCGGAGAGGGGACACGCTGCCGCGCGACAACGTCGAAACGTGTCGCGCCTCTCGGTGCGGCAAAGGGGCAGACTTGAAGAAGCTCGCCGTTTGCGGAGCGCTCGCGTCGATCGCGGCCACCTTCGTGGTCGGATCCGCGTCAGCGAGTCATTCCTGGGGCAAGTACCACTGGGCACGCACATCCAACCCGTTCACGATCGACCTCGGCAACAACACGACGCAACCGTGGAGCGGCATGCTCTCGACGGTGTCGAGCGACTGGTCGCAGTCGACGGTGCTGGATACCCGGGTTGTCTCCAGCAACAAGAACCGCACGACGTGTGACGCCACCTTGGGTCGCGTCGAGGTGTGCAACGCCGACTATGGCAATACGGGCTGGCTCGGTGTCGCGCAGATCTGGATCTACCGCGGCGGTAGCCATATCGCGCAGGGAATAGTGAAGCTGAACGACCACTACTTCAGCGGCGCCGGAAGCTCCTACGCGTACAACAATTCGGCCGAGGAGCTGCACGTGATCTGCCAGGAGGTCGGGCATACGTTCGGGCTCGACCACCAGAGCGAGACCGGTGAGTCGCTCAATACCTGCATGGACTACTACCACAACACCTCGTCGAGCGACACGCAGTCGACCCATCCCAACCAGGGCGACTACGACGAGCTCCTCTGCATCTACGACCCGACCTACGCTCACAAGACACTCAGCTCCGGCGGACACAAGTGCAGGGGCACCGGTCACCTGGACTCGTTCGACTCTGCGGGTGCGGGAGGCGCTTTCGGCAGCTTCCCCGGTGCGGGGCCGTCGTTCGCACCCGGAACTCAGGTCAGCAAGTCGAAGTACGTCGATCACCTGCCCGACGGGACCCAATTGGTCACGTGGGTCACCTGGACCAGTCAGTAGTGCCATTCGACGCGGGGGCCGGCTCGACCGCGCCCCCGCTTCCCCTTTCTGTAACGGCGGTGGCTCTCGCCGTACTCGCGTTCGCCGCACCGGCAGCGCTCGCTTGGCCGGGCGCGCCCAAGGCACCGTCTCCCACCCCGCCCTCATCCGGAGCACCCCCACCCGCTTGGATCGAGACGCAGGCGAAATCCGCCTGGCTCTACTACGGCAGCTACTGCTGGGAGACCATGTGCGTCGACCTGATCCCACCCGAGACTCGGCCCGGCCTGCCGACCTTCACGGTCGCCCGGGGACGCGTTGTTCGCGTCCACCTCCGCTTCCTCGCAAGGTCAGCCACGGTGAGCATCGACCGGCGGAACGTATCCACCAGCTTCAACGCTGACACGCGAACCCTGTCGTGGTCCGCCACCCGGGGCGGCATCCTCACCGTCTTCGCGCGAGCCGCGGCCGGAGACGCGAGCTACGTCGCGCGTTTCCGGGTGCGCTGACAAGCATCGCGGCGTCGAGTCGGGCGACCTTCGACGATGATTCTGGGAGGTCGCGTATGGCACGGAAGGGTTATCCCGCGGAGTTCCGCCGGCGGGCGCTCGATCTGGTCGCCGCGGGGAAGACGGTGGCCGAGGTTGCACGTCTGCTCGAGGTGAGCGATCAATCGATCTACAGCTGGCGCAGGCAGGAGCTGATCGATCGCGGTGAGCTGCCGGGCTGAACTCTGAGGAGCGGGAGGAGCTTCGGACGGCGAGACGTCGGATCAGGGAGCTCGAGACCGAGCTGGCCGTGCATCGTCGCGTCGCGCGGCGGAGCTGCTGAAGGAGGAGGTGCGCCCAAAAGGCGGTTCGAGGCGATCGCGGTGATCGCTAGCGAAGGCCTGCCAGTCGAGGTCGCCTGTCGCGTGCTGGGCGTTTCCTGTGCCGGCTATTACGCGTGGCGGTCGCCGCCATCCGCGAGGGCGACGCCGAGCTCGTGCTCGGCCGCGGCGTCCAGCCGCCGTGTGGTCGGCTGGTCGATCAGCCACAACCCGACAGCGGCATTGACGAGCAACGCGCTTGGGATGACGATCGAGCAGCGCGACGCGCGACGCGGCGAGACGGTGATCCATTCGGATCACGGGACGCAGTTCACCTCCTGGGCATTCACCGACGCGCACGGCAGTCTGGGCTCGTACCCTCGATGGGCTCGATCGGTGACTGCTACGACAACGCGATGATCGAAGCGTTCTGGTCGCGGATGCAGGTGGAGCTGCATCAACACCACATTGGCGGCCGCCTGAGTCAAGAAACGCGGCTCCACCGAACCCGGGGTACTGCGGAGCCTCGAGGAAACCCAGGGCGCTTCACTGGCGCTCGAGGCCCGCCACCTGCCACACGAGGGGGTGATGCGCGAACGTCCTTCGCAGCCCGCGCTCCGCAAGAACAGCAAGCATCGCGGACGGCGGATGGGCAAACGTCCGGAACTCCCTCCGCAGGAGCCTGAAGACGAGGTTCTGGGCGGCGATAAACAGACGCGAGAGGGCATTGCGCGGCGGATAACTGAACACCAGCAAACGTCGAGTCTGTTCCGCCGCCGCGCCAAGCAACCGCTCATAATCCGGGTAACAGCAGACCACCCGATGCAACACGACGACGTCGGCTGCATCCACGCCCTCCGGGTCGACGGCGATGTCGTGAAGGCGCCTCTCCACGCGCTCCTCCAACCCCGCCTCGCGCAGGAGTGACGTCGCCTCCTCCTCGTAGGCCGGTGAGAGCTCGAGGTTGACCGCGCGGGCGGCGCCGCGCTTCAACAGCTCCATCTGGATCTCGCCGACGCCCCCACCGACTTCGAGCACTGTCGCCCCCTCGATGCCGCGCTGCTCGAGGAACTCGACCATCCGCCGAGCCGTCTTATCGAGGCCTTCCTTGCGATAGCGCTTCGCGACCCGGCGAGCGAAACGCGGTGTGAAGAACCTGTCACAACCGCGCGGATTGCAGCAGCTCGCCACAGCAAGAGCTTACGCGCGTCGTCGGCTCAACGCGCACGCGCTCGCGCTCGCGCTACGCGGTCGTCCCCACCAGTCCGGCACGAAGTGATAGCCGGGCAGGTTTCGCCGTCACCCGGACCTCGACCTTGACGACGACGCTCACGTAGTAGATGTCCACCTTCGGATTGCGGTCGCGGTTGCTCTGGTACAGATGCTCTCGCTGTCGGGCGCCCACGCCGGGTTGTAGTCGTCGTACGCCGACTGCGTTACGCGCTCTACGCCGCTTCCGTCCGCGTGCTGGCGAATGCGATCTGCTTTCCGGCCGGACACCACGCCGGGTCGAAGTCATCTCCCGCAACCGGTGCGCGCTCCCGTTGACGTGCAGCGTGATCTCGACCTGAATGGTCGTTCTCTTGATGTCGGTGGTGCCGCTGTCGGTCATACGGCGGATCGCCCCCTCTTAGGCGGCGACCTGCTCGTCGTCCGCTTTCTCTCGTTGTGGTGGGCGCCCGCGACGATCGCGGTCGCGCCGCTGCTCAGGCTGGAGACGTCGACGGGCGTCGAGCGGCCACTGCTCGTCCCGTCGCCAAGCGTGCCGCCGTCGCCCCAACACTTGACGGCTCCGGCGCTCGTCAGCGCGCAGGTGTGGTAGCCCCCGGCCGCGATCGCGGTCACGCCGCTGCTCAGACCGGACACGTCGACCGTCGTCGTGCGATCGACGACCGTTCCGTCGCCGAGGTCACCCGAGCGGTTGTACCCCCAGCATTTGACCCCGCCGGTCCTCGTGAGCGCGCAGCTATGGTCGCCGCCCACCGCGATCGCGGTCACGCCGCTGGTCAGGCCCGAGACGTCGACCGGCGTCGAGGCAGGGCGGCTGGTCGTTCCGTCGCCGAGCTGGCCGTAGAAGTTGCTGCCCCAGCACTTGACGCCGCCGGCGCTCGTGAGCGCGCAGGTATGGAAGCTCCCGGCTGCGATCGCGGTCACGCCTCCGCTCAGGCCGGAGGTGTCGATCGGCGTCAAGCCGTATGTCAGACCCCAGCATCTGACACCGCCGCTGCTCGTGAGCGCGCAGCTGTAGTAGCCGCCGGCGGCGATCGCGACGGCCGACGTGGTCGCGGATACCGAACCGCCGGAGCCCCCGTTCGCGGCGAGCGCCACGGCCCTTCCTGCTTGACTGAAACCCGCCGCGGCGACGAGCGCCACCGCGAGAGCGGCAACGATCAAAGGCCGAAGCGTTGACGCGGCTCGAGAAACCTCTCGCACCGGCACCTTCCCTCGCCGACCGGCGGGCGCCTCTGCATGGCGCCTCGCACCGCTCACCATCCTGCGGTGGATTAACCCCGGAGTCAACGGGCGGCCCTAGCCGCCGGCGATCGCCGCCACCACCCTGAACGGCTCGGCTCCCGAGGCAACCTCGTCCGGCAGCAGATCGTCGGGGGGATCGAGCGTGATGTCGCGCCCACAGGCAAAGAAGCGGATGAAATCCCGGCGCTTCGCCGTCCCGTGATCGCGAATCGTCCCGCGCAGGACCGGATAGCTCGCCTCCAGCGCATCGAGCACCGTGCGCTGCGTCGGCCGCTCCCGGGCGTCGAGCGAGACCTCTCCGTCGACGCCCGCAAGCGTTCGTAGGTGCTGCGGCAGCAGTACGCGGATCACGACAGCGTCTGCGCCTCCACCGAGAGCACGGGCGGCAGGTCGCGCACGATCGCCGTCCAGTTGTCGCCGCCGTCCGGTGACGCGTAGACCTGGCCGCCGGTGGTCCCGAAGTAGACGCCGCCGGGATCGAGCCTGTCCACCGCCATCGCGTCGCGGAGGACGTTCACGTAGCAGTGCTCCTGCGGCAGGCCGCTCGTCAGCGGCTCCCACTCGTTCCCGCCGGTTCTGCTGCGGTAGACGCGGAGCTTGCCGTCGGGCGGGACATGCTCCGAGTCGCTCGTGATCGGCACGACGTAGACCGTGTCCGGTTCGTGGGGATGGATGGCGATCGGGAAGCCGAAGTCGGAGGGAAGGTTCCCGCTCACCTTCTGCCACGACTCGCCCCCGTCGTCGCTGCGCATCACGTGCCAATGCTTCTGCATGAACAGCGTGTCCGGCCGCGAGGGGTTCATGGCGATCCGGTGGACGCAGTGTCCGACCTCGCGCTCCTCGTCCGGCAGCTCGCGCGAGCGCAGCCCGCGGTTGATCGGACGCCATGTCTCGCCGCCGTCGTCTGTGCGGAACGCGCCCGCTGCCGAGATCGCGACGAACATCCGCTGCGGGTCGTCGGGGTGAATGAGAATCGTGTGCAGGCAGAGCCCGCCTGCGCCGGGCTGCCACTGACTGCCCGTCTCGTGATCCCGGAGCCCGGACAACTCCTGCCATGTCTGACCTCCATCGACGGAACGGAAGAGCGCCGCGTCCTCGACGCCGGCGAACACGGTGTCCGCGTCCGTCAGCGAAGGCTCGAGGTGCCAGACGCGCGCGAACTCCCAAGGGTGCTGCGTGCCGTCATACCACTGATGCGTGCCGGGGACGCCGTCGTAGGCGAACTCGTT
>WNFV01000071.1_pt1 | contig 108271 bp, 97 predicted proteins | sample 5400101 | NCBI WGS metagenome assembly WNFV01 (sample SAMN13153361, study PRJNA577476) | soil metagenome | isolation source: 115 cm soil or saprolite under grassland replicate 1 | place: USA:California | collected 2016-06-15
AAGTGATCAGGTTGAACAGGACACCCACCTCGACCGAGTAATCGAAGATCTGCCGGGCCGGTGCCTCGGCAAAAGCTGCCCGAGGGCTCGTCAGCAGCGCGAGCGGGGCCGCCAGGAAGGCTCGGCGCGAGAAAGTAAAACCCATTTCACGCCCAATTGTACCCCAAAGATCGCAGTCAGCAAATCCGAGGCGCGACGCGTATTTATGATATGTTAGCTACCTCTCGCCCTACCCCAGCAATCCCTAAAGCATGGAGCTTTCGGGGAGGGAACGATGCGAAAGTCCCGTCGCGTAGTCATCACCGGTCTTGGTGTCGTCGCTCCCAACGGCATCGGCAAGGACGCGTTTTGGGATGCCCTCGTGGCAGGCAAGTCCGGGATTGACTACATCAGCGCGTTTGACCCGAGTCCTTATCCCTGTCACGTGGCTGGCGAGGTCAAGGGTTTCAGGCCGACGGATTTCATGAGTGCGCGGCCCGCTAAACACGCTGGTCGATTCACTCACCTGGCCGTGGCTGGTGCGAGGCTTGCACTCGAGGATTCGAAACTTCGAGTGGCGGACGAGATTCCGGATCGTGTGCTCACATGTCTCGGGAACGCAATGAACGGATCAGGTGACGTATACGAGACAGCCAGACTCGGCTTCGAAAGGAACGGCATGTCTGGCATTCCGCAATTGAGCGGGGTTGAGTTCGCATCTCACGCGGCGCTTGGCCACGTGTTGAAGGAGCTGGGCCTCCGGGGACAAGGCTTGACCATAGCGTCCGCATGCTCGACGGGGCTAGATGTAATGCAGTGGGCCGCCGCTCAGATCCGGGACAATAGAGCTGACGTGGTAATCGCCGGAAGTACAGAAGCTCCCATTTCTGAATTCTGCTTTGCTACTCTCTGCGCTTTCGGATCGATCTCAACATTTAACGATCCGCCGTTACTAGCTTCTCGACCCTTCGATCGAAGACGCGAAGGTCTCGTCCTTGGGGAAGGTGCTGCCATCTGCGTACTAGAAGAACTGGACCATGCTCTAGACCGTCATGCCGAAATCTATGCGGAGGTTGCCGGCTTTGGAAGTGGGAGCGAAGGTCAAAAAGCAAACAGGATGGCAGTGAGATGCGATGCACTATCTCATGCGATCACAGAAGCCCTCGCGACTGCTGGTGTCACTGCTAGCGAAGTTGACTACATCAATGCCCATGGAAACGCAATGCAAGACTACGATCTCATTGATACTCAGGCTTTTCGGGCGATACTCGGCACTCGGGCATATGGAGTTCCCGTAAGCTCGATCAAGTCCATGATCGGGCACGCCATGGGGGCAGCTGGCGCTCTTCAGGTTGTTGCGACTTGCTTGAGCATTACCCGTTCGATGATTCCGCCGACAATAAACTACGAGTTCAAAGATCCGGAGTGCGATCTCGACTACGTGCCAAATGAAGCACGAATATCGCGAGTCCGTACGGCTCTGGTCAACGCTCATGCGATCGGCGGTACCTACTCTGCATTGGTTCTAAGATCTCTGACTTACCCTTGAATAGCCAACTTACATTTATCGCAGCTGTAACGGTCGCCAATCTCGGCCTTGGGGTCACAGTTCTATCACGAGAACCCCGACAAGCTATTCATCGCTACTTCGCTCTCTTCTCTTGTTCCGTAGCAGTTTGGACCTTGAGCAACGGGTTTGCTCTCATGTATCCCGATCCCCCGTGGCGCGACATCTGGCCACGTCTAGCATTCGCGTCCGCAGCAATCATTCCGGTCGCTTTTCTCCTACTAGCGAGTGTTTTTCCAACTTCGAGTCCACCTACCCCTAGGACACCGTTGCTTGCTTGTCTTGTGGCTAGCGTTGGAGCATTCTTCGCCTCGTTCACTAATCTGATCGTTCGTGGAGCCACAATCACCGATGGAACATTGCGGCTCATATACGGGCCACTGCATTTGCCATTTGCTATTTACTTCATCTCATGCCTTAGTTTCAGTCTCGCCCTCCTGATTCGCAAACATCGTGTGCTTACCGGCTCTCAGAAGCTCCAAGTACGATATCTCCTTTTGGGTGTCTCAATCGCGGCAGCCGGAGCCACCGTGAGCAATTTGTTCATCCCGCTCCTCTTTCACACTTCAGAGTTCAGCGGGTATGGTCCCCTATTCAGTATTTTCATGATAGGAATGATCGCTCACGCGATCATCCGGTATCGGCTGCTCGACATTCGAGTTGTCATCCGCCGGGGCGTCGTTTATGGCTGCGCCCTCGGCGTCGCTGCCCTCTGCTTTTTCGTCTTAGCCGAGGCTCTTGGCCGTTTGTCGGGATACGGTCAGGACCGCATCTCCCTGTCTGACAGTTTCGTACTTGCCCTGATTGTTGCCATCTCATTTCAACCGCTCAAGGGATGGATGCAGGATCTGATGAACGCATACGTCTATCGCAGCAAGTACGACTACCAAAAAACCGTCAGGGAAGCGAGTCGGCGCCTCAGCACGATGCTCGACCTCCAGTCTCTGCTTGACTATCTCGGCGAGATCATAGAAAGGACCTTCAGCGTAGAAACGATTCGCGTCTATCTAACAGATCAAACGGAGAGGACCCTCGTCCTCAGGCCTTTACGAAACACGCCTGCTGGAACAGGCCGCGCTGCCCCAGCAGTCCTTTTACCGACATCCCCATTGGTAGCTTTTTTGCGTTCTAGCCAGCAAATATTGGTTCGAGAGGACGCATCAAGAAAACCAGAAAACGTGGCCATTCAAGCCGCGACACAGCAACTCTTTGAAATATCCGGAGACCTAGCTCTTCCCCTCATCCAGCAGCAGACAGTGATAGGGATTGTCATCATCGGAGCTAAGCGATCTGGCGATCCCTTCTTTGCCGATGATCTTGATTTACTATCAACGCTCACTGGGCAGGCTGCGGTGGCGATGAAAAACGCTCAACTCTATCAGCAAGTACTGCTTGTCAACCAATACGTCGAAAACATCATTCGGACAATGGATAGTGGCGTGATAACTGTGGATGCGGGCGGACATGTAGCCCTCTGTAACGCCACGGCTTCGCGCCTTACGGGGCTACCAAGGGAGCGTCTCTTGGATCTCGATATCAGGAGCCTACCAAATTCGCTTGGGTCTCAGCTTCAGGACACACTCGTTGACGGACATCCGCGCTCTCAAGTGGAGACAACTCTACCGACCGGCGTAGATCATCGAACACCCCTTGTGTGTTCGACATCGGCCCTTCGGGATGATAGAGGAAACATTCTGGGCGCCCTTATAGTATTTAGCGACCTTTCGAAAATTAAGGAGCTCGAGAATGAAAAGCGCCGCGCCGAGCGTCTTGCATCATTCGGGGCCCTCGTCTCCGGCATAGCGCATGAGATCAAGAACCCTCTGGTCGCAATCAAGACCTTTGCTGAACTCCTTCCAGAACGCTTCTCAGACATCGACTTTCGCGACGACTTCTCGAAGGTCGTCACGACAGAGATTGAAAGGATAGACGGTTTGGTAGGTCGACTCAGGAGTCTCGCTGCTCCCACGCCGCATGCCATCGCGGCAGTCGACATTCGCGAACCAATCTCGGACACTCTTGCTCTATTGCGAGGCCAGTTCGAGCAAACGCAGACCGCCGTCGTGCGCAATCTTGGAGAATCTCAGGCCCTCGTTGCAATCGATCCTGCCCAGGTGAAACAGCTTTTCCTGAATCTCTTCCTAAATGCTGTCGAAGTTATGACACCGGGGGGTCAACTAACCGTCAGCATCAGCCGTATCCATCATGATCAGCAGAGTTGGATACAGGTAGCAGTCGCCGATACAGGCCCGGGGATTCCCGAGATAATTCGCTCGAAAATCTTTGAACCGTTCTTCACGACTAAGGCCCGTGGGTCCGGTCTTGGCCTGGCTATCTGTCGGAGTATAGCCGACGCTCACAAGGGGACGATCCGAGTGGAAGCCTCTTCCCCGGGTAGTGGCTCCAGCATCGTAGTTGAGTTTCCGACCGCTGGTAGCGGTGTTCGGGTTGAGGAGCAAGGCGTCCTTCTCCGATAGTCGGCCGTGGTGGCAAGATTGGGCATCTCTAATAGCAGCGTCTTGTAACTGAGGGTGCCACAATGATGGTCCTGACGGTCACTGCTCTTCTCGTCCTTGTCTGCGCGATCGCCCACGTTTCGATCGGCGCATATGTCCTTAGCATCAATCCGCGGTCAGCTGCTCATCGTGCTTTTTTCTATGTAGTGATGCCGATCGCAATGTGGGCCTTTGCTCTAGCTCTAGCGCACACGGGAGTGACACCATCACTCTGGTACGCGAGGTTGGCTTTCGCTGCAGGAAGCCTAGTCCCCATCGCGCTGCTGAACCTTGCCGAAAATTTCCCGCGCGCAGAGAGCTGCAGATCCAGGATGAACAGGTGGGTGCTTATGCCCATCGGTATTGGGTTCTCGCTTCTCTCATGGTCCCCGTGGCTAGTTGCAGGCAGCGTATTCGAAGCTGGCGAGCTCCGCACGACTTACGGGCCTCTTCATGGCCCGCTTGCGGTGTATCTATCAGGCTGTTTTGCGTTTGCTATCTACGTCCTCTACTCAAACTATCGGAAGGCTACCGGACTACTCAGAGTCCAAACCGCATATCTTCTAATCGCGATGGCGGTGCCAGCTGCGCTGACAGTCATAACGAACGTCCTGGTGCCATTGATGCTTGGCAGCTCTAGGCTTGGACGGTATGGCCCGCTCTTTACGTTCATCATGCTCGTACTAGTCGGCCACGCGATTCTCAGGCACCGCTTCATGGACATTCGTGTCGTCGTCAAGCAGGGTGTCGTATACCTAGCTGCTTTTGCTGTAGCTGGAGCGGTACTGGGGACGCTCCTGGTCGGCTCAAGCCTTATCTTTCGTGATGGGCGTTGGTTCACCGCGCTCGAGATTCCGATGGCCCTTAGCATCGCGGTGCTGTTTCACCCGCTCAAGACGCTGATCCAGCGGGCATTCGATCGCTATCTCTACCGTGAGCCGTACGATTACCAGCGCATTATTCGCGAGACCAGCCGCGCGCTCAGCAATACGATCGAGCTACCCGAGATTCTTAGCTGTGTTGGCGAGGTGATTCGCGATGTCCTCAAGCCGGAATGGACGGCGATCTACCTCTTCGAGGAATTTGAAGCGCAGCTTGAGCGCTCCTGGATGGTGGGAGCGGACCTTGCGCCGCGGAGCCTCGCACTGGAATCAGCCATTACGGATCGGGCCGCCGTCAGCCAGGCCCTCGTCTTCCGCGATGAGCTAGCCGGACAGGATGCGGGTAGCGAGGCCCTGCGCGAGATGACACGCCTCAACGCCGACGTCGCCGCTCCGCTTCTCGAGGAAGGACGCCTCTTCGGCCTGATCGTAGTCGGCCCGAAGCGCTCGGGTAGCCCGTACTTCAGCGACGACGCCGACCTCCTCCAGACGCTCGCGCACCAGTCGGCCGTCGCGATCCGCAATGCGCAGACGCACCAGCGTGTGGTCCAGGTCAACGAGAAGCTCAAGAAGACCCTGGCGACCATCGAGAGCGGCGTCGTGGCGGTGGGAACGCTGGGAACGCGGGACAGGGTCAGCGTCTTCAATAAGGCCGCGGAGCAGTTCACGGGATTGTCGGCCGAAGCCCTGCGCGGGCGCGGTATCGAGCAGTTACCGCCGGTCCTGGGCCGGCTGATCGAGGCCACGCTGAACGACGGCCAGTCCCGCTCACAGGTGGAGATCGCTCTGCCGGACCAGGTCGGCCAGATGGTGCCGCTCATGTGCACGACCTCGCCCTTGCTGAGCCCGCAGGGTGCCCTCGTGGGGGCGGTGGCGGTCTTCAGCGATCTCTCTCGCGTGAAGGAGCTGGAGCGCGAGAGGCGGCGGGCCGAGCGGCTGGCCTCCATGGAAGCCATCGCCTCCGGCATGGTGCACGAGATCCGCAACCCCTTGGTGGCGATCAAGACCTTCACCCAGCTCCTGCCGACCCGCTTCGACGATGCGGGCTTCCGGGACAATTTCAGCCGGGTGGCCGGCCGCGAGATCGCCCGGGTAGACGACCTCCTGGACCGGTTCCGGATGCTGTCATCGGCCTCCCGGCAGCCCATGGAGCCGGTGGACGTTACGGTGCCCCTCAGGGATACCCTGCAGCTCCTCCAGCCCCGCCTGGAGGAGCGCCGAGTCGCCCTTCGTCGGGTCGGCGAGAGCGCCCCCCGCCCTGTGCCCGGCAACGCGTCTCAGTTGGAGCAGCTTTTCCTGAACCTGTGCTTGAATGCCTTAGAAGCCATGGAGCCAGGCGGAGAGCTCACGGTACGGGTGGCCGATCTCTCGGAGGGAGGCGGCTCCACGCTGCTGGTCGAGGTCTCGGATACTGGAAGCGGCATTCCGGACGATATGATCGAGCAGATCTTCAACCCGTTTGTGACGACGAAAGACCACGGCACCGGCCTCGGGCTGGCCATCTGCCGCGCCATCGCGGACGCGCATCGCGCGATCCTGCGCGCGCGCAACAATATCGGCCGGCCCGGCTGCACCTTCACGGTCGAGTTCCCCGTGCCGGTGGCAAAACCGGGGAAAGTGACTGCGTGAGAACGGCCCTGCTGATCTCGGAGGACGAGGCGCTGGACGCTCGGCTGCTCCGGGCGCTGCCGGACTGCTCCGTCTTCCCGACTCCGACCGACGAAGAGGCGCTGCGCACACTCCGCCTCACCGAGGTGGACCTGATCCTCAAGCACGTCACCCCGCCCATCCGAGACCTCGAGGGTTTCATCTCGAAGGCACGGCAGCTCAGGCCCAGCGTGGTCATCGTGTGCATACTGCCGACCGAGGGTCTGTCGCCGGACGACGAGGCCGCGGCCGAGGGCGCCGACTTCGCCGTGCTGCACCCCTTCACGACCCAGCAGCTGCGCGCCGTGCTGCACCAGGCCGACGAGAAGCTTCGGCTGCTGCAGGAGGTGATGGCGCTCCGGGCGAAACCGCGACCGGCGGGACACGGGCCGCTCGTGGAAGAGTCGGAGTTCCCCGACGAAGGGCCCTCGCGGGAGCTGAACCAGGTCGCCAAGGAGTTCGCCAAGGCGCTGGCCGCGGGCTTCGACCTCCCGCGCGTCATCGATCTCTTCCTCGACGCCGTCTCCGAGTTGGCGCGCCCGAGCCGGAGCGCCATCCTTCTGGCCGAGGATGAGCACCGGCAGTACCGGGTGCGCGCTTCCCACGGGATCGCTCGCCACGTGGTCGAATCGGTCAGCCTCCCCGCCGACAGCGGCCTGCCGCTCTGGTTGATGTCCGAGGGACGGCTCATCCAGATCGAGGAGGCGCAGGGGCGGGCAACCGATCCCGTGGCGCGCGAGATCGCCCGGGAGATGGCCGTGCTGCAGGCCGTGGTCGCGATTCCGCTCGCCTCGCATGGAGAGCTGGTCGGCATCCTGACGCTCGGCCAACGCATCACGGGCGGCGCGTACGGGCGGCGGGAGACCGAGACGCTGTTCAACCTGGCAAGCCACCTCGCCGCCGCGATCCGCGACATCGGCATCCATCACCAGCTTCAGTACCAGAAAGAGTTCAACGAGCGGATCCTCCAACGCATGTCGAGCGGCGTTATCAGCATCGGGCCCGAGCAGCGCGTGGTGATCATGAACCGCCGCGCCGAGGAGATCCTGGGCATGGCGGCGCGCGACGTCCTGAACCGCGACCTGCGTGCCCTGCCCTCGCCGCTGGGCGATCTCCTCTACGAGACGCTCTCGCGCGGGCGCTCGGTCACGCGCAATGAGATCCAGCTGGCGCTGCGCAGCCTGCCGCTCGAGGTCTCCACCTACCCTGTCATGGGCGAGGGCACGGCGCCCATGGGCGCGGTGCTGGTCTTCGAGGACCTGACGGCCCAGCGCCAGCTCGCCCTCGAGCGGCGCGCCGCCGAGCAGCTTCAGCTGCTTACGCGCGTCGTGGCGCGGATCGCCGACGAGATCAAGAACCCGCTCGTGTCCATCAACGCCTTCATGGAGCTCCTGGGCGAGCGCTACGACGACGTCTCCTTCCGCCATCACTTCACCGCCGTCGTCGGGCGCGACGTGCGGCGACTGGTACAGATGTTCGACAAGCTGGCGGCGCTCGTCAACGAGGGCGACTACAAGCGCGATGTCGTGGACATGCGCGCGGCTGTCGAGGAGGTCCTCGTCGAGATGGGCGTGGCGCAGATACCCGCCACGCCGGCCGACGCTCTTCTCCTCACCTTCACCGACGAGTCGACGCAGAAGCAGGTGACGGTCAATTTCTCCCACGAGGGCGACACCTTCCTCGTCAGGGGCGACCGTGGCATGCTGAAGAAGGCCGTCGCCTACCTGATCTGGTACCTCCTGCGCAAGACGCCGGGCCAGGAAGCCAAGATCGCCGTCGCCATCTCCCACTCGGCCGGAGGAGAACCGCTTCGCATCACGGTCGCCTCGCGCACCGCCGAGGTGAAACCGGACGAGCTCCGCGCGATCTTCGATCCCATCCAGGTGGTGCAGGAAAACCTCATCGACGTCGGGCCGTGCGTCAGCCAGCGCATCCTCGAAGCGCAGGGCGGGCACCTCGACGTCAAGCAGGGGCGCGCCGAGGTCAGCTTTACGGCGACGCTGCCCGTGACACTGCTATGAGCGAGCGCCCGCGCATCCTCGTGGTGGACGACGAGGTCGGGCCGCGCGAGTCCCTGCGGATGATCCTCAAGCCGAACTACGAGATCGCCACGGCCGACAGCGGCCACACGGCGCTCAAGACACTCGAGGCCTTCAACCCCGATCTCGTCTTCATGGACATCAAGATGCCGAAGATGGACGGCATCGAGCTCCTGCGGCGGATCAAGGCCATCGATCCCACGATCGAGGCCGTGATGATCACGGCCTATGCCTCGCTCGACACTGTCAAGAACGCCCTCACCCACGGCGCCTTCGAGTATTTGATCAAGCCCTTCAGCCGCGTCGACCTCGAGGAGACCGTGCGGCGGGCGCTGGCGCGGCGCCAGACCGAGCTCGGCAAGAGCAGCCAGCTCTCGGGCCTGGTCAACGAGATGCGCGCGCTCTCGACCAAGACGCGTACCCTCGAGGAGGAGGCCCGGCGCGAGCAGGCGGAGCAGTCCCTTCGCGTGACGCAGCTGTCCATCCTCCGCGAGATCTCCCGCGGCATCCTCGGTCAGCTCGACCTGGCCGAGCTGACCACGGGCATCACCGCGCAGCTCAAAGAGTCGCTGGGCTATGACGAGGCCCAGGTGGTGCTGGGCGAGCCCCTGCCCGAGGTGTTGCACACCGAGGGCGCCATCATCTGCCCGATACGGGACGAAGGGGCGACCGTGGGCTTCCTCGTGGTCGCCAATCGCTCGAGCGCGCGGCCGATCGATCCGCGCGAGCGCGAGCTGCTCGAGATGCTCGCGGATTCGCTCGCCGTCGCCATCCGCAACTCGCGGCTCTACGGAGAGGTCGCCGAGACCAAGCGCTCGCTCGAGCAGCTGGTCCGCTCGGCCGGCGACGCCATCATCTCGATCAACCGACGCGGCAATATCACGGGTTGGAACCCCGCGGCCGAGCGGATCTTCGGCTTGACGGCCACGGAAGCCATCGGCCGCTCGCTGCGCGGGATGTTCCCGGAGCGCTACGAGCAGGCCGCGCGCCAGGCCCTCATCGGCGGCCAGCCTGTTACCACCTTCGACCTCAGCACCAAGCGGCCCGACGGCGGAGCGCTCAATCTGGCCGTGACGTTGTCCGGAGTGCCGGGCCGGGACGGCAAGGTCGACGAGCTCCTCGCCATCGTGCGCGACATGACGTCGCAGCGCGAGCTCGAGTCCCAGATGCACCAGTCCGAGAAGCTCACCGCGCTGGGACAGGTGGCGGGCGGCATCGCGCACGACTTCAACAACCTGCTCCAGGCGATCCTCGGGTACTCGCAGCTGATGACCAAGAACATGGGAAACACCGAAGTCGTGCGCCGGGGACTGTCGGTGATCGAGACGGCGGCGGCGGGCGGCGCCGAAACAGTACGGCGCATCCAGAAGTTCGCGCGGCTCCGGCCCGACGAGCCCTTTGTCTCGGTCGAGCTCAACCAGGTCATCCAGGACGCCGTGGCCATCACCCGGCCGCGGTGGGAGGAGCGCGTGGCCAAGGGCGGCGTGCCGCTCAGGCTCGACCTGCGCCTGACGCCCCTGCCCGCCGTCATGGGCCGGCCGTCAGAGCTGAACGAGGTCGTCACCAACCTGATCCTGAACGCCATCGACGCCATGCCCCAGGGCGGCACGCTGGGCATCTCCACGCGCCCCGAGGGTGACGAGCACGTGGTGCTGACGATCGCCGACACGGGCGTCGGCATGCCCGAGCACGTGCGCACGCGCATCTTCGACCCGTTCTTCTCCACCAAGGGCGAGGTGGGCACGGGGCTGGGGCTGTCGGTGTCTTTCTCCATTGTCCAGCGCCACAGCGGCGAGATGCGCGTCGAGAGCCAGCCGGGGCGCGGGACCACGTTCACCATCGTCCTGCCTGTGGGCACGGCCGAAGGCGTGCCGGCGCCGGCCGGCGCCGAGGCTGTCCCGGGCACCCGCCGCGGCCGCATCCTCCTCGTGGACAACGAGCTTCACGTCATGACGATCCTCGGCGAGATGCTGACCGAGCTGGGCCACCACGTGCTGCCGGTGGCAAGCGGCGTCGAGGCGCTGCGGGTCTTCGTGCCGGGCGGCTTCGACCTCGTCCTGACGAACCTCGGCATGACGGGCATGACGGGGTGGGACGTCGCCGAGCGCATCCGCGCCAGCGATCCGCGGGTGCCCGTGGTCTTCATCACGGGCTGGGGGCTGCAGGCCGAGGACCGGGAGCGCTGCAGGAAGCTCGGCGTGATCAACGTGCTGTTCAAGCCGGTGCGCCCGGCCGATCTCCAGGTAGCCATCCAGGAGGCGCTGGCAGTTTCCGGCCGTAGCCAGCCCTAGCAGGCGGAATTTTTGAGCGCCTAGCGGGGCGTGTCGCGCATTTCCAGGACGAGGGCCTGCAGCACCAGCTCGAACCCCACCAGGAACGGCAGCACGCTCAGCATCACCGTCCCCGTCGAGGCGAACTGGTTGCGCAGCCACGACTGCGCCCACGTGTAGGCACCGAACCCCGTTCCCCAGGCCAGGAGCGGCAGCCCCGTGAGCATGAAGAGCGCCACCGGCGAGAAGTCGCGCAGCACGTGCTTCCGGTAGAAGCGATACCAGTAACCGCGGAAGAGGTGGTAGGGAAACGAGCAGAGGATGCGCCCGAGCCGCATGGACGACGGCTCGTCGCCGTAGCGCGAGACCATGGCGACGTCCCGCACGCGGGCGTCGAAGATATTGAGGTTGATGAGCATGTCGTTTTCGAAGAAGTAGCGTCGCGACAGCCGGTCGAGGTCGATCAGGTCGAGCGTGCTCGAGGCGATCGCGACGTAGCCGTTCTGCGGGTCGAACACGTTCCAGTAGCCCGACGCGAGCTTGGTCAGGAAGGTCAACACGAAATTGCCCGCGAGGCGCGCTCTCGGCATGATGTCGAGCTCACGGCTCATCAGGAACCGGTTGCCCTTGGCGTACTCGCATCGCCCGTCCACGATGGGCTCGAGGAGACGCGGCAGATCGGCCGGGGCCATCTGCCCGTCGCCGTCCATCTTGACGACGATCCCCGCTCCCTGGCCCAAGGCGTGCTTGAAGCCCCGCGTCATCGCACCGCCCACGCCTTCGTTGACGGGGCTCCGCAGCACGGTCACTCGACGGTCGCCCGCGGCCCGTGCCGCCTCCGCGGTGCCGTCGGTGCTGCCGTCGTCCACCACGGTCACGGTATCGACGAAGTCGGGCAAGCCGCGCAGGACAGCGCCGATGTGGGCAGCCACGTTGTAGGCGGGAATGACCACGTGCACCCGCGTCTCACGGTACATGAGCGTCTCCAGGCTTTCGTCCGCAGAAGAACATGGTGCCGGCCTTCGCATCGGGCCCGCAGGGCAGCCGCTCGAAAGCAGCCAGCAGCAGCGACGGCAGCATGAGGAGCGCGCCGGCCACGCGGCGGACCAGGATGCCCGTCGCGCCAGCGCGGCCATAAGCGCGCGGCGTCGCGGCCCCCGGCAGCAGCGACAGCGCGATGTGCCCGGCGTTCTCGCCGAGCGGCGAGGGCGCCCAGCGGATGTCCTGGAACCTCGTCAGCTCGAGGAGACGCCGCGCGCCGGCGACCGACGGGATGGCAACGTGCCGCGGCGCCTCAGTGACGGCGCTCCACCGCGCGCCAAGCCAGCGGGCCTGCCCACTATCCATGACGGGAAGGCCCAGGACGACCCAGCCACCCGGCTTGAGGAGGGAGTGGATGCGCTCGAGGGTGGCCGCGGGGTCCAGGATATGCTCGAGGACATAGACCATGACCACCGCGTCATAGTGCCCTCGCTCGAGGGGAAGCGTCTCAAGCGCCCCCTCGAAGACGGTGAGGCCGATCTGGTCGCGCGCATACCTGACGTCCGCGCTGGAAGTCTCCACGCCCTCGACAGCGTAGCCCGCCTCCCGGAGATGACGAAGGAAGAGGCCGCTGCCACAACCCACCTCAAGGACGAGCCCACCGGAGAGTGCGGTTAGCCGGCGGATGACGGCCAGCCGACCGCGATTGCCCGGCTCATAGAAGAGCCGCCACTCGAGAGATTGCAGGAGCCTCCGCCACACCGAGCGTGGAGCCGCCAGCTTGAAGGTGTAGTCGGCCGGGTAGAGCTGGGCCAGCCGCTCCGGGGACGGCGGCGAATCGAGCGTGGCCGAACCGCATGCGGTGCAGCGAAGGAAGCGGCGGGTCTCCGAATCGACGCCGTAACGGTCACGGATACCTTCGTAGAGGGGCTCGAGCGCGGCGCACCTGCAGAAGAGGCAGCGCATCAGTCTTTCAGCGCAAGCTCGGTCAAGCCGACCCGGTGTGTGCGGAGCAATCTCGCGATCTCCCCACGGCTGGTCTTCCGGGTCAGCCGGATGCGGCGACGACGACGCAGCATCTCGGGCAGCCGGGCGAGCGCCGCGCACCACGCGCGCAGCACGATGGCCACGAGCGCCCACGGAGACTGCTTCTCCGCGAGTCGCCCCGCCGCGCCGCGCCCGGCCACGGCGGCGTAGAGTTGGAGCGCGTAGCGCGCGAGCGTGTAGGCGAGGCTCGCCGCGACCAATGAGGGCGGGAAGCACTTGACCACGACCCAGATTCGATTGCGCTCAACGTGAAAGCCCTTGAAGGGCGAGTGCGGGGCGGTCGAGCCCGAGTAGCGATGCCTCACGACGGCACGAGGTACGTAACGGCAGCGCCAGCCCGCGATCCGGGCGCGCAGCCCCAGGTCCGTGTCTTCGCAGTAGGCGAAGAAGTCCTCGTCGAAGAGGCCGATCTCGTCGAGCATCGAGCGGCGATAGAGCGCCGCGCAAGCGCTCGGCAAGAGCACATCCGTTTCCCGCTCATACAGCTCCCCGTCGGGCTCGAGCCGCCCGCGCCCGCGGCCGATGCCGTCGCCCGAGATCAGGAGGCCCGCGCCGTCCAAGACGCCCGGCCGCGTCCAGACGTAGATCCTTGAAGCGCACATGCCCACGTCCGGGTCGGCCTCGGCCGCCACCACGAGCGCCTCGACCCAGCGCGTGTCGGCGGCCGCGTCGTTGTTGATGAGCGCGAGATAGGCGCCCTTGGAGGCGCGAATACCCATGTTATTGCCGCCGGCGAAGCCGAGATTGCACGGGCTCTCGACGAGGCGGAGTCGGGCCGCGTGCTGACCGCGCAAATACTCGATCGAGCCGTCAGTCGAGCCGTTATCCACGACAATGACTTCGAGGGCCGGGTAGGACTGTGCCGCCAGGGAATCCAGGCACTCCGGCAGGTAGGCGAGACCGTTCCAGTTCACGACGATGACGGAGACGAGGGGGCTCTCGCCGTCCTGCGTCTCGGGCCGCGCCGCGATGTTTGCGGCTGTGCTCCCCGTGTGCGAGACTCGAGGCACAGCATCCACTATATCGCGAGGGTACGCGTCCAATGGCCAGGAATTCCTTGGGAGTCACGCCGCCCGAGACATTCGACCTCGCGGATTACCAGCATCCTCTCGACCGGATCCGCATCTACGAGCCCACGGCGCTGTTCCTGGACCGGGTCATCCGCAAGGAAGCGCATCTCTCACGGGGCAACTGACTCGGCGCGCGGGATCTCTGCGCTCCGATCGAGGCGCTCGGCTTCTTCTTCGCCGGGGTCATCCCGGAGCCGGCGGACGATGATGTCCTTCGATTGCAATATCTAAACGAAGTGGAGGCCGACGTGGAATCGGCCCAGATCGCCTCGGACTTCGGCAAAGAGCTCTTCGCCTACGTCGTGGGGACGATGCGCGCCCAGTCGGGCGGCGCTTGATCCCAGTCGTGTCGTCGCCGTCTCAGCGCGCCGGCGCGGCGGACGCCTCGCGCAGCCGCCACGCGAGGTAGCTCCGCGGCTCGAGCCGCGCGTACTCGGCGAAGGCCTGCCGTGCCGCCTCCCCGTCCCCGCGCTTCTCGAGGGCAAGACCCAGGCCGTACCGAGCCTGGGCCAGGCGCGGACTCCGGGCGAGCGCGGCCCGCTGCTCGCGGAGCGCGTCCTCGACGCGGCCGGCGTAGAGATAGACGAAGCCGAGATCGCTCCTGATCTTCGCGCTGTCGGGATCGAGAGCCACGGCGCCTTCGAGCTCGGCCACGGCCTCGGGCAGCCGGCCCTCCCGGTTCAGCGCAAGCCCGCGCCCCGCGCGCTCCGCCGCCTGTGCGCGCTTCATCGCGGCCGCCATGGCCTGGGAAAGGTCGGGCTCACGTTCGGGCTCCCCCGCGCGCCGGTAGGCGTCAATCAGCAGCGGGTAGACGGGCAGGAGGCCGGGGTTCTTCCCCCGCGCCCGCTCGAGCGGGCGGATCGCGTCGCGCGCCCGACCGGCACCAACCAGCGCCGCGCCCAGCCCGTAGAGCGTGAGCGCGTCTTCCTGGACGGCGACGGCGCGCTCGTAGGCCAGGATGGCGCGCCCCCCATCGCCCTTCTGCTGCCAGGCGAGCGCCTGCCCTTGCAGGACGTCGAGACGGCGCTCGGGATCGCGCACGCGATCGAACGTCTCGAGGGCCGCGTCGGCCCTGCCGTCCTGGAGGAGCGCGAAGCCGAGGAGCGTCAGGCCGCGCGCCGAGCGGGTCTCGGCGACGTTCTTCTCGAGCTCCGCGCGGATCTCCGGCAGCGCGGCCTTGTCCGCGAGCGACCGCCAGAAGGCCGTCAGGCTATTGGCCGGGTGGACGCGGCGATACTCGTCCCGCCCGATCACGTCGGCCCAGACCGGAGACCGCTTGAGGTATACGAGGGCGAAGTCGTCCCAGTAGCAGAGCGCCCAAGCCGGCGACGTCAACCCCCAGTCGGCGTCGGGCCCCAGGCCCTCGAGGCCCTGACCCGAGTACACCGGATAGTCCATCACGGCAGCTTCGAAGCCGTAGACGGAGCCGAGCCGCGCCAGGTGATCCGGATAGGCGCGGGCGAAATGGATCTCCTCCTTCAGCCCCGGCGGCACGTAGCCGCGCCCGTCGATGATGGCCGCGCGCCTCGGGAAGTCGCGCCAGGCGATGTAGCCGCCGAAGTGGAAGGCATTGAAGAGGCGCCCCGTCATGCCGATGCGATCCAGGTAGCGGAGCGCCCCCTCGGGGACGAAGCGCGCGTCCATGCCGAGGCCCACGGACTTGCGCGCGTCAGCCCAGGGCGGCACCTGGGCCAGCGCCAGACCGATCGACGCCACGCCCGCCACGAAGCCGGCCGCGGCCAAGGCCAGCGCGGCGCGGCGAAAGCGCTTGCCGGTCCCGACCAAGGCGATCGCCGCCAGATTGCGAGCCAGCACGGGGGCGCCGACCACGACGAGGACGAAGATGAAGCGCACGGCCGACAGCCCGAGATACGCGAACGGAATCACGAGCAGCGCCGGGTACAGAGGCCAGCGCCGCCACAAGGTGAGGAGCGTGAGCAGGAGGAGCGCCGCCAGCACGTAGGGCCCCGGGTAGAAGTCGAAGGGCGGCCGCTGGAGCTCGTTGATCTCCTGCGTGAACCAGGGCGAACCCGCGAGCTGGAGTGGGAGCGTCATGATCTCGACGCCGCGTGGATTGAGGAGGGACGCCAGGAGATCGGCAATCAGCACCGCCGCGACCGTCTTGAGCTGCGTCAGCGACGGCGTACCGGGCGCGTCGACTGCGCACATGCGCCTGAGGAGAAGCAGACCGGCGCCGGCGACAAGCGCGGCGCCGAAGGGCACGACTGTCACGATGACGCTCGGGTGCATGTTGGCCCAGAGGACGTGGACGGCCGGCAGCGCGTAGAGCCACCGCCGGCCTTCGAGCAGATAGGCGTCCAGCGCGTAGATGGTGAAGCCGAGGAACACCATCAGGACGATGTCGGGCCGCTCGACGAAGCGGTGTCTGACCACGGGGAGACAAGCCAGCAGGACGGTGGCGGCGACGAGCGCGCGAAGCCGGCGGTCGGCGGCACGCTCCCGCGGCAGCGTCGCGTCCTTGAAGAGTATCCAGAAGGCAAGGGCGGCCGTGGCCGCCTTCAGGAGCACGACGCCCGCGAGCCCGCCCAGCCGGAAGACCAGGTACAGGACGATGTCGTAGAGCCACTCGGTGTTGTGGTACGGCAGGGCGCTACTGGGAAAGACGAGGGCTTCGCGGGCTGGCAGCCCGCGGGTCTCGACCATGAGCCGGCCGAGGGCCAAGTGCGTCCAGGCGTCAGGGTCCTCGACCCTGGTGACGGCCAGCGCGAAGGCCGCCGCCGCCACCAGGGCCCCGAGCACCCATGGGCCCGGACGCAGCCTCACGCGGCGGCTACAGCCGCTCGATGATGGTGCCTATGCCTTGGCCGAAGCCGATGCACATCGTCTGGAGCCCGTAGCGCTTCTTGCTGCGCTCGAGCTCGTGGAGAAGCGTGTTCATGAGCCGCGCGCCCGAGCAGCCGAGCGGGTGGCCGAGCGCGATGGCGCCGCCATTGACGTTGACGCGCCCCATGTCGGGGTGGAGCTCACGCTCCCACGCCAGCACGACGGACGCGAACGCCTCGTTGATCTCGAAGAGGTCGATCTGGTCGATCTTGAGCCCCGCCTTCCTGAGCACGCGCTGGGTCGCCGGGATGGGACCCGTCAGCATGATGGTCGGGTCCACGCCCGCCAGCGCGGTGGCGACGATGCGCGCGCGGGGCGTGAGCTTGAGCGCCTTGGCGCGGGCCTCGGACATGATGAGCAGCGCGGCGGCGCCGTCGGAGATCTGCGAGGAGCTGCCCGCGGTGACGACGCCGTCTGGCTTGAAGGAGGGCGCCAGCGAGGCGAGCTTGTCCCAGTTGACCGGCACGCGCACGCCCTCGTCGGTGTCGAAGACGCTGCCGTCGGGCAGCGTGATCGGCGCGATCTCGCGCTTGAACCGCCCCTCGGCGATCGCGCGCCCCGCCTTCTCGTGGCTCTCGCCCGAGAACTTGTCCAGCTCCTCGCGCTTGAGCCCCCACTTCTCGGCCAGCATCTCGGCCGAGATGCCCTGCGGCACGATGTTGTAGAGGGCCTGCAGGCGCGGCGAGAGCGGCCCCTCGCCCGGGCCCGAGCCGTTCGAGCCCATGGGCACGCGGCTCATGTTCTCGACGCCGCCGGCGATGACGCACTCGTACTGGCCGGACATCACCCCCATGGCCGCGAAGTTCGCGGCCTGCTGCCCCGAGCCGCACATGCGGTCGAGCGTGGTGCCGCAGACGTCGAGCGGGAAGCCGGCGATGAGCGCCGCGTTCCGCGCGATGTTGAAGCCCTGCTCGCCCAGCTGGTCCACGCAGCCGATGACCACGTCCTCGACCTCGGCCGGCTCGATCTTCGTCCGCTCCACCAGCGCCTTGAGCGTGTCCGCCAGGAGGTCGTCCGGCCGGACCGTGGAGAGCTTGCCGTTGCGCTTGCCGACGGCGGTGCGTGCCGCCCCGACTATCACCGCGTTATTCATCGCTGCCTCCTTGGTGGTGTCCCGCACGGTCAGGCGCGCCGGCGCTTGACCTGGTCGCTGAGCTTGCAGAAGGCGCAGATCTCTCCGGTCGTGACCTGGCCGCAGATCGCGCATTCGTTGAGCACGGTAGGTAGGGCGCCCTCGAAAACCCCACGGGCCTTCTCGAGGAAGCCGAACAGAAAATTGTGCTTGGCGCCGGGAGAAGCCTCCTCGAGGCTGTCGAGGATCTGCTTGTGGGCGATGGACGTGGCGCCCTTGGCGAACGGGCACTCGTCCACGATGTAGTCGATGCCTCGCAGGAAGGCATAGGCCGCCGTCTCGCGCTCCGAGAGACGGTAGAGCGGCTTCACCCGCCGGACGAGCTTGGGGTGCGTCGAGGCGAGCGCCGGCGACTGCCGCGACAGCGGGTCCATCTGCCAGTGCAGCACGTTGCCGAAGAGCACGGCTGCCTCGTCGTCCAGGTTGTGGCCAGTCGCGATGACCGGGTAGCCGTGGTCCACGGCCGCCCGGTTCATGAGGTAGCGCTTGCTCAACCCGCAGGCTGAGCACGTCGGCCGCCGGGTCGCCTTCTGGACCTCCGGGATGCCCGCCCCCACGCGCTCCGCCACGGACTCGACGATGAGCTTCTGGCCGCGGGAGGCGGCGAAGGCTTCGCACTTGGACTTGGACTCGACCGAGTAGTCGAAGATGCCGAGGTCGAGGTAGAGCCCGGCCGTCCGGTAGCCCGTCTCGATCAGCACGTCCCAGAGCGCCAGCGAATCCTTGCCGCCGGAGACGGCGACGAGAATGGGCTCGTCGGTCGTGAACATCTTGTGCTTGCGGATGGCCTCGGCGACCTGCTTGCGGAAGAATTCCTGGAAGTCGGGCGCGCAGAAGGCGGCGTTGTGCCGCGGCAGCTCGATGACGGCACCCGCACCGCACTTCCGACACTTCACGAGCTGGCGCTCCCGCCAGACATCACCGGGCGCACCTCCAACTCGTCGCCGTCGGCCACGACTTCGTCGGCCGTGAGGAGGTCGGCGCCGCGGATCACGAGCACGGTCCCCGGCAGGATGTCGAGCTCGCGCAGGACGTCCTTGACGCGCTTGCGCCCGCGGAGCTCGACCTCGCGGCTGGGATTCCGGAGCTTGATCCTCACGCCTGGATTATAGCCCACCACGTGAGGACGTGGTAGTAAGGAGGATGGCCATGGCCGACTCCGACCGCCCGCATCCGCTCTCGCGCGAGCCGTGGCGGACGCGCTCGACGCGCCCCATCTACGAGAACCACTGGATCAAGGTGCGCGAGGATATCGCTCTCATGCCGGACGGCCGGACGACCATCTACGGAGTCGTCGACGCGGGCGAATGCGTGGGCGTGCTGCCCTTCGTGGACGCGGACACCGTGCTCCTGGTCGGCCAGTACCGGTACGTCGCGCAAGGCTTCTACTGGGAGATCCCGACGGGAGCCCAGCACCCGGGCGAGAGCCTCGAACAGGCCGCCCAGCGCGAGCTCGCCGAGGAGGCGGGGCGCGAGGCGGGCTCGCTGCTCAAGCTCTGCGACGTTCACACCTCCAAGAGCATCATGCGAGAGACCGCGCACCTCTACGTGGCGCGCGACCTGCGCCCGGCCTCCCGCCCCCCGGACGCGACGGAGTTCATCGAGCGGCGCCTATTCCCCTTCACCGAGGTGCTGCGCATGGTCGAGCGCGCCGAGATCAAGGATTCGATGACCGTGATCGCCGTGCTCCACGCCGCCCGGCTCCCCGGCCGGTAGCGCCTCTTCAACCTGCCCCGCTTCACGTCCCGCCAACTCTGTCAGAGAAGGCCTTGATATGCCATGCTAGGATGCCATAAATTCTTGGCATGAATAGAGCCCTGGTCATGGCCAGATGAAGAACTTTCACCTCCCCCTTCCCGAAGAGGTCTACGCGGCGCTGCGCGAGCAGGCCGCCGCACTTTCACGGCCGGCCACAGTGATCGCACGCGAGGCGATAGAGGCCTGGCTCCGTGAGCGGCAACGCGCCTCCGTACGTGAGGCAATCGCCGAGTATGCGGCCAAACACGCGGGCACTACGAGCGACCTCGATCCCGCCCTCGAGGCGGCCTCACTCCAGCTCTGGCGTGAGAGGCGGCGGAAACGGTGAAGCGCGGCGATGTGTTCTGGGCTGACCTGGCCCCACGGTCCCGGTCGGAGCAGACGGGGCGGCGACCCGTCATCGTCGTCTCGCACGACGGCTTCAACACGACGCCCGGGTGGCGCTCGGTGATCGTCGTGCCCCTCTCGACCTCGGCGAAGCAGGCTCAGCGAGGCCCGACGGCGGTTCCACTGCTCGAGGGCTCCAGCGGCCTTCGCAAGTCGGGAGTGGCCCTCTGCCACCAGGTGACGACCCTGGATCGAGCCAAACTGGCCGAACGTCTCGGAGCGCTGTCACAGGCCACGCTCGCCCGGATCGAGGCCGGGTTGAAGGCGGCGCTCGATCTCGAATAGGGGCTTCCGGGCGACGGCGCTCAGCCCTTGAGCGCCCCCAGCGTGAGACCGCGGACGATGTGCTTCTGGACGAGCAGCGCGAGGAGAAGCACCGGGAGAGTGATCACCGTGGCCGCCGCCGTCAGGCCGCCCCAGTTGATCTCCTCGTACGACAGGAAGCTGTAGACCGCGATCGGCAGCGTCCGGGTCTTGAAGCCCGCGATGATCAGCGAGAAGAGGAAGTTGTTCCAGGAGAAGATGAAGGCCAGGATGCCGGTCGCCACGATGCCGGGCTTGGCGAGCGGCAGGGCGATCCGCAGGAACGCGGCGAAGTGCGTGCAGCCGTCGATCCGGGCCGACTCGATGAGGTCGCCGGGCACGTCCTCGAAGAACCCGATCATCACCCAGAGCACCAGCGGCAGCGCCACGATGAGATGGGTGAGGATCAGCGCCGTGTACGTGTCGATCATCTTCGCCTTGGTGAAGAGGATGAACCACGGGATCAGGTAGCCGATGCCGGGGGCCATCCGCGCGGTCAGGATGGCGAGCGCGATGCCCGTCCGCTTGAAACGGGCGATGGCGTAGGCTCCGGGCAGACCGAGCAGGAGCGCCAGACCCGTCGAGCCCATCGCGACGACCAGGCTGTTCACGGTGAAGGTGAAGAACGGGTTCTTCTGGAAGACTTCGCGGTAATTGCCCAGGGTTGGCGCGAAGACCCATACCGGCGGGTAGGCGGTGTTCTGCACCTGGGTCTTGAGCGAGGACAGGAACATCCATGCGAGCGGGAAGAGGAACGGGATCAGCAGGAGTACCAGGAGAACGTAGGTCCACGGGTTGACCCGGTCACGTCCTCCGCCCGAGACGCTCAGCATCTCACCACGCCCCCCGTCGTACCTTGATGAGCAGCAGGCTTACACCCAGGACGAGCGCGAAGAGGATGACCAGGAGCGAGCTCGCGTAGCCGATGTGGAAGTAGAAAAGGCCGACCTGGAAAGTGTAGACGTTGAGCGTCTCGGAGGCGAAGCCGGGACCGCCCTGCGTCATCACGTAGATGATGTCGAAGGTCTTGAGGCAGTCGATGGCCCGGAAGAGCAGGGCCACGATGATGGTGGGCCGCAAGAGCGGCAGCGTGATCCGCCAGAACATCTGCGCCGCCGAGGCGCCGTCGATCAGCGCGGACTCGTAGGGCTCGATGGGCAGCGTCGCGAGCCCCGCCAGCGTGATGAGCGTGATGAGCGGCGTCCACTCCCAGGTGTCCACGGCCGCGAGGGCGGGCACCACGATCGCCGCGTTGCTGACCCACCGGTAGGGCCCGAGGCCGACCAGCCCCACGAGATAGTTCATCACGCCGAGCGTCGGGTTGTACATCATCATCCACACGAGCGCGATCGCCACCGGCGTCGCCACCATCGGCAGGAGGAAGACCGAGCGCACCAGCCCCTTGCCGCGGAATGGCCGGTTCAGCACGAGGGCCAGCGAGACGCCGAGCACGAGCTGGAGCGCCGTCGCGAGCGCGGTGAAGTACACCGTCAGCCAGAGCGCGTTGCGGAAGCGGTCGTCCTCGAAGAAGGCGCGCCGGAAGTTCTCGAGCCCGACGAACTGCGGGCTCGTGAGGCTCGAGGCATACCAGGAATGCACGCTCATGTAGAGCGTGTAGACGACGGGAAAGGCCATCAGGAGCGCGACGGCGACGACGGAGGGGACGGTGAAGACCGGCACCGGGTGGCGCTCGACGAAACGCGACCACCCGATGCCGAGGTGCCGCAACGGGATCTACTTCTTCTCGGTCTCTAGCATGATCCGCTTGACGTCGGTGGCCGCCTTGTTGGCCGCGGCCTTGACGTCGCCGCCCTGGATGGCGACGACGATGGCGGCCCCGATGGCGTCCCGGCACTCCGCGACCGCCACCACCGGAGGGTTCCACAGCGGCGTGCCGACCTTGGAGCCGACCGTCAGTGATTCGCGAAGGTCAGCCGGGACCTTCGCCATGCCCTTCGGATCCTTCCATACCGACTCGCGGGCGCCGAGGACGCCCTTCTCGCTCTGCACGGCGAGCACCTGGTCCTTGGCGGTCGCCCACTGCATGAACAGCCACGCGGCCTTCTGGTTCTTGCTGGTCTTGGGCATCGCGAGGCCCCACGCCGCCACGGTCGAGCCGTACTGCCCCTTCGCCCCCCGCGGGAAAAGCGCGTAGCCGACCTTGCCCACCACCTTGGACTTCTGCGCGTCCTCGATCACGGGAAAGAGCGAGTTGGCGTCGGTGTACATCGCGGCCTTGCCCTGCGAGAAGATCGAGGAGGCCTCGTACCAGTGGTTGTTCTCCGAGCCCGGAGGCCCGTACAGCCGGAGCAGGCGGCCGTAGAGCTCGAGTGCCTTGACGCCGTCCTCGTTGTTGAAGATCGGCTCGCGGCTCGGCCCGAGCCAGGTGCCGCCCATCGCGTGCAGGTACGCTGCGAACTGCGAGGTCGCCGCCGCGCGCTTGCCGCGCGCCGTGATCCCGTAGCCCGGCTGGCCATCGTCCGTCATGGCCTTGCCGTTGAGCGCCTTGGCCGCCGCCTCGAGCTCGTCGAGGGTCGTCGGCACCTTGACGTTGTACTTTAGGAACACGTCCTTCCGGTACATGAGGGACGTGTTCTCGACCTGGATCGGCGGGCCGACGATCTTGCCCTCGATGACCATCGCGTCACGGGTCTTCTCGAGGAAGTCGTTCCAGTTGTAGTCGGGCGCCGTCAGCGCGGGATTCTTCAGAAACTCGTCCACCGGCTGGAGCCACCCCGCCCGCACGTACTTGAGGCCTTCCTGGGCCGGCATGCTCATGAACACGTCGATCGAGCTGGCCCCGGAGGTCAGCTCGACCAGCACCTTGGCGCGGAACTGGTCCTCGGGATACACCTCGGCTACGAGCTTGATCCCCGTGAGCGTCTCGAACTCCTTCAGATGGGGCTCGATCGCCCCCTGCCAGGGATGCTTGTTCAGGAGGACCCGCAGCTGAGTCCCTTTCGCCTGCTGCCAGTCGAATTTCTGAGCGAACGCCGGCGACACGAGCACCAGCGACAGCACGATACACAGGAGCCACATTCTCCGCGCGACATGCATGAGCTGCCTCCCTCTCTTGGTCTCTTGGCGGCACAACCTGAGGTTAACCGCGGGTGAACGCATGAAGAACACCGAGACGTTCTTACTCTCCTGCGCTCCGGATGTCAATCAGCCGGACGGATCAGAGCTTGCCGGCGAGGTACATCGTGCCGGTGGGCGCGGGGACGCCGGCCGCGGGCTCGAGCGTGACCGCGAAGGTGTCCACCGTCCCGTCCACCCGGATCGGCGCTACGCGCAGGCTTCCCACGCCCTTGGCGTCGACGGTGAAGATGCCCGCCGGCACCGGCGCGTTCTTGCCGGCTATGGCCCAGAGCTCGTACGCCTTGCCCTCGGGAGCCGGCGGCAGCCCCTGTGCGACGAGGAGACCGCCCGCCGTCACGTGCCAGAGCACCCGTGCCCTGGCGCCGGGCGCGGGCTCGAGACCTGCGAGCGCGACCACCTGCGTCGCCGGATCGCGAAGCAACGCCACGAGCGACTGCTGGCGCTCCAGCTCCTGCTTGAGCGCCGCCGTTTCCTGGGCGAGCTGAGTCACCCGCCGGTCGTAGGCGGTCGAGACGATCCATCCCACAGCGATCGCGGCGATGCCGGCGGCCATGGCGCCGGAGAGCACGTAGGTCCACGTCGACCGGCGCGCATCCTTCGGCTTGACGGAGGACAGGGCTCGCACCACGGCCTCGCCGTCGCCGCGGCCCTGGGCGTCGATGCGCGCCATCAGCGCGGCCTTGACCGCGGGCGACGGAGCCTTGATCGTCTCCGCCGCGAGTCCGGCGACCGCGCCCTCGAAGTCACGGAGCGCCGCTCTCGCCAGGGCGTCCCCGGCGGCCAGGAGTGCTTCGAAGCGCGCGCGATCGTCGGCGTCGAGCGCGCCCAGGGCGTAGCCCGCGGCCAGCTCGGCGATCTCGTCCCGGTTCATGGCTCCGCCGGCTCCTCTCGCTTCAGCAAGCTTCTCAGTCGCTCGAGTCCCAGCCGCGCCCGCGTCTTGACCGTGCCGAGCGGCTCGCCCAGGCGGCTGGCGATCTCCGACTGTGTCAGCCCCTCGAAGAAGGCCAGCTCGACCACGCGCCGCTGAGGCTCGGGCAAGCCGTCGAGCGCCGAGCGAACGAGTGCCCGCGTCTCGGCCGCCACGCCGGGGTTCTCGCCCCCTGCCTCGTTCGATCGGGTCACCGACTCGTCCGCGGGCGCCACAAAGGTCCTCTCTCTTCTACGTATGGCACGCAGCCGGTCGATTGCCCGGGTCTTCGAGCGCATGACGACCCAGGCCTCGGGGCTGCCCCGCTGGGGATCGTAGCGGGCGGCCTCCTGCCAGATCTGCCAGAAGACCTCCTGCAGCACCTCCTCCGAAGCGGCTGGATCGCGCAAGATCCGGGTTATCAGCCCGAGGGCGAGCCCGGCGAAGGCGTCGTAGAAGCGGCTGAAGGCCTCGCGGTCCCCCTGGGCGATCCTGGCGAGGAGCGCGACGGGCGCGTCCGGCGGGGTCCCGGCTGTCTGCATATGGGCGTAATGACTACCAGCCATCCCGCCCGGGGTCAACACATCCGGGCGTCCACCCCCGCCCGTAGAGCCATGTAGCAGGAGGGCGCCGGCCCATAACTCTTCGACCCCCATAAACTCTTTGACCCAGGAGGCACAACCATGACGTGGCGGCGGACGATCGGGATCCTGGTGGCGGTGGCGGCGCTCCTCGCAGGCTGCGCCAGCGGCATGCAGGGCGACAAGATGGCGATGGAGAAGAAGCCGCTCTACGACAGGCTGGGCGGCAAGCCCGCCATCACGGCCGTGGTGGACGACTTCATCGTCAACGTGGCGGGCGACACGCGCATCAACAAGCGCTTCGCCAGCGCGGACATTCCGCGGCTGAAGAGGATGCTCGTGGACCAGATCTGTCAGGCCTCGGGCGGGCCCTGCACGTACACGGGCGCCTCCATGAAGGACGCGCACAAGGGCATGAAGATCACCGACACGGAGTTCAACGCGCTGGTGGAAGACCTCGTCAGGAGCCTCGACAAGTTCAAGGTCGGCGCGCAGGAGAAGAACGATCTGCTGGGCGCGCTCGGCGGCATGAAACCCGATATCGTCAACCAGTAGCGGGTGCGCCCCTCACCCTGCCCTCTCCCCTGAGGGGAGAGGGAGATGGAAACCCCTCTCCCCCGCCGTGGGGGAGAGGGTAGGGTTGAGGGGGCGAGCAGTCCGTCAGCGCAGCTTGAAGCGCTGAATCTTGCCGGTCGCTGTCTTGGGCAGCGCGGGGACGAACTCGATCCAGCGCGGGTACTTGTAGGGCGCGAGCTTGTCCTTCACGAAGCCCTTGAGCTCCTCCTCGAGCGCCGGCGCGGCGACGTGGCCGTCCTTGAGGACGACGAAGGCCTTGGGCTTGACGAGGCGGCCCGTGTCCTCGTGCCCGACAACGGCGGCTTCGAGCACCGCCGGGTGGCCGACGAGCGTGTTCTCGACCTCGACCGGCGAGACCCAGATGCCGCCGACCTTGAGCATGTCGTCCGCGCGGCCGCAGTACCAGAAATAGCCGTCCTTGTCCTGGTAGTACTTGTCGCCGGTCTGGATCCACTCGCCGAAGAGCGTCGCCTTGGTCTTCTCGTGCTGGTTCCAGTAATAGGCCATGGTCGAGTCGCCCTTGACGCGCAGGTTGCCGATCTCGCCCTCCGGCACAGCCAGCCCCTCGTCGTCCACGATGCGCGCCTCGTAGCCCGGCACCGCGAGCCCGGTGGAGCCCGGCCGCGACTGTCCCGGCCGGTTCGACAGGAAGATGTGCAGGATCTCCGTCGTCCCGATGCCGTCGAGGATCTCGACGCCGAAGCGCTCGTGCCAGCGCTTGTAGATCTCCTCCGGCAGCGCCTCGCCTGCCGACACGCAGCGGCGCACCGAGGAGAAATCGTAGCGCTTCTCGGCCTCCTTGACCTGGAGCATGGCGCCGTAGAGCGTCGGCACGCCGAAGAAGATGGTCGGCCGGTGACGCTGGATGACCTCGAACATGGCCTCCGGCAGCGGCCGGTGCGGGTAGAGCACCCCCTGCGCGCCGACGCGCATGGGGAAGTACATGTTGTTGCCGAGGCCGTAGGCGAAGAACAGCTTGGCCGCCGAGAAGGTCCTGTCCTCGGGCGTGATGCCCAGCACCTGGAGCGCGTAGGTGTCGGAGCAGACCACCATGTCGTGCTGGAGGTGGACGGCGCCCTTCGGGAAGCCGGTCGAGCCCGACGAGTAGAGCCAAAAGCAGGCGTCGTCCTTCGAGGTGTCCACCGCTTCGAGCGTGGACGAGGCCTTGGCGATCCACGGGTCGAAGCCGATCTGGCCGGCGCCGGGCTTGCCGACCACGACGACGTGCCTGAGGTGGCGCGCTTGGGAGAGTATGGGCCCGGCCTCGGCCAAGAGCGGCTCGGAGATCACGGCGACCCGGGCGCAGCTGTCGTTCAGGAAGTAAAGGTAGTCCTGACCCCGCATCATGGTGTTGACCGGGACGGGCACGGCGCCGATCTTGATCGCGCCCCAAAAGGTGGCGAGGAAAGCCGGCGAGTCGAGCAGGAGGCAGAGCACCCGGTGCTCGGGCTCGACGCCGAGGCCGCGCAGTGCGTTCCCGGCGCGATTGACCAGCTCCTGGAGGCCGGCATACGTCAGCTCGCCGTCCTCGTGGATGAAGCTGATCTTGCCGCCGCGCCCCTCGGCGACGTGCCGGTCCACGAAGAAGGTGGCGGCATTGAAGCGGTCAGGCACCTGGAACGGCTGCGTTGCCATGTCGGTCCTCCGTGCGGCGTACGGTCTAGCGGCGCCGCTTCTGTGCGAGAGCGCGCTTGGTGGGCTTGGCCGTCCGCTGCGGCGCCTTTGACGCCTTCACGGGCCTGACGGCCATGGCCTCGATCTCGACGAGAAGCTCCGGCTTCACGAGCCGCGAGATGATCAGCAGCGTGTTGGGCGGATAGGCGCCGTCAGGGAAGTAGCGCGGAAACACCTCGGCCCGTGCCTGCATGAAGCCGGGAATGTCCTCGGCGTGCGTCAGAAACGTCTGGAACCGCACGACGTCGCGCAGCGCGCAGCCGGCGGCCTCGACGACGGCGCGCACGTTGTCCAGTGCCTGCTTCGTCTGGGCGACGACGTCACCACCCGCGACCTGGCCGCCCCGCCCCATGCCGACCTGGCCGGCGACCACGACGATCTCGCCGCCCGGCGCCACCATCCCGTGCGAGTACATGCCGAGCGGTGCTCCGAAGCTCTTCGGCGTGACGGCCCTGGGCATGGCTTCGCCGTTCAGACCAGCCGCACGTACTCGAAGTCCAGGGGCTGGCCGTTGATCCCGCGGGCCGGCGGCGCTATCCAGTTGGCGAACTTGCCGGGCTCGGTCACGGGCTGCATCAGGCTCTGGATATACACCTTGTCGTCCTCGGTCGGCAGCCAGTCGTGGTGTCTGGCATCCCACTCCGCCTGGCTGATGACCCGCCCATCCGGCGACACGCGCGCTTCGGCGAAGCTGCCGATGGCGCGATGAAAGGCCCGGTGCGGGAGCCGGAGCTCGAAGTCGATGCCGTGCTTCCGGATGACCTCGTTCCAGCGCGCCACCCCGCGTGCGCAGTCGGCGACATAGTCGTCGCGCAGCCGCTCGTTGAGCGAGGCCAGCGCCGACTCCTCGCGCATCGCGATGCGGTCGCCGTCGAGCTCGGCGATCCTGTAGGTCGCGTCCTTCAGCAGGTGGTCGTCCTGCTTCTTCGTCTCCTCGAAGCGCCCCTTGAGCCCGGTGGTGTAGAAGTTGGCCGCGTTCGTGGAGATCTCCGAGCCGAAGAGGTCGAGCGAGACCGAGCAGTGGAAGTTGAGATACCTCTGGATCGTGGGCAGGTCGATGGCGCCGTGCTTGCGGAGGTCGTCGGTCTTGTGCTCACGCATGAGCTGGCAGGCGCGCTCGACTATTCGCATGATGCCAGCTTCACCGACGAACATGTGGTGCGCCTCCTCGGTCAGCATGAAGCGGCAGGTCTGCGACAGCGGGTCGAAGCCGCTTTCCGCCAGGCTCGCCAGCTGATACTTGCCGTCGCGATCGGTGAAGAAGCAGAACATGAAGAAGGAGAGCCAGTCGGGGGTCTTCTCGTTGAACGCGCCCAGGATGCGCGGCTTGTCGGCGTCACCGGAGCGCCGCTGGAGGAGCGCCTCCGACTCCTCGCGCCCGTCCCGGCCGAAGTGGGCGTCCAGGAGGTAGACCATCGCCCAGAGGTGGCGGCCCTCTTCCACGTTCACCTGGAACAGATTGCGCAGATCGTAGAGCGAGGGGCAGGTCCGGCCGAGGTGGCGCTGCTGCTCGACCGACGCCGGCTCGGTGTCGCCCTGGGTCACGATGAGGCGGCGGAGCGTCCCGCGGTACTCGCCCGGCACCTCCTGCCAGGCCGGCTGGCCCTTGTGGTCGCCGAAGTTGACCTGGCGGCCCGGCTCCGGCTCCGCGAGGAAGATGCCCCAGCGGTAGTCCGGCATCTTGAGGTAGCCGAACTTCGCCCAGCCCTGCGCGTCCACGCTCACGGCCGTGCGGAGGTAGACGTCCTTGGCCTGGAAGCCGTCGGGACCCATGTCGCGCCACCACTCGAGAAATTTCGGCTGCCAGTCCTCGAGCGCGCGCTGGAGCCGCCGGTTCTCGTGCAGGCTGACGTTGTTGGGGATCAGCGTGCTGTAATCGGTGCCGGCCATCACACTCTCCTTCGGTCGAACTCGCTGCGCTGGCCCGTGCCGTAGACGCGGAGCGCGCCCTTGTCTCCCACGGCGTTGGGGCGCTGGAAGATCCAGTTCTGCCACGCGGACAGGCGGCTGAAGATCTTGCTCTCGAGGGTCTCGGGCCCGCCGAAGCGGAGCGAGGCCTCCATGCCCGTGAGGGCGTCCGGCGAGAACGCGGCGCGCGCCTCGATGGCGACGCGAATCTCGTCCTCCCAGTCGATGTCGTCGGGCGTGAAGGTCACGAGCCCGGCGGCGGACGCCGCGACCGCGTCCAGGTCCAGGCCGATACGCCGCTTGAGGTCGTCGGCGTGCCCCGGGTCGCCGAGAAACCGGCTCTGGAGGCGCGTGAGCCCGTTGACCATCGGGTACGCGCCGAAGCTCATTCCCGTGAGGCGCACCGCCGGCGGCGGGCGCGTGTCCCCTTCGAGCGCGCCGTCGAGCATGTAGGACCGGTCGGCCGCCAGCGCCAGCTCGAGGAGCGTGCCCGTGAAACAGGAGCCGGGCTCAATCAGCGCGAATACCGACCGCGACGACACGTCGAGGCGCTTGAACGTCCGCTTGAGATAGAGCCGGATCTCGCGCACCAGCCAGTCCGCCGCGTGCTCTTGCAGCGCCCGGTCATGCGCCTCGACGAGATCGGCGCTGCCCTGCGTCCTGAAGACCCAGATGCCGACCTCCTCTTCGTTGGCCCGAAGATGCAGGATCAGGTCGTCCAGCTCGCGCGCGAGTCCGAGCGGCCAGAACGCGGCGCCGGCGGTAGAAATGGCCTCGAGGGTGGCCGGGGGCGGAGCGCTGGGCCCCTTGACCGTGATCTCCGCGACGCCCCGGGCCCGATCGAGGGCGCAGGCGATCGTGCCATAGGTGATCCGGTCGCCCTCGATGGCACGCCCAAGAGGCGGCAGCGCGATACCCGTGGCGCCCGCGGGCCGGTCGCTGCGCGTCGCCCGCTCGGCAGCGCGGCGCTTGACGGTCTCCTCGAGCTTGGAGCGCGGCACGACCTCGTCGACGAGCCGCCATTCGACGGCGCGCTGGCCCTTGATGCCCTCTTCGAGCGTGGAGAAGAAGTCGGCGCGGTCGCGGCGGACCTTGCGCTTGTCCACCAAGCGCGTCAGGCCTCCGGTGCCGGGCAGCACGGCCAGCAGCGGCACCTCGGGAAGCGCCACCGTGGTCGAGCCGTCGTCGACCATGATGATCCAGTCGGTCGCCAGCGCCAGCTCGTATCCGCCGCCCGCGCAGGGACCGTTGACCGCGCAGAGGTAACTCTGGCGCGACTCGGCGGTCGCCTCTTCGATCGCATTGCGGGTCTCGTTGGTGAACTTGCAGAAGTTGACCTTCCAGCCGTGGGAAGACTGGTTCAGCATGCGGATATTGGCCCCGGCGCAGAAGACGCGCTCCTTGCCCGAAGTCAGCACGACTGCCCCGACCTCCGGGTGCTCGAAGCGCAGGCGCTGGATGGCGTCGTACAGCTCGATGTCCACGCCGAGGTCGTACGAGTTGAGCTTGAGCTCGTAGCCGGGCTTGAGACCGCCGTCTTCTCTGACGTCCATGGCCAGGGTCGCCACGGGGCCGTTGAAGGACATCCTCCAGTGCTTGTACTTCGCCGGCTCGGTGCGGAAGTCGACTATCATCCTCAACATGCCTCCTGGCATGTTGACCGTGGGCCGATCAGGTTAGTGCTCCCCGCTTGTCGCATCACTCTTCCTCTCCTCAACCGAGGATGACCCAGAGTGCCTTGGCGCTCCTGGTACCGATGTTCTCCCAGCCGTGAGGCGTGCCGCCGTCGAGGTAGGCGCTGTCGCCCGCCTCGAGATGCTGGGTGTCGCCATTGTAGTGGAGGGCAACCTTGCCCTCGAGCACGTAAAAGAGCTTCATCTGTCCGGGGTCGATGATGACCGTGTCGGTCTTGACGCCCTTGGCGCGGGGGCCGAGCGTCGAGACCACCGCGCGGATCTTGCCCTGGAAGAGCCCGGCTCCGAGCACGTGCCACTTCTCCGTGGTGCCGTCGAAGGACACCACCGGGTACTCGCTCTTCCGGCTCACGTGGAGCCGCCCGTGGGGCGTGGGCTCGAAGAGCGAGGCGATGGGCACGCCCAGAGCCGCGGCGAGCTTGCCGAGCGTCGGCAGCGAGGGCGTCAACCGTCCCGCTTCGATCTGGGAGACCATGCTCGGTGTCATGCCCGCCTTCTCGGCGAGCTGGCGCTGCTGGAGCCCGCGCTCCGCCCTCAAGCCCTTGATGCGCGAGCCGAGCGAGGTCATGGGCGGGCGAGATAACGGAGAGCCCGCGCGACGAAGACCCGCGTCATCCTCTTGCGGTACGGGTGCGTCAGGTCGGTATTGTCGAGGGGCTTGGACGGCATGAAGGCGGCGTCCGCGACGCGGTCGATGAGCTCCGGCGTGAGCCGCTGGCCGACGAGGAGGGCGGCGGCCGCCGGCACGGGCCGGGGCTGGGAGGCGACGGCGCCGAGCGTGATCGCCGCCTCCCGCACCGTGTCTCCGTCCATGCGAAGCGCCACGGCGACGCCGAGAATCGGGAAGTCGAATGACCCGCGCCGCCGGAGCTTGAGATACGTCGAGCGCCAGCCGTCAGCGGGCGGTAGCACGATGGTCGTCAGGACCTCGCCCGGCTGCTTGCTCAAATACTGGATGCCGTCGTCCCGGTAGAGCGCCGAGATGGGCACGGCGCGCTCGCCCTTCGGGCCCGCGAGCCTGACGCTGGCGCCGAGGCTCCAGAGCATGGGCGCCGTGTCCGACGAGGACACCGCCCAGCAGCGCGGGCTGCCCGGCGCGACAAGGCAAATCCCGCCGTCCTTCTTCATGCAGAAGTTGACGGCCTTCCGCCACTCGTACGACTGGTTGTAGTAGTTGCAGCGCGTGTCCACGCAGACGTTGCCGCCGAGCGTGCCCACGTTGCGGAGCTGCGGGCTCGACACGAGCCCGGCGGCCGTCGCCAGCCCCGGGTAGTGACGGGCGATCTCGGGGTGGGACGACACGGCGGTCAGCGTCGTGCCGGCGCCGATGCTCACCCCCGCCTTCGCGGAGCCGCTCACGCCGGCGAGGTCGCGGATCCCGCGGAGCCCCACCAGCACCGACGGCTCGAACTGGCGGCGCTTCATGTTCGGATAGAGATCCGTGCCCCCCGCCACCAGCATGGCCTCGGGGCCGTGGTCCGCCATGAGCTTCACCGCGTCGCCGACAGAGACCGGCGCCAGATATGTGAACGGCGGCAGGCGCATCATGCGCCGAAGGACCTCTGGGGGTCGAAGGGCCTCACGGAAATTTCCTCCGCCGGCAGGCCGAACGCCGACTCCACCGCCTTGGGCACGGGGAAGGTAAAGAGCGGGAGTTTCTCGGGCCCCACGCGCGGCAGCTTGCCCTGGCGCTTGAGCTCGAGAGCCCGGATCACCTTGTCGGGCGAAATCGGGATCTCGTCGATGCGAACGCCGACGGCGTCGTGGACCGCGTTCGCCACGGCCGGGGGCACGGGAAGGAGCGGCCCCTGCCCGGCTTCCTTCGCGCCGAACGGGCCTTCAGGGTCGTCGGTCTCGACCAGGATGGTGTGGATCTCCGGCGTCTCGAGCGTGGTCGGGCTCTTGTAATCGAGCATGGAGGGGCTCTTGTGTACGCCCTTCCTGAAGACCTGCTCCTCCATCAGCGCTTCCCCCAGGCCCATGTAGACGGAGCCCTCGGTCTGCCCCTCGACCAGGAGCGGGTTGAGCGCGCGGCCGACGTCGTGGGCGATCCAGATCTCCGCCGGCTTGACGTCCCCGGTTTCGGCGTCCACGTCCACCTCGACGACGCACGCGGTGAACGAGTAGCAGGGCGAGGGACCGACGCCGCCGCCCTTGTACTTGCCCGCGCGCTTGGGCGGCGCGTAGGAGCCGGGGAAGGCCAGCACGCCGTGCATGCTCTCGCCCAGCACCACCGCCTCGGCGAAGCTCATCCCCTTCTCCGGGTCGTCAATGACGAAGACGCGGCGGTCGCGTGCGGCCAGCTGGTCCGGCGCGACCTCGAGCTTTTTCGCCGCGGCCTCGAAGATCCGGGCGCGGAGGTGGGTGGCGGCCTGGATCGCCGCGTTCCCGGCCATGAGGGTCACGCGCGAGGAGTAGGAGCCGAGGTCCACGGGCGTGAGGTCGGTGTCGGCCGGGTGAACGCGGATGTCCTTGGGCTGGATCCCCAGCACCTCGGCCACCAGATACGCGAGGATCGAATCCGAGCCCTGGCCGATGTCGGTCGCGCCGCAGAGGACGGCAACGAGCCCGCTCCGGTCGGCGCGCACGACGGCGCCCGAGTGGGGCATGTCGTTCCAGTAGATGGCCGAGCCGGCGCCGGTGAGATACGCCGAGCAGGCGATCCCGATGCCCCTGCCCGGCGGCAGCTTGCCGCGCTTCTGGCGCCAGCCCGAGGCCTCGACCACGCGGTCGATGCACTCGCCGAGCCCCGTCGTGCTGATCGTCAGGTGATTCGCCGTCTTGGTAAACGGCTCCGTCAGGTTGCGCCGCCGCATGTCGGCGGGGTCGAGACCCAACTGCTCGGCCGCCTTGTCGATCTGGCACTCGACGGCGAAGCGCGGCTGCGGGGTGCCGTGGCCGCGCTTGGGACCGCAGGGCGGCTTGTTGGTGAAGACGCGAGCGCCCTCGAACTTGTAGACGGGGATCTTGTAGGTGACGGTCTGGAGCACGCCCGTGTAGAAGGTGGACGCGACGCCGTAGGAGCCGTACGCGCCCCCGTCGAGCCAGGAGCGGAAGTGCATCCCGGTGATGCCGCCGTCCCTGGCGAAGCCGGTCTTGACCCACATCAGCACCGGGTGGCGGCCGCGGTGCACGTAGAAGACCTCTTCGCGCGTGAGCGTGATCTTCACGGGGCGTCCCGTCACCTGCGAGAGCTTGCACGCGGCGATCTCGTGGGCGAAGGGATCGAGCTTGCCGCCGAAGCCGCCGCCGACCGGCGCGGCCACCACGCGGATGTGCGCCTGCGGCGTGTCGAGAATCTTGGACAGGAGGCGATGGACGTAATGCGGCGTCTGGGTCGAAGACCAGAGGGTCAACTTACCATCAGGACCCCAGTGCGCGACGGCCGCGTGCTGCTCCATCGGGAGATGCGTGTTGCCCTCGAAGTAGAAGACGTCCTCGCGGACAAGGTGCGAGCCCGCGAAGGCGGCCTCGACGTCGCCGAACTGGAGCGAGACGGCCTTGTGGACGTTCGGGCCGTCGCCGTACTCGTGGATGCGCACGTCCGGACTCGCCAGCGACTCCTCGATGGACATGAGGGGCTTGAGGGGCTCGTAGTCGACCTCGATCAGGCGCGCGGCCCGCTCGGCCGTTTCTTCGTCCACCGCGGCGACGGCGGCGACGGCGTCGCCGACCATCCTGACCTTCTCGACGCAGAGGGCCTCCTCGTCCTGCGAGACCGGCATGATGCCGAACTTGACCCGCGGCAGATCCCGGCCCGTGATCACAGCGTAGACGCCGGGCAGCGCCGCCGCGCGCGTCGTGTCGATGCGCCTGATGAGCGCGTGGGGATGCGGGCTCCTCAGGAGCTTGGCGTGGGCCATCCGCGGCAGCACCATGTCGTCGGCGTACTTGGTCTCGCCGGTGACCTTGGCCCAGGCGTCGATCTTGGGCAGCGACTGGCCGATGACCGAGAGCTTGCTGGCGTTCATGCGCGCGCTCCTTCGTGAATCCCTCGCCTCGTGACGCTCATGCCCTCGGCACCTCGGCCGTCCCTCGGCTCGCACTGCCATGCATTCTGAGAGCTGCCAATTCCACGGCTTCGAGGATCTTCGTGTAGCCCGTGCAGCGGCAGAGGTTGCCCGCGAGGGCTTCGCGGACCTCGTTGCGTGTCGGCGCGGTGTTCCCGGCGAGGAGCGCTTCGGCCGTCAGCAGGATGCCCGGCGTGCAGTAGCCACACTGGGCGGCGCCCAGCTCGGCGAAGGCCTGCTGGAGCGGGTGGAGCCGGCCGTTCTCGGCCATGCCCTCGACGGTTTTGATCTCCCGTCCCTGGAGCTCGACGGGCAGCGCGAGGCAGGAGAGCACGGGCAAGCCGTCCACCAGCACGGTGCACGTCCCGCACTCGCCCAGCTCGCAGCCGTGCTTGGTGCCGGTGAGGTTGAGGTCCTCGCGGAGGACCTCGAGCAGGGTCTTGTGCGCGGCGACGATCAGATCCCGCCTCTCGCCGTTGACTTTGAGCGTGAGCTGCGTCTTCACGTACGTCCTCCATCGGATGGGCCTCGGCCGGCGGATGGGCCTCGGCCGGCCCCGGAGGGATTACCGAAATCGGAAAGTCGAGTTAAGTAATACTAAATTTTTCGACGCGCTGTCAAGGCCCAATCCTACTGTGCCAGTATCGAATGATAGGCAATCGGGACGACCTGATAAGCAATAGGAAGCATGCCCGAATCCCGAATAGACTCAACAACTTACAGGAGGCTAGTCACTGATGAAGGCACACTTGGCACGCATCGCGGCGTTGGCCGCGTTGATCATGGTCCTCGCGATCTCCTCCCCGGCCCTGGCGCAGCAGAGCGGCATCGGCGTCGTCAGCACCCTGTCAGGGCAGGCCACGGTGGCGCGGCTCCCGCTTCCCCAGCCCGTGCCCCTGCGCTTCAAGGACAACGTCTTCGGCGATGACCGCATCAGCACCGCTGAGAGATCCACCGTCAGGGTCCTCCTCGGAGGCAAGGCTCTCGTCACGGTCCGCGAGCTGTCGGTCCTCACGATCACCGAAAACGTCGGCCGGTCCACGATCAACCTGACCTCCGGGAAGATCGCGGTCGGTGTCGCCCGCCGGCGAATGAGTCCCGGCGAGACCATCGAGATCCGCACGGCCAATGCGATCGCCGCCGTGCGCGGCACCGTGCTGGTCGTCGAGGTTGTCGGGGCCACGCCTCCGACGACGAACGTCCACGTCCTGCACGGGCTGGTCGACGTCTCCCCGGGCAATGTTCCGGGAGGGCCGGCGCTGCAGATCGGCTCGCTCCAGTCCTTCATCGGCACGCCAGGCGGTTTCGGCCAGATGCGCGCTCTCACCCCGGAGGCGGCACAGGCCTTGTTCGCCGATCTCCAGTCAGATCCCCAGTTCGTCAAGGGCTCCGACGCCTTCCTGGCGAGTCTGGAGACCCGCGAGCAGGAGCGCGCCGCGGCCCTCGCGCTGGTCATCAACGAGGCACGCGGCGCCCGACATGGCTCGGGCGGCGGGTGTTCGGGCGGGGACTGTAACGTCGTCAACAACGGGATTACCCCCTGCACGACCGGAAGCTGCTCGGGCGCCGGGGGCTCCGGCGGGAATTCGGGCGGAGCCGCAAAGAGCGGCAAAGCGGTCACGACCTACAAGAACCAGACTGTCAACATCGGCGGCGATTTCTTGCACGTGCCGAAGGCCGGCAACGTGAATCTCGCCCAGCCCCTCCTCGAGACCACCGCGACGACGCTCAACGTCGCGGGCAGCCTGGTGGACGTCAAGGGCATCCTCTCGGCCAGCGACGCCACGAACCCGTTCATTTTCCTCGATCCGACCACCGTCGCCGCCACGAGCCTGCTCGCCACGAGCGGCAGCGGCAGCATGACAGCCGCGACGACCTTCGTCCAGGATCTCGAGGGGACCCTCGCGCTGACGGGTGACGCGATCTCCGTGTCCAACAGCTCTTCTCTCTCGGGTACGGGCGCCGCCGCCTTCCTCGCGCTCGACGGCAGCGCGATGACGGTCACGGGCAATATCCTGACAGAAAAAGGAGCGGGCTCGACGGCCACGTTCAAGGCCACCCTCCTCGCCGGGGCCAACGGGGCCAGCGTGACGGTGCAGAAGCTGGTTGACGTCAACTCGGCGCTGCTGGACGCGAGCGCCCCCCTGCTGATCCTGTCCGGCAACAGCGCGTTCACGAGCAAGCTGGACGCGGTGGACCTCGGCGGCGTCAACGCGGCGACCAGGTTTCCGTCGGTCGCAAGCCTGAACGGCAGCATCATGACGATCAAGAGCGGCGCCGGCCTCAACCTCACCGGCGGCAGCACGGCGGCCGTCACCGCCGACCTGTTCAGCCTGGCCAACAGAAGCGTGCTCACCATCATGAATGGTCCGCTGCTGAGCCTGGCCGGGGGTTCGACGCTCACCATCAGCGGCGCCCTCCTGAACTTCATCGGCGTCGGCAATACCGTGTCGATCACGAACAGCCTGTGCGGGGGAGCGTGCCAGCTGATCTCGGGCATCCCGGTCTTCATCAGGGGCGGCGCGACCGTGTCCATCACGAGTCCGATCAAGAACGCGGCCGGCAATACGATCACCTATTCTTCACCCTCGGCGGCGCTCGTCAGCGTCGCCGGAGGCCAGAGCACTCTGACCGTTCTCGGCAAGTAGCCCGCGGGGACGGGGCCCGTCAGGGGGAGCTGCGAAGCGCGGCGGCGGCGGCCTCCACCGCCTTGACGATTCCCTGGTAGCCGGTGCAGCGGCAGAGCACCGCGGAGAGGCCCTGACGGATCTCGGCCTCGGTGGGTCGGGGATTGGTCCGGAGCAGATCGAGCGCTGTCAACAGCATGCCGGGCGTGCAGAAGCCGCACTGAAGGCCGTGGTGCTCGTGAAAGGCCTCCTGGAGCGGATGAAGCTTGCCGTCCCTGGCCAGCCCTTCGATCGTCAGCAACTCCGTCCCATTCGCCTGAACCGCCAGCATCAGGCAGGAGCGGGCCGCCTCGCCGTTCACGAGCACCGTGCAGGCACCGCAGACACCGTGCTCGCAGCCGACGTGAGTCCCCGTCAGACCCAGGTCTTCCCGGAGAAAGTCGATCAGGAGCTTTCGCGTCTCCGAGCGCCCCTCGCGCACCTGGCCGTTCACGGTCAACCGGATCGGGACGAGATCGGACACTCAGCGGCCTCCCAGTCGGGCGACCGCCCGGCGCAGGGCGCGGCCGGTCAGCACGCGGGTCAGGTTGCGGCGATAGGCGGCGGAAGCGTGAATATCCGAGTCGGGCTCGACGAGCTCGGCCGCCCGGCGCGCAGCCGCCTCGATGGCGGCATCCGACAACCCGTCGCGCTCGAGGATTTCCTCAGCCTGGCGCAGGCGAGCCGGCGCTGGCCCGACGCCCGCCGTCACGATGCGGGCTGCCGTGCAGCGCTGCCCCTGGGCGACCAGCATGGCCGCGATCCCCACGATGGCGAAATCGCCGTTGCGCCGGTTGAACTCCTCGAATGCATACCCGGCGCCGTCCGGCATGGCGGGAAAGCGTACCTCCACGAGCATCTCGTCCGGGGCGAGACTCGTGCTGAGATAGCTCTGGAACAGCTCGGAGGCCCGGAGCGTCCGCTCGCCGCGCGGCCCTCGCGCGACGACGGTGCCGTCCAGCGCCGCCAGGATGGCCGGGTACTCCGCGGACGGATCGGCGTGGGCGAGGCTGCCGCCGATGGTCCCGCGCGTGCGGATCGGGAGATGTCCCACCAGCCCGGTCGCCTCGGCCAGGAGCGGCAGCCGCCGCCGGACGACGGGGGAGAACTCGATCGTGCGCTGGCGCGTCATGGCGCCGAACCGGATCTGGCCGTCGTCCTCGCGGATGTAGGCGAGGCTCGCGACCGCGTTCAGGTCGATGAGCGCCGCGGGCCGGGCGAGGCGGAAGTTCATGAGCGGCATGAGGCTCTGGCCGCCGGCCAGGAGCTTGGCGCCGCCGCCGTAGCGCGCGAGGAGCGCGATCGCCTCCTCGACGGTCTCGGGAGCGTGATAGTCGAACCGCGCAGGTTTCACGAGCGCGCGGGGCCCTTGGCCTGCCGGGCGCGCTCGATCAGCGTCCAGAGCCGGGTCGGGGACATCGGCAGCTCGGTGATCCTCACGCCGATCGGGCCCAGCGCGTCGCTCACCGCATTCGCGATCACGGCGGGGACCGTCATGGAGCTGGACTCGCCGAGCCCCTTGGACCCGAGCGGTGTCAGCGGCGAGGGCGAGACGATATGGGCGATGTCGATCACGGGCGCCTCGGAGGCCGTCGGCACCAGGTAGTCCATGAAGGAGCCCGTCAGGAACTGGCCGTCGTCGTCGTACTCGAGCTCCTCGTAGAGTGCCCCGCCCAGGCCGTGGAGCGCGCCGCCGTAGATCTGGCCCTCCGCGATCATCGGGTTGATGATCGTGCCGGCGTCGTGGACCGTGGCGTAGCGCAGGATCTTGATGGCCGCCGTCTCGGGGTCCACCTCGACCGCCATCACCTCGGCGATGAAGCCGTAGGTATTCGACGAGTTGACGCAGTCGTTCTGATCGACGGCCTTGGAGACGGTGAAGCCGAACACGGCGCTTGCCTCCAGCCCCGGCTCCATGCCCTCGGGCAGCGACTCCGTGTTCCAGTGGGCGCGCCCCGCCAGGTCCTTCAGGGTATAGGACGGCCCCTTGCCCGTCTTCGTCCGCACCGCGCCATCGCGGAAGGTCAGCTCGGCGGCGGGCCGCTCCATCAGGTGGGCCGCGTACTCGATCAGCTTGGCCTTGAGCTTCCGCGCGGCCAGCGCCACCGCGCTGGTGCCGACCGAGCCGAACCGGCTCGAGTAGGTCCCGGAGGAGATGGACCAGAAGCGCGTGTACGTGTCCATCTCGTCCACCACCGTGACATCCCCGGGCGTGAGCCCCAGCTCGTCGGCGACGATCTGCGAGACGACGGTCTGATGCCCCTGCCCCTGGGGCGTCGTGGCGAGGATGGCGGTCACGCGCCCGAGCGGATCCACCCGCAGTGTCGCGGCATCCACGGCGCCGGATTTGGGCAGGTATTCGGGCTTGGCGCGGAACTGCGGATCGAGCGCCGTCGCCACGTACCCCATGTTGGAGACGGAAGGGTCGACGGCCAGGGCCACGCCGATGCCGAAGCAGCGGCCGGCGGCACGGGCCAGCGTCTGCTCGTCTCGAAGCTCCGCGTAGCGCGCGACCTCGAGCGCCTTGTCGAGCGCCGCCGGATAGTCTCCGCTGTCATAGAGGCCGCCCGTGGGCGAGCGGTACGGGAACTGCCCCGGCTGAATCAGGTTGCACCGCCTCACCTCTACGGGATCCAGCCCGACTCGCTCAGCGAGGAGGTCCATCATCCGCTCGGTCTCGAAATAGAGGTGACCGCACGCGTAGCCCCGGTTGGGCCCGGTCAGGCTCTTGTTGGTCATCACGACCGAAGCATCGACCTCGAGATTCTGAAAGCGATAGGGGCCCACGAAGTTGCCGGTCGGACGGAAGCTACACCCCGGCTCCGGGCTCCTGATGTATCCGCCAACATTGTCGAGCCAGCGAAAGCGCATGCCCAAAATCGTCCCGTCCTTCTTCGCGGCGAGCTCGCGGTAGGCCACGCGATCGGTGCCGCTCGAGGAGGCCAGCAGGTGCTCGTGCCGGTCTTCTATCCACTTGACCGGCACTCCCGCACAGCGCGCTGCCAGCGCCATCAGCGCCATGTACGGGTACATGCTCGACTTGATCCCGAAGCTTCCGCCGATGTCCGCCGGCACGACGAAGCGGAGCTTGTTCTCGGGCACGCCGAGCACGCGGGCCGTCAGAGGGTGCATGATGAACGGCCCCATGAAATTCGACCAGAGCGTGTAGGCAGCCTCGAGCGGGTCCCACCGCGCAATGACCCCGTAGGTCTCGATCGGGGTCGAGCTGTATTTGGGATAGCGGAATCGCTCGCGGATCACGATTTCGGCCTCCGCGAACGCGCGGTCGGGATCGCCGTAGACGAGCCGGCGGTGGCCCGCGAGGTTGGACCCGACCGCCTCGTGGAGCACGGGCGCGTCGGGCTCGAGCGCGCGCTCGACGTCCACGACGGCCGGCAGCGGCTCGTATCGCACGACCACGGCCTCCGCCGCGTCCTCGGCCAGGTACCGGGTGCGCGCCACGACCACCGCCACCGGCTCGCCGACGAAGCGGGCCTTGTCGGTCGCGGTGCAGTAATAGCGCACGGGCGCGGTGACGCCGACGGAGAAGGGCTTGGTCAGCCGCGCGACGTCGTCACCGGTGATGACGCCCGCCACGCCCTCCATGGCGAGGGCCGCCGACACGTCGTAGCCGAGAATACGCGCGTGCGGGTGCGGCGACCGGACGATGGCCGCGTGATGCACGTTGGGGCACGGTGAGACATCGTCGATGAAGCTCCCGCGCCCGGCCAGAAGCCGCGCGTCTTCGACGCGCCTCACCGGCTGCCCGATCCAGCCCGGCGTGGCCGGCGGCGGGGCCTGCGCCGCGCGGTTGGTCACTCACTCTCCTCCCGGGGACGACCGATGGTAGTCACTCGCTCGGGCAGCGTCAAGGCCGCCACTCACAGATCGCCCAGCCCGTACTCGTCCCACCTCTCGCGGACCCGCGCCTCGTCGTCGGGCGCCGGACGCACGGTGGGCGGGAAGCGCTCGTTGCCCCACTCCTGCCGACGCTCGAACTTCCACGAGCGCGTCGCGTCGATGAGAACGCGGTTCCAGAGCCCGGTGCCGAGACGGCTCACGTCCCGGTCGGCGAGCGGCGTGCTGGGATCGATCGGCGAGCCGAAGATACCTGGAAAAACGACGATGCCGTCTTCGCCGGCATTCACGCGGTGGGCGAAGGCCCAGTCGACCTGCTCGTACGAGGAAGGATCGATGTCCTCCTCCACCACGGTCACATGCTTGTACCGGAACTGGGCCGCGCTGTTTCCCCACAGCGCTGCCGCGATCTGCTTGGGCTGGCCCTGGTAGGCTTTCTTGATCTGCACGATGATGTTGACACCGTTCGTGATCGGGGGCACGAAGACGTCGCGGATACCCGGGATGCCGGCGGCGCTGAGGATGTTCCAGGCGATGGCCGCCCGCTGGACGGAGGACATGACGCTGTTCTCGCTGTACGAGCCAGGCAGCGTGCCTTCGAGGCACCCGCGGAAGAGCGGGTCGCGCCGGTGCGTGATACAGGTGATCTGCATCGTGGGCCGCGGCGTCGGGAGATCGGAGACGTAGCCGGTGAACTCGCCGAAGGGCCCTTCCGGCTCGTAGCTCGCCGGGTCGTCGCTGATGAAGCCCTCGATCACGATCTCGGCCGCGGCGGGGACCTCGAGATCGACGGTCTCGCACCGGACCAGCTCCGCGGGCTCCCCGCGGTAGGCGCCCATGACGTCCCACTCGCAGACGCCGGCGGGGATCGGCGAGCCCGCGAGGAACGGCATGATGGGATCCCAGCCGATGACGCAGGCCACGGGCATCGGCTCGCCGCGGACGCCGTACTTGAGGAAGTGCTGGCCCCAGTGCTGGCCGCCTTTGACGAGGAGGAAGGGCGTGGTGTTCCGCTTCCCGATCATGCCCCGGTAGATGCCCACGTTCATGACACGGCTGTCCGGGTCGCGGGTGACGATGCCAGAGAAGGTGTGGATGTACCGGCCGCCCTCGAGATGGTGCCACCGGGGGACGGGGAACTCCGTCTGATCCACGTCCGCGCTCTGGACGATGACGTCCTTCACCGGGCCGGTCCCGACGAGGCGCGGCGGCACCGTCTCGCGGTTCTTCTTCATCACGTACTGGACCAGATCCGCGTTGGAGGTGTCGGGGGAGAAGCCGAGCGCCAGCGCCAGCCGGGCCAGGCTCCCGAGCCCGCCAGTGAAGAGCTTCGTGCACCGCCCGGTCTCGTAGCCCTTGATGCGATCGAAGAGCAGCGCTGGGCCTTTCTTCTCCAGCACGCGCCGCTCGATAGCCCCGATCTCCCGGTCCCAGTCGACTGGCGCGGTGATGCGCCGGAGACCGTCCTGCTTCTCCAGCGCCGCCATCCACTCGCGCAGGTCCATGAAGCCCATGGTCCGCTCAGCGGCCCGTGTACTTCGGCGGGCGCTTCTCGAGGAAGGACGTGACGCCTTCCGCGTAGTCGTGCGTCGACCGCAGCCACGCGTACGCCTTGCGCTCGAGCTCGAGCGCCGTCTCGAGCGGCGCGTCGGCCCCGCGGTTGAGCACCATCTTGAGCGTGCGGAGCGCCAGCGGCGCCCGCTCGGCCAGCTCCCCGCTGAGCGCCTCCACCGCCTCGTCCAGCTTGTCGTTTGCCACCGCCTGCGTGATGAGCCCCCACGCCTCGGCGCGCTCGGCCGAGATCCGCTGGCCCGTCATCATGAAGAGCTTGGCGCGCGTCATGCCGATGAGTCGCATGGCCCGCTGCGTCCCGCCGCTGCCCGGGATCATGCCGAGCCGCACCTCGGGAAAGGCGAACTCCGAGCGCAGCGTCGCGATGCGGAAGTCGCAGGCCACGGCCAGCTCGAGGCCGGCCCCCATGGAGTAGCCGTCGATGGCCGCGACGACGGGCTTCCGGCAGCGCTCGGCCGAGGTCAGCGTGTCGCCCCACAGCTCGAGATCGGCCGGCGCCAGCGTCAGGAACTCCGCGACGTCACCGCCGGCGCTGAAGGCCTTGCCCCCCGCGCCGCGCACCACGATCACCCGGACGCCCTCGTCGGCCTCGAGCGAGCCGAAGATGCCCGGAAACTCATTGCGCATGGCGACCGTCATGGTGTTCATCTTCGCCTGGCGGTCTATCCACACCGTGGCGACCGCGCCCTTGCGCTCGACCCGCACGAACTCGGTCATGAATCGACCTCCGTGTAGTGTCCGTCGCGCAGGAGCCGGCGGAGGATTTTGCCCGAGGCCGTCTTGGGGATCTCCCCGACGAAGACGACCCGCCGCGGCCGCTTGAAGTTCGCGAGATCGGGACTCTCGAGGCAGTGGCGATCGAGCGCGCCGGCGGTCAGTCCCGGCTCTCCACGCACGACGAAGGCCACCACGCGTTCGCCCCATTTGTCGTCGGGCTCGCCGACCACCGCGACGTCTCGCACCTGCGGATGGCGCGCCAGCACCTCTTCCACCTCGACGGGATGGATGTTCTCCCCTCCACTGATGATCATGTCGTCCACCCGGCCGGAGACGAAGAGATCGCCCGCCGCGTCGAGATAACCCATGTCGCCGGTGAAATACCAGCCTCCTCGCAACGCCTTCTCATCCGCGTCGGGACGCTTCCAGTAGCCGGCGAACGCCTCGTCGGAGTCGAGGCTGGCGATGATCTCACCTTTCCGGCCCGGAGGCACGGTCTCGTCGGGGCCCACGCGACGCTCGGTGCTCGCCTCGACCACGCGGAGGGCGGAATGGATGCCGGGGCGCCCGGCGCAGCCCGGCTTGGCGTGGACGTCGGGGAATGTCGAGAAGGTGTAGATCTCCGTCGAGCCGTAGTGGTTCACGAAAACCTCCGGGTGGAATGCCTTCACGCAGGCTTCGGCGAGCGCGGCCAGCATGGGCGCGCCCGCATAGGCGAGCTTCCTCACCGATGCGACCCGCTCCGGCTTGAACTCGGGCGCGTGAATCAGGTCGTGGAAGAGCGTCGGGATGAGGTAGAGCGCGGTCAGCCGCCCCGCCTCGATCAGCGACAGCGCGGCTCCCGCGCTCCAATCCGGCTGGCAGACGAAGCAGCCGTTTACCGCGGCCATGCTCGTCAGCGAATGGATCCCCATGGTGTGATAGAGCGGCATGACGCCGAGCGTGCGCTCGCCCCACTGATAGCCGCACTGGATCACGTGGGCGAGCGCGCCCGCGTGGTGATTCCGGTGCGTCCTCGGTACGCCCTTGGGCCGTCCCGTGGTCCCGGAGGTATAGAGGATGAGGGACAGGTCGCCCTCGCCTACGTCTCGCTCGACCGGCGCGCCATTCGATGACAGGAGCTCCGCGAGCCGGGTCGCGCCTGCCGGCGCGTCGCCAACGGCCACCAGCCGTCCCTGCCACCCTTGGGCCGCCTCGAGCATCGCGGGGCCCGTGGCCGGCTCGAATATCGCGACACGGGCGCCGCAGTCCTCGAGCACATACGAAAGTTCCCGCGCCGCGAGCCTGAAGTTCGCGGGCGTCGGCACGCCGCCGATGAGCTGAAGCGCCCAGTACGCAAGCACGTGCTCGAGGCGGTTCTTGAGCGCGATGAGCACCCGGTCACCCTTGGCGACGCCGAGGCCGGCGAGCCCCCGGCCGAGTGCCGCGGCCTGGCTCGCGAGGTCCGCGTACGTCAGCCGGCGCGCGCCGTCCACCACGGCCGGAGCATCCGGATGTCTCTGCGCCGCGCGATCGAGGAGCCGGGCGAGGGTCACGGGACGAGGAGGACCTTGCCCCGGTTCTTCCGGTCCAGCACGTGCTGGACCGCCGCGCGCGCGTCCCGGAGTGGGAACACGCGATCCACGACCGGCTTGAGCCGGCGCGCGACCACGTGATCGAGCACGGCCTGTAACTCCAGGATCGAGCCCAGGTTGGTGCCGATTATCTTGAGGTTCTTCGAGTAGACGTGGCGCAGGTCGAGGCGGCCCCAGTGCGTGTCGTGCGAGCCGATGGTGACAAGCGTCCCCAGGCGGGTGAGGGCGTAGACGCTCCGCTCGAAGGTCTCGCCGCCGATATGCTCGATCACGATGTCCACGCCGCGCTTGCCGCTCCAGCGCTTCGCCTCTTCGACGAAGTCCTGCGTCCGGTAGTTGACCACGTGCTCGGCGCCCAGCTCTCGGGCGAAGTCGATCTTGTCGTCCGACCCGACCGTCGTCATCACGCGCGCGCCGCAGAGACGGGCGATCTGGATCGCGGCGCTGCCGACCCCGCTCCCCGCCGCCTGCACGAGCACCGTCTGGCCGGGCCGGCAGCCCGCCTGCGCGATCAGCGCATGCCAGGACGTCAGCATGGCGAGCGGCACCGCCGCGCCGGCCTCGAAGGAAATCGCGTCGTGGAGGGGCAGTATATTAGCCGCCGGTGCCTTGACCAACTCGGCATAGCCGCCGTCCTTGTGGGCGCCAAGATATCCGTAGCGCACGCATACCGTGCGCGCGCCGCGCTGGCAGTATTCGCAATTGCCGCACGCGAAGCAGGGAAAGATGATCACCCGGCGGCCAGGCTGGAGCCCCTTGACCCCTGCGCCCACCGACTCCACGGTGCCGGTGACCTCGCAGCCGTTGACGTGCGGCAGCCCCTCGGGTGGCGGGAACCTGCCGTCGAGCAGCAGCATGTCGACCTGGTTGAGCGCGCAGGCCCGCACGCGCACCACCACCTCGCCCGCCTCCGCCACGGGATCGCGGTAGTCGTCGTAGAGAATCTTCTCCGCTCCACCGTGCTCCTTGAAGAACGCCGCTTTCACGAGACCTCCTTAGAAGGGCACTTCGGTGCGCTCGTCCTTCACGCGCCTGGCCTTGTGATCCCAGCGCGGCAGCGTCCCGGGCTCGGTGATCTCCACGGTCGCCCGGAGCCCCAGCCCCGTGCGCAGGCTCTCCTCGAGCCGCGCGCGCAGGCCGTCGCGCTCAGCCGGCGAGAGCGACGGGGACGGGTCGACGCGGATCAGGATGTCATCGAGCCCCTCGGACCGCCGGAACACGATCTGGAACTCGTCAACCGCCGCCTGTGGCCGCACGATCTCCTCGATCCGCCGCGGGTAGACGATGATGCCACGCACCTTCTTCATGTCGTCGAGCCGCGCGAGCACCCCGCCCTCGAAGGCGATCAGCGTCCGTCCGCAGGGGCACTTGCCGCCGGCGATCTGCACGATGTCGCGGGTGCGGTAGCGGAGGAGCGGCATCGCCTTTCGGTAGAGGCTCGTGAAGACCAGCTCGCCGCGCCCGCCGGGCCCGACGGGCCGGTCCTGCTCGTCGAGCACCTCGGGATAGCAGTAGTCCTCGTGGACGTGCGTCAGCCCCACGCCCGCGTCACACTCGAAGCCCCACGCGGCGATCTCGGTGAGCCCGGGCAGGTCATAGGCCCGCGCGCCAAAGGCGGCTTCGATCTTCGCCTTCGTCGCGGGGATGGAGGCGCCGGGCTCGCCCGTGTGCCATGTGATCCGGATCTTCGTGTCCTTGGCGAGATCGATGCCCTTCTTGGCCGCGTGCTCGGCCAGGAAGAGCGCGTAGGACGGCGTGCAGCCGAGCACCGTGATCGGATAGTTGAGGAGCGCGTCGATGCGCTGGTCTGTCGAGAGGCCGCCGACGGGGAACACGAGGCAGCCCAGATCCTGCGCCGCGTAGAAGCCGCTCCAGTAGCCGATCCACGGCCCGTAGGAGAAGGCCGCCATCACCACGTCGGTCTGCCGCACGCCGTAGGCGTAAAGCGAGCGGGCGTACGAGTGATAGAAGCCGTGCCAGTCTTCCCGCGTGTCGAGGAACGCGAGCGGGCGTCCCGTTGTTGCCGAGGTCAGATGTACCCGGAGGACCTCGGCCAGCGGAACGGCGAGCACGTCGCCCCAGGGCGGCCTCGCCGCCTGGTTCTCCTTCAGCTCGTCCTTGGTGGTGAAGGGCAGGCGAGGGAGATCGGCCAGCGTCCGGATGTGCTCGGACTTGACGCCCGCGGCTTTGAGCTTGCGCCGGTAGAACGGGCTGTGCGCCGCCGCGTGGCGCACCTGCTCGCGCAGGCGTGCCGACTGCCAGCGGGTCATCGCGGCGCGCGAACGCCGCTCGATCTCGGGCTCGAGGTAACGGGAGGCCATCAGCGGTTGATCGGCCGCACGGCGTGCGTCACCGGCCGAGAATAGAAGAGGACCTCCGGCGTGTCAAGGCAGCCCCATCCGCTCGAGCGTTGGACCTCCGGTGGGTAGGCCTTGACGAATATTCGATATGTATATACACTAAAGACTGTATTCACCTGGATGAGGCGAAGCGCCGCGCCAATCTCAGGAAGCATGGACTGGACTTCGTCGACGCGGAGGCGGTATTTGACGGCATAACCTGTACATACGAAGACGATCGATTGGTCTATGACGAGCAGCGGTTCGTGACACTCGGCCTTCTTCGCGAGTTCGTCGTGTCGATCGTCCACACGGAAGAAGGCGACCACATCCATGTCATCTCAATGCGAAAGGCGACCAAGCGTGAGCGCAAAATCTACCTTGAGAGCATCGCGAACTGATTGGGCACGAGTCGGCGCCCAGCAGGACCGGTACATCAAGACCGGGCGGGGGCACCCCGAAGCCGACCCTGCGCACATCGTTCGGGGCATCGTCCGGCGGGGCTTGAAGCCGCAGCCGGCGAAGGAACCGATCTCCTTGCGCGTAGACCCCGAGGTCCTCAGGTGGTTCCGCGCCCAAGGCCCTGGCTGGCAGACTCGGATGAACGCGGTCTTGCACGCCTACAAGGAGGCCGCCTCGCGGTCCCCGGGTCTCGCCAGCCGATCGAGCGGACGCTCCTGACGAGCGCCGCTGATCAGCAGAATCAGCCAAAGAGAGGCCGTACTTCTCATGTCGCCATTGCGGGTCGCCGCTCTGTTGCTTGTCGCTAACACGACTGTCTTTTGCCGCCGGAGTGCTTCTCGGCGGGGCGGTCGCGGGAACCGATCGGCCGATTTGGCTTCCGCCCCTCTGGTTTCGGGCTGGGCTTCCGCTCGGAGTGGCGGTTGGCCTCTGGTTTGAGCATCGGTGGGCCTGGTGGGTCGCGGTCACGATGTGTGCCCTGCTCCTATTCTGGACCGGGATCGCTTTGATCGTCCTTGCGCTCGGCGGGTATTTTACTGGGGACGGCGTCGTCTTTCGATCCATGCACTTGGGCCTATTGCTGGGGACGTGGCTAGCGGCGCTGGCCCTTCTCCTGTTCCGAACGGGTCGCACCAAGGGGCGTGCATAGGTTCTCTCCCGAATCACTGAGGCAGGCGCGCTCAGTGCGCTGCCGGGAGCAGCGTTTCCAGCAGCGCGCGCATCTCGGCGCTGTTCCATTCGCGCGCGCCCGCAGCCATGCCGACTACCTCGCCGCCGGGCTTGACGATGAACGTCGCGGGCAGGCTCGTCACGCGCCACGCTCCGGCCGTCTTGAGGTCGGGGTCGAGGAGGATCGGGAACGTGAGCCGGTGGTACGTGATGTACGGATCGAGGACCGCGCGGGGCGCGCCGCGGTCTACCGACACGCCAAGGACAACCAGGCCGCGCTCCCGGTATTCCTGCCAGAGCCTCTCGAGCGTCGGCATCTCGACGGTGCAGGGCGTGCACCACGTCGCCCAGAAGTTCATGATCACGAGGTTGTGGCTGAAATCCTCCATCGAGAGATAGGCGGGGCCCGGAAACCTTTGGAGCCGGAAGCCGGGCCCCCGCTGCCCCTCCTTGAGCTCGGTGACGCCGGCCTTCTCGAAGGCGTCGAGGGCGACGGCACGATCGGAGTGATGGCCGCCGTCTTCCCCCGGCCGCCGGATGGGAAGAAACCAGAGCACCCCGGCGAAGAGCGCGACGGCCAATCCCACGCGCAGCAAGGAGCCGCGGCGGGTGCCCCCGAGCAGCGTGTCAGACGCCCAGCTTCTCACGGGTCACCGGGCTGTCCCGGAGCTCCGCCGACGGTCCCTGGAACACGATCGATCCCTTCTCCATGATGTAGCCGCGGTCGCAGACGCTCAACGCCACGCGCGCGTTCTGCTCGACCAGAAGAACCGTGATGCGCAGCCGCTTCAGCTCGCGGATCATGTCCCGGATGTGGCGGATGAGGGCTGGGGCGAGCCCCTGCGTGGGCTCGTCCATGAGGATGAGCCGGGCCCCCGCCATCATCACGCGGGCGATGGCAAGCATCTGCTGCTCGCCGCCGGAGAGCGACTTGGCGTGCTGGTCGATGCGCTCGCGGAGGCGAGGGAAGTGCCCGAACACCTCGTCGAAGCGCTTCCGGCGCAGCGCCACCCCACGATGGGGCACGGCCGAGAGGCCCAGCTCCAGATTCTCGCGCACGGTGAGACCGGGAAAGATCCGCCGGTTCTCCGGCACGAAGCCGACGCCGCGCCGCGCGATCTCGTGTGGCGTCATGCGCGTCAGGTCGCTGCCCTCGAAGTCGATCGCGCCGCGGGTGGGCTTGATGAAGCCCATGGCGGTTTTCATGAGTGTGCTCTTGCCCATCCCGTTCTTGCCGAGGAGAGCCACAGCCTCACCTTCCTGCACCTCGAGGGAGACCCCGAAGAGGATCGGCGTGGCGCCATAGCCCGCGTGGAGATCCCGGATGCGGAGCAAGGGTTAATGTGTTCCGGGGGGGAGCGGCGCCGCGCCTCCCCCAGAGCCCCCCACCGCATTGATGACTCGCGCAGCGCTCAGGATCATTGCTGGGTGGCTTAGTCTTCCGCTCCGCCCAGGTAGGCGTCGATGACCTGCGCGTCGCTGCGGATAGTCTCCGGCGGCCCTTCGGCGATCTTCTGGCCGAAGTGGAGCACGGCGATCCGGTCGGAGATCCCCATCACGACGCTCATGTCGTGCTCGATGAGGAGCACGGTGAGCCGGCGGCGCTGCGCGATTTGACGGATCAGCGCCGTCGCCTGCTTCGTCTCCCCCGGCGTCATTCCCGCCGTGGGCTCGTCGAGGAGGAGAAGCGCGGGATCGGTGGCGAGCGCCAGGCACATCTCCAGATAGCGCTGCTCGCCATGAGAGAGGTTCTGCGCGAGGTCGTCCCGGCGCGCGGTCAAGCCGAAGGCGCCCAGGAGCTCCGTGACGGGCCCCTCGACGTCCGGCAGCCGCCAGAGCGACGGCAGGCAGCCCGAGACGGGCGCGCGCGACTGCGCGGCCACGCGCACGTTGTCGTACACCGAGATGCCGGGAAAGATGTTCGTGATCTGGAACGTCTTCGCCAGCCCCCGCTGGTTGATGACTTCCGGCCCGAGGTCCGTGATCTCCTCGCCTCTGAAGACGATGCGGCCGGCGGTGGGAACGTGCAGGCCGCTGATGACGTTGAAGAGCGTCGACTTGCCAGCCCCGTTGGGGCCGATGACGGAGAACACCTCGCCGGCGCGCACGGCGAGACTGACGTTGGCGAGCGCGGCGAGAGCGCCGAAATTCTTCGAGACACCCTCGACCTCGAGCATGGCCGTCACCTGACTGCCTTCCCGGTGGAAGACATCGGGTGCCGGTCGGACTCCTTCGCGCAAGCGCTCATCCGACCGGCTCCCGGCCGGAGCGGCCGCGCAGCGCCTGGCGGAAGCCCAGGAGCCCGCGCGGCACGAAGAGCACGATGAGGACCAGCACCAGCCCGATCACGATGTTGTACCACTGCACGTACGACGACACCTTCTCCTGGAGGATGGTGAAGAATGCGCCGCCCATGACGGGTCCGACGAGAGTCCCGAGGCCGCCGATCATGACCATGATGAGGAACTCGCCCGAGACGCTCCAGTGCAGCAGATCGGGGGTCGCGTAGGCGGAGCGGCCAGGATAGAGCGCGCCGGCCAGTCCCGTCAGGATCGCCGAGATCAGGCAGACCCCCATCTTGTAGCGCTGCACGTTGTAGCCGAGAAAGCGCGCCCGGTCCTCGTTCTCGCGGATGGCCACGAGCACTCGGCCGAAGTGGGAGCGGACGAGCACGCGGCACGCGAGGTAAGCCAGCAGGAGATACGCGACGACGAGGTAGTAGAGCCGCGCCGGCGTGTCGAGCGCGACGCCCGGCGCCAGCTCGGGCGACGGCAGACCCTGGATGCCGTCGGAGCCGCCGAAGGTCTGCGTGTAGCGGAAGACCGTGTAGACCACCTCGGCGAAGATCAGCGTGAGAAGCGCGAAGTAGATGCCGCGGCGTGTCGTCGCGAAGTAGCTCACCGCGAGCGCGTAGAGCCCGACGACGATGACCGCGAGCCCCAGGCAGAGCCAGAGGGAGAGAACGCCGCGCTCGAGCAGCACGGCCGTGGCATACGCGCCCAGGCCGAAGAACGCCGCGTGGCCGAAGGAGACCAGGCCCGTGTATCCCATCAGGAGGTCGAGGCTCATGGCGACCGCCCCGAACAGGAGCGCGTCGAAGGCCAGGAGCATGTAGTACTTCGACATCCACGGGAGGAGCGGCAGCGCCGCGAGGGCGGCGAAGACGAGCCATCCCCGCCCGGAGATGATCCCCCTCGAGCTATTCAAGGACGCCTTCGCGGCCGAAGAAGCCGCGTGGCCGGACGATCAGGACCACGATCATGATCCCGAAGATGGCGATGGCCACGCGCTGGGGGTTCATCCAGAGCGTCAGGAGGCTCTGTGCGATGCCGATCACGAACGCGGCGACGACCGAGCCGCCGAGCGAGCCCATGCCGCCCAGGATCACGACGATGAAGGCGAGCAGGATCACCTCGACGCCCATCTGCGGATACACGGTGAATACCGGCGCCAACAGGAGGCCCGCCAGGGCGGCCAGCGCCGCCGACCCGGCGAAGGTCAGCGTGAAGACGCGCGGCACGTTGACGCCCAGGCCGTCGAGCATCTCGGCATCCTGGACCGCGGCGCGGACGATGATGCCGGCGCGCGTCCGGGTGAAGAAGAGCCAGATGCCCAGCAGGAGGACGGAGGACATGGCGAGCAGGAAGAGGCGGTACTTCGGATAGGTCATGCCCAGGAGCGGAATCGAACCTTCGATGGGCGGCAGGACCCGGCGCATCCCGCCGCCCCAGATCTGGCGCGCGCCCTCGCGGAATACCATGGCCAGGCCGAAGGTCATGATGAGCCCGTAGAGCGGCTCGCGCCGGTACAGCGGGCGGAGCGTGCTGACCTCGGTGAGGGCGCCCACGGCGGCGACTAGGAGGGGCGCCGCGACGAGGGCGAGCCAGAACGAGCCCGTCAGCCCGATCACGGCGATGCCGGCATAGGCCCCGAACATGTAGAGCTCGCCGTGCGCGAAGTTCATCACGCCGAGGAGCCCGAAGATCACCGTGAGGCCCAACGCCAGCAGCCCCAGCGCGGCGCCGAAGACGACGCCGTGCAGGAGCTGCGGCAGCAGGACCGCGACGAGATACTCCAACTTAAGCTCGGAGGGGGGCTCCGCCCCCCTTCCGAAGCCTCCCCCCGAACAGATTGCGCGGGCAAAGCCCGCGCTCGAAGCGGAACATTTGGACTCGCGAGGGCCGCCTTAGTTCTTCTTCTTGATCTCCCATGTGAAGCCTTCCGCGGGATCCTTGCCCACCATGGCGTCGCCGATGGTGTCCTTGCCTGCCAGTGTCGCGATGGGCAGGTTCTTGCCGCCCTTCACCTGATAGAGGTGCATGTCCATGACGACCTGATGGTCTTCCTTTCGGATGCACTGGCGGCCGATGTGCGTGTTGTCGATGCACATGCCCTCCTGCGCCTCCGCCACCTTGTCGGCGTCGAAGCTCTTCACCTTCTCCGCGGCCGCCGCCCAGAACATCACCGCGTCATAGGCCCCCGCCATGATGTTGGCGTCCACGCCGAACTTCTTCTTGAACTTGGCGTTGAAGGCCTGCATGTTCTTGTCCGGGTTGTAGGCCGAGTAGTGCGCGAGCTGGACGAAGCCTTCCATGGGCTCGGCGATGGCCGGCAGATCCTGCTGCAGGAGGAAGCAGTCGATGCCCGCCAGCTTGTACTTCTTGGTCATGCCGAACGAATGGAGCTGCGTCATGAGCCGGAGCGAGTCCGTGCCGGCGAAAGCCAGGAAGAGCACGTCCGGGTTGGCCTGGTTGATGGCGCCGAACCACGGGCTGAAGTCCTTGGTGTCGAGCGGCGCCCCGGCCACGCCCACCACATCGCCCCCCAGCTTCTCGAGCGCCGTCTTGAACTGCCGGCCGTCGGACTGCCCCATGGCGTAGTCGGTGTAGAAGATGTAGACACGCTTGCCCATCTTGTCGACGATGTACTTGGCGAGCCCGTTCGCCTGCATGCGCGAGTCGGGCTGGTTGGAGAAGTAGTACTTGTGGAACTTGGTCGTCCGCATGAACTCCGCGCAGGAGACGGAGTTCCAGTGGATGGTCTTGAGCTTCTTCGTCACGTCCATCACCGCCATCGTCGCGCCGCTGGACACGGCCCCGATGAGGAGCTTGACGTCGTCCTGGAGAATGAGCTTCTCGGCCTTGCGAACCGCGGGGGCGGGCTTGGTCTCGTCGTCCTCCGAGATGATCTCGATCTTGTGGCCGAGCACGCCGCCCTTGGCGTTCAGCTCGTCGACGGCCATCTGGATCGCCATGGTCTGGTACTTGCCGTAGCCCTCGAAGACACCGACCTTCGAGCCGAGGTCGCCGATCTTGACGACCTTCTGGGCCGCGGCCGGCGCGGCGAGCCACGCGAGCACCGCGCACGACGCGAGCACTGCGAGAACCGTCCTGTTCCTCATGAGTCCCTCCTTAGGGGGTGAAGCTCTCGATCAGCCCCGACACGGTCCGCGTGATTCGCCGCAGCGGTTCGCGCATCTTTTCTGGGTCGGGCGCGGCCGCTGCGCGCGCCGTCACCGGTCTCGACTCCGGAGCGACAGTGCCTCCCGCGGCGGCCGTCCCGCCCTGGGCATAGCCTTCAGCCTCGTCGAATGCCAGGCGGATCGCCACGGCGGCCTTAGGGTCGTACTGACCCACGGCAAAGTCAACAAGGTTGTAGTAGCGCCAAATCGCCTCGAGGTATTTCCGACCCGCTGCCACCCGCGCCGGGGCGGCCTGTTTCGTGTCGGCAAGCCGGCGGTCGGCGTCGAGGGCAAGGTCCCGGATCAGCACGGCGAAGAAGACCATGAGATCGCGCTCGACCCGCGGCCCGTCGCCGGCGCGGAGCGCGGCGCGCGTGGCCTGCTCCAGGCCCGCCGGCAGGCGCGCGGCCTGCGCACGCATCGCCGCGCGGAGGGCGCCGGCCTCGAAGAGGCGCAGCGCGACGTCGAATTTCCTGGCCTGGACCGAGAACTTGATCTGCTTGAAGTTGGCCGAGACTTCGTTGTCGCGCGGGACGTAGGTGCCGACGTGATGGGCTGCCGCCGGACCGCCCGCGCCGGCGACGAACACCATGGCCAACAGCGCGGGGGCGAGCCGCATCAGGCCCGCCGCACCAGGCGCGCGCCGAGGAGCGCCGCGAGCCACCAGGCGGCCACGATAGTCGCCCCGCCGAAGGGGATCCACACGAGCCACTCGGCGACAGTCTTGCCCGTCTGGATGCCGTAGTAGGGGATCAAGGCGCTCCAGAGAAGGTAGCCGAACGGATAGCCTGCGCCGCCCACGGTGAGCAGCGCGATGAGCGCCCGTCGCGCCGCGTCGGAGCGCACCAGCGTGGCGGCGGTCATGGTCGTGGCGATGATGACCAGCCCCATGCCCTCGGCATGCAGGTGGAAGAGCCGGAGGGCCGCGTCGAACTTCACCAGGGCCTCGTCGAGAGCCTGCTCGTCCACGTCGCGCACCCCGACCAGCCCGTGCACGGCGGGACGTGCCAGCATGACGGAGCGCGCCCAGCGCGTCAGCTCGAGCTTGAATTTCACCATGGAGGCGCCGCCGACCTCCGCGCACGCGATCAGCAGGATGGCGGCCAGCAGCGTGGCGAGAGGCGGCAGGCGCCAGGCGTCGGAGCCGGGTCCCGTCACGCCGTCCGCCCTCGACGGCGACCCGCCACCATCAGCGCCGCCAGCGCGACGAGCCCGACAATGGCCGCGCTGCCCAGCGGCGCCAGGACGTACGACTCTGCCGCCTCGATGCCCGCGTCGCGCCCCCGCTCGAGCACCGCGAGCGAGTAGACGAGATAGCCGAGCGGGAAGAGCGCGCCGATCGAGAAAAGCGCGTAGAGGACGCCGCGGGCCCGCCGCCACGGGATGACACTGGCCGCGACCGTGCTCGCGAAGATCACGAGCGGCCCCAGTCCCTGCGCGTGCGTGTGAAAGAACGACAGCCCTGCCTCGGCCGAGTAGACGGCCCGCGCCGTGACCTCGCTGTCGTACTCGGCGGAGCCGACCAGGCCGTGAGCCTGCGGATTCGCCGCGACGCGCGCCTGCGCGTAGCGCACGATCTGCGGGCGCAGCTGTGACATGAGCGCGCCGGCCGTTTCGCCCAGCGCGATGACCAGGAGAGCCACGAACACCACGACCAGCGGGGGACGCCTCATGCGTGTCCGCGCCGAGCGTACTCGACCGTCGTCCCCGGTGTCAATGACGCGACGGCGGCATCGCAGCTTGCCCGGAGGCGCACAGGGCCCGCACCCGGGCGGGAGTCAAGGGCAGGTCGTTCGGTTCGACCTGGAACGGCGCCAGGGCATCGGCCACGGCATTGGCGAGCACGGCCGCAGGTCCCAGCGTGCCGCCTTCGCCGACGCCGCGCACGCCTGCCAGGTTGTCCGCTGGCTCCTCGACGTGCGCGAGCTCGAGAGGCGGAATCATGGCGGCCGTCGGCAGCGCGTACTCCATGAAGGTGCCGGTCAGGAGCTGGCCTGCGGAATCGTAGACGAGGTGCTCGGACAGCGCGCCACCGATGCCTTGGGCGATGGCGCCCTGGTCTTGCCCTTCGACGATAGCCGGGTTGATCACGCGCCCGGTGTCCCCCACGCAGACGAAGCGGTGGATCGCGAGGACCCCGGTGTCGGGATAGACCTCGACGATGGCCGCCTGCGAGCCGGCAGCGAATGTGCCCCGGATCGGATCGTAGAACCGAGTGGCCTCGAGTCCGGGCTCGAGGTCGGGGGGCAAGCGATGCGTTTCGAGGTGGGCGACCCGGGCCACCTGAGCCATCGCGACCGCGCGATTCGGCACACCCTTCACGAACACACTGCCGTCGGCCACGTCGAGATCCTCGGGCGCAGCCTCGAGGAGGTGCGCGGCGATACGGGCGGCCTTGTCCCGCACGGCGCGCGCCGCCCGGATCGCGGCGCCGCCTCCGATCACGGCCTGGCGCGATGCGAAGGCTCCCAGGCCGAACGGCGTCGCGTCGGTATCTCCCAGGACCACGGTCACCGAGTGAAACGGCACGCCCAGCTCGGAGGCCACGACCTGGGCAACCGTGGTCTCCAGTCCCTGCCCCTGCGAGGTGACGCCGGCCAGCACGGTCACCGCGCCCGACGGATCCATCCGCACGGTGGCGCCTTCGTGACCGGTGCGGAAAGGCATGCGCGGTCCGGCCGAGGCGGCCTGGCCGAGGCCGGTCAGCTCGTTGTAGACGGCGAATCCGATGCCCAGGTAGCGTCCTTCCCGCCGGAGGCGGGCCTGCTCGGCGCGGAACGCCTTATACCCGATTGCCTCGATCACCTTCTCGAAACACACGGGGTAACTCGGGCTGTCGTGGACCAGCCGCGTGGCCGACGTGTACGGCAGATCTGAGGGTCCGATGAGGTTGACGCGCCTGATCTCGACGGGATCGAGGCCCAGCGCACGGGCGCCCAGGTCGAGCACCCGCTCCATCACGAACGTGGTGGCCGGGCGTGCGACGCCGCGGTACGGGCCGGCGGGCGTGGTGTTGGTCGCCACCGCGGCCACCTCGCAGCGGTAGTGCCCAAGCTTGTAGGGCCCGGTCAGGAGGCCACCCGCCATGAGCGCCTCGATGCCAGCGGTCCAGGGATAAACGGAATAGGCGCCGGCATTGCAGGTCGCCCGCACGTCCATGGCGAGGAGCCGGCCGCCCGCATCGAACCCGACCCGCACAGCATAGTGATGGTCGCGCGCGTGCGCTGACGCGAGAAAGCCCTCGCGCCGCTGCTCGACCCACTTGACGGGGCGGCCGAGACGCATGGCCAGGAGGCACAGGGCGACGTCCTCGGGATAGACAATCCCCTTGATTCCGAAGCCGCCGCCCACATCGGGCGCCACGATCCTGACGCGGTTCTCGGCCAGGCCAAGGATTTCGCCGAGGCCGTGGCGCGCCAGATGCGGCACCTGCGTGCCCGACCACAGCGTGAGCTTGCCGTCGGCGGCATTCCACTCGGCGACGCCACCTCGCCCTTCGAGCGGCGCCGCCGTCTGGCGGTTCGTGCGAAACGCCCGCTCGATCACCACGGCCGCGTCCGCCAGGGCCGCGTCCACGTCTCCGTGCTCGAACCGGCGCGACAGGAGCACGTTGTCGGGCGCCCCATCGTGCACGACCGCCAGGCTTCCTCGCGCCTCGAGGACGTCCACCGCCGCCGGTAGGGGTAGGGCGTCCACGGCCACGAGCGCCGCGCCATCCTCGGCCACATACCGATCGACGGCGACGACGGCGGCCACCACCTCGCCGCAGTAGCGCGCCAGCGGCCAGGCGAGTATCGGCTGCTCGGTCTCGACATAGCCCGGCAGCGCGGAGCGCGCGCGCAGCCGGTGGCGCGCGAAGACCGGATCGTCACCCGCCACCACGGTCACGACACCGTCCAGCGCCGCCGCGGCGGCCGTATCGATCCGCTGGATCGTGGCGTGGGCGTGGACGCTGCGCACGAAGGCCACGTGCAGCATGCGCGGCAACTCCACGTCGCTCACGTACCGTCCCCGCCCGCTGACGAGGCGCGCGTCCTCCTTCCGGGGCATAGAAGCCCCAAACACGCGCGAAGATCCGGGATCGACAGCGCCAGCCATCGGCGGAGGCCCGCGGGCTCTAGGGCATGGCGTAGCCGCCGTTGACCGAGACCACCTGGCCGGTGGTCCAGCTCGACAGCGGCGAGGCCAGCAGCAGGACCATCGGGATGACGTCGTCTGGGCGGCCGAGCCGCCGCAGCGGGTACTGAGCCAGGAGCTTCTTCATGCGCTCGTCGTCGGTGCCGCCCGCGTGCGCCGCGAGATTCTCCGTTTGCACGAGGGCGATGGACACGCAGTTCGCGCGGATGCCGTAGCGCGCCAGCTCCTTCGCGAGCGACTTCGTCAGCCCGACCGTGGACGCACGCGCGGTCGAGGTGACGAGCAGACCGGACTCTCCCACCCGTCCGGAATCGCCCATGAGATTCACGATGGCGCCGGAGCGCCGCGTGGCCATGCGGCCCGCCACGGCGTGGGTCACACGGAGCGTTCCGGTCACCGTCATGTCCACCTGCGGCGCCCAGTCCTCGGAGGTGGATTCGAGGAATGGCTTGCGCTGGGTCACGGCGGCGTTGTTGACGAGCACGTCGATGCCGCCCAGCTCGCGCTCGACCCGATCGACGGCGTCGGCTACCGCGCCGTCCTTGCGCAGGTCGGCGCCGACGGCCATCGCCTTGACGCCCAGCACGCGGGCCTCGGCGGCCGCGGCTTCGGCGCCTTCGGCCGACGCGCGATGCTGAAAAGCCACGTCGGCTCCCTCTCCGGCGAAGGCGAGGGCGATGGCCCGCCCGAGTCCCTGTCCGGCTCCTGTGACCAGCACGACCTTGCCGCGCAGCTTGAGATCCATGGTCTCTCCGCGTCGCGCAATCTTACAGCAGGCTGCTGAAAAAGGCCCATCTGCTTCGTTGGCACCCTCGGCCGCACGCTCAACGTACAGAGAGTACGCCTCGCGTGCGGCCCTTCGGGCGCCGCCTCGCATCTGGACCTTTTTGAGCAGCCTGCGAGTTTTCAGGCCAAACGCCGCACCACGCGGCGAGGTAAGATGGGCTCCGTGCGCTCCAAACTCGTCACCATGCGGGAGGCCGTCGCCCGCTTCATTCCCGACGGCACCTCCATTTGTCTCAACACCGGCATCGAGGCGCTCATCCCCTATGCCGCCGGCCACGAGCTGATCCGCCAGCGGCGCCGGGACCTCACTCTCATCGGCCCCATCTCCGACATCCTCTTCGATCAGCTGGTCGGGGCCGGATGCGTTCGACGGATCATCGCCGCCTGGGTCGGCAATGTGAGCGCCGGCCTGGGTCACAACTACCGGCGCGCCGTCGAGCACGCGGTGCCGTCGCCCATCGAGGTCCAGGACCATTCGAACTTCACCATGGCGCTGGCACTCCAGGCTGGCGCACTGGGCGCCCCCTACGTGCCGACCCGAACGCTGCTGGGGTCGGACCTGCTGCAATCCAACCCTACCTTTAAAGAAGCGGCCGACCCGTGGTCGGGGGCGCCGCTCGTGCTGGTGCCGGCCCTCGTTCCGGACGTGGCCGTCCTCCACGTGCAGCGTGCCGACGAGGACGGCCGGGCCCATGTCTGGGGCACTCTCGGCGTCACGCGCCAGGCCGCGCTGGCCGCGAAGCGGGTCATCATCGTGGCTGAAGAGATCTGGCCGCGCGAGCGCATCCTCTCCGACCCCGGCCTGGTGCTGGCGCCGACCCTCAAGGTCGCCGCGGTGGTCCACGAGCCGTTCGGCGCCTATCCGTCGCCCGTCCAGGGTTGCTACAGGCGCGCCCACGAGTTTTTCCACCGCTACCACGAGGAAACGCGCACCACGGACGGCATGCGGGCCTGGCTCGACCGCTGGGTCTACGGCGTGGCGGACTGGACGGGCTTTCTCGCGCTGCTCGGCGCGGCGGCGCTCGACGCCGTCCGCATCAAGAGACCCCGCCTCTCTGAACCTCTCGACTACGGAGCCTGAGCCCATGAAGATCACGGCCCCATGAAGATCACATCCATTGAGGCGATCTGTCTCGCCATCCCGATGAAACCACTCGACCCGCCGTCGCCCTGGACGGCGGCCACGCGCAAGCAGATCGTGGTGCGCGTCAAGACCGACTCGGAGCTCACGGGGGTGGGCGAGGCCTTCGCCTACGGCGCGCCGCTCGCGGTCTGCAACGTGATCGAGGAGAGCCTGGCGCCGCTGCTCGTCGGCCAGAACCCGCTCAGGATCGAACACCTCGTTGATCTCATGCACCGCGGCACCATGATCTACGGCCGGCGGGGACTGGCGATGTTCGCGATCAGCGGCGTGGACATCGCGCTGTGGGATCTTCTCGGCAAGGCGCTCGACGCTCCCGTCCACGCGCTCCTGGGAGGCGCGACGCGTCCGAGACTCCCCGTCTACGCAAGCCTCATGCGCTACGACTCGCCGAAAGATGTTGCCGGTGCCTGCAAGGGCTTCGTGGCGCAGGGCTTCACCATGCTCAAGCTCCATCAGACCGATCTGCCGTCCGTCCGCGCGGCGCGCGAGGCCGTGGGGCCGGACGTGGAGCTGATGCTCGACGTGAACTGCCCCTGGACTCCCGCCGAAGCCATCGGCATGGCGCGCGCGCTCGAGCCCTACCGGCTCTTCTGGTTCGAGGAGCCCGTATGGCCTCCCGAAGACTACACAGGGCTGGCCGAGGTGGCGCGCGCCACCGCCACGCCCATCGCGCTGGGCGAGAATGAATCCACGCTCTACGGCTTCCGCGAGATCGTCGAGCGGCGAGCGGGCGATATCCTCCAGCCCAGCATCACCAAGGTGGGCGGCATCACCGAGTTCAAGAAGATCGCGGCGCTCGCCCAATCGGCGAACCTCCCGATCGCGCCGCACTCCTTCTACTTCGGTCCGGGCCTGGCGGCCACGCTCCACGTCGCGGCTACCTGGGGCGGGCCGATGCCCGTTGAGTTTCCGACAGGTCAGCACGAGACGCCCTTCCTCGCGCAACCGATCCAGGCACGCGACGGCTACGTCGAATTACCAGCGGGCCCCGGCTTGGGCGTCGAGATCAACGAGGAGGCCATCCGCCGCTTCCCCTACGCCGCATCCGGCGCCAAGCCCTTCGTTCTTCATTAGCCGAATGCCCGAGTACACGGACCGTGAGTTGATGGTCATCGCCGCGGGCCGCGAGATCCGCGACGGCGACCTCGTCTTCGTGGGCATGCGGCTGCCGCTCCTCGCCTTCGCCTTCGCCAAGCGCACGCACGCGCCGGAGGCGATCGGCGTCTTCGAGAACGGCATCGTGCGCGACCAACCTGCGGCCGAAACCCTCATGACCATGAGCGACACGCCGAATCTTCCCGGCGCGCTCTGGTCCACCGGCACGCTCGAGGTCATGTCGCTCCTCCAGCAGGGGCTGGTGGACCTGGGCTTCATCGGGGGCGCGGAGATCGACAAGCACGGCAACCTCAACACCAACTACGTCGGCGACTGGCGCAAGCCGACGGTCCGCCTGCCGGGCAGCGGCGGCGGGGCGGACATCGCGAGTCTGGCCAGGCGCTTCGTGGTCATCATGCCGCAGGAGAAGCACCGCTTCAAAGACCGCGTGGACTTCATCACCTCGCCAGGCTTCGGCGACGGCGCCGGCTGGCGCGAGCGCGTGGGGCTGCCGGGCGGCGGTCCGGCGGCGGTCATCACGACGCTCGGCGTCTACCGCTTCGACCCTAGGACCCGCGAGATGGTCCTGGCCTCCTGGCATCCGAGGCAGAGCGTGGAAGCCGTCAAGGACGCGACGGGCTGGGAGCTTTGCCTCGCGGACGGCTGCCACGAGACGCCGACGCCGACATCATCCGAGCTCGAGATCGTGCGCGCCTGCGACCCCGCGGGCTTCTGGACCCGGTAGCGCGTGGACACGCCGGCCGCCCGGCGGCGCTGGCTCATGTGGGGCATCCCCGCCTTCGTCTTCTTCTTCGCCTTCCTCCACCGGGTCGCGCCCGGCGTCATCGTCAAGGACATCATGCAGGCGTTCAACGCGAGCGCCGAGATCGTCGGCCTCCTCTCGGCGATGTACTTCTACGCGTATGCGGGCTTGATGATCCCGGCCGGGCTCGTGATCGACGGCTTCGGGGTTCGCCGGGTGGTCGCGGCGGGCGGCGCTGTCATGGGGCTGGGATCGCTGATCATGGGCCTGGCGGCCTCCCAGAACGTGCTCATGACCGGACGCTTCCTGGTCGGCGCGGGCGCGACCGTGACGTTCATCGGCTGTCTCAAGATCGCGGCCGACTGGTTCCCGCCTTCGCACTTCGGCACGCTCTCGGCGGTGTCAGCCACTGTGGGCATTCTGGGGGCGCTCGGCGGAACGGCCCCGCTCGCCGCGCTCGTCGCGCTCACGGGCTGGCGCGGGGCCTTCACGATCATCGCCGGCGTGACGCTCGCGGGCGCGGCAGCGTGCTACGCCGTGGTCCGCGATCGTCCGCCCGGCGCCACCGTCATCGCGGCGCAGGCTCCCGGCCTCGGTGCCGTCCTGCGCGGCATGGTGGCCGTACTGCGCAACCTGCACACGTGGCCGCCTTTTCTCGTCTTCTTTTTCTTCTACGCGGCGTGGGGCAACCTCACGCTCTGGGCCGTTCCCTTCCTCCACGATCTCTACGGGCTCAGGACAACTACCGCCGCCGCGTACGCATCGACGGTCTCGTTCGCGCTGCTCTTCTCGGCGCCGCTCACCGGCTATCTCTCGGACCGGGTCCTTCGCCGGCGCAAGCTCCCTTACACCGCGCTCTCGGCCTGCCTCTTCCTCTTCTGGGCGGCGCTGGCGTGGACGGCCGGGACGCTGCCGCTCTGGGGCGTGGCGGCGGTTCTCTTCGGCATGGGCGCTGTCGGCGGGGCCTTCGTGCTCACCTGGCCCATCGCCCGCGAGGTCAATCCGCCGACGCTGGCCGGCACGGCGGTGGCCGTCTCCAACATGGGCGGCTTCGTCGGTGCCGCGCTCACGCAGAAGTACGTCGGGCGCGTGCTCGACGCCGGCTGGACCGGCGTCATGGCCGACGGAGCGCGCGTCTACCCCGCGGCGGCCTACGCCAGCGCGTTCGGTGTCTGCGCGCTGTTCGTCCTGATCGCGACGGGCCTCAGCCTGCTCCTGAAGGAGACGCGCGGGCGCAACATTTACGACGAGCTCTATCCCGGAGGTATGCGTCGTCGCCGCTGAGGACTCGCCTCCTCACGCTGAGCGTGCTGGCGAGAGCGTCATCACCCCGTTTCAACGGCGACCCGAACCGCCGTCGGATGGATGCGCCGGTTCGGTGGAGTTGTTGTCTTCACGCGAGCGCGAGGAGCGCTGAGCCGATGAAACTCTTCGTCCTTGCTTACGATCACGAGTCCGTGGTCCCGCGCGTGGCCCCAGATTGCCCGATCGGCTGCCGGCGCCAAGCCTACGTCGCTGACGTGGACGGAGCCGGGATACAGATCAGCGAGCGCCCCGACAAGGCGCGCCGCAAGATTCTCGTCGAAGAGCAGCCTGGCGGCCTGCTCAGGCAGCCGGGATACTCACGACCCGGCGCTCCCGCTCGGCGGCGAAAGCAAGGCAGGCGCGGATGTCCTCGCGCGTGAGCTGGGGGAAGTCCGAGAGGATCTCGTCTTCGCGCATGCCGGACGCAAGGTAGGATAGGACATCCCCAACCGTGATGCGCGTTCCCCGCACACACGGCTTGCCGAATCGAATCTCCGGGTCGATGGTGATCCGGCCTTGGTAGTCCATGCCCCAGATGATAAACCCACAGTTCTACGTGTGGCAAGCGCCGCGGGCGTGCAGCGCGAGCCCCGATCCGCCCGCGGCCCGCACTTAATTGGCCGGTCTCGGTTTTTGGACGTCATCTCGCGTCCGTGGTTACTGATCACCTGATCTGCGCGAGTGAGGTTGAAGTTCTTCTTGGCTCGACCGCTCAGGACGCGGTTGAACTTGAGGCGGCCTCGGTCGTCGACTGCAGGCTGTCGGGCCCTGCAAGAGGATCTTGTCCACGTAGGTCGCCGCGCGCCTCCAGGAGTTGAAGCGGCCGGTTAGCCGCGGTCGAGGAAACCTTCGGTCATCGCGTTGACGACGGGCGTGGCATTGGCGGAGATGGCATTGATGCGCGCCTTGACCTCGGCCAGCGCGCGGGAGGGCTTCTTCAGCAGATGCTGGGCATAGTCCATTACCACCCGGTCCAGCTCTACGCCCGGCGCGACGCGCGTCACGAGCCCCATGGCCTGGGCCTCGGCGGCTGAGTAGCGGTGACAGCCCATGATGATTTCCTTGGCGCGCGCGGGCCCGACGAAGCGGATGAAGCGCGTCGTCGAGGCGACGCCGAGCGGCACGCCCAGGTCCACTTCGGGGATCCAGAGCTGCGCTTCGGACGCCGCGAAGCGAAAGTCGAAGGCGAGCGTCAGCCCCCAGCCCCCGCCCACCGCGTGGCCATTGATCATGGCGATGGTCGCCTGCTCGAGGCTCTCGACGGCGCCCGTGACGCGCTCGAAGAGGCGGCGGAACTGGCTCTTGTGCTCCTTGAAGAGCCGCCGCCGCTCCTCATCGGTCTTGGCGCGCGCATGGGGGGCGTCGGCGCCGGCGGAGAAGACGGGCGGCGCCCCCGTCAGGATCAAGACTCGAGAGGTCGCGTCGTCGCGCAGCTCGGCGAGCGCCGCGCCCAGATCGGTCAGCATGGCGTCGCTCAGCGAGTTGCGGCGGTCGGGGCGATTGAGCGTGAGCGTGGCGACGGCGCCGTCGCATTTCAGCGTGACATTGTCGCTCATGCCCGCGAGGCTTCGAGCAACGCCGACTCGATGCCCTTCTCGTCGGCGAGGAGCCTCTTGCGCGTCTCGCTGACGATGGCGCGGGCGCGCGCGTAGCCCTTTCCTTCGGATCGGTCGCGGGCGACGGCCGGGGCGAGGATCTCGTCGAAGAAGCGCGTGAAGGCGCGCGCGAGCCGGCGGCGCACCTCGCCGTAACCGCGCACCACGGTGGCGATGTCCGCGACCTCGCAGGCAAGGTCATAGTCGAGCGCCGCCGCGTCCAGCACTGCCTGCTGCCAGCGGTCTATGAGGGCAAACTCCCGCTGGGCGCGGAGCGACGAGGGGCGGAGCCACCGGAACCGCCCGAGCGCCCACACGCGCACGAAGCCCAGCACCGACGTGGTCTTGACATGCTGGGCTAGTGTCGGCCGCCCCTCGGGCCAGCGCTTCTCGGCCCAGCGGGCGATGGGGCCGCCGATGGCCGCCGGAAAGATGCCGTAGATCTCGTCGAGGTCGGGCTTGAGGTAGTCCGTCACCGTCAGCACCTGACCGTTCGTCGCGCCCTGATCGCGCCGGATCCGCTCGAAGCGGCTGCGGCGCGTCTTGAGATCGGCCACGCGGATGGCGTCCTCGTAGCTCATCCACACCGCGAGGCGCCGGGCGAAGCGCTCGGTGAGCCTCGTTCCCGTGTCCAGCGCGCGCACGAGACGCACCCGGTCGAGGAAGCGCTGGGCGTAGCCCGCGCCCTGGTAGTCGATCAGCCGCGCCACCGCCTCTCCGAGCGTCGGATGAAGCGCCGCCGGATACTCGCTCTCGATCCGGGCCATGAGGGCGAGGAAGTCGGCGCCGCGGGCGCCTAACGCCCGTGCGCGCTCGACCTTGATCTCAGCCCACGGCTTCACCGGAGCGGCGTCGGGTCCCGTCGCGCCTGCCGCGACCTCCATCCCCGCCTTGAAGCCGGCCAGGTTACGCTCGACGGCGACGCCGCCCTCGCGAATGGCCGCCTCGAAGTCCGAAGCGGCGAGCGGCAGCGCGCCCGAGGCCGCCAGCGCGCCCATCAGCACCGCGTTGACCTCGCTGCCGGCCGCGCGCGCGACGGCGAGCGCGTCGCAGGCGATCAACCGCTTCGTCAGCACCCGCGCCGCCTCCTCGACCCGCTCGCGCGGGAAAATGCCGTTGCCGAGCGCCGTCTTCTCGGCGATGGCGAAGAGGCGATGGGTGCTCGCAATGAGCGTGGTCCGATCGGGCGAGGCGTAGTCCATCTCGATCGTGCGCCCCGCCTCGAGCAGCTCCGAGGCCACGATCACGTCGACGTCGCCCGGCATCGGGTAGAGCGAGAAGACGGGGTCAGGCGACGAGCCGGCTGGAATCGGCTCGGGGTAGACCTCGAGATAGTAGGTCGTCGAGCCCGTGCGCTGGGCCACGCCGGGGATGGACGTCGCCTGGGCCGGCAGGCCCGCGTGGGCCGCCGCAGCGACGATCCAATCGGTCAGCACACCGCCACCCTGCCCGCCGAGGGCGGCGATCAGCACGGAGACGGGACGGCGCGCGGCGCTCATGCCGGCTGCCCGTTCATGCCGGCTGCCCATTCATACCGGCTGCCCATTCATACCGGCTGGAGGAAGCCGATCGCCCGCCGGCGGAAAGCCTGGAGCGTCCGCTCACGCCAGCCGGGGTTGTGCACCACGCGCGCTTCGTAGAAGGACGGGCAGAGGACGGCCGCGTGCGCGACCTCGCCGCAGAGCCCGCAGCCGACGCACGTCTGGTCCACGTGCGCCACCGGGTCGTCGCGCAGGGGGTCGCCGCTGTCCTTGAGCGTGAGGGACGGGCAGCCGTTCAGACGCATGCAGGACTTGTCCCCCGTGCAGACATCGGGGTCCACGCCGAAGCGTGGCGCCTCCACGCGCCCGCCCGCCTTGAGCCGGGCGGCCGTCTGCGGCTTGACGCGCCGCTGGCGCTCGAGCTGGCACTCGCCGCGGGCGATGATGACCTTGAGCCCGCCCGCCGCCGTCGTCATGGCCTCGCGAACCGTCTTGAGCGTGTCGCCGACCTTGTAGGGATTGACCACGCGGATCCACGACACGCCCAGGCTGCGGATCGTCTCGGCGATGGACATGCGCACGGAGTCTCCGCGCGGGTTCCTGCCCGTGGAGGGGTTGGACTGCTGGCCGGTCGCCGACGTGTAGAAGTTCTCGAGGACCACGACGATCGAATCCTGCTTGTTGAAGACGGCGTTGGCCACGCCCGTGGTCAGCCCTGAGTGCCAGAAGCCGCCGTCTCCCAGGATCGAGATCACGCGCTTGCCGAAGTTCGGCGCCACGGCGCTCGACGACGCCAGTCCCAGGCCATAGCCCAGGATGGTATTGCCCTGGTTGAATGGCGGCAGCGTGGCGAAGGCGTGGCAGCCGATGTCGGCCGCCACGTGGGTCTCGCCCAGCTCCCGCTGCGCGATCTTGAGCGCGCTGAACACGGGGCGCTCGGGGCAGCCCGTGCAGAAGGCGGGCGGCCGCTTCGGCAGCGGCGCCTCGAGGATCTGCCTGCCGCGCCCGACGTGGGCCGCGAGACCGGCCCGCAACGCCTCGGCATCACCCCCGAGAAAGCGCGCGAGCGCCGTGAGCACGACCTCGGGCACGTACTCGCCGTGGGCCCCCACCGTGCCCTTGCCTTCGATGCGGACACTGAGTCCGCGGTCGTACGCGAGCGCCTTGAGCTCCTGCTCGATGAAGTTGGGCATCCCCTCTTCGAGCACGAGCACCCGGCGCTTGCCTTCGAGGAAGTCGAGGAGCTGCTCGGGCACGAGCGGGTGGATCACGTTCAGCACGAGGAGCGGGACGCGGCTCCTGCCGAACGCGTCGGCCTGGCCCAGGAGCTCCAACGAGCGCAGCACGGTCGGCGTGAGCCCGCCCTGGAGGATGATGCCGATCTCCTTCTCCTCCCCGGCGATGACCTCGTTGAGCCCGCGGTCGAGGACGTAGCGGCGGGCGGCCGGCAGCCGCTTCTCGAACTTCTGCGCCTCCTGGATGTAGGTGGACGGCGGGTGGCTGATCCGGCCGAAGTCGAAGGAGTGCCGCTGCAGCCGGTCGCGCATGCTGATGGCCGGGCGGACATTGTCCTTGCAGACCATGGAGCCCTGCATGTGCGCGGCGCGGATGCGCAGGCTGATCACAGCCGGGAGGTTCGAGGCCTCCGATATGCCGAAGCCCTCCTCGACCATGCGCGCCAGGGTCTGGAGGCTCGGACGCGGGTCGAACAGGATCAGCGAGGATTTGAGCGCGAAGGCGTGCGTGCGCTCCTGGATCACGCTCGCGCCCGCGCCGTAATCCTCACCGACGACGATCAGCGCCCCGCCGACGACACCCGCGGAGGCCAGGTTGGACAGCGCGTCAGCCGCCACATTGGTGCCGACGATGGACTTCCAGGTGACGGCTCCCCGCATGGGGTAGTTAATGGATGCGCCCAGGAGGGCGGCGGCGGCGGCCTCGCTGGCAGAGGCGTCCAGGTAGACTCCCATGGGCTTGAGCATGGACTCGTTGGCGTCGGCCATGACGTCGAGGAGATGGGATATGGGCGCTCCCGGGTAGCCGCCGACATACGACACGCCCGACTGGAGGAGAGCCTTGGTGATGGCGAGGATGCCCTCCCCCCGGAGGACCTGCCCCTCACCGAGCTGGAGCTGCTTGACTTCTTCCGCGAACGACCGTTCCATAGGATCCTCTTGTACCATAATACGAGTTCGCCACGATCCGCATCCGGAGGACGCCCATGGCCCACTCGACCTCGCGCGACGGCGTCAGGATCTACTACGAGGAACACGGGCGTGGCGAGCCGGTCCTGCTCGCCTACGGGATCGGCGGCAATGCGGGCATGTGGGAGCCGAACATCGAAGCGCTGTCGGCTGGCCACCGGCTCATCCTCTGGGAGCCGCGCGGGCACGCGCGCTCGGACAGCCCCGAGAACCCGCAGAAGGTCACCTTCGCCCACTGGGTCTGGGACCTCTCCGACCTCATGGACCATCTCGAGCTCGGGCGGGCCGTCGTGGGCGGACTCTCGCTCGGCGGAGGCATTGCGACGCGCTTCACGCTGGCGTATCCCGAGCGCGTGCGCGCGCTTCTCATCATCGACTCGTCCTCCGCGTCGGGCCTGCCGCTCGGAGTGGACAACGTCGTGATGCGCGCGAAGAGCATCGAGGTGACGCTCAAGGGCGGGATGGACGCCATGGCCGAGTTCGCCATCGCGACCAATCCGAACGTGGCGGGACGGATCAAGCTGGACCCGTCGGCGCGGAAGGAGATCTTCGACTACTACCGCATGCTCACGCCCATCGGCTACGCCAACGCGCTGCGGGCTTTGCTCCAGATGGACTACATCACGGACCGGCTGGGCGAGATCACGGCTCCCACCCTCCTCGTCTGCGGCGACGAGGACCCGTCGCTCGCGCCCATGCGGGAGATCCAGAAGCGCATCCCGCACGCCCGCTTCGCGCTGCTCTCGCTGGCCGGCCACTTCGCCAACCGGGACCGGCCCGAGGCCTTCAATCGCGCCGTCGTCGAGTTCCTGGCTGACCTCGCGTGAGGCGGACGGTCCTGCCCGGCACGCGCTTGCCCGTGTCGGCGCGAAAGTAGCCCAGCCGCACGTCCTGCCCTGAGTCCGCGTGGACGAGCCGCGCCCGCTTGTAGACGTGGCGTGCGCCCCACGCGGCCAGCGCGCCCACGACCACGCCCAGCTCCTTGCCCTTGACCGTCAGCTCGTACTCGGCCCTCGGCGGGTGCTCGGAGTAGTAACGCCGCGACACCAGGGCATGCGCCTCCATGAGCTTGAGCCGCTCGGAGAGGATGTTCGGCGCCAGCCCGGGCAGGCCGGCCTGGAGGTCGTGAAAGCGGCGGGCGCCCCCGAGAAGGTCCCGGACGACGAGGAGCGTCCAGCGATCCCCCACGACCTCGAGCGTCTTGGCCACCGGGCAGCGCTGCCCGTAGAGCTTCGGCATGGCCCCAGTCTAGTCGAGGCCTTGACAAAAAAGCAAGTCACTATTACTTTGCAAGTCATGACCACCTCAGCGGTGCAGGCCCTCCCACTCTCGCCCCGCACGAAGCGGCTCCTGGAGGCCCCCGTCGCCCCCACCCTGCTCGGCCTGGCTGCTCCCAACGTCCTCGTCATGGTGCTCCAGGCCGTCGTGACCACGATGGACGCGGTTTTCGTCGGCTGGCTCGGCACGGGAGCGCTCGCCGGGGTCTCTCTCGTGTACCCGCTCGTCATGCTCATGCAGACCATGTCGGCCGGCGGCATGGGCGGCGGCGTCTCGTCGGCGGTCGCGCGGGCGCTCGGCGCCGGCCGCCGCGGGGAGGCCGAGGCGCTGGCGGCCCACGCCGTCCTCATCGCGCTGGGCATGGCCGCGCTCTTCACGACCGGCCTGCTCCTGGGCGGGCCCGCGGTGTACCGCGCCATGGGCGGCAGAGGCCCGGCCCTCGAGGCGGCCCTGACCTACTCGCACGTGATCTTCGGCGGAGCGGTGGTCATCTGGGTCCTGAACACGCTCTCGAGCATCGTTCGGGGCACGGGCACGATGGCCCTGCCCGCAGCGGTGATGACCGGCTCGGCGCTCGTGTATCTCGCGCTGGCGCCCGCGCTCGTCCTCGGCTGGGGCCCCTTCCCGCGCCTGGGCGTGGCGGGTACGGCCACGGCGAACCTGGTCAGCTTCGGTCTCTCGAGCCTCGTCCTCGCGGGCTACCTCGCCTCTCCCTGGAGCGCGCTCCGGCTCACGTTCAAGGGTCTCAGAATTCGACGCGCCCATTTCCGGGAGATCCTCCGTGTGGGGGCGCCCGGCTCGCTCAATACCGTCCTGACCAATCTCACCATCGTCCTGATGACCGGTCTCGTCGGCCCGTTCGGCACGCTCGCCCTGGCCGGCTACGGCATGGGCGCGCGGCTCGAGTACCTGCAGATCCCGCTGGTCTTCGGCATGGGCTCGGCTCTGGTCGCCATGGTCGGCACCAATGTCGGCGCGGGCCAGATCGCCCGGGCCGAGCGCATCGCGTGGACCGGAGCCGGCATCGCCGCGGGCATCACGGCTTCCATAGGCCTCCTCGCCGCCGCTTTTCCGCGCGCGTGGCTCGGGCTCTTCACCACGGACCCGCACGCGCAGGCGGCCGGCGTCACCTATCTCCTCATCGTCGGCCCGTTCTACGGCTTCTTCGGCCTCGGCCTGGCGCTCTACTTTGCCTCGCAGGGCGCCGGCCGCCTCGGCTGGCCGCTGACGGCCGGATTTCTGCGCCTGTTCGTGGCGGCGGCGGGCGGCTGGCTCGCCGGCTACTGGCTCGGCTGGGGGCTGGCTGGAATCTTCGCCGCGATGGCCGCGGCCCTCGTCGTGTTCGGCGTGACCATCGCCGGCGCCGTCAAGTGCGGCGCGTGGCGCTAGGAGGAAATGACATGCCCGGAATGCTCGACCTGATCCGGATGGTCCAGCGAGGCGAGCTGCCGCCTCCGCCGGTCGCCACGCTCATCGGCTTCACCATCGGCTCCATCGAGACCGGCCGCGTCGTCATGGAAATGACCGCCGGTCCCCAGCACGCCAATCCCATGGGCACGGTGCACGGCGGCATCCTGTGCGATCTGGCCGATGCCGCCATGGGCATGGCGTATGCCTCCACCCTCGACGACGGCGAGACCTTCACCACGCTCGAGCTGAAGATCAACTTCCTGAAACCAGTCTGGACCGGACGGCTGACGGCCACGGGACGGATCGTCAAGGGCGGGCACACCGTGGGCCTGGTCGAGTGCGATGTCCACGACGACAAGGACCGCCTGGTGGCGCGGGCCTCGAGCACCTGCATGACGCTCAGGGGCGCGCAGGGGGAGGGACGCTGACCATGAGCGCGCGTGCGATCTTCGGACTGCAGCTCGTGCTGAGCCTCGTCGGCTATTCCCTCATCGCGCGCTTCTACGTCGCGCCGCGACTGGCGGCGCTTCCGCTTCCAGCCGCGCTGACCCCGCTGCTCCTGCTCCACGCCTTCCGCCATCTCGGCTTGGTGTTCCTGGTCCCGTCGGTCGTCGGGCCCGCCCTGCCGGCGTCCTTCGCGGTGCCGGCGGCCTACGGCGATCTCCTCGCGGCGCTCCTGGCGCTGCTCGCCATCACCGCCCTGCGACAGGCATGGCCTCTGGCGATCCTCCTGGTCTGGCTCTTCAACGTCGAGGGCACGGTCGACCTCGTCAACGCCTTCTATCAAGGCCTCCGCAACGACGTTCAGCTGGGTGCCGCGTACTACATTCCGACCTTCGCCGTACCGGCCCTGCTTGTGACGCATGCCATGATCTTCACGATGCTCATCCGCCGCACTCGGTGACGCGGCCCCGGCTCGGATTGCTTCGGGCGCCGCGCCTGTGAAACAATCGGGCGCATGAGCCGCCGCGCCCGCGCCGTTCTCGGCACCGCCTGCGGCACTCACTTCATCCACGATGGCTTCTCCGACATCCTCTACGTCCTGCTGCCGGTCTGGGCGCGCGAGCTCGGGCTGACCTTCGCCGAGGTCGGGCTCCTGCGCACCGTCTACAGCGGCGGCATGGCGGCCTTCCAGATCCCGGCGGGGCTCCTCGCGGAGCGCTGGGGCGAAGCGCGCCTCCTGGCGGCGGGGACGGCGGCGACGGCGCTCGGCTTCGTCGCGGCGGGTCTCTCCGGAGGCTTCCTGGCACTGCTGGGCTGTCTGATCGCGGGCGGGCTGGGCTCGGGCGTCCAGCACCCGCTTTCCTCGTCGCTGGTCTCCGAGGCTTACGAGTCGGGCCGCCGGCGCATCGCGCTCGGCACCTACAACTTCTCGGGCGATCTCGGCAAGGTCGTGGTGCCCGCGGCCGTGGCGCTCGCGGTGCCGTGGATCGGGTGGCGCGGGGCCGTCGAGACGTACGCCGCAGTCGGCCTGGCTGCCGCCGTCGTCGTCCTCCTCGTGCTCTTGCGCCTCCGCGCGGGCGTGGAGGGCGTGACGCGCAACGAGACGTCGCGCGCCTCCACGGACTGGGGCATCCGCGACGCGCGAGGCTTCCAGGCGCTGGCCGCGATCCAGGTCATCGACAACTCGACGCGGAGCGGCTTCCTCACCTTCATGCCCTTTCTCCTGATCGCGAAGGGCTCGACGGTGCAGGCGATCGGCCTCGCGCTCATGCTGGTCTTCGCCGGGGGTGCCGTGGGCAAATTCCTCTGCGGGGCGCTGGCCGAGCGGCTGGGCGTGATCCGCACGGTCATCATCACCGAGGTGGCGACCGGTGGCGCGATCCTCGTGCTGCTGGCGCTGCCGCTCGTGCCCGCGCTCGTCCTGCTGCCCGCGCTGGGCGTCGCGCTCAACGGGACCTCGTCCGTGCTCTACGGCACCGTCGCCGATCTGGTGACCAGCGACCGGCGCGCTCGGGGCTACGGGATCTTCTATACGCTCGGCGTAGGGGCTTCGGCCCTCGCGCCCTTCGCCTACGGGCTCGTGAGCGACTGGGGCGGCGTCCCGCTGGCGCTCGGCCTCGTCGGGTCCATGGTCTTCCTCACCCTGCCTCTGACGCTCCTGCTCCGGCGTCCGCTCGCCGAAGCTGCCGCCTGAGGCGGTCAGCGGGCGAAGGAGGGCACCGTCACGCGCTCGGAAACCCGATCGCGCGCGGGGCCCTTCAGCCAGGTCAACGTCAGCCGCCCGTCGGGGTCGAAGCGGATCTCCTTGATCGCCTCGCCGACCGAAAGCCCCGGTGCCCAGTCGCGCTCGAGCCGCAGGACCTCGCGCGCGGAGTAGATCTGGCGGATCGCGAGAGCACGACCCTCCGCTTGCGCCATGAGCAATCGCCGGTGATCCGCGTCGAGGACATCCCGCCTCGGAGCTGAGAGCAGGTGACGCTTGGCCTCGAAGAAGTAGCTCCAGGTGCACCCCCGCCCGCAGTCGAAGCGCGTCTCGGCGAAGGTCGCCGTGTGCCAGAGCACTTCTGGCTTGGGCAACTTCGACATGTCGGAGGGCGGCGTGAACCAGGTCGCCCGCTCGGGCCCGCCGTAGTAGTAGCCGACGCGGCAGTCGCGGTCGCTCGTACACTCGGCGACGATGCCTGAGCTGGGCAGGACCGAGCGGTAGAGGCAGCGGGACGGCCCGTCACCTCCGGGGCCCGAGCAGTCGGCGGGAGCTTCCGAGGCTCGAGCCGCCAGGCTCGCGGCCAGGACGACCAGCGCGCCCAGCAGGAGCCGCGGGAGCGGGCGCATGTGCCTGCCGGGGACTACGCGACCTCGGCGAGGATCTCGGTCATCCGGGTGAAGAACTGCTCCAGCATCATCTTGCTGACGCCGCCCAGCATGCGCTGGCCGACGCTGGCGATGAGACCGCCCACCTGCACGTCGGCGCTGTAGCTGACGCGCGTGCCGCCGTCCGCGTCGGAGAGCTCCATGGTCGCCTCGCCGCGCACGAAGCCGGGCCCGCCGCTGCCCTCGAGGGCCATCTTGTAGCGGTTCGGCGGCTCCAGATCGAAGAGGCGCACCTTGCCTTCGAAGGTGCCTTTGATGGCGGCGACGCCGACCTTCATCTTGGCCTTGTACTCGCCGGCGCCAATCTCTTCCAGACCCTCGCAGCCCGGGATGGCACGCGCGAGCGTCACCGGGTCCAGGAAGGCCTTCCACACGCGCTCGCGCGGAGCGGAGATGTCGTTCGCCCCCTCGATCTTCATCCCTCGAGTGTCCCGATCGCGCTGGCCATGCGGCTCACGCCTTCCTTGATGGTCTCGAGTCCGGTGGCGTACGAGAGGCGGATGTGGGCATCCGAGCCGAAATCCACGCCCGCCACGGTGGCGATGCGGGCCTCGTCGAGGAGGAAAGCGCAGACGTCGGCCGAGCCCTTGAGCGTGCCGCCCTTCCAGCGCTTGCCGAAGAGTTCCGAGACATTGGGGAAGACGTAGAAGGCGCCCTTGGGCATGATGCAGGTCACGCCCGGAATGGCGTCGATCGCCTTCACGATGAAGCGCCGACGTCGATCGAACTCGCCGACCATCTTGGCGATCTCGTCCTGCGGGCCGCTGAGCGCCTCGACGGCCGCCCACTGGGCGATGGAGGTCGGGTTGGAGGTGACCTGGCTCTGAATATCGGTCATGGCCTTGATGATGGGCTTGGGGCCTGCCGCATAGCCAAGGCGCCAGCCGGTCATCGCGTAGGCCTTGGAGCAGGTGTTGACGACGAGCGTGCGGGCTTTGATCGCGGGTGAGAGCGAGGCGATCGAGACGTGGCGCCCCTCGTAGGTCAGCGCTTCGTAGCACTCGTCCGAGACAATCCAGAAGCCACGCTCGCCCGCCAGCTCGCCAACCTGCTTGAGCGCCGCGGCGGAGAAGACCGCCCCCGTCGGATTACCGGGGCTATTGAGGACGACGAGCTTCGTCCGCGGTGTGACGGCCCGGCGCACGGCCGCCGGGTCGAGGTCGAAGCCGGTGGATTCCGACGTCGGCACGGGCACGGGCACGCCGCCCAGGAGCCGCACCTGCTCGGGATAGGACACCCAGAACGGGCTCGGGATCACGACCTCGTCGCCCGGATTCACCAGCGCCATGACGATGTTGAAGAGCGTGTGCTTCGCGCCGCAGGAGACCGTGACCTCGTCGGGAGTGTACTCGAGGCCGAGGTCGCGCTTGAGCTTGTGGCAGACGGCGGCGCGAAGCTCGGGAATGCCGCCGACTTCCGTGTACTTCGTCTGGCCCGCCTCGAGCGCGCGGATCGCGGCATCCTTGATGTGGCGCGGGGTGTCGAAGTCGGGCTCCCCCGCCCCGAAGGAGATGACGTTGATGCCTTGCGCGCGCATGGCCTTGGCCCTGGCCTGCATGGCGAGCGTGGGCGAGGGCTGGAGCGTCTTGAGGCGGTCGGCGAGCATGCGGAGACCTACTTTCTGGAGAATTTCGCGTTCAGCCGCTCCTCGACCAGCGGCGGCACCATCCCGGTGACGGCGGCGCCGAGCGACGAGACCTCCTTGATGAGGCGGGAGGAGATGTACGTGTACTTCTCGTGCGGCATCAGGAAGACGGTCTCCACCGTGTGGCGGAGCTTGCGGTTCATGAGCGCCATCTGGAACTCGTACTCGAAGTCGGACACCGCGCGGATGCCGCGTACGATGCAGTCGGCCTGCTCCCGGTGCGCCAGGTCGATCAGGAGCCCGTCGAAGGACGTGATGCGCATGCGCCCCATGCCGGCGGTCGCCTCGTCGATCATCTCGAGGCGCTCCTTGACCTCGAAGAGCGGCTGCTTGGAGGGATTCGCGACCACGGCGACGATCAGTTCGTCGAAGATGCGCAGGCTACGCTCGATCAGGTCGAGGTGGCCGTTGTGTATCGGATCGAACATTCCCGGGTACACGGCTCGCTTGCCCACAGCGCCCTCCGCTCGAATGTCGCGAACGTGTCGAAAAAACCACGCTCACTCTACGCGCCGCCCCGAAAGAAAGTCAAGGTGGTCTCCCCGAATCGGCGGCTCTTCCACGGCAAGAGCGCGCCCGGATCGGCCGGCGGCGGCGCCTTGGTCGGATGCTGGATCACCACGACGGCGCCGGGCAGGAGGCAGTCGCCGCGCCCGATGCGCTCGAGCGCGGGCGCGGCGTCGGGCGACGCGTACGGCGGGTCGAGGAAGACGATGGCGAAGCGGGCGCCGTCGCGCGCCAGCGCTTCCAGGGCGGGCGCCACGTCACGGCGAAGGACGCGGGCCCGGTCGGCCAGGCCGAGCCGCCCGATGTTGTCCTCGAGGGCGCCCACGGCCTGCCGGTCCTGCTCCACGAAGACCGCCGACGGCGCCCCGCGCGAGAGCGCCTCGATGCCGACGCCTCCCGCCCCGGCGAACAGATCGAGGAAAGGTCCGGCCTCGAGATAGGGCATGAGGGTGTCGAGGCAGGCGATGCGAACCTGGTCAGCGGTCGGCCGCGTGGTGCGCCCCTTGGGCGTGGTCAGCCGCCGGCCCTTGAGCGCGCCGGCGATGACGCGCATCAGCCTATCCCCGCCAGATCGAGCTTGCCGCGCCAGCGTGCGAGGAGAGCGCCGCGAAGGCCCCGATGACCGGGTGCCACGAGCTGCGGGTCGGCCTGGACGAGAGCGAAGGCCTCGCGCCGCGCCTCCTCCAGCATGGCGCCGTCCCTCAGAAGGTCGGCGACACGGAACTCGGGCAGCCCCGACTGCCTCGTGCCGAAGAAGTCGCCGGGCCCGCGCAGCTCGAGGTCGACCTCCGCGATCTTGAAGCCGTCATTGGTCCCGGTCATGGCGGCGATCCGGCGCTCCGCGTCCTCCGAGGACGAGCCCGCGAGGAGGATGCAGTAGCTCTTCCACGGCCCCCGCCCGACCCGGCCGCGCAGCTGGTGGAGCTGGGAGAGCCCGAAGCGCTCGGCGTGCTCGACGAGCATCACCGAGGCATTGGGCACGTCGATGCCGACCTCGATCACCGTCGTGGAGACGAGGACGTGGACCGTACCTTCCTTGAACTCGCGCATGACGCGCTCCTTGTCCTGGAAGCGCAGCCGGCCGTGGATCAGGCCCACACGCCGGTCCGGAAAGACCTCGCGCTGGAGGCGCTCGGCCATCTCCGTGGCGGCCCTGAGATCGGAGGCCTCGGTCTCCTCGACGAGCGGGCAGACGACGTAGATCTGCCGCCCGTCGTCGATCTGCTTCCGGAGGAAGTCGTAGATCTCCCGGCGCTTGGACCCGCCGCGCGCGACCGTGACGATGGGCCGGCGTCCGGGCGGCAGCTCGTCGAGGACGGAGACGTCGAGGTCGCCGTACAGCGTGAGCGCCAGCGTGCGGGGAATGGGCGTGGCCGTCATCACGAGGACGTCAGGGCTCTCGCCCTTGCCGCGGAGCGCCGCCCGGTGCGCCACGCCGAAACGGTGCTGCTCGTCGATCACCGCCAGGCCCAGCCGCTTGAAGGCCACGCCCCCCTGCACCAGCGCGTGGGTACCGATGGCGCACCCGGCCTGCCCGCTCTCGACCGCGGCCGCGGCGTTCTGTCGCGCCTTGCCCTTGACCGCGCCCGTGAGGAGGATCACGCGCACGCCGAGCGGCTCGAGCAGCTGGGAGAGCGTCATCATGTGCTGCTCGGCCAGGATCTCGGTGGGGGCCATGAGCGCCGCCTGGTAGCCGGCCTCGATCGCCGCCAGGATGGCGAGGGCCGCGACGACCGTCTTGCCCGAGCCGACATCGCCCTGGAGGAGCCGGCTCATCGGGTACGGCTCGGCCATGTCCATGCGGATCTCACCCCAGACACGCTCTTGCGCCGACGTGAGCGTGTAGGGCAGCGACGCCCGCAGGCGGCGCACGAGGGCACCGGGAGGATTGATGGCGAAGCCGCGGCGGCGGCCCTCGCGGTGGCGGCGAATCGCGAGCCCGACCTCGAGCAGGAAGAAGTCGTCGAAGACGAGCCTCCGGTGGGCCGCGGCGTGCTCCTCCTGCGTCTCCGGGAAATGGGCGCCCCTGATCGCCTGGGGCAGCGGCAGCAAGGCGCGCCCCGATCGGACGCGCTCCGGCAACGGGTCGTCGATCTGGTCGGCCCAGCCGTCCACCAGGCGCTTCATCAGACGCCGGAGCGGCCGCTGGGTCAGCCCCTCGGTCAGCGGGTAGACGGGGACCAGACGTCCTGTGTGGAGCTTCTCGTCCGGGCCGTCCTCGACGAGCTCATAGTCCTTCACCATCATCTGGAGCGGCCCGCGACCGTACGGCTGGACCTTGCCGTGGACGATCAAGCGCTGGCCGCGCTTGAAGATGCGCGTCAGGTACGGCTGGTTGAACCACGCGCAGTTGAGGAAGCCGCTCACGTCCCGGATCATCACGACGAGCGGCATGCGCGGGCGCCCGCGCGGGGGCGGACTGATGCCCGCGATGGTTCCGGCGCAGGTGCGGGCTTCTCCCACCGAGACGCGACCGAGCGGAATGATCTGGCTCCGGTCCTCGTGGCGCAGCGGCAGGTGCTGGACGAGGGCGTCCTCGATGGTGCCGAGGCCGAGCTTGGCCAGAGTCTTGGCGCGCTGGGGCCCGACACCGGCGAGGTCTCCGAGCGCTGTCCGCGGTCCGTGCGCCGTCTCTGCCGCGGCGGCTGCGCTCCCGTGTGCCGGTCTTCCTCTCGCAGGGGTCAAGTCGTTGCTCCGCTCACTCGATCATGCTATAAAAGGGCCTCGCGTCCGGCAAATCAGACGCAGATTCCCTCAAGGAGTCAGCATGGCTCAGCGTTGCGACGTCTGCGGAAAAGGCCCGTCCGTCGGCCACAAGATCAGCCACGCCCACAACGTCACGAAGCGGCGCTGGCTCGTCAATCTGATCTCGATGCGGGGCAAGATCAGCACGGCGGGCACGGTGCACCGCCTTCGCGTCTGCACCCGCTGCCTCAAGGCCGGCAAGGTCACCAAGGTCCTCTAGGGGCCGGGAGAAAACGCGCGACGGGGGGCGTTGCCGCCCCCCGTCGGGTCCTGCTGTTGCAGCGTGATACACGCCGGTGGAAGGCCGCCACCTCCCACCGGCCCAACACACTACTTCTTCTTCTTCTTGGCCGCCTTCTTCTTCTTCGCCATTAGGAAGTCACCCCCTTTCCTCTGCAATCGTACGGCGTAGCGGCAGCGCGGCTAGTGCCGCTTCCGCCCCTTTGTCACCTTCTTCCGCTTTGCGCTCTTCTTTTTCGCCTTCTTCGCCATTGGAGGGCTCACCTCCTTCCGGTCTCCCGTGTGAAGCGCTAGAAGCATAGACCGCTAGAAACCCATGGCCTCACGGCGGAGGTGGGCCGCCTGCTCCCGGCCCCGACGCTCGTAGTGGTAGAGGTCCGCGTACAGCTGCGGCAGGCACACCACCGGCACCCCGCTCTTGGTGATGGGAGCGTGGAAGACGCCCGGGTCGTAGGGCGCCAGGAGGTGAACGTTGCCCTCGTCCTCGCCGGGCCTCAGCCCGAGTGCTTTCGCCACCGGCTCCGGGTCGCCCTCGAGGTAGCAGTGGATGGCCGGAAAGCGGACATTCGGGGCGACGAGCGCGGCGCCCGCATGGAGCGTGAACGCGAAGCGGCGGTCCGCCTCTTGCGCCGTTCGCGCCAGCTCGCCGACCAGCTTCCGCGTGATGCGCTCGGGCGAGAAATAGGTCACGGTCTCGTTGAGGCGATAGGTGTACGCGTTCACCCAGGCGTCGAGCAGATCGGCAGGCTTGCTCAGCTGGATACGCTGTTGCTCGCCCCGCTCGACCCAGGCCAGCTCGCCCAGTCGCTTGATCACGTTGTGCGCGTGGCCGAGGCTGACTTGCGAGGCCCTGGCCAGCTCGTCGAGCCGCCAGAGATGGCCGGGATCGACGAGGAGCGCCCTCACCACCCGCGTGGCGCGCGGGGCGAACAGGGCCTTGAGCGGGCGCGTGGAAGGCCTCAGGTTGGGCTTGCCTTCCTTTTCGATCAGGACATTGCCGAAGGCGAGATAGCAGTTCCCGGAGAGATCGAGGTAGCCGAACCCGTTGCGCTTCAGCAGCTCGGCGCCCTGGGGGCTGATGTACTGGGCGACGGCGACCGGGTAGGCGCCGTCCATCTCTGCGCGGAGCTCTCCCAGCCTGGTAATCGCCTCGCGAATCTGCTTGGGCTGACCGACGGAAGTAACTTCGAGAAGCAAGGTCTGCTCTTCGCCTCCGAGCCTGAATTTCACCAAGAGATCAGTCTTTTGGCCCTTGACCTTGGGGCCGGCAGACTCTTCCCAAGACACAACTCTCGGGAACAGCTCCCGAAGCCGCTGGGCCGCCGATCGCCTGATTTCCTGCGCAATCTCCATCGTTTCACCGGTTGCATGATTTTCAGCGTACGCTGAAAACATACGAACAATTGAAAATACTGTCAAGAGAAAAGGTTAGCGGGAGGACCTCGATCACCTGCTAGGTCTTCTAACCCGGCCCGGATGGCTGGGGGGCGAGCGAATGAGGCGGGGTTTACTGCTCCTGCTCGATGCCTTCCATGGTGTCGTCGTCCAGACCGAAGTAGTGCCCGATCTCGTGGATGACCGTGTCCCGGACCAGTTCGGCCATCTCTTCGGCGTCGGCGCAATCTTCCTCGACCGGCCCCTGGTAGATGTGGATCGTGTCGGGAAGCACGTTGCCGTACGAGGTGTCGCGGCGGGTCAGATCGATCCCGCGATACAGGCCGTAGAGCGTATCGGGCGGCTCGATGCCAACGTCGCGCAGCGTCTCGTCATCGGCCCAGTCCTCGACCACGACGGCGACATTGGCGATCCTGTCTTTGAACCGGCGGGGCAGCGTGCGCAGGGCCCGCTCGACCAGGGCCTCAAACTCCGTGCGGGTCACAGCCCTCTGACGCGCTCGACGTTCATCACGTCCTTCACGTCCCGAATGGCTTGGATGATGCCCTGGAGCTGCTGGAGATCCACCACCTCGATGACGAAGTAGTTGAGGCCCTTGCGGTCGTCGGTGACGGTGATCTCGGCCTTGATGATGTTGCCCTGCCGCGAGGAGATCGCCGCGGTGATCTCGGCCAGGAGTCCGGGCCGGTCCCGGCCGATGTAGACGGCGATCTTCACCGGCCGCTTGGCCGGCTCCCCGCCGTCCCACTCGACGGCCAGCAGGCGCTCCTTGTCGAGCACGTTCTTGACCACGGTCAGGCAGTCGCGGGCGTGCACCGTCAGCCCGCGCCCGCGCGTGATGAAGCCCACGATGCCGTCACCGGGCACCGGCGAGCAGCACTTGCCGAAGCGCACCAGGACGTCGTCCACTCCGCTGATGCGGACGGCTCCGTCGCTCTTCCGTGGCGCCTTCTGGGGCTTGGATTCGGGCGCCTGATCGTGCTCGCGCACGACGGTGGGGGCGAGCTTGCCCAGCACCTGGTGGACGGAGGCTTTGCCGTAGCCCATGGAGGCGAGCAGGTCGTCCGAGGTGGCGTAGCCCATCTCGGTGAGGAGCTTCTTCATCTCGTCCGAGCCCAGGAGCGTCGCCGGAGCCAGGCGGTACTTCTTGGCCTCGCGGTCGAAGAGCTCGCGGCCCAGCTCGAGCGAGCGGGCCCGCTCCTCGACTTTGAGCCACTGATTGATCTTGGCCTTGGAGCGGCTGGACTTGACGATCTTGAGCCAATCGCGGCTCGGGTGCTGGGTGGGCGAGGCCACCACCTCGACGATGTCGCCCTGGCGGAGCGTGTAGCGCAGCGGGACGAGCTTGCCGTTGACCTTGGCGCCCACGCAGTGGTGCCCCACGTCGGTGTGGACGGCGTAGGCGAAGTCGATGGGCGTCGAACCCTCGGGCAGCGCCTTGACGTCGCCCTTGGGGGTGAACACGTAGACCTCGTCCGGGAAGAGGTCGAAGCGGACGGTGTCGAGGAATTCCTTGGGATCCTTCATCTCCTTCTGCGACTCCATCAGCTGCCGGAGCCACATGAAGGCCTCGTCGAATCGGTCGCGGTCGCCCTTCTTTTCCTTGTAGAGCCAGTGGGCCGCGATGCCCTCCTCGGCCACGCGGTGCATCTCCCAGGTCCGGATCTGGATCTCGACCGGGTCGCCCTTGGGACCGATGACCGTGGTGTGGAGGGACTGGTACATGTTGACCTTGGGCATCGCGATGAAGTCCTTGAAGCGGCCGGGCACGGGCTTCCAGAGCGAGTGGATGACGCCGAGGGCGCCGTAGCAGTCGCGCACGGTCTTGGTCAGGACCCGCACGGCCGTCAGGTCGTAGATTTCGTCGAACTCCCGCCCGCCTTCGTGCATCTTCTTCCAGATCGAGTAGAAGTGCTTCGGCCGGCCGGCGATCTTGGATTCGATACCGACCTCCCCGAGCTTGTCCTGGAGGAGGGCGATTAGCGCGTTGATCTCGGCCTCGCGCTCGAGCCGGCGCTTGGCCACCCGGCGCATCAGCTCCAGGTAGTCCTCGGGCTGCATCACCCGGAGCGCCAGGTCCTCGAGCTCGGCCTTGACCTTGGCCATGCCGAGCCTGTGCGCCAGCGGGGCGTAGATGTCGAGGGTCTCCTGGGCGATCTTCTTGGCCTTCTCGGGCGCCAGGTAGTCGAGCGTGCGCATGTTGTGCAGGCGGTCCGCGAGCTTGATCATGAGCACGCGCAGGTCGTGGGCCATCGCCACGACCATCTTCCGGAAGTTCTCCGCCTGCCGCTCCTCGCGGGACGAGAAAGCGAGCTTGCCTATCTTGGTCACGCCGTCGACGAGGTCGGCGATCTCCGGCCCGAATTCCCGCGCCAGGTCGTCCTTGGTGGCCCGGGTATCCTCGATCACGTCGTGCAGGAGGCCGGCGATGACGGTGGTCACGTCCATCTTGAAGTTCACGAGGAGGCCAGCGACTTCAAGCGGGTGGGAGAGGTAGGGCTCGCCGGAGGCGCGCTGCTGGCCCTTGTGGCTCATCTCAGAGAAGCGGTAGGCGCGGTTCACCAGCTCCAGGTCGGCACCCGGCTGGTACTTCGGAATCTCGTCAATCAGCGTCTGTAACTGGGTCAACCCGCACCCTCCCGAGGTTAACCGGTAATTTTGCCACTAAAATCAGCGTTTTGCTACGACTTTTTATCTCACGCCTTTGCCTTGGCCGGGACGTTGCCTCTCGCCCGGCCCCGAGCCCGGCTCCATGTCTCCCAGTCCATGACGAGGGAAGCCGCCGCGATAGAGGAGTAGGTGCCGGTTACCACCCCGATGACGAGGGCGAAGGCGAAGTCCCGCAGGACCTCTCCTCCGAAGATCAGGAGGACGAGAGCCGAGATAAAGGTGGTGAAGGACGTCAGGAGCGTCCGCGACAGGGTCTGGTTCATCGCCGCATTGACGAGCTCGGCTAGGCTCTGTCCCTTCCGGAGGCCCTTGCCGCGGCTCTCGCGGATCCTGTCGAAGACCACGATCGTGTCGTTGATCGAGTAGCCGACGATGGTCAGGAGCGCGGCCAACACCGGCAGGGACATCTCGCGCTGGGTGATGGACAGGGCCCCGAGAGTGACCATGACGTCGTGGGCGATGGCCGCCACGGAGATCACGCCGTCGCGGAAGTGGAAGCGGAAGGCGACGTAGAGCAGGATCCCTCCCATCCCCGCCAGCACCGCGTAGAGGGCCTGGAGCTGCAGGTCCCGGCCCACCTGCGGGCCCACGAACTCGACGCGCCTGATCTCGACCTTGGCCGAAGCCGCCTTCTCCAGCGCGCCCTGCACCTGCTTCGACAACTGATCGGGCTTTTCCCCGCCCTGGGCCAGGCGGATCAGGTACTCCTGGACATCACCGAACTGCTGGATGACCGCGTTGCCGAGCTTGATGTCGTCCAGACCCCGGCGCACGAGATCGACGGACGCCGGCTTGTCGTAGCGGACCTGGACCAGCGCGCCGCCGGTGAAGTCGATGCCGTAATTGAGGCCGCCGACGAAGAAGATCCAGATCAGGCTCAGGAGCACGAGCCCGCCCGAGGCGGCGTAGAACCACCGCCGCTTGCCCACGAAATCGTATTTGGCGTTGACGAAGATCTGGAGCACGACGGCCCTAGATCGAGATGCTCTCGACCTTGCGGCCGCGCATGTAGAGGAGGTCGAAGATCAGGCGGGTGAAGAACACCGCGGTGAAAAGGCTCGCCAGGAGGCCGATCGCCAGCGTCACCGCGAAGCCCTTCACGGGCCCGGTGCCGAACTGGTAGAGGATGGCCGCGGAGACCAGCACGGTGACGTGGGTGTCGATCACGGTGCGGAAGGCCCGCGCGAACCCGGCCTCGATGGCCGCGCGCACGGTTTTTCCCGAGCGCAGCTCCTCGCGGATCCGCTCGAAGATCAGGATGTTGGTGTCCACGGCCATGCCGATCGTCAGCACCACGCCGGCGATGCCCGGCAGCGTGAGCGTCGCGTGGAAGCCCGCGAGGGCCGCCAGCAGGATCAGCAGGTTCAGCCCCAGCGCCACGTCGGCGATGAGCCCGGAGAGGCGGTAGTAGATCAACATGAAGAACACGACGGCGATGGCCGCGGCGGCGCTCGAGACGATGCCCTTGCGAATCGAGTCCGCGCCGAGCGACGGCCCGACCGTGCGCTCCTCCAGCACCTGCACGGGCGCGGGCAACGCGCCCGCGCGCAGGACGATCGCGAGATCGGTCGCCTCCTCGGAAGTGAAGCCGCCCGTGATCTGGGCCTGGCCCGAGGGAATGCGCTCGCGGATCACCGGGGCCGAATACAGGTTGCCGTCGAGGACGATGGCCAGGCGCCGCCCCACGTTGGCCGAGGTCAGGTCCGCGAACTGCCGGCCGCCCACCGCGGTCAGCTCGAGCGAGACGTAGGGCTCGCTCGTGTTCTGGTCGATCGACACGCGGGCGTTGGCAACGTCCGCGCCGGTGAGCAGGGCCTTTTTCTCGACCACGTAGGGAACCCGGCGCTCCTCCTTGGTCTCCTTGTCCACGCGGCGCTGGTAGAGGAGCTCCGAGCCCGCCGGCACCTGTCCCGCGACGGCCTGCTCGACGTTGGCCCCCTCGTTCACGAGCTTGAACTCGAGGAGCGCCGTCTTGCCGATCAGCGCCTTCGCCCGCTCGGGGTCCTGCACGCCAGGAAGCTGGATAAGGATGCGGTTGTCGCCCTGCTGCTGGATGGAGGGCTCGGCCACGCCGAACTGGTCGACGCGGTTGCGGATGGTCTCGAGCCCCTGCTTGACGAACCACTCGCGCTGCGCCGCCACCTCCCGGGGCCGCATGGCGAGCACGAGGCGCCCCGCGGGCTGGTCGGCTTCCGTGACGTCGAAGATCGCCACGTCCTTGAGGACGGGCTGCGCGTCGGCCCAGGCCTGCGGCGACGCCAGCTGCACGGAGAGCTCCGTGGTGCCGCGGCGCTCGATGGACTTCACGGCGATGCCCTTCTTCTCGAGCGCGGCCCGCACCGTGTCGCCGGCGCGCTCCGTCTGCACCTGGAGCGCCTTGTCGATGTCCACGCCCAGCACGAGGTGGATGCCGCCCTGGAGGTCGAGGCCAAGGTTGATCGTCTTCCTGGGCGGGTAGAGATAGAACACTGCCATCACCGCGACGAAAGCGACGAGACCGACGCGGATCCAGAGCTTCCGCGTCATCAGGTGGAGGCGCTTCCTTCACCCGACGCGGGCACGATGCGCCCGATCGCCGAGCGGTCAAACTCGAGGCGCACCTGGTCGGCGACCTTGAGCGTGACGTTGTGGTCGGAGAGCTTGACCACGGTGCCGTGGAGCCCGCTCGACATCACGACGCGGTCACCCGGCTTGACTGCGGAGAGCATGGTTTCGCGCGCCCGCTTCTGCTTCTGCTGTGGCCGGATGAGGAGGAAGTAGAAGATGGCGAAGATCGCCGCAAAGAACGCGAGCTGCACCATCATCGAGCCGCCGCCCGAGCCGCTGGGCGCCTGCGCCGCGGCGTACGCGTGGTCCACCATGAACCTCAGGCCTCCGTCTCTGGCGAAGTGGGGTCCGAACCGCCCACGGATTCTATACTATATCGGTCCAGAAACCGAGAGCGGAATGGCGCGAACGCGCCGTCGGCCACCGCGCGCCGCATCGCCGCCATGAGACCGAGGTAGAAGGTCAGATTGTGCAGCGACAGGAGCCGGTACGCCAGGAGCTCTCGCGCGAGAAAGAGATGCCGGAGGTACGCGCGCGAGAAGCGGCCGCACGCCTCGCAGGGGCATTCCGCGTCGAGTGGCGCGGCGTCCCGCGTGAAGCGCGCATGGCTGATGGTCAGCGGCCCGTCGGCCATGAAAACCTGCCCGTTGCGGGCGTTCCGCGTCGGCAGGACGCAGTCGAAGAGATCCACGCCGCGCCCGACGGCCTCGACCAGATCCTGCGGCTTGCCCACGCCCATCAGATAACGCGGCCGGCCGGCCGGCAGGAGGCCGGCAACGAGCTCCACGATGTCGTACAGAAGCGACTTCGCCTCGCCCACCGCCAGGCCCCCGATGGCGTAGCCCGGCAGGTCGTAGGCGCAGGTCGCCTCCACGGCGCGCCGTCGCAGCGTCTCGAACCCGCCGCCCTGGACGATGCCGAAAAGCGCGCGGCCGTCACCGGCCGCGGCGTGAGCCGCCACGGAGCGGCCGAGCCACCTGAGGGTCAGCGCCAGCGAGCGTTCCGTGTCGGCGAGGGGAACCGGATGGGGCAGGCACTCGTCGAGCGGGTGGAGGATGTCCACGCCCAGGGCGTGCTGGATCTCCACGCAGATCTCCGGCGTCAGGAGCCGCAGCGAGCCGTCGATGTGCGAGCGGAACTCGACGCCCTCCTCCCCGAGCCGGCGGAGCTTCGAGAGGCTGAAGACCTGGAAGCCCCCGGAGTCGGTCAGGATAGGCCCGTCCCAGGCCATGAAGCGATGCAGCCCGCCCATCTCGCTCACCACCTCGTGGCCGGGACGCAGGAAGAGGTGGTAGGTGTTGGCGAGAACGATCCGGGCGCCGGCGGTGCGCAGGTCAGCCGGGCTCAGGCCCTTGACGGTGCCCTGCGTCGCGACCGGCATGAAGGCCGGCGTCTCCACCGCGCCGTGGGGGGTCGTGAGCCGCCCCATGCGCGCGGCGCCGTCGGTCTTCAACAGCTCGAAGCTGACTTGTGCCGTCACAGGATCAGCATGGCGTCGCCATAGGAATAGAAACGGTACCCCTCGGCGACCGCGTGGCGGTACGAGTCGAACACCAGGTCACGGCCGGCAAAGGCCGAGACCAGCAGGAGCAGCGTCGAGCGCGGCAGGTGGAAGTTGGTGACGAGAGCGTCGACGACGCGGAAGCGATGGCCCGGATAGATGAAGAGATCGGCGCCGCCAGAGCGCGCGCGGACCCGGCCGGTCTCATCGGCGGCCCACTCGAGGGTGCGCGCGGTGGTCGTGCCGACGCTGATGATCCGCCGGCCCTCGGTGCGGGCGCGATTGACGGCCTCGGCCGTCGCCGCCCCCACCTGCGCGCCCTCGGGCTCGAGCCGGTGCTGTTCGACCGCGGCCGCGCGGATAGGCCGGAAGGTCCCGACGCCCACGTGGAGGGTGACGCGATGGACCTCGACCCCCGCCGCGCCCAGGCGTTCGAGCAACTTCTCGGTGAAGTGCAGCCCGGCGGTCGGCGCCGCCACCGAGCCTTTCGCGGTCGCGTAGACCGTCTGGTAGCGCTCCCAGTCCTCGGGCTTGGGCGCATCATGCCTCTCGATATAGGGCGGCAGCGGCAGGAGGCCGTGGCGCTCCATGAGCTCGTCAACGGGCCACGGCGCCTCGACCTCGATCGCGCGTACCCCCAGGGCGCGGCGCTCGAGCACGGTGGCGCGCGCGGCGCCTCCCGCCAGCGTCACCCGCGCGCCGAAGCCGCAGCGTTTCCCCGGGCGCACCAGCGCCTCCCAACGGCCGCCGCCGAGCGGGCGGAGCATCAGGAGCTCCATGGGCCGGCCGTCTCCTTCGAGGACGCCAAGGAGCCGCGCCGGGATCACCCGGCTCTCATTGACCACGAGGCAATCCCCGGCCCTGAGCCAGCGCGGCAGATCCGAGAAGCGCGCATCGACCCATGACCCGCGCGCCCGATCCAGTACGAGCAGCCGCGAAGCGTCCCGAGGCTCCGCCGGCTCCTGCGCAATGAGCGCAGGCGGCAACTCATAGTCGAACAGCGACACGTCCATAGAACCGAGAGTCTACCGCCCACAGAGCAACGAGGCCAACCCGTCGCATGACGGATAGGCCGCGGGGGGCCGGGGGATGCCCCCTGAATCCCCTTGCTTCTGGGGGTAGCAGTTCGAGCTGAGCGGCGGAGCCGCGAGGCGAGACCCGAGTCGATCGGCGCCCCCGGTCCCGCGCGGCCGCGGGCTGACTGCGAAACTCGGAAAACTAACCGATCTTCGACCCCGGCAAAACCTCGAAGTCAGGACGCAGCAGGATGACATGCCCCGCCTCGTCGTACGCTCCCAACACCAGCACCTCCGAGACGAAGGGCCCGATCTGCTTGGGCACAAAATTAACTACGGCCACCACCCGCCGGCCGATGAGGTCACCCGCCGCGTAGCGGTCGGTGATCTGCGCGCTCGAGCGCTTCACGCCCAGCGGTCCGAAATCGATCCAGAGCTTGAGAGCGGGTCGCCTCGCTTCGGGGAAGGGCTGGGCGTCCACGACGACGCCCACGCGCATGTCCACCCGCTCGAAGTCGGCCCACGAGATCGCCATCGCGCCCGGCCGGGTTACTTGAGGCCCAGCCGGATTACTTGAGGAAAGAGGTCGAGGTCAACGAGGACAGCGTGGTGCCGGGATAGTAGTACTGCACGATCTGGCGCGCCGTATAGCCCTGCTCGGCCATGGTCTTGGCGCTCCACTGGTCGAGGCCGACGCCGTGCCCATAGCCACGTCCGGCGAAGCGGGCGTGCGAGCGGTCGACGGAGACGGCGAAGAGCGTGCTCTTGAGCGTGTCGTAGCCCACGAGCCGCCTGAAGTCATTGCCGCGCAGCGTCGCCGACCCGCGCGTGCCCAGGACGGAGATGCGCGAGACCCGGAGCGACGCGCTCCGCTCCAGCACCCGCAGGCTCGTGATGCTGCCGACCGAGACACCGCCGCGCTTGAGCGAGGCCGCGAGGTCCGCGAGCCCGACCTCGAGGCTCCACGCGTGGTGCGGCGAGTGCGAGGGAAACTCCACGCGCACCGGCTGGAGCGCCGGCATGTTGGCGGCCGCGAACACGACCCGCGGGTCCTCCGTGTAGCCGCCGCTGTCCGTATGGTAGAAGGCCGGGAAGAGCTCCCCTTCCCAGAGCAGCACCTGCCCTTCCGTTTCCATGACCGCGGCCCATGCGGGCGAGTCGGCGTTGACCCGGCCGGCATACTGCTGATTCGCCGTGCCGGCAACGATGTGGTACGGCTTTCCGGCGTTGAGACGACGGTGGTACGCCGCGTAGGTGCGGGCGCAGATGGCCTGCGCCTTGAGCATCTCGATGGGCATCTTGTCACCCGCCTCGGCCTTGACCGCGCCGACCAGGTACTCTTCGATGGCCAGCTGGTTGACCACGATCAGTCCCTCTGGCGCGCCCATCACGTCGATGATCCCGGAGTACGGTCGCTGCTGAAAGCGCAGCGGGGCGGCGCCGGCCGGCACCGCCCGTATCCCGGCCACGCGCTGGCCGCGCCATTCGACGGCGGCGTCGCGGCGCAGGACGCGGATCCACGTGACGGGGTCTTCGGCCAACGCGCGCCCGTCGAGGTCCTGAACGAGCATCGGCGCGCCGCCCAGCTCGACGGTTTCGAGGCCCTCGCCGAGCCCCACGCGGATTTCGTCCGCGGCGTGAGCCGGCGCGTGCAGAGCGAAGACAACGGCGAAGGCTAGCGCCGGGAGAAGAGCCAGAGGAGCAGGGACAGCACGACGGAGACGAGGATGGAGGTGCCGAGCGGAAAGTAGAACCGCCAGTTCCCTCGTTCGATGGAAATGTCTCCAGGCAGCCGTCCGAGCCATGGCACCTTTCCGGCGGAGTTGCCCACCAGTAGCAGGATTCCACCCAGAACTATCATCACGAGGCCCAAATACAGAAGGAATTTCCCCAGCTCGGCCATTGCGGCGCCGGCTAGATCGGCAGCTGTCCCTGTCCGCCCGGCGCAGCCGGGACACTGATCCCGAGATGAGCATAGGCTGAAGGCGTTGCCTTGCGGCCCGTGGGCGTGCGGATGAGAAAGCCTATCTTGAGCAGGAAGGGCTCGACCACTTCGGCCAGGGTCTCGGCCTCATCGTTGATGGTGGCCGCGATGGCCTCGAGCCCGACGGGACCGCCACCATACTGCTCGATGATGGCTCGGAGGAAGCGCGTGTCGAGCCGATCGAGCCCTTCCGAGTCAACGCCCTCCAGCGTGAGCGCTCCGACCGCGGCGGCAGCCGTCACCACCCCATCACCCTTGACCTGGACATAGTCGCGCACGCGGCGCAGGAGCCGGTTGGCGATGCGCGGGGTCCCGCGCGAGCGCCGTGCGATGGCCTGGGCGCCCTCGGGCTGGACGCTCGTGCCCAGGATGGAGGCCGAGCGGGCGACGATGGCCTCGAGCTCGTCCAGCGAGTAGAAGTCGAGGTGATGGAAGATGCCGAAGCGCTCGCGGAGCGGCGAGGACAGCATCCCGGGCCGCGTGGTCGCACCCACCATGGTGAAGGGGCGAAGCGGGATGCGCATGGTCCGGGCGTTGAGGCCCTTGTCCATGATGAAGTTGACCGTGAAGTCCTCCATGGCGGGGTAGAGCAGCTCCTCGACCACCCGCGGCAGCCGGTGGATCTCGTCCACGAAGAGGATGTCGCGCTCGTTGAGGTTGGTCAGGATGCCCATGAGGTCGCCGCCCCGCTCGAGCGACGGTCCCGCCGTGGTGATGATGGCGGCGCCCATCTCGTTGGCAAGGATGGTCGCGAGCGTGGTCTTGCCGAGGCCGGGCGGCCCCGAGAGCAGCACGTGGTCGAGCGGCTCGCCGCGCTGCCGCGCCGCCTCGACTGACACCCGCAGGCTCTCGACGGCCGTCCGCTGGCCCACGTACTCGTCGAGTCGCTGGGGGCGCAGCTGGCGCTCGAGCTGCGTCTCCTCCGGCAACGCCACGCGGCTCATGACCCGCGCTGCGTCGGTCACGGGCTTTTAGCCCCGCGGTAGATCTCGTCGAACAGCTCTTCGGGCGTGGTGATGCGCGGGTTGCGGACGAGCGCCGTCGAGATCATCTGGGCGGCCTCGCTGGGCCGGTGGCCGAGCTGCTTGGTCATGATCTCGAAGACGGCGCCGCGTAGCCCGTCTTCGTCTGTGGCGGACGGCACGGGCCCGGCCGCCTTGCCGTCCACAGGCGCCGCCGGCTGGGAAAGGGCGAACTTCGCGACCTTCGAGGACAGCTGCGCCACGATGTTCTTGGCCTTCTGCGGTCCTATGCCTGGCAGCCGCCTCAGGTATGACTCGTCCTGGCGCGCGATCGCGGCGGCGATCTCGGCCACTGGGGCGGCCAGCGACCGGGCGGCCACGAGGGGCCCGACGTCCTTGACGGTGATCAGCTTCTCGAAAAACTCCTTGTCGAGCCCCGAGAGGAACCCGATCAGGACCGGCGACGGCTGGTTCTGCGTCGCGTGGTAGTGGATCTCGAGCGCCACCTCGGCTGCGCCATCGCCGTCGCTCGCCATCGCGCCGGCCAGCGAGCTCTGGACTATGGGCGGCAGCACGACCTCGTAACCGACGCCGGCGGCTTCGACGACGACCCGGTCATCATGTTTTCCCCTGAGTTTGCCTCGAATGAGCGCGATCATTTGGGAACGGGGGCCTCGACATGGCCCCCGTACTCCCCCCTTCTTGCGCCTGCGCGCCCGTTCCGGGCGCGCGCCGGCCCTTGCCCGCTCGCCAATGCCGTCGCTCGGTGACTCATCTGACGGCTCTCTTCGGGGTGATGCCGGTCACGCGAGCCAGACCCGTGACGGCGAGGCCCAGGGCATCGGCGACATGGGAGGGCCGCGGCAGGTCTCTCAAGCCCAGCAGTGTCTGGACGCTGCGCTGGACTTGCGCCTTGCCGGCCGCGCCGCTGCCGGTCATCGCCCGCTTGACCTCCGACGGTGCCAGCGCCGTCACAGCCACGCCCAACTGGCGGGCCGCCAGGTAAATGACCCCGCGGGCGTGGCCCATGAGGATGGCCGTGCGCGGGAACTTGTACTCAGCGTACAGGTCCTCGACCACGAGGAAGGCGGGCGTGTGCGCCTCGATGATCTGGAGCACGGCGCGGTGGATGGCGTTGAGCCGGGCCTCGAGCGACTGGCTGGCGGCCGTCGTGATCACGCCGACGTCGAGGACGGTCACCTCGCCCGGCGCGGCCTCGAGGACCGCGAAGCCGGTGGCGACGAGCCCCGGGTCCACGCCCATCACGCGCAAGCCGCTAGGCCGCGGAGATGGCGTCGAAGACCTCGTCGGGAATGTCGTAATTGGAATAAACGGCCTGGACGTCGTCCTGCTCCTCGAGCGCCTCGATGAGGCGCAGCACGGCGGCGGCGTCCTTGCCCTCCACCCGCACGGTGGACTGCGGGACCATGGCGACGTCCGCCTCGAGCACCGGCAACCCCTTCGCCTCGAGCGCCTGGCGCACGGCATCCATTTCATCAGGTGTGGTGGTGATCTCGTAAACTTTTTCAACGGTCCGCACGTCCGATGCGCCGGCCTCGAGCGCGTGCTCCAGCACCTCGTCCTCCCTGGCCTTCTCGGCGTCGACCTGGATAACCCCGCGGCGGTCGAACATCCACGCCACGCAGCCCGCGGTGCCCATGCGCCCGCTCTGCTTCTCGAAGATGTGCCTGACCTCGGGCCCCGTCCGGTTCTTGTTGTCCGTCAGGACCCGTACCAGCACCGCCACGCCGCCCGGACCGTAGCCCTCGTAGGTGATCTCCTCGTACTGCTCGCCCGGCAGCCCGCTCGTGCCCTTCTGGACGGCGCGCTTGATGTTGTCGGCGGGCATGTTCGCCGCCCTGGCCGACTCCATCGCCGCCTTGAGACGCAGGTTGCCCTTGGGGTCGCCGCCGCCGTGCTTGGCCGCCACGGTGATCTCGCGGAGGATCTTGGAGAAGAGCTTCCCCCTCTGGACGTCGGCCTTGCCCTTCTTGCGCTTGATCTGGGACCACCGGGAATGTCCGGACATGTCCTCACCGCCCCTCTTGGATGGAAGCCTTCAATCGTTTGACGCGCTCGAGCCTGCGCGCGCGCCGCTCCTCGGCCTCGGCCCAGCGCCGCTTCTCGCCCGGGGTTTCGGGGGTGAAGCGCGGGCACGGCCGGGGCCTCAGGTCGGGCCCAAGGTGGACGAAGGTCAGGTACGCCGTGCAGGCGTGCCGGACCTCGCCCGACCAGGGCACTTCGGTCAGGACCTTGACGCCGATCTCGAGAGACGAGCTGCCCACGTGGTTGAGCGCCGCCTTGAACGTGACGACCTCGTGGGTGGAGATGGGCGCGTAGAAGTCGAGCGCGTCGAGGCACGCCGTCATCACGAGGCCGTGGTTGTAGCGCATGGACAGGATGCCCCCCGCCTCGTCGATGTTCATGAGGAGTTTGCCCGGAAACATAGTGCTGCCGAAGATCGTGTCCTCGGGCAGCACCGACCGGCAGGACTCGAAAGCCCACCTGAGCTCCTCGTCGCTTTCGTCACGCACCTGCCTCCCGGCCGCCGCTCGGCGCGCGAGCCGCTCCAGACGTTGGCGTCTCCGCTCCTGCGCCGCGGCGACGAGTGCCTCCTCCCCGGCTCCCTCCGGGGTGAGGGCCGTCGGCACGGGTGTGGGCTTGAGCTGCTCGTCCACTTTGACGAAGACGAGGTGCGAGTTGAGCGTCATGGCCCGTCGGCCCGACGTGAGGTTCTCGGCAAAAACCTGCACCCCCACCTCGATCGAGCAGCGCCCGATCGCCTCGACCTGGGCCCGCAGGACCGCGATCTCGCCTACCTTGACCGCGTGAAGGAAGTCGATGTCGTCCATGGCGCCCAGCAGGCACTGGCCGCGGGCCACTCGGGCGGCGGCCATATTCCCGACGGTGGCAATCCATTGCATCATGCGTCCGCCGTGGATCTGCCCTGGCGCCCCGGCGTGCTCGGGGAACACCCACTGGATCATCTCGGTGACGGTGTCGTTGATCGAAAGCATGGGCTAGCGCCGGGACAGACGTAAGTCCTTCATTTGTCTACCATGCGCCCCGCGCCAAGTCCAGCCGCGTGGCCGCGCTACGGCGTGCGGGGCGCGAGCGGTGGCGGCGCACCCGGTGCCTCGACCCAGGCACGGTCGAGACGGTGGTTGCCGCTCGGGTGCAACCGGAAGTTGCGCACCTCGGGCCGCGCCACGGCCCAGTGCAGGCGCACGTAGAGGGGCATCCACGGGATCTCCTCGGCAAGGAAGGCCTGGGCTCGCGCGTAGACGCGCTGGCGCTCCGGCCTGAAGGCGATCTGGCTCGCGCGGATCAGGAGATCGTCGAGCCGGGCGTGCCGGTAGAAAGCGAAATTGGTGGCGGTGGGCCCGCGGACCGCGCCCTCGCTCGTGGACAGGGGGTACAGAAGCAGGTGCGGGTCTCCCGCGTCCGCGCTCGCCTCGGCTAGCGCCAGGTCATGGGCGCCGTTCTGCATGGCCTCCCGCGCCGCGCCCGGCGCCTCGGCCCGCACGTTCACCGTGATGGAAGCGGCGCCAAGCGCCGCGCGTATCATCTCGGCCGCCCGTGTGATCTCTGGCCCCGCGCCCGCGTCGGCGATCAGGGAAGCCCTGAACCCTTGGCCGACACCAGCCTCCCCGAGGAGACGCTTGGCAGCCACGGCGTCGCCCAGGGCCAGCGGCTGCGTCTCGCTCCAGGCCCAGACGCCGCGCGGGAGGAAAGAACCGAGCACGGCGGCCATCGGCTCGACCGACCTCGTGATCGCCCCGGGCGAGAGGGCGGCGGCGATGGCCTGGCGGACCTTCTTCCGCCTGAAAGGCTCCTTTTCGGTCTGCACGGCCAGATAGCCGATCCGCCAGCCCGGCACCGACAGCGCCCCCTCCATGCGAGAGGGCGCGCCCGTCGGGATCAGGAGATCGAGGCTGCGCGAGTCGAGATCGGCCTGGGCCCGGTCCGCGTCACCGGCCTCGAGCAGCACGACCCGTTTCGAGCGTGGCGGCGCGGCCCAATACGAGGGATGAGCGTCGAGCGTGATGCGGCCGGGGCTGACCTCGCTGACGGCATAGGGCCCCGTCCCGATCCACCGCGTGGCGCCCGTGCCCGAGTGGGCGACGGAAAAGACGGGGTGCGCGAGCACGGTAAGGAGCGGCGCGTATGGCAGGAGCAGGTTGATCTGCACCGTGCGCTGATCGGGCGTGAGGATCTCCCTCACCACGCCGGGCGCTCCCCGCAGGAGCCGCGACGGCGCCGGGTTAGGCGATGGCGCCAGCGGGTGCAGCGGCACGATGATCCGGTCGAGGCTCTCGGCGACGTGGCGCGCCGCGAGCGGGGTGCCGTCGTGGAAGCGAACGCCGTCGCGGATGCGGAAGGTCCACTTGAGCCCGTCTCGGGAGACCGTCCACGAGGTCGCCAGTCCAGGTTCCACGTCGCTCGAGCCCTCGCGGTACTGGACGAGGGTCTCGAACACCTGGCGCGCGATCAGCGGGACCGGACCCTCGAGGGCCGTGGCTGGATCCACGACGGCAGGAATGGACGGCAGGCCGACTCGGAGGGGGGCCCCTTGAGCTCCCGCGGAAGCGGGCATCGCCAAGGCAGCCATCACCGCTACGACAACGCCGATCCGGCGGTACATGCAGCCTTTATAGCAAAGCACCGACCCGGATGTGCCCTGGCGCGGCACTTGGTGCCTGTCGTTTCGACACCGGAGGCACGATCGCAACCGCCATTGGGCCGTTGCGGTGGCTTTCCCGCTCGTCACGGGCCGTGGCACCAATCGTGCTTATTTCTTGGTTGGGAATGGGGCCTGTCGGCCGGCTGCGGAACCGGCGTCGATGGCCACACGTTGCACTTGATGAGACTCATCGGAGGAACCGAAGGGACGAAATGGGAAAAGTCGAATGAATTCAATGGCTCTGGACGGTCAATTGAGGCCAATTCCCTTGACTTGTTTCGAACCGGGCCTCTATACTGAGCAAACTTCGGCACGACCGACTGAGAGCACGGGCTGGCGCCCGAACGCCCCAGCCTCCTCTCACGAAGCGCCCGCTGGGCCACCAGAAAGGAACGGGCGAACATGAAGGAGTTCGAGAAAAAGACGCCGAGCCGGGAGCCGTCGTCCGAAGGGATGAAGGGCCTATCGAAGTTTCTGCCCATGTCGGATTCCAACTACCGCCGCCGGCTGACCGAGTACGAGGTTCAGGTCCAGGATCTTCAGGCCTACGTGCATTCGCTCGAGGCCGAGACGGGCCGCCTGCGCAAGAAGCTCGAGGACGCGCCGAAGGAGTTCATGGTCCTCGAGAACAAGCTGCGCGAAGCCAACCGCCAGCTCGTCCAGGCCTTCAACCAGAACGAGAAGCTCGTCAACGCGCTGTACGAGGCGCGGGAGCAAATCACCTCGCTGAAGGAGGAGGTGGACAAGCTCTGCGCGCCCCCGTCCACGTACGGCGTCTATCTCTCGGTCAACGAGGACGGGACGGTCAACGTGCTGTCCCAGAGCCGCAAGGTCAAGGTCAACCTGCACCCGTCCATCAAGCCGGAGACGCTCAAGCCCGGCCAGGAGCTCGTGCTGAACGAAGGGCTCAACGTGGTCGAGGCGGCCGGGTACGAGATCCAGGGGGACGTGGTCATCCTCAAGGAGCTGCTCGAAGAGGGACGCGCGATCGTCACGCTCCGCGCCGACGAGGACAAGGTCGGCATCGTGGCCGAGCCGCTCCGCGGGGTGAAGCTCAAGATCGGCGATCACATTCTCATGGACGGCAAGAGCGGCTACCTGCTCGAAAAGCTGCCGAAGAGCGAGGTCGAAGACCTGGCGCTCGAGGAAGTCCCGGACATCAACTACGAGGATATCGGCGGCCTCACGACCCAGATCGAGGCCATCAAGGACGCGGTCGAGCTGCCGTACCTGTACGCCGACTACTATCGCGAGCACCAGCTGAGGCCGCCCAAGGGCGTGCTGCTCTACGGCCCCCCGGGCTGCGGCAAGACCATGATCGCCAAGGCGGTGGCGAACAACCTCGCCCAGAAGATCTCCGAGAAGCGCGGCGAGAAGGTCAAGGGCTACTTCCTCAACATCAAGGGCCCCGAGCTGCTCAACAAGTACGTGGGCGAGACCGAGCGGAAGATCCGCGAGATCTTCATCAAGGCCCGCGAGAAGGCGGCCGAGGACGTACCGGTGATCGTGTTCTTCGACGAGATGGACGCGCTGTTCCGCACGCGCGGCTCGGGCATCTCGTCCGACGTGGAAACGACCATCGTGCCGCAGCTCCTGGCCGAGATCGACGGCGTCGAGCACCTGCGGAACGTGATCGTCGTCGGCGCCTCGAACCGCCAGGACCTCATCGACCCGGCCATCCTGCGGCCCGGCCGGCTCGACGTGAAGGTCAAGATCGAGCGGCCGGACGCCGCCGCCGCCGTGGACATCTTCGCCAAGTACATGACCGCCGAGCTGCCGATCCACCAGTCGGAGCTCAGCCAGAACGGCGGCGAGGCGCAGCCGGCGGTTGACCGCATGATCGCGGCCGCCGTGGAAGAGATGTACAGCCTGGAAGAGGAGAACCGCTTCCTCGAGGTGACGTACGCCAACGGCGACAAGGAGGTCCTGTACTTCAAGGACTTCGCTTCGGGCGCGATGATCGAGTCGGTGGTGCGCCGGGCCAAGAAGCTGGCGCTCAAGCGCTACATCCAGACGAGCGAGAAGGGCATCAATCTCGACGACCTCCTGAACGCCGTCCGCGAGGAGTTCAAAGAGAACGAGGACCTGCCCAACACGACGAACCCCGACGACTGGGCCAAGATCGCCGGTAAGAAGGGCGAGCGGATCGTCTACGTCAAGCCGCTGATGGGCGAGACGAAGGAGAAGCAGCGGGCCGTCGAGCGCGTGATCAATACCGGCCAGTACCTGTAAGCATTCCGGCGGGAGGGGGCATCCGCGCCTCCTCCCGCCGTCTGTTCTCACCACGAGGTGTCGTCCGGGGGCCCCATGGCAATTCCGAAAGTGATGGGCATCGAGACCGAGTATGGGATCACGGTCAAGAACCAGCCCGACTTCAACCCGATCCTCTCGTCGCTCCTGCTCATCAACTCGTATGAGACGTACCGCTCCTCGCGCATCCGGTGGGACTACGAGGCCGAGAGCCCGCTGCGGGACGCGCGCGGCTTCGAGTACATGGAGGAGAAGGAGACCCCGTCGAAGGAAGAGTCGCGCCTCATCAACCTCATCCTTTCGAACGGCGCGCGCTTCTACGTCGACCACGCGCACCCCGAATACTCCTCGCCGGAGACGACCAACCCGCGTGACTGCGTCATCTGGGACAGGGCCGGCGAGCGCATCTTGGACCTCGCCCGCACGCGGGCGGAGGCCGTCTCGCCCCCCGAGCAGCGGATCCTGATCTACAAGAACAACACCGACTCGAAGGGCAACTCCTACGGCACCCACGAGAACTACCTCATGGACCGCAAGGTGCCTTTCGCGCGCATCGTCCAGTATCTGATGCCGTTCTTCGTGAGTCGCCAGATCTTCACCGGCGCCGGCAAGGTCGGCGCCGAGAACAACACGGAGCATTGCGACTACCAGCTCTCGCAGCGGGCCGATTTCCTCGAGACCGAGGTGGGGCTGGAGACCATGCACAGCCGCCCCATCATCAACACCCGCGACGAGCCGCACGCCGACCCGGAGAAGTACCGCCGGCTGCACGTGATCGTGGGCGACGCGAACATGAGCGAGATCGCGAACTACCTCAAGTGCGGCACCATGGCGATCGCGCTGAGCATGATCGAGGACGACTTCATCGAGCAAGACCTCTCGCTCGAGAGCCCGGTGCTCGCCTACCGCAAGGTCTCACGGGACCTCACGTGCCGCGACACCTTCAAGCTCAAGGACGGCGGCGCGCTGACCGCGGTGGACCTGCAGCGCGAGTTCCTCACCCTCGCGCACGCCTACTACCGGACCCGCGAGCACGAGCCCTGGGTGGACGACGTGATGGCCCGGTGGGGCTCAGTGCTCGATCGCCTGGCGCGGGATCCGATGAGCCTCGACCGCGAGCTCGACTGGGTCGCCAAGCGGAGCCTCATCGAGAATTACAGGGCCAAGCACTCGCTCGAATGGTCGGACTCGCGCGTGGCCATGATCGACCTCCAGTACCACGACATCCGGCCGAGCAAGGGGCTCTACTACAAGCTCGAGGAGTCCGACGCGGTCGAGCGCATGACCACCGAGGACGAGGTGACCAAGGCGATCTACGATCCGCCCAAGGACACGCGCGCCTACTTCCGGGGCATGTGCCTGCAAAAGTACTCGGACGAGGTCGTGTCGGCGTCCTGGGACTCGGTGATCTTCGATCTCAAGGAAGGCCCGCTGAAGAAGATCTTCATGCTGGAGCCGCTGCGCGGCACGGAGGCGCACGTCCGCCAGCTCTTCGCCGAATCGGCCACCGCCGGGGACCTGCTGCGCAATCTCGGCAAGCCGTCGGGTGATGTGTGAGCCTGACGCCCGACCGCTGGCAGGGCGCGTTCTTCGACTACGCCACGTCGAGCTTTGCGGACATCCTGCGCCACTCGGCGCCCCACCTGCTGCCGAACACTGAGGGCCTGTCGGTCGAAGAGGGCAGCGGGCCTCGCGCCCCGGCGGTGCCCCACGGCACGACCGTGCTGGCGCTGCGCTACCGCGATGGCGTGATCATGGCCGGCGACCGGCAGGCGAGCGAGGGCTACCAGGTCGCCTCCCGCCGCATCGACAAGATCTTCAAATCCGACGACCTCTCCGGCGTCGGCATCGCCGGGGCGGCCGGGCCGGCCATGGAGATGGCGCGCCTCTTCCAGACGGAGCTCGAGCATTACGAAAAGGTCGAAGGCGAGAACCTCTCGCTCGACGGCAAGGCCAACAAGCTCGGCCAGATGATCCGGATGAACCTGCCCATGGCGATGCAGGGCCTCGTCGTGGTGCCGATCTTCGCGGGCTTCGACGAGCGAGCCGGCGTGGGGCGCCTCTTCAAGTACGACGTCACCGGCGGCCGCTACGAGGAGACCGACTATTTCGCCCAGGGCTCCGGGGGCAAGGACGCGCGCGACTCGCTCAAGAAGCGCTTCAAGCGCGACATGTCCAAGGACGAGGCCGTGCGCGTGGCCATCGAGGGCTTGATGGACGCCGCCGACGAGGACCTCGGCACGGGCGGGCCCGACCTCCAGCGCGGGATCTACCCGACCGTCAAGACCATCACCCGCTCCGGCTTCGGCGACGTGGCGGAAGACGAGATCCGCCGCTACTGCGAAGCGATCCTGGCGGAGCGAGGCCGCCTGTAATGCCGCTCCCGTACTACGTCTCGCCCGAGCAAATGATGAAGGACAAGGCGGAGTACGCCCGCAAGGGCATCGCCCGCGGCAAGGCCATCGTGGCCCTCGAGCACCGGGACGGCGTGCTACTGCTGGCCGAGAACCCGTCGACCCTCCTGCACAAGATCTCGGAGATCTACGACCGCATCGCCTTCGCGGGCGTGGGCAAGTACAACGAGTTCGAGAATCTCCGCGTCGCGGGCGTCCGCCACGCCGACATCAAGGGCTACTCCTACAGCCGCGGGGACGTCACCGCCAAGTCGCTGGCCAACGCCTACTCCCAGGCGCTCGGCAACATCTTCACCCAGGACATCAAGCCCTTCGAGGTCGAGGTGCTGGTGGTCGAGGTCGGCGACACCAACGGCACCAAGAACGAGATCTACCACATCCTCTACGACGGCACGATCGAGGACGAGAAGAACTACGCCGCCATGGGTGGGCAGTCCGACGAGATCCGCCGCTACCTCAAGGACAACTACCAGGAAGGACTCGACTTCGCGGGCGCGGTCAAGCTGGGCGTCCGCGCGCTCATGGTGACGCAGAACAAGACGCTGACCGAGCGCGACCTCGAGGTCGCCGTCCTGGACCGCGGCAAGGCGCGCCGGAAGTTTCGCCGCATCCCGGCCGAGGTGCTCCACCAGCTCCTCGCGAACGACACGTCGCCCCCCCTGCCTGAATAGTTGCTCTCGGTCGCCCGCCCTGCTAGGCTGAGTCCGACATGAAGCGCCGCATCTTCGGCCTCGAGAACGAATACGGCCTGACCTGCACGCTCAACGGCCAGCGGCGCCTGTCCCCGGACAACGTCGCCCGCTACCTCTTCGAAAAGGTCATCCCCGGCGCCCGCAACGCCAATGTCTTCCTCGAGAACGGCGCGCGGCTCTACCTCGACACCGGTTTCCATCCTGAGTACGCCACGCCCGAGTGCGACGACATCACCGACCTCGTCATCCACGACAAGGCGGGCGAGCGCATCGTCGAGGATCTCCTGCACCAGGCCGAGAAGCGGCTGCGCGAGGACGGCATCTCGGGCAACATCCTGCTCTTCAAGAACAACACGGATTCGGCGGGGAACTCCTACGGCTGCCACGAGAACTACCTCGTGAGCCGCGACGTGTCGTTCCAGCGCCTGGCCGAGGGGCTCATCCCCTTCTTCGTCACACGGCAGATCTTCGCCGGCGCGGGCAAGGTGCTCCAGACCCCCCGCGGCTTTCACTACTGCCTCTCGCAGCGGGCGCAGCACATCTGCCAGGAGATCTCCGGCGCCACGACCTCGTCGCGCTCGATCATCAACACCCGCGACGAGCCGCATGCCGACGCCGAAAAATACCGGCGGCTGCACGTCATCGTGGGGGACTCGAACATGTCGGAGGTGGCGACCTATCTCAAGGTCGGCACCACCGCGCTGCTGCTCGACATGATCGAGGACGGCTTCTTCGACAAGGACTACAGCCTCCAGTCTCCGGTCCAGGCCATCCGCGATATCAGCCACGACCCGACGCTGCGGGAAACAGTCAGGCTCAAGGACGGCCGGACGATCACTCCGCTGCAGCTGCAGACGGAGTACCTCGAGCACGCGACGCGCTACGTCCAGTCGATCGACGCCGACCCCGTGACGCTGGACGTGCTCGCGCGCTGGACGCACGTGATCGAGACCCTTCACGGCGACCCGATGGACCTGTATCGCGAGGTGGACTGGGTCATCAAGAAGCGCATCATCGAGTCCTTCATGGAAAAGCACCGGCTGTCGTGGCGCGACCCCAAGGTCTCGCTCATGGACCTCCAGTACCACGACATCCGCCCCCACAAGGGCGTGTACTTCCAGCTGGTCAAGCACGACATGGTCGACAGGATCACGACGGACGATGCGATCGAGCGCGCCAAGCACCTGCCGCCGCAGACGACGCGGGCGCGCCTGCGCGGCGAGTTCATCCGGCAGGCCAACCTCAAGGGCAAGGACTACCGCGTGGACTGGGTCTACCTGAAGCTCAACGATCCGGAGCGCGAGACCATCCTCTGCAAGGACCCGTTCCTGAGCCACGACGAGCGGGTGGAGCGCCTGATCCGGTCCTTCTAGCGTCGGCCGCCTGACCAGGCGACGTGCATGAGCCTCACTCCCGAAGCCATTCAGAGTCTCGTCACCGGAGAGCACGGCGATCCCTTCGCGGTGCTGGGTCCTCACGCCTCCCGCGCCGGCAGCGTCACCGTTCGCGCCTTCCTGCCCGGCGCCGCCGAGGTCGCGGTGGTGGCCGGCGGCGGCGCCTCTCCCGCCCGCCCGCTCAAGCCCATCCATCCTGACGGCCTCTGGGAGGGCCGGATCACGGGGCGGCTGCCGGCGGCGTATCGCCTCCGGGTAACGGACCGCGGCGGGCACGTCACCGAGGTCGAGGACCCGTACCGCTTCGCGCCGACGCTGTCCGATTTCGACCTCCACCTCCTCGGCGAAGGCACGCACTACCACGTCTACGACAAGCTGGGCGCGCACGCCGCGACGCTGGGCGGTATCGAGGGCGTCATCTTCGCCGTCTGGGCGCCCAACGCGAAGCGCGTCAGCGTGGTCGGCGACTGGAACCACTGGGACGGTCGCATTCACCCGATGCGGCTGCACCCGGGCAACGGCGTCTGGGAGCTCTTCCTGCCGAGCGTGGCCCTGGGCTCGCGCTACAAGTTCGAGATCCTGTCCGGCTCCGGCGCGCCGCTCGCTCTCAAGAGCGACCCCTATGCCTTCGGCTTCGAGCCCGACCTGCCCCGCACGGCCTCCGTCGTCGAGCGCCTCGACGGGTACGGGTGGGGAGACGAGGCTTGGCTCGCCGAGCGCGGCAGGCGGCAGGGGGTCGACGCGCCCATGAGCGTCTACGAGGTGCACATCGGATCGTGGCGCCACGTGCCCGAAGAGCGCAGCCGCTCTCTGGACTACCGGGAAGCGGGGGAGCAGTTGGCGGACTACGTGACGGAGCTGGGCTTCACCCACGTGGAGCTCCTGCCGGTGATGGAGCATCCGTTCTACGCCTCGTGGGGCTACCAGACGCTCGGCTACTACGCCCCCACGCGGCGCTTCGGCCGCCCGCACGACTTCATGGCCTTCGTGGACCATCTCCACCGGCGCGGCATCGGCGTGCTCCTCGACTGGGTGCCGGCCCACTTTCCCCGGGACCCGCACGGGCTCGCCTACTTCGACGGGACGCACCTCTTCGAGCACGCCGACCCGCGGGAGCGCGAGCACCCCGACTGGGGCACGCGCGTCTTCAACTACGGACGGCGCGAGGTCGCCAATTTTCTCATCGGCAACGCGCTCTTCTGGCTCGAGCGCTACCACGCCGATGGGCTGCGCGTCGACGCGGTCGCCTCGATGATCTACCGCGACTACTCGCGCAAGGCCGGCGAATGGGTGCCGAACATCTACGGCGGGCGCGAGAATCTCGAGGCCATCGCGTTCCTCAAGCATCTGAACGAAGTCGTCTACGGCACCCATCCCGACGTCGTCACCGTCGCCGAGGAATCCACCTCCTGGCCCATGGTCTCGCGCCCCGTGCACCTGGGCGGCCTGGGCTTCGGGTTCAAGTGGAACATGGGGTGGATGCACGACGTGCTCGACTATCTGCGCCACGAACCCGTGCACCGGACGTACCACCACAACCAGCTGACGTTCGGCATGCTGTACGCCTGGAGCGAGAACTTCGTCCTGCCCCTGTCCCACGACGAGGTCGTCCACGGCAAGGGCTCGCTGATTGCCAAGATGCCCGGCGACGACTGGCAGCGCTTCGCCAACCTTCGCCTCCTCTACGCGTTCATGTGGGCGTACCCCGGTAAGAAGCTCCTCTTCATGGGCGGCGAGTTCGGCCAGTCCGACGAGTGGAACCACGACCGGAGCCTCGACTGGCATCTCCTCGGCATGGGGCCGTACCACCGGGGCCTCCAGCGCCTCGTCGCGGATCTGAACCGCCTCTACCGCGCGGAACCGTCGCTCCACCAGCAGGACTGCGAGCCCGGGGGTTTCGCCTGGATGGACTGCTCCGACGCCCAGCAGAGCGTCGTCGCCTTCGCGCGCTTTGCCCGCGACCGGGGCCGCCTGACCCTATGCGTCTGCAACTTCACCCCCGTGCCGCGCCATGGATACCGCGTCGGCGTACCCGGCCCCGGCCTGTACCGGGAGGCTCTCAACAGCGACAGCAGCTTCTACGGCGGATCGGACGTGGGCAACGGCGGCGGCGTCCAAAGCGACCCCGTGCCCTGGCACGGACAGCCCGACTCCGTGCTGCTGAGTCTGCCGCCCCTCGGCGCCGTGTGGCTCACGCGGGCGGAGGGCTGAGGGCGATGGCCACCGCGCCCTTCCGCAGCCGCCCGGGGCGACCCTACCCGCCCGGCGCCACGTGGGACGGCGCCGGCGTCAACTTCGCCCTCTTCAGTGAACACGCGACGGCGGTCGAGCTCTGCCTCTTCGACCCGGCCGATCCTGCGCGCGAGATCCGCCGCATCGCCGTCACCGAGCGCAGCGACCAGATCTGGCACGTCTATCTGCCGGAGGCGCGCCCGGGCCTGCTCTACGGCTACCGGGTCCACGGCCCCTACGCCCCCGCGGACGGCCACCGCTTCAACCCGGCCAAGGTCCTGCTCGATCCGTACGCGAAGGCAATCGCGGGCAGCGTGACCTGGGACGCGGCGCTCTTCGACTACCGACCCGGCGAGGCCGAGGAGAGCGCTACGCCAAACCCGCGCGACAGCGCACCCTTCGTCCCCAAGTGCGTCGTCGTCGAGACGGCTTTCTCCTGGGGCGAGGACAGGCTGCTCCGCACGCCGTGGCACGAGACCGTCATCTACGAGGTCCACGTCAAGGGTTTCACCGCCCGCCACCCCCAGGTGCCGCCGGAGCTCCGCGGCACGTACGCCGGACTCGCCTCGCCGCCGGCGCTCGAGCATCTCCGGCGGCTGGGCGTGACGGCCGTGGAGCTCCTGCCCGTGCACCACTCGGTGGTGGAGCAGCGTCTCGTCGATCGCGGGCTCTCCAACTACTGGGGCTACAACTCGATCGGCTACCTCGCGCCGGACTCGCGCTTCGCGTCGACAGGCGCCCGCGGCGAGCAGGTCGCCGAGTTCAAGACCATGGTCAAGCGCCTGCACCACGCGGGCATCGAGGTCATCCTCGACGTGGTCTACAACCACACGGCCGAGGGCGATCACCGCGGGCCCACGCTCTGCTTCCGCGGCATCGACAACGCCGCCTACTATCGCCTCGAGACGGACGACCGCCGCACGTACCGCGACTACACGGGCTGCGGCAACACGCTGAACCTGACGCACCCGCGCTCGCTCCAGCTCCTGATGGACAGCCTCCGCTACTGGGTGCAGGACATGCACGTGGACGGCTTCCGCTTCGACCTGGCCTCGGCGCTGGCCCGCGAGCTTCACGACGTGGACCGCCTGTCGGCCTTCTTCGACGTCATCCACCAAGACCCGGTCATCTCGCAGGTCAAGCTGATCGCGGAGCCGTGGGACCTCGGCGAGGGCGGCTACCAGGTCGGCAACTTCCCGCCGGGCTGGGCCGAGTGGAACGGGAAGTACCGCGACACGATTCGCCGGTTCTGGAAGGGCGACTGGGGCCAGGTCGGCGAGCTCGCCTTTCGCCTCACCGGCTCGAGCGATCTCTACGAGCCGGACGGGCGGCGGCCGTCGGCCAGCATCAACTTCGTGACGGCGCACGACGGCTTCACCCTGGCCGACCTGGTCGCGTACACGACGAAGCGGAACGACGCCAACGGGGAAAACAACCGCGACGGCGGCGATGACAACTTCTCCTGGAACTGCGGCGCCGAGGGGCCGACCGACGACTCGGCCGTGCGGGCGCTGCGCGAGCGGCAGACGCGCAACTTCCTCGCCACGCTCTTCCTCTCCCAGGGCGTGCCCATGCTCTCGGGCGGCGACGAGATCGCCCGCACCCAGCGCGGCAACAACAACGCCTACTGCCAGGACAACGAGATCTCCTGGTTCGCCTGGCCGCCGACGGGAACGGCCGCGCGCCTGCTCGACTTCACGCGGCGGCTGATTCGCCTTCGGCTCGACCACCCCGTGTTCCAGCGGCGCCGCTTCTTCCAGGGACGCCGCATCCACGGCTCGGCGGTGAAGGACCTCTCCTGGTTGAGGCCCAACGGCAGCGAAATGACCGACGAGGAGTGGAGCAACTGGCACAGCCGCTGCCTCGGCCTCCAGCTGGCGGGCGACGCGATCGAGGAGATGGACGACGAGGGGCTGCCCGTCCGCGACGAGACCTTTCTCCTCCTGCTGAACGCGCACGACGAGGCCGTGCCCTTCGTGCTGCCGAAACAGGAGCCGCACATGGAATGGCAGCTCTGCCTCGACACGCGTGACTGGGAGCCGGTCCCCGACGGGCGGCTCTTCAAGGGCGGCGAGCCCTACCCGCTTGAAGGCCGGACGCTCGCCGTGCTCCGGCAGCGCGCGAAGGAGCCCGCCTGATGGCCGACATGCCCGAGTTCGAGTCCGAGATGCACCGCACGGCCGTGGCGCAGCTCGACCAGGTCGCGGAGCGCCTGCACCTCGACCACGACACCCATCTTCGCCTCCGCTACCCGCGACGCTCGCTCGTCGTGTCCATCCCCGTGCGGATGGACAACGGCCACACGGAAGTCTTCATGGGCTACCGGGTCCACCACAACACGGCCCTCGGCCCGACCAAGGGCGGACTGCGGTACGACGCCGAGGTCAGCATGGGCGAGGTGACGGCCCTCGCCATGCTGATGACCTGGAAGTGCTCGCTCATGGGCCTGCCGTACGGAGGAGCGAAAGGTGGTGTCCGCTGCACCCCGCGCGGCATGTCCAAGCGCGAGCTCGAGTCGCTGACGCGACGCTACACGGCGGAGATCATGCTGTTCATCGGTCCCGACCTCGACATTCCGGCGCCCGATCTCGGCACCGACGAGCAGATCATGGCCTGGATGATGGACACCTACTCGATGACCCAGGGCAAGAGCGTGCCCGGCGTGGTGACGGGCAAGCCGATCCTGGTCGGCGGGTCGGCAGGGCGCCGCGAGGCCACGGGGCGCGGCATCGTCTACGTGCTCTACCAGGCGGCCCACAGCTTGGGCGAGGAGCTCAAGGGCAAGACGGTCGTCGTGCAGGGCTTCGGCAACGTGGGCGGCGTCGCGGCGCGCATGCTCTGGCGTGACGGCGCGGTGATCCAGGGCATCAGCGACTTCAAGGGCGGCGTCTGGAACAGCCAGGGCCTCGACGTCCGCGCGCTGGAGGAGCACGTCAAGGAGGCGGGCACCGTCGTCGGGTTCCCCGGCGCCGACGCCATCTCCAACCCGGACATTCTCGAGCAGCCCTGCGACATCCTGATGCCCGCGGCCACAGGCTCGCAGATCCGCGAGGACAATGCTGACAGAGTCCGCGACCGAATCGTCGTCGAGGGCGCCAACGGCCCGACCACTCCCGAGGCGGACGCGATCCTCAGCAGCCGCGGCGTCCTCGTCATTCCCGACATCCTCGCCAACGCGGGCGGCGTCGTCGTCTCCTACTTCGAGTGGGTGCAG